>Ga0307930_1003631_pt1 | contig 11197 bp, 12 predicted proteins | sample OrgLakmetageno46_FD_203161 | JGI IMG/M metagenome (GOLD analysis project Ga0307930, IMG submission 203161) | Saline water microbial communities from Organic Lake, Antarctica - #46 | ecosystem: Environmental > Aquatic > Non-marine Saline and Alkaline > Saline | place: Antarctica: Organic Lake... | reverse complement strand
ATGTGTGTGGGGGGGGGAAGGGGGGGGGAGAATGAAAGATAATGAAAGAGGAGGGCAGGGGTTAAGGGGGGGGGTATCGTATGCATAGCGGATCAAAAGGGGAACAAATAAATGGGAAGGGTGGATGGCAGTGAGATTCACGTACGATCCATATACGTTTTCAAAGGTCTCACCTGTCTCCAGGGCTGCGTTCCCTCGGTAGTCCAAAATACGCAAAGAAGACGGCAACGACTGCGCAAACAAAGTGGCGTTGCCTGCCTCACCACTGCTTGCACTAGCTTTTGGAAGCTCGAGACGATTGTGAGCCAGGTCTAACACCTAGAGGGGTGCGAATGAAATGATTGTAAGGGAAAACAGAATAGGAATTTCAAAAGTACATCATCATTGATGTGTTTGGCGTAAACTAACCTCGAGTTTCGTTAAGCGCCCTAAGCAACCAAGGGAAATCAACTGGTTGTGTCGCAACGACAAAAGCCGAAGGCGGCGCCCTAAGCACTCCAAGTTCTGGAACGTGCATATGAATAATAGAATATCACAGGCGCACAATTTTTCTGAAGGTTATTGGAGAGTGTGCATTATCTTGCAATTCCGTAGTTTGTTGTCAGAGGGCGTGGGTGATGAAAATACATAGGGTAGAGAATGAACATTACAGTGACGCCTTGTAGCAGGTACCATGCGGCCTATACCTCGAGGTCAATGATTTCGTTGTGATCTAGGTAGAGCGCTTCGCAACGGTCGAACGGCTCAAGATTCTCGATGGCTCCCAGGCCTAGCCCCGACAACCGCAGAGCTGAAAGTTCCGACACAGCAGCGGCTTCGGTCTTTGCCTCGCTGCCGTTTACCGAGGCAGCTGCTAGCGCCGCAGCGATGTTGGTCGCATGCGTAGCTTTGATTAGCTTCATTGTGAGGCGTGTTGCCGCCATCTTGGCAGCGCTTTGACGAGAATCCCCTCTAGCGCCGTCAACTGCCGATGTTCTCGGCCCACAGTGCCAAACCTGCGATAACCAACCAGGCAACCAGGCACGAATATCTGGGGAGGACTGGGTCAATTTTTTCCGGCCGCCGACGCGCCGACGGTTTGATTTCTAGTCGTGGTTTGGCTTCAATAATTTCTCGGAGAGGTTAAGCTTAGCATCCTCAATCCCCAAAGGACATGTCACTCTCCAGAGCGCATTGAATCTAGGCAAGGTAAGTATTCATTTAGGTATTTCTTTTTCTAAGCAGTGGTTGCATTGGCATTGGTAAGCGTACCCGCTATGTCTAGTCATACGCCACCCTCCAAAGCACCAGGCTCAGCTTCTCAATTCACGGTTTGCAAGACCTCGGAGAGAACGCGACCAGCGTTTCAACTAAGCGTTGCCAGCGATTCTAGCAGTAGTACTTACTCTGAGGACAGTGAGAGCGACGGCAACGAGGAGAGCGCTTCCCCTAAGTCGCCGTCATCGAAAGGCGAATCAATCGCCGTGAAGAGCTTGCAAGGAGACCTAGAACGCGCTTTGCGACTTTCAGATGACTCGAACAACCGCGTCGACGATAGCCCTTGCAGCAGTGCGAGTGGAAGCCCCGAAGTTGTCAAAGGGCGACCTCAGATGCGTACATATGGAAAGCCTTTATCATGTTCTATCAAGGCTTCTGTGCCTGCAGAGCCTGAGTTTTCACCTAAAATCGGTGGCGATGCGAAAATCAGCTCGAACCATGAAAATGGAAGGCCACGGGCACACAAGCCATCTCTGAAGCCTAAAACAATGGTAGACTGTCGGCCGCTGCGTGCGATATCCGACCCAGCCTCGAATCTCGTCACACAAGCCAAACTTGATACTTTCTTTTCAAAGGCTCCCAAAACGGGACCTCCTCCTCCTCTGCGTGACTCACATACCACAAGTGCAAGCAAAAGTATCGAACCGCTTGTAGATGAGCCCGAGGAGTCGAACATGATGCCCACTTCTCGTGCTAAAAAAAGCCGATTACCCTATGACCCAACGACCTCGTCGCTCATTACCCAGGAAAAAATTGACACCTTTTTCGCTCAAAACCAACGGTCGTCGCGATCGCAGGAGCAACTAGAGCATCAAGAAGAATCAACGGAGATAGTTGCCATAGCCTCAAGCTATGGGATTGATGTTACAGGAGGAATTGTGGATGATGACAACCAGGAGATTGAGTTACAAGATGATGTCTCTGAGGTTATTTCAGTCGCCCCACCGACCACTTGTGGTGCTGTAGATTTGGATGCTGCTCCTGATGTGCCTGGCTTTTCCCTGCCTCCTGCACTTTGGCACCGACTGTACCCGCACCAGCGCACTGGAGTAAGTTGGTTGCATGAGCGTTACATCGGCCGCGATGGTGTAAGCTCAGATGGTTGTTTGCTTGGAGATGCCATGGGAATGGGCAAAACCATCCAAACGTGCTCGCTGCTCGCGGGCCTCTTCCGAGGAGGTGGCGCCCGATTAGCTCTGATTGTCGCGCCTGTGTCTTGCCTTCATGCATGGCGTGAAGAGCTGGAGCGCACCTTCCAAGGCTTGCAAGTGACAAGTGTCGAGGAAGGCTCCAATCCTAACGGCAAACGAACCCAGAAGAAGAAGAAGAAGAAACATGTCACAGATCAATGGGACAACAGTGGAAGCAGTAGCAGCAGCAGCAGCAGCAGCAGTGGAAGTGATGACGACGAGGAGATTAGCGGTAGTGGCGGCTGGTTGCAGCGACATAGTGCTCATTCGGCCGCTGCCTCTCGTCAGTCCTGCCCCTCAGCTGTGCGTGTAGAGGAGCTGACGTCTCAACTGTCAGCTTCGAAGCGCCTTGACCTTCTCTCAAGTATCGCTCATGATGCTGGTGTCGCTGCTTCCAGGCTCAAGGCTCGTTCGCTCAACAACAAGAGTGGTGCGGCGGAGCCTTCTAAGAACCACGCTCTAGGCGGGTGCGGCGGCGGGTGTGCGGTGGTGCTCTGCTCCTATGGCTTGCTTGGCGCCATCAAGGACGTTGACGAGGTGGAGCGAAAAATGGCACCGAATGGTATGCGAAGGAATGACGGATGGAAAGAGGGTGCGGGATAGAAAAACAATGCTTGAATGAGAGAGAAAGATAAAAGTGCACGACTTCATCCTTGCAACAAACAATGTTTACTAATAGTATTTTCATAGGGAGATTGTGAATATGCTCGTAACAAGTCAGTTTCTGACCTTGCATGTGCTAAAAAAAAAAAAATCTCGTTTTTTTGAATTCAACAACACAGGAGGTCGCCGCGGGTGTAGCTGGGATGCGATCATTTTAGATGAAGGGCACAAAATCAAGACTCACTCAGCGAAAGTCACACAAGCCATCCGTGCCCTTCCAGCAAAATGGCGACTCTTGCTCACAGGGACGCCCATTCAGGTATAATTAATTGCCTGCGCTCAATTTTTCTTTAATACCTCCGTCTTTATTTATATGTATCCCGTGTACACTATATTATTTTATCAACAAATAGCATTCAAGTTGTTTGTTTTTTTGCTAGCATGTGCACACCTTCATTTTCTTGACCTGGTATTAAAATTGTACATGTGGCCATGACAGAACAACCTCAAGGAGCTGTGGGCCCTCTACAACTTCTTAGCGTTACCGACTCGTCCCGACGGCAGTGGGCAACTCGTGAGCCGAGCCTCTGCTCAGAAGCCTTCTAGCTCGTCACTTTCTGCCAGTGGGTCTGCTTCTGCATGGGAGGATCGCCATGGCGTTACATGTGCTGCAAACAATAACCAAAACAACGAGGATGAAAGCCTGAGTTCGCTTGGAGACTGGCCGAATTTCAAACAACGGTAAGAATAAGGTGGTATCATATAGCTTCTTCTTTACCAACTTTTCTCATATCATTATACTAAGCTACCACCTTCATTATGCAATGAATTATAGGTTTGCGGATCCAATCGAACGGGCACGACACGCCGACGCAAATCTGGCTCATCAGCAGGTTAATTTCCATGAGAGTATATTCGATTAGAGTGTTCTTGTAGACTCATGGTATTGATATTTGATGTTGAGGAGATAATTGATTGAAGTATACGTAAATCGCCATATGCATGCAAACGACACCTCCATATACCGCTTTCTTACCGGCGCACCTTGAAATAGGTGGGGCGCCGCCGTGCTGCTTTACTTCGTCGCATCATCGGCCAGTTCACCTTACAGCGCTCCAAAGAAAGCCTCAAGCCTCAGTCGTCTGTGATCAATGCCGCAACCGCAACAGATACTCTTGCTTTTGGCCCTCAAAAAGGAGGGAACTCGAGCGCTGCAATGATAGAAGATGTATCCAACTCCTCCTCTGCTGGCGGTGCCCCACTTCCAGCATCAGAATGCCCGTCGCTGCCAGCCAAGCATGAGGTCGTGCTATGGGTCGGTCTCAGCAAGTTGCAGCGATATGCTTACGAGCAATACCTCAAAGGCACAGCCGTGCAAAAGGTGAGTGTCCCTCTCTATATTCCACCTTACCTTCATCTGTTGCCATGCCTTCACTTGAAATGTTCGAGGCGATTGGCCAGTTGTGCTATAAACGCACAAATAGGCTGTCCTTATCGAACAATGCTGATACTAATCTGAGTCTTAATTTGCTCTTGCGATGGGTCAACCTCTAAATATAATTAAGGCGTTGGGTTCCATGTCTACGGGCCCTCTCGTCGCGATTGGTCATCTCAAGAAGATCACTAGCCATGCGATCCTGGCCGCGAAAGAAACCACCTCTACATGTAATGATAACGACAGCGACAGTAGTAACGATGAAGAGAGCGCCAATAATGGTGACTTCCCTGTAGAAGCCCACCGTGCCACTGTAGATTGGACCAAAACCAAAGTTGTGGAGGGTGGGTCAGGGAAGGGTGGGCTACAATTGGATGTCGGCATTCCGGCTACGGTGCTCTTACAGGGGTCTCACAAATTGGCGGTGTTGGTGGCGCTGGTGAATGACCTCGCTCGTCGAGGACACAAGACCTTGGTCTTCAGCCAAAGCGTGCGCATGCTTCATTTGATTGCGCATTGCCTCGACCACCGCCAGGGCCTTGTTGAGTAAGTCTGGCTATGTGTACAGACTCACTACAATAGTGCTGTACTCAATGTAAGCTTATTTATTGCGTATGCAAATTCCATCGAGCTTCTTTCTAATGGGCGCTTCCTTTGGGGCATATTTTCATTGTTGCTTAAACAGGTGCGACTTGGGAGTTGTGCGCATCGATGGGTCAGTTGGGGCGCCAGAGCGTGCGTCGCGTGTGAAAGCCTTCAATTCGACCCCCTGTGAACCAGGAAACCCTCGGGTCATGCTATTGACTACAGGGGTTGGAGCGCTCGGACTCACGCTGACTGGCGCCGACCGTGTTATCATGTGAGTGAGATCAACTGCACACATAATCCCACTGCCACTCTACCCTATCATTTTGAATTGTGCCTGTGCCGTCCTCCATTTGTGCCTTACTGCCTGTGTGTGTAGTGCTCTTAGCATGGTGCAACGTGTGCACGTGTTACGCTTATGAATCCTCTTATTTATCATTCAAGGTACGACCCATCTTGGAACCCGTCTGAAGATGCGCAGGCTGTTGACCGAGCTCACCGGTTTGGGCAAACAAGAGAGGTACTTCGGTTGGTATTCATTGCGTATGCAACAGCTTTCGAATTGTTTCTGAATCTCATAATTTTTATCGCAGTATTGTCTTATTTCATATTTATTTTGAAAGGTGATCACCTATCGCATGATCGGAGCGGGCACGGTGGAAGAAAAAGTGTACGAAAAGCAAGTCTTCAAAGACGGTCTGCGACGCACACTTGCAGCTGATAAGAAGACTGACTTGAACGATGGTCAAGATAGCCGAGGTCCAGGCAGTAGCAAAGGCAATGATAACGAAGAAGATGGAACCGAAGAGCTTTCGGGAAAACGACAGGAAGCTCATCGGTAAATATTTCCATCATTGTAGACCTTTGTCATCATAAACCTTCACTGACTTTGCTCTGGGCACAGCCCATGCGTTATAATTTGCAATTTGGCTTCTTTTTTTCAATCTTTCCTTACGCTTCCTCGAGAGAAGTTGACAAGTGTGCCTTCCACCCCTTCCAAACCGTCGCAGATATTTTACCCGGGAAGAGCTCCGGCGTGTGTTCGAGTTAGGGCCTGAGGGGCGAAGCGATGCCATGACCCATTTGCACTCTGCCCATGGCACCACACAGCAATGGGCTGCCCGCTTGAGTGCACTCAACGCAAGTAGTGCAAGCGGAGCTTTTGTGTCAGAGCTTTCTGCGCTCGAAGAGATCTTTTCAACCAAGACGTCTCCTTCTTCTTCTTCTTCTTCTGTGCCCAGTGCATCATCAGAGGCAGTCGCAGATACAACCAAGCTTTCAGAGCTGTGCGCGTCTGGTGGCCTTCTGGTGGGCACCTCACCCCATGACGCATTATACACAGCTCTGGCACCGGGCTCTGCTGCTTCAACTAGTGCAGAAGAGCCACTTGCTGAGGGCCTAGAGTTCGGAGGAGAAGAATCATCAGCGAGCGATTCTGATATTGACGACATCACCAAAAAGAAAAGTCGTCGACACTTCAGACCGCACCGAAAGAATCACCATCAAAAATCAGGGCGTACCTCTGTAGATCGAAACAAACCTCCGCGAGTAGACGTCGGACCATCCAACGAGAAGCGCAGAGAACAAGCTCGGCGTCATCGACGTCGTTCGTCGGCTGTTCTCGTGATCGATGAAGATGTTGGCGGTGCCTCAGATGGCGTGATTTTGATTGAAGAGTCTGACGCTGAAGAAGAGCCCTGGAGCGGAGGTGGCGAATCATTCGAAACCGGTACCCTCATCGACGAACTGAGTGACGAAGAGGAAGATTTTATAGGTCGAGATTGCAGCGTCGACACAGGGGACGACGAAATTGGTGAGAAGGTGATGCGTTCAGAAGCAGAAGAAGTATCAGACACGAACTCCGAAGAGAGCGGTGAGAGTGAGCCAAGTGACGGCGAAACCTTGGTAGACGAGTCCCGGAGTTGCGATGACGTTGACGAAGAAGAACCAAGTGCAGGCAATGGTGATGACGAGGAAGATGGAAGTATCGCGAATAGTGATGAAGACGACTCTAGCGTAGTGGTTGACTTGAGGGGTCTTACGTTAAGTGAACTCGCTGGAGATTTTGCCGAGGATCCAGACCTTTCATCGAAGGATGCTAGCTCAAACAGGCCGTTTATCGAAAACGAATCGAAGATTCTCCACAATGGTTGCGAGAACGATGCACACAGTGATCTTGTGGATACAGATGACGACGAAGAAAATACGCCCATCGAAAATGAGGGAGGCTCAACTAAGCTCAATCGGGGTCGACTCAGGCGCCCACTCTCAAACTCTCATAGTAACCCCCAGTCGCAAACGGAATTCTCTTTGATATCTCAAAGTCATGTCAAGAGCGATGATAGTTGTAAAGGTGCACAACTTTCTCCAGAACACGATAACGCGTCTGCGGTGGCGTTCACGCTTGCCGCAGCTACACGCCAGAAAGCACACCAACTCACGACTGCCGCAGCATTGTATGAGTGGCAGGAGCGGCAAGATCGCGTGGCTAAATGGATCCGTGAAGCAGACGAGTTATGCCATGCAAACACCTCAAGTAACGATGCTGCTCAAACAAAAGAAATTCGAAATCTGCGCACGCGTGCCTTGGAAGAATGCCTTGAGGTAAAATTGGTTGGGGTAAACGATGTATGTTGATTCTCTTGCCATTTGACACGAAAGCTATCTCGTCAACACCATAAGTGATATGGAGAGTCTAACATTGATCCGCTTACTCCTTACTCCCCTTGTTATTGTGCGCGCACCATCCTCAGGCGCTTGAAATGGCTGACGACGACGAAGCTCTTCACAGACAAATCGTCTCCTTGGTTCAAGATCTTGGCATTGATCTCAATTGATAAATTACATTCCTTTCCAAGAAACAAAAAGATGTGTACGGCGGCCGTGCCAAGTACCGTTGTTATTGATTGTTTTAATGCTTGTTTTAACGCATTGGGTGGTCTCCACTGAACATACCTAATGCATTGAGATGAAGTTCAACCCCTTATCTCCACACCGACATAAAGTAATAGATGGGTAAACTTCATAAGAACGCGCAATGCAGACTGAGTGTTAAGAACCTTTGGAAATAATTATCTGTACCTTTACTTTCCAATAGATACCTGGATTGTGTGGTGTGTGGTATAAATAATGATAAATAGTTCGACCTTACGACTTATACTGAAACAATATTCTCGCTAATCCCTCCGCCCGCTTTCTTTCGGCGAGATGCCCACGCGTAAATCGCGTCAAAGCGCTCGACAGACCCTATGCGAGTGCGCACTGGCGACTTGGATCCTTTGCCTCTTATGGGGGGCGTTCGAACGAGGTCCCTTCCCCTCCTCGTGGTTGCGGTAGCTGCCGTGGTGGCACTGTTCGTCGAAAGTTGGCTCGCTGACAGTGCAAAGCGCGACGCAAGGAAGCTCGGTAGAACCTGGAAGAGCTGTTCAGGCTCAGCACTGTCTCTAATGCGCCTGCATTAGTAAAATATAAATATATCATACATAGAGAGAGAGAGAGAGAGAAGTGAGTGGCACCAAAGCAAATTGTCGACAGAAGCGAAGATTACACAAACGAACAAAAACAATAATCTGAATACCTTGGTCCGAGGTCAACTATTGATATGTTTTCCATAAGCTGTTGAGCTTTGAAGATTGTGAGAGCTTCCTTCGAGAGGTGAAAATGAGTGCCTGCACTCATAAGAACTTGCCCACCGGTTGCCTGTTCGACCACTCGTGCGGCACGGTTTACCTTCATGGAAGATGGTAGCAGTAATAGAGTGTTAAGATAAAACCAGATTTACGGGAGTCAAAAGTATATTTGCAAATTAATTGATAAGGAGAGTCATTCTATTCTGTCGTCTCCAAGTCATGCCCGAATACATGTGATCTCCGCACTCACAGCATTGCCGTAGTAGTCGACGCGGCCGGTGGTTTCGTCGCGTTCCACCTGTCGTAAAAATACGGGTGTGTAAACAGCTGGCGAGCAAGATCGAAACTAAGTTTGGCAAGAAGATAAATGCAAGACAGGTACTACTAGTAGTAGATGTCTCAATTATTGCTCTTCTTTTCTTCCTGCTTACTTCAGGGTCGCCTGTAAAGCACCCTACACGCACGCGTACGCCGCGCCAAAGCCATGTACTCTTCTTTGCTTCGCTATCTACGCCTCCACTTCCTTCTGTTCCAGATACGGCGGCTCCATTTGCTTCTAATCCTTCCTTCTCTGACATCCCTGCTTCAACTTGTACTCCACTGATATCTTCTCCAAGCTCGGCCGTGCTTGTGGTCCCATCAGAAGCAACGTGGAGCTCGTGGGACACTTTACGTAAAGCAACCTCTCCGAGGTCCTTTTTGAGAGAAGCATCGGTGCGGGCGGCCTCCAGGAAGCTTGCAGGGTAGGAAGCATCCAACAGGTCGACTTGAATCTGGCAAGCGAAGCTGATGGCATTTGCCGCAGAGCCGAAAGCGACCATGAATGCACCGCCGTCCGTCTTGACCTGCGGTGGAAGGGAAGAAAATAGAGGGAGATGAGGATCGAAGAGCGCAAAGTAATGTAATGTACTACAAATAGAGACCGTTAGTGAATCGGACATATTAAAGATGAAAGTTGTAACACGACAATACATATAACCTCATAGCCGTCATGTGCGCTGAGAGCAGAGCGAAGAACTCTGCGATAGCAGTCAAACACGGACTTGAAAGACGGCCCAAACCGCTCCCAGAGCCTCGTTGATCCCTGCCAATATAAGGAAATGGATGCCAATCAACACCAAACCAAAAAGTAGAGAATGTACGCATACAAACATTTATCATGCGTAGTATAGTTATGGCATGCATCAATATAATACTAATCAAGGCGACAAATTTTATGCAGTGCATTAGTCTGAGTACGATAATGCCCTTCAACATCCGAATTCATTCCCAATCACCTCCCACAGCATTATGAAACCGTCGTCTCACCTGAATGTTGGCGAAGACGAAAGTAACGTCACCCATGGGAGCGTTGGTACCCCACACAGTTTGTCGAGCGATTCGATGTCGACACGCCACTTGAAGATTGGAGGCATCACTTGGCGACAAACCCTAGAACATATTGGTGAAAGAAAAAAGTGAAAAGAATGATATTTACTTCCAAATTCGTAAATAGAGCTGGTGAAGACTCTTACAACAAGCTCAGCTCAGCTTAAAACTTAAAAAATAGAAGAAAATATGAGACAAAGAAGAAGAAATTGCAGCAAAGAACAATTATGTATCATTTGAAAACCTGTACAGTTGCAGCATCGTCATCAAATTCAGGTACTGCCAAGAGAAGCGCTGCCAAAGTCTCATATTTGTCCCGTAAAGTGGTGATTTGTGCAGGTTTTAGACTACACTCTTCCGTCAGAAAGGCTTCGATGGCATGTAGCCCGTCTGGAGAAGGAAATGGATTCTTCAACTTTGGGAATCCTGCTCTCTGGACATCACGAGATTGAAGTTCGTGGAGGTGGAGATGGTCGGGTATGCCTTCAGTACCACTAGTATTGTCCAATGAAACGGTCGAAGACTCGTCGTTTATAGTACCGACCTTTGTGCTATATACATGGCCAGATAATTCATTGGCGCCCCAATCTCCTCCCGTCGAGAAGCTAGAAGCGCTGTCGACTTTGGTTGTTGATTCTAGATCAGGTTGAAGCTTACTGGAAGTCCCTTCACTGCCCTCGTCATCTCCACCATTTGGTAAGGAAGGGCTGGAGACGCTTTCAGCTATGGTAAATCGCACCCATGAATCATGATCGCCACTACTCTCGTCGTTGGTGCCTTCGTCGTTACCGCCTTTGCCTCTCAGAAGTGGTGAAACGGTACTTTTAAACGTAGCAGCTGCGTCAGTGATCGAAGGACGGCCGCCGGGGGCCTGAGCCCACAACGACGTCCACAGGGTCTCGAGTGAAGCTGGCAGCTTTCGAGCGAAAGGCATTGGAAGCTTCGGTGGCGGCGTCGGTTGCGGAACAGGGCTCAAGCTGCGCACAGGACTTAACGAAGCTTTGAAGTCATCATCGTCGTTGCCCTCAGCTTTGGTTCGGTTCTTTACGCGACTCCGACCTCTGTTTTGGTGCGAGAGAGGAGAAGGGCGTTTCCCTTTCGAAACTCGTCGAACAATCTGTGCCATAATG
>Ga0307930_1003629_pt1 | contig 11199 bp, 18 predicted proteins | sample OrgLakmetageno46_FD_203161 | JGI IMG/M metagenome (GOLD analysis project Ga0307930, IMG submission 203161) | Saline water microbial communities from Organic Lake, Antarctica - #46 | ecosystem: Environmental > Aquatic > Non-marine Saline and Alkaline > Saline | place: Antarctica: Organic Lake... | reverse complement strand
AAGGCGCCAGTTGGAGCCTTAATTGGCCTTCTGGAGCGAATTTGCTAGCGCATTTGCAGCTCAAGTGCATTCTTTATGTGCCTCTGTGACTGCTGTGTACTTGCCTTTCTTTGCTTTTGGGAGAGTATTAACTAGACTAGACTAGACATGCACGATGAGCATCCATGGAAGTGATGGTAGCGGCCCACAGTGGCCCGTTTTTCTGTGCATCGATGGTTTTGCCTCATAGAAGGGTTCCAACCGGCAGAAGAGGGAGGGGGCAACTGATAAGTCCTCATCTTTTGGGCCGTATCCGCGTTTTTGGACCTCGAATGTGAAATACAGCACGTACGGTGAATTCGGAAGACCTCGCGATTCGGACCGCATCCGTACTCCTTGCCAAAGATGCGAGATCGGGGATGGGGATGGGATTAGATTAGATTAGACATTAGATTGTATTATACTCCCCGATTGCAAAGAAACACCAGCACTTAGCAAAAAGCTGAGTATTGACGAATCCGAATCCTCCAGAACAAGTCTGACTGCCATTTGCCCATTTGCCATGCTGCATGCTGCAGCTACGTGCGGATATCTGGTGTGCTGGTATTCGCACGAGCCGCCGAGAGGCCCGTAACCGCAAGTGCGCCTTTGTTTGAATTATTGAGTGATTTTTGCCTAAACAATACACAATACTCAGATTTCCTTACTACCGGCATATACCCAGTATCAATCCGTTGCCTTCAGGCTCTCGCCTTTAATATTTTCATAACGATTTATCACATCACCCGGGACGGCGCTTCATTCCATTCCCCATGCACATGTCTCTCTAGAACACCACCATATGGCCCTATGCCCCCGTGGTGGTTTCTTACAGCGAAGGCTGGGCGCCAGTCACTACCGCCGGGCGCCCTCGTCCTCCTCGCCCGCCGCGGCCGCCTCGCCCTGCGATCATGGCTGCCCCGCGCCCGCCCCGGCCCCCGCCATAGACCGCTGCCTGGGAGGCAATGTGGTCCACGCGGCGGGTATCGGTGGCGGCGCTGGCAGTGGACTGGTAGAACCCCTCGCTCACCTGCGAAGCGAAGTAACCAATTACATCAAGGAATAAGACTGCATACGGGGTCAGTAGCGCTCTATTACTTCTCATCTACTTCCTCCATCCCAAACAAACACCACCACCAACCACTCGCGGCCAATAACAAATCTCACGACGAAAAAAGAAGTCGAATACGCACCATGGAGAGTTGAAGGCGGCCGGACACGGAGCAAATGGCTTCCATCCACGCCTTGGCCTCCTCCTGGTCTTTGCACTCCAGCACGTAGACTCGGGTCCCGTCGTCGCCGGCTTTCGCAGTTTCACCGATTTTTGCCGCCACTTCGAAGGCCACGTTGGGCTGAATTTTGGGATCTTGCGAAGTCTTCACTTCTGCAACCTGTGAAACATCAAGTTGATGAAACAAGAAGCGACGACAAAAAATAAAACATTCAAACTACCACGAACTTCGGCGCACCTCTTGGCCTCGAGATATTCTATTCTACATGTGGTGTACCTGGTGCAGCGCGATGGCCCCGAGGGCGTCGGCGTCGGGCTCATACATGTCGGCCTCCACTTCGTAGTACGAAATCGACGAGTTGGTGAGGCAAAAGTAACGCTTCTTCATGGTGACCGCGCCCGTGACCCGGTTGTCGGTCTTTTTCATCAAAATGCCGTCCTAGAGTTGAAAGGAGGGCAAGAAACAAAAAGACGGAAATGAATTCGCTTCAGGTGCTGCTAATTTCATTACAAGATAAATAGCTTCTGGTTATGCGAGCAGGAGATACAGTATGGTCTTCTGTTCGGCTAAAACGAAGTCATGCCGTCAGCGCATACCATAGCTCTTCTGGCCTTTCAGGCACATTCACCCCACATATCGTACCTTTTTGATGTCCGCCTTGATGGCGGCCCGCCTTTCCTTTTCCTTGACCGCATTCTCAGCCATCGCCGCGTCGTCCGCAGCGCCGCCGCTGTTGCCACTCACTGATATCGTCGACATGCGCTTGGCCATTGCTGGGGCCTTGTGCAGATGAAGGAAGGATAATGGTGGAAGTGAAGCATAGGGGCGAGAGAATAAGTAACAAAGAGATAGTGTCGCACCAACCAAACACCGACAATTCGATTTACCCTGAGTTCCAATGGCAAAACAACGTCAACATTCAACAACGACCAGTAAAAGTATCTCAGTTATATTTTTCATGTTTTTTCCTCTTGAATCAATCACGCCCCTAATACTCTATTCCTCGTCATGCATACCGCTTTGAGGGTGTCTCCGTTGGCGTACTCCTCCACAGTTTGCGTCAGAATGGCTAGCCACTTGTGTTTGGCGTCCTCGGACATCGGCACCACTACATAGACCCGCCCCGCCGTAGTCCAAATGTCAAGAGCCTGGTCGGGGGCCGCGGGATCCTTGGACAAGCGCACCTCGTGCACCTCGCTCATGACGATGGTGCCCGCGGGCTGGGACCCCCCCTTGGCGTGGGCGGGGTTCTTGAAGTAGTGCAGGAGGCCGTCCTTGAGCACGAAGAACCGCTCCCGAAACTTGGTGGACCCCAGCATGTATTTGGCGTCGCCGCGCTTGTGCATGTACCTGAGGCATGGTATAGTTATAACTTCAAGGTGGAAATTGTGATGAAGTGCGCAGAACGTCTAGGCTCGGACCGAAATCAATATAAGGTTGCCAGAGAAAGATTATCATAGGATTTTTAAATCTATTCCAAACATTGCAATAGCCTCAGAGCCTACCCGCAGTAGTCGCAGTCGATTTCCCCCACATTCACTTCGATGCGCACGTCGCGGTCCCCGTCGCCACCGTAAGTGACCTTGGGGTTCCAGGCCGGGTCAGTGGGGGGTGAGTCCACCGAGGCGGGCAGCTTCACCGCAGGGCTGCACTCCTTGAGGATGGTCACCAGCGCACCCGCCCAAGAGGAGGAAAGCACGTCGTGGGCGGTGCCTGGGGCGGTGTACACACACATGGGGGGGAAAGAAAGGGGGAAAGAAAAGTTAGTAAGCAATGTGCGCTCAATCGGGCACTTTAAACGAAAAGACCTTGCGATTGAGTAGTAACAATCAAAGCGCTTCAGAATACGAGTAAACGAACATTTACCGATGATCACAGTGCCGGTGGACGTTTCCAGGACGATTTGGTGGTTGGCGCCATCCTCTGCGCACAGGGGCGCAATCAGCAGATTCATGCTGGTCACCGAGGACTTAGCCCCCGCTGCTCCGAGGCTTAACACCCGGTTGCCGAGACGCAGGGTGGGGGCGTCGCCATCTGTTTGAGATAAATGAAAGGTAAAAATAGGTGAACAAGCAAGCAAACAAGGAGCAAAGAGACAATTGCTTTGAGACTTTGAAGTCTTCACATTGCACTATTATCTTTCAAACCCTACCCGTGAGCACGAAGCGCAGTTCCTTGAATTGAAGGGAAATCGGGTCAAAGAGCAGGAGATTGTCCGCCGCGATAGCACCGACCTCCACGTCAGCCGCCTCGATCACCGTCACCTTTGAATGCATGAACAACACGCACGATTTCAAGAAAGTTGGGTAAATGCTGGCTAGCCCGCCACTGCTACACCTACTTTTCAATACACGCCGACTGTGAATCGTGTAAAATACATAGTGGCTTTGTGCATTACCTCAGCTGGCGGCGGAGTGGCCAATGCTTCAGTGGCGTTCTCAAACGCCTCCGACCATTCTTTCAGTTCTTCGATGGTCTCAAACGCAATGGTGAGGGTAGGCTTGCTGGCTGGATTGAACTCGAGGACAATCTGGAAGCGCTCGTCATCTGTCAATTCGAAAAAAACAAAGTCCCATGCGCACATCATAACGACAGTGATGTTGATATCATTCATACAACAGAACAAGTAGAGCACAAATGAAAAGCGCTTCAAAGGATCGTTATCTGAGCAAGCAAGGGCTTCAAATCAACACCCAAAAGAGGCTTCCTCCGCGTATTGTGAATAATTACCGGCCGCGGTTTTGTCTTCCAGTTTCTTGAAGGTGGCGAGGTCCAGGAGGTCGATGATCCCGTCGGGCGTGGCCGAGATGGCGCCCCCCGGGGTGGGCTTGGAGTACAGCAGCTCGCCTTGCTTCACCTCCAAGTAGCGCCGCCGCAGGGGTTGCCCCGCGCTCCCGTTCCCGAACTTGCCCCAGGCCTCCTTCAAAGTGGGCTTCTTGGAAGCCCCCGCGGGGTCCCGGATGAAGTGCAGGGTTTTGGGCCAGTCCGCGTGCTTGATCACGCTCATGCACTCGTTGAAGGTGAGCTCCGTTAAGTCCACGCCGTTGCAGCCCACTGCGTTCGCAACAAACACAAACAAGCAAACGAATCAACACACACGCGGTAGTGACACAGCAGAAAAGAGGCGGCAGGATTCAGTCGTAAAAGAAGGGGAAACTCGATCAGGGGTGTAGAAAACGCAGCAAACATGCAGCACATAAACCAGTACCCACCGACGATGTCCATTTGTTTGATTTTGCCCGAAGTTTCTGCGGGCCCCGAATTGCCAGCCTTGCTTTTGGCAAAGCCCGTGACCACAATCCAATGGTTGGTGACTTGCTGCAGATCGTTGCGGTTGGCTACCCCCTTCACGTTCAGCAGCAACGGTGCCTTGGTCTCAAAGGTCACGTCGAAGCGCTCCCAATTCACCTCCGTGGACTCCTTTTCCTGCACCCGGCCGGAGGTGCCCTTGTTGCTGATCGCTGATTTGATGGCTAGCGCCCACCTCACCTGCAGCGCACAATGGATATGGGCAAAAGATATCGTAAGTTGGAGCATTCAGGAAGTGACATGTTTCACCGAGGTCAAAATTGAGTTCAAAGATATACCATTTCAGACTCGGTGTCAGCGGCAACAGTATAGAGACGGTCTGCAGTCTTGAGGTCGATCGAGTTCTGTGGGGCGTCAGGCACTATTGACTCTTGCACATCGAGCACCTCCTGCTCATGGGCGCACACACATAGCAGCAATGAGGCATTCGAGATGAAAATACCGAAAAAAAAAGCGCAAGAGCCCCACAAGCTATATCTGAACGCGCACCTCAAGCTTGACAGCGCCTGCCGGGGTTTCTGACTCAATTTCGCGGTAGTATGAGAGAGTTGTTCCCGATAAAGCGAAGTAGCGGCGACTGTAGGTCTTTTTGCCCATCATGCTTCCAAGCGACATGCTTCGCCCCCTATACGGTCCAGGTTACGCATAAGATGACAGTAGGGAAGGCTGGATAAACACCGCTATACCCTAGTGCTATAAAATCATACTGCGCTATGATACTAGAAATGCGCGTGGGGCTACTGCAAAAGCTTGTGATATGTCAACTAACATGGACTGGCCATCCTTGTAGTTCGAGAGCATCTGTTCTTTGCGCTTAAAATCAGGCTTTGAAAGCCATCCTGAAGGCTCCGCAAACCTATTCATTTTTTTACAGAGGATGGCAAAATTTAGGCAACATCACCAATAGCTTTAAGCTCATTGTGAGGACACTTCGAGATGAACATTTTACCAAGGATCGGGCTTGGACTCTAAGCGGTGCTCCAAGGCGGAAATCTTCGCGGCCAATGACCCGTTGTCCTACGTATAATAAAGAGGAATGTTAAACTCATTTTCAGTCAATCATGACGACAACAACAGGAATGTCGCACCATGATGCCGCGGGCCTTGGTGTGGCCCCGCGAGCTGACCGAGAACAGGCTAATCAACAAAACGAGCAAATGTGTGGAATGCGTTTTCACTCGTAGGTTTAGGATCCAAGATCGTGGTGTTCATACTACAGGGGGTTCAGTCAATAATTACACGTTCGTCGTTTGCGGTTAGTAGCGGTTACGCGAATTGCACCTCCACCTCCACATCCTTTTGCTATTTGCTCAGAAACGAAGCATATCCTTATAATTCCCCTTGGCTTCGTAATGCTGATGTACTGATGTGTCGATGTATGGGGGATGTGGGGATGTGTCGAGTTATGAGGGTTAGGGACTACCCCAGCAATGCTCCGTAAACCCATATGAACTCTTTAGTAAAATTAAAGCTCATCGATATGAAAGTACTGTTCTTGGCCGGCTGGCGCAGTGACTGCATAGTGCTTCCCTGTTTCAGACCCCCCACCACCATCGGAAGGCTCGGATGCCGCTTTGGCCACAAATCGATGCCCAGGCCAAGTTGAGACAGCTGCTTCCTCCCCAGGGGCGAGAGGGCCAGCTGCATGCACGAGGTCGCCTGTCTCATGGTGAAGCCAATACACGGAGACTGCGACAGCAGCCGCCGCCGCCGCAGTGGAGGCGCCATTGTGAGTTGCCTTGGAAGTTAAGGAATTGCGAAACGTTGCAGTCACTGGTGACTGTGCATTCGTTTGATCGTTACTCTCACCACCGCTAATACCACTAGCTTCTTCTTGAGCGAAAGCAATCTCCTCAGGCGTCTGTGGTCCCATTTCGCGGTCTGAGCCCCCGAGCAGGCACCGCACGGCAAGCATGACGTCATCAGCTTCGTTGGTGCTCAAGAGGGGCGCAGCGGCAACGGTGCCAGGAGCATTCGACATCATGTGCGCGGGATTCGACGTGCGTGGTATGACGCCGATGCCCCGCTGAGTCAGCCACGCTACCACCACCTCAGATGCATCCAAACGGCGGTTCGTCGCGCCGTTCGACCTCTCAGGCAAGCCCAAGTCCCGCCCTAATCGGCGCAGGAAGGCTGCAGCGCGTGGGGCCCGGTGCTGGGCCTCGATTGAGGTGGCGCCATTCATGACGTTGTAGGCTTGGAACAGAATGCCGTGAGCGGTGCAGAGGTTGAGGAGAGCTGGGTCATAGACCACCGACCACAGGTTCCCCTGTAACAAGTGGGGCTTCACGCGCGCGATGGTCAGAAGCCGCTGTAATTCAGCTGCATCGAAGTTCGACACCTGACCGCAAAAGGAGAAATAAAAGGAGAAGAATTAAAGAGGGTGGCATTATGAAAGAGAGCGATGATAATATCGGCAGAGCAAAACAAAAATAGTAAGTCTAGTAGCATTATAGACCAGCAAATACAATATCTCACCCCAATGTTGGAGACGTCGCCTGCGAGGAAGGCATCTTCCAGCGCCGCCCAACTTCCTTCCCACGCATCCGCCGGCTGCAAATGCGGAGGCGGCCCCACCGCTTTCACCTCTTCTGGCAGCTCGCTTTCCTCTTCCTCGCAGCGCATCCACGGCACGTCGTTGCGGCAGCGGGGCCAATGCAGGAGCACCGTGGGTGGGGGGCCAGGTGAAGTCGCGAAGTTGGCTAACGAGTTTCGAACTGCGAGTTGGGTGCGTGCGTAGCCAAGGTGCGTGTACCATACTTTAGTTTGTACATGCACGTCGTTAGCACTTCCAAGGCCGCTTCCGGCTAGGGCCTGGGCAATTAGGGCCTCATTTCTGCTGGCCATGGCGGTATCTACGAAGCGAACATCGAGGCCTACAGCGAGCTTCAGCATCTGAGAGGAGATGGAAGAGAAATGGAGCACAGTTGTGATGTGAATGCATCGCATATAACAGAAGAAAATATACTATAGTGTCGAACAGTAGTTGACAAGCCTTTTTGTTAACATGATTCCTAGTTAGAGCTTTTCAGAATGTAAAGGATGAACTTAATTACAGCAAAAATTGATTCGACAAAATAGGTGCATCTATGAGAAAAAAACATCCCAAGGGCGTCAAAACAGAGATGCAAGCCATATTATATTGAGGAAAAGAGACGCCTAGCTTGCACGAAAACAGAGCGACCGCTCAAAGCATGAGAAAGTGATCATCATAAAGCTGTTCTCGTTGTCGAGGTAAACTTCTCACATCGGGGATAAATTCAGGCGCTAGGTTGCCGACCCCAATGCCGACAAGCGGAATTTTGCTCCCATGGTTGGCGACGAATGAGATTCTGTCCTCACTGATCTCACTTCGAGCTACCGCAGGCAAGAGCGCTCCTAAAAGGAACGCGAGCCTAGGCTTCATAGTACTGCGTCTCGAGTTTTCAAGTCTGAGTTCTGAGTGTGGCGGTGTCGCGGTGTCCTTGCGTCCTTGCTTGCTTTTGAGTCCATTCTCCCCTGTACCCACCACCGCTCCACCAGTTCACGCATCATGCATCACAAGGTCATCACTTCATCACTCCATCTCCACCACCCTGACTTAGGCCTATGGCTTATGGTGTATTCGGAACTTGTGCCTATTTCCTTGACCTTTGGCCTTAATAGCTTGGACTAAAGTTGTGGCACTGGCCCTGCCGGCCGGGAGTTAGCTTGCTAGAAGTCAGTGAAGGAGAAGGGCAGTAAAGACCAGAACAGTACAGAACAAAGAGAACACAGGGCAGTACTGCACATATATCTGGCTACTGAAGCAGCTATTATAAATTTCTTCGACAATGGCTCTATAGCATAACTAGCTACTAGCACTAAGGGCGGTGGGGACTGGGACTAGGGACTATGCTTATGCTTACGACTTAAACTTAACCTCGGCTCTCAAATTCAAGTTATAGTATTATAGGCCCAGATCTTCCAGTTGGAAGTTCAGGTGAAGCGCCCTCACGAAAGTTTACAGCAAACTTTTAAAGAAAAAAAGCTAACAGCCAACAACTAGACTCCCCGTTTCCGAAGACTTCTCCCCTCTTGGCTCTGCCGTTGCACGCATCTCAAGCCAAGGACTGCGCCAGCACAAAAGGCTCGGAAGAATTGCCAGTAGAAGCGGCCATCGATAAGCACCGCGCTTGTCTCCAAAGGGGTTCGGTGAAAGTCCAGGATATGCGATAAGGCCGGCAGTGGCCTGAGCTGCAGTAAGCATTGCAATGATACGACCAAAGTACCTCGATGGAAATCGGATCTCGGGGTACACAAACATCATTGGATAGACGGTTGCTTGCAACGAAGCAAGGAGTACCAAGGTGATGTAGAGCATGCCAAGATGCCACTGCCGTAAAGCTAATGATGCACCGCTAAGCCCGTCATCATCTGATCCGAATATGCAGTCGAGAAGGTCCGGCAAGAAGCATGAGGCACACGTAATTTGAGTGACCGCTAAGAGAAGCACCATAGGCCGTGCTAAGCCATTTCCATGACGCACGGAGGCATCGACGAAACGACCAAAACATGGTGCGAGGAGCACACAGCAATTGCTAATGATGGGGTAGCCGACCTACAAGAGCGAAGCGTATTTGAGATGCGCTTAGAGAGTTGAAATACAGTATTATGAACCAAAACACAAAAATCACCTGGGTAAATGCATCAACCGCCACTTGATTGCCATCGTCGGTATCATCATTTGTTTGACCCGTTTTAGTGCCCACATCAACTGCCATAACGTCTAGATATCCGGCTAAGACTTCAACAAAAAGAGTACAAGACGAAAACGCCGCTAAAAACCTGGACAAATAAACAGGGCCGAAGAGAAGACTTTCAATTTCAAATTGGTGCTCATATCTTCCAACGCAATGAACTTTACCACCAAAGGCGAATATCTTTCACAACTGCTGTCCATCCGACGTCGGTATTCGCTGGAGCTTTTGGCTTCGGTGATTGCAACTCATCACTTGACTGACTCCTAAGGCGCTCATTTCCACTTTCTTCTTCATGCATGGCATAATTCGCTGCTTTGACGTACCCTTGTTTTCTTCGATTTTTTGTGCTGTCCTCTACTGACTGGATTCTTCTAGTGCCATCAGTCCCTTGTTGTTCTGCACCACTATTGCTACACATTCCATCGTTAGCATCCCCACCTTCATATAGAAGCGTGTCTGAAAGCGTCAGCGGAGACACCACCTGTTCCTCCGACACGTCTTCAATGGCAGCTTCATTCGTATTCGGACATCCATTCCCAGTGGCACTATGAAAGGCCTCAAACGGCGGCTTCACCAATGGGCTACTAGTAGTGGAACGGGGAAACATAAATGCGACGATGAAGAATGCTACGACGTTCCAGACAGCACACGCGAAAAAGAAGTTCGCTATGGTTACTTTCGGCATCGAAAGAACAATGTAGACGAGACCAGAAAAGTTCCACATCGAACTCAGGGTTGAGGCTGCTGTTGCTCCGTGGCCGTCTGAGTTGTAAAGACTGTGTGCGATTGGAAAGGCGGAAAGCCAAAGCGCATTGCCGCCTCCACCAACCATCCCTAGGCTCACAAGAAAAAGCTCAGCAGAAGCTCCCTGCCAATCAAAAAGCAAAGACGGGTAATGTACTCTACTTTTAATGCTATTTTGTAGAGCGCAGCACAACAAACCTTTTTAGCAGTGCACACGATGATATTGCCGAATATTTCAAGCACGAGGCCGCTCATTGCAGTGGTCCTGGGGCCGAGTGGCTCGAGCGCAAGTCCCGCAAAGCAAGTAAACACCTAGAACAAACAAACGACTTCAGAAACGTTTTGTTTTAGAACGAAGACTGAAGTATCGCACCGTCATAATGTTGAAGGCCCCTGGATATATTTGAGTGGTATCGTCGTATTCCTCGAAATATTTTTCGCGTACCAGAGCGGCCTAGAGGAGAAACACAAGAAAATGGGCTAGTGTACGAAAGAAATTTTATCATGACTGATTGGTGTGCTGGTATGCATTGGCTAGTTGGCATCGTAAATTGAGCCTAGGAATGGACTTGTACCGGTCATGAGACCTGAGAATGTACCTGTAAAGGGCCAATGCCGGCTAGAAGCCCCCCGCTTGTCAGAGCACATAATAAACACAACAAAGCAAAGCGTGGCAGTCGGGAATAATCCGGCATGCTATAGTTAATGAGGATACCTAATTAGGTATTGAGGTGTATGTTTAGGTTTGTTCATTAGCTTCTTGCGCAGATAATACGCATCGAGCTCAAAGACGGCTCAGTGTTGTCTTCGAGAAGAGAGCTCTCAGAGAGCTTCACTAATAAGTTGTGCCTAGCTACTGTTTGAAGCGAATAATAGCCGCTCCGTACTTATGTAAGTTGAGCAACTGTACTGTAGCTAAGTATCTAAGCTTTTAGCCATAGGAGTAAGTTAGCAGTAAAGGAGTAGCTCAAGCAAGCAATCATAGCTCTACTCTAGCTAAGTAGATTGGAGAATGGACTTCGTGATTTGGTGACTTCGCTGGCTGGCTGGACGAACTCGAACTCGAACTAATACAAACCCAAATGGCACAGAAGCCAATGCTGCGGGCAGAAGTGGGAATGCGCGTGCGTTGCGCAAACAAAGCAAGTGCGGAATGATTCAGGAGGGAGAGGGGC
>Ga0307930_1003624_pt1 | contig 11207 bp, 16 predicted proteins | sample OrgLakmetageno46_FD_203161 | JGI IMG/M metagenome (GOLD analysis project Ga0307930, IMG submission 203161) | Saline water microbial communities from Organic Lake, Antarctica - #46 | ecosystem: Environmental > Aquatic > Non-marine Saline and Alkaline > Saline | place: Antarctica: Organic Lake... | reverse complement strand
GGCTTTACCCAAAGCAGATGTAAAAGAGAAAGTAATCACTGGAGAAGCAATTCAACGAAAAAAGCCCCTTGGGCGTCGATTCAAAGACGTGTTCCTTGGTGCAGACATCAAAGGAGCGTCATCGTATATTGTAGCTGACGTGTTGTTCCCGGCGGTTCGTAACATGGTTGTCGATGCCACTACTAAAGGTATTGAGCGATTTGTGTACGGCGAAACCGGTGGGCGACGACCCCCAGGTCCAGGACGACCCAGGACTACATACCACTCACCTGTAGAGCGTTCTCGTGGTCGAGGAGTAATGCTTCCCGATCAGCCGCCACACTACGGCAGGCCTACAAGACGCCCAGACCGTCCCAGCGGAAACGAAATTGTCTTGGGATCTCGTAACGAAGCAGAGCTTGTCTTAGAAAGCCTCCGAGATGTAATTGACAAGTATGAGGTTGCTACGGTTTCCGATTTTCATCAACTAGTTGGCCTACCCGCTAGCTATGTTGATGAGAAGTGGGGCTGGACTAACCTGTCACACGTTGACGTGCAGCAGATTAGAGAAGGCTATTTGATCAACATGCCTTCTCCAGAGCCAGTATAATGGATAGTAAAGATCAACAAGAATTACACGAAGCATACGAACGGTTCAAGTCGTTCAGAGATAGCACCCGACAATCAAAGGGTATCCAAGCAGTGATAGATGCTTGGAACGATAAAGGCCCACACCCACTTTATCATGTTGCCGCTCAGGAACAACTCCGAGCGCATTGGCCTGCACTTGCAAGCGCACTAGATAATCTTACAAAGGAGCAATCATGAAATTTATTCCAGAAGCAGTGACACAGAGTATTGGAAAGCAGTCTCTGGTTTTGCAGCAGAACTCGCCTCGAATCTTGTTTGTAGCGGGCATTGCCGGTGTTGTAGGCAGCACAGTTCTTGCCTGTCGAGCAACACTTAAGGTCCATGCCGTCATTGACGAAGTGGAAGCAGAAGTTGCTGGGGTCAAGAAGGACCTTGGCGAGACTGAGGGTTACAACAAAGACTTGGTGTACGTTTACGCCAAGGGAATCACAAAGATTGGTCGTCTCTACGGCCCGTCGGTTGTTGTGGGTAGCGTGTCTATTGCTGCCCTCACAGGATCGCACGTTCAGCTCTCTCGCCGCAATGCGGGTTTGACGGCTGCTTACGCTGCGGTTTCCAAGGCATACGAAGACTACCGGATTCGTGTCCGAGAAGAGGTCGGCGAAGAGAAGGAACTGAATCTGTACCACGCAGCAGTTCTGACTGACTTGGTCGACGAGAACAAGAAGAAGGTTCCGACACTTGTTTCTGACCCGAACAAGTTCTCGCCCTACGCAAAGTTCTTCGACGAGTACAACAATAACTGGCAGAAGAACCCGGAACTCAATCGCTTGTTTGTGCAGGCTCAGCAGAGGTATGCAAACGATCTGCTTCTGACACGAGGGCACATCTTCTTGAACGAAGTTTACGACATGCTTGGCATTGAACGTTCGTCTGCTGGCTCTGTTGTGGGCTGGACTCTTACACGTGACGGTGGAGAAGGCGACGATTACGTTGACTTTGGCATGTTTGAAGCAGCAAACGCAAACTTCATTAACGGCACCGAACGAAGCATCATTCTTGACTTCAACGTTGATGGCGTCATTTACAACAAGTTGGGATAAACCATGGAAACGGAAGAGATTACAGAAATTGTAGTCGATGAGATTCCATCACGAATTAGCTACATGCTCCAACAGCCGTGGGTTAAGCCTGCTGCTGTTGGGGCTGTGGCCTTCGCCGGTGGCGTTGGTATTGGCTATATTTGGGCTAAGCGGCGTTACACAAAGTTTTACGATGAGCCAGAGACCGATCAAGAAGATCCTAATCAGCTGAGTCTGTTTGATCACTCTAGTGAAAACCTCCGTGAGCTGCTCGACGAACTCGAAGAATACGAGCGCCAAGCAGACGAGCTTGAGTGTGCGCTAATCGAGTACACTCCAGAACTTGAGCAGGAGGCCGAAGACATTGTAGCTGAGATTGAGATTGAAGACGCACTGCTAGAAATTTCAGACGACAAAGACGGAATTCGCAATGTCTTTGCTGGGACCAAAGGTTCGTGGAACCTCGAGCGGGAGCTTTCTACTCGCACATCAAATGCGCCGTATGTAATTCATCTGGACGAGTTCGTTCTTGATGACATGGGGTATGAGCAGACCACAGTGGTGTATTATTCAGGGGACGATATTTTAGCCCTGCAAGATGATACGCCAATGTACGACTACGAAAGCTTTCTTGGAGAGCTTAAGTTTGGTCACGGCTCAAACGACCCGTCAATTGTCTATATTCGTAACGAAGACCTCGAAGAAGAGTGGGAAGTCATGCTTCATCAAGGTCGATACGAGGTAGAAGTGCTTGGTCACACCATTGAAGCAGAGTACGAACGGAAAGCTCAGCTAAAGCATTCGCAAACTCGATTTAGAGACGAATAGCTTATGGACGAGCCTATTGAAGAAGTATATTTCAATTGGCTGTACTCTAAAGTAGCATCAATAACCGTTCCGTCAACCCCGTCGCTAACATACTTGCGGCTATTCAGAGCGCTGTATTCAACCGAATTCGTTTGGTTGATATCTGGCGACGACAACCGACTTGAAGAGGGTCTTGAGCTTCGGTCTACATTCTTACGAGAATCTAGGCTAGATCAAGACCCTCTTTGGTTTTCTGAGCCATGCTCAGTGTTAGAAACTCTAATTGCTTTTGCACAAGTGATTGAATTTGAGACTGAGTTGACCACTAAAGAGTGGTTCTGGATAATGCTAGAGAACTTGAATCTTGCATATTTGAGCGATAATCAGCTCGGTGTAGGTATCGTGTGTGAAGAGATTCTAAACACATTCATCTGGCGTTTGTATGACGAAAACGGTTTTGGAGGCTTGTTTCCTATAGAAAACCCTTGTGAGGATCAACGAAACGTAGAAATATATTATCAATTTTGCGTTTACGTAGTTGAACACGACATCATCTGAGGGGAGGTTTAATGGATTTCTATAAGATTCGAGTCAATGCTCCAAGAGATGGCCAACCAAAGATCTTCCCTGACTGGATTGTCGGGAGAACAACCGATCTAATGGTTCGGGGAAGATCTTTCTATGGTGTTTGGGATGAAGCAAAGGGTTTGTGGTCAACGGACGAGTACGACGTACAAAGACTAGTTGACAACAACCTACACTCTTACAACAAAGAACACGGAGGCTCTTATGCAGTAAGTGACTTGAAGAATTTCGGTACTGGGTCCTGGGCCTCCTTTCGGAAGTACCTACAAAACATTAGTGACAACAGCCATCAGCTCGATAGTAAATTGGTCTTTGCTAATACAGAAGTAAAGAAAAACGACTACGCAAGCAAAAAGCTGCCTTACTCTCTCGAAGACGGCTCTCATGAGGCATGGGACGAGCTATTAGACGTTCTATATTTGCCTTCAGAGCGAGACAAGATTGAGTGGGCAATTGGCGCTGTGGTGTCCGGCGATTCAAGGTTCTTGCAAAAGTTCTTTGTGTTTTACGGCCCTGCAGGCAGTGGTAAATCCACAATCTTGAACATCATTGACAAATTGTTCGAGGGATACACCGCTGCGTTTGACGCTAAGGCTTTGGGTGGAAACAACAATGCGTTTGCAACTGAGGTGTTCAAATCAAACCCCCTGGTTGCAATTCAACACGACGGAGACCTTTCAGGCATTTCCGACAACACGAAGCTGAACTCAATCGTTTCCCACGAGGAAATGACCATGAACGAAAAGTACAAGCCTAGCTACAGTTCTAGGGTTAATGCTATGTTGTTCATGGGCACAAATCAGCCTGTGAAGATCAGCGATGCCAAGTCAGGCATTCTTCGTCGACTCATTGATATTCATCCGTCAGGTTCTGTTATCGAGCCAAAGAAGTACGCAAAGTTGATGACTCAGATTTCGTTTGAATACGGGGCGATTGCAAAACACTGTCTTGATCGCTACAAAAAGATGGGTAAAAGTTATTACAACGCTTACCGCCCCGTTGAGATGATGTTGCAGACTGACGTCTTCTATAACTTTATAGAAGCAAACTTCGACATCATCAAGAAACAAGACGGCATTGCGTTAAAGCAAGCTTATGCTTTGTATAAAGAGTACTGTGCTGAAACCGGCATTGACAAGCTGCTTCCCCAATACAAGTTCCGAGAAGAGTTACGTAATTACTTCGAGAGGTTTGAAGACCGGGCAGTAGTTGACGGCGTTAGCGTCTACAGCTACTATTCTATATTTAAGCCAATTATACCAGTAGTGTCTTTTAATAACGATGAAGAGGAAACGTTGGTATTCGATCAAACTGTCTCAGTGTTTGACCAGTTGTATCCAGACTTGATAGCACAATACGCTAAAGACAGCGGGTATCCTGGCAAGAAATGGGACAGAGTAACTACAACTTTGTCTGAACTTGACACCACTAAGCTTCACTACGTTAAAGTACCAGATCATCACATCGTCATTGACTTTGATTTGACTAACGAAGACGGTGAAAAAGACTTAGACATTAATATTCATCATGCCTCAAAGTGGCCTGCTACATACGCAGAACTGAGTAAGAGCGGTAAGGGTTTGCACCTGCACTACTTCTACACAGGAAACGTTAGCGAGCTGGCGTCAGTATATGACGTTGGCATCGAGGTCAAGACTTTGCTTGGAGATTCTTCTCTTCGGAGAATGCTTTCTAAGTGCAACGGTCTTGACATAGCTACTTTGACAAGCGGTCTACCCATAAAGGAAAAAATTATGCTTGACAATACAGGTGTACAAAGCGAAAAAGCCTTGCGTAATTTAATCAATCGCAACTTGGCTAAAGAAATTCATCCGGGCACCAAATCGTCAGTAGATTTCATCCACAAGATCCTAGAGGATGCTCACGCAAGCGATCTGCCTTATGACGTTTCAGACATGCGGGCCAAGATCGTATCGTTTGCGGCGAGGAGCTCTAATCAATCCGCAGTAGCACTCAAGGTTGTGCAAACAATGCGGTTTGCTAGTGCAGATCAAATGGAAGTCAGCGAAGATGCCAAGGGAAAGCCAATTACGTTCTATGACGTAGAGGTTTACCCTAATCTCTTTGTTGTTTGTTGGAAATACGCTGGCGATGCTAATGTCGTAAAGATGATTAACCCCACGCCTGCTGAAGTAGAAGAGTTGTTTTCGCTTAAGTTGGTAGGATTCAACAATCGCCGATACGACAACCATATTCTGTACGCTAGGTTCTTAGGGCGGTCTAATGAACAGCTTTATGAACTTAGTTCTAAGATCATTGATAGTGACCACAAAGTTTTGTTTGGTGAGGCGTACAATCTTTCGTATGCCGATATTTACGATTTCAGTTCAAAGAAACAAGGACTTAAGAAATTTGAAATTGAGCTTGGTATCCACCATATGGAAATGGATCATCCTTGGAATGAACCAGTCCCTGAAGAGAAGTGGGACGCAGTTGTTGAGTACTGCGCAAACGACGTCAAAGCAACAGAAGCGGTGTTTAATGCACGAAAACAGGACTTTGTCGCCAGAGAAATTCTATCAGACCTGTCAGGACTTTCGGTAAACCACACTACACAGAACCACACAGCAAAGATTATATTTGGCGGTGAGAAGCATCCTCAAAAAGACTTTGTCTATACAGATCTAAGTGAAGTGTTTGACGGGTATACTTTTGACGGCAAGCAAAGCACCTACCGAGGTGAAATTACTGGCGAGGGTGGTTACGTATATTCTGAACCGGGAATGTACCAAAACGTAGCTCTCCTCGACATTGCCAGTATGCATCCTACCACTATCGAGGTGCTCAATGTGTTTGGGCCATACACTGAGAATTTCAGTGCGCTTAAAGAAGCACGTATGGCGATCAAACGGTCCGATTACGCTACGGCAAAGACTCTTCTCGGAGGCAAGCTTGCTCCATATTTGGAAGATGATAAAGACGCCGAAGCACTCTCTTACGCATTGAAGATCGTGATCAACATTGTCTACGGTTTGACGTCGGCAAAGTTTGAGAATGCGTTCCGTGACAACCGCAACAAAGACAACATCGTTGCCAAACGGGGCGCACTGTTCATGATTGAACTCAAACATGCAGTGCAGGAAAAGGGTTGGACAGTCGCACACATCAAGACTGACTCTATCAAGATTCCTGACGCCACACCAGAGATGATTCAGTTTGTCACCGACTTTGGTAAGGAATACGGCTATGACTTCGAGCACGAAGCAACATACGAACAGCTCTGCTTAGTAAATGATGCTGTGTACGTGGCTCGACAAGGTGACAAGTGGACTGCGGTTGGTGCACAATTCCAGCATCCGTATGTATTCAAGAAGTTGTTTACCAAGGAGCCAATTGAGTTTAGCGACTTGTGTTTGACAAAAAGCGTTGTGCAAGGCGCTATGTATCTTGATTACAACGTAGACCCTTTGCGTAAGGTCACTGACTATCAGCATATTGGTCGAACAGGAAGCTTTGTTCCTGTCGTACATGGTGGCGCTACGTTGTGGCGGATCAAGGACGACAAGAAGTACGCAGTTACTGGTACTAAGGGCTTCCGATGGCTTGAGCGTGAGCTTGCTGTAGAACGTGAAAAAGAAGACAAACTCGAAATTGATATGACGTATTTCGAGAAGATGGCCGAAGAAGCAGAGAAAGCCATCGAGTACTTTGGACCGTTCAACCGGTTTACGGAATGATTCATCAACACAAGTATCAAATCAAATACTTAGTGTTTTCTCCTGTGGCTATTTGCGTCCAATGTAAAAAGATGACTATTCGTCCACAATGGCCAACATGGAAAAGGCATGACTCATAACATTGAAATCGTCACAGGGGCACTGGCAGTTAATACTGTTACGTGCCCCTGTGGGTTCTATAAAGAAACTACTAGCGGGCATGAAGCAATGCGACTAGCTCGATCGCACTCTAGAGAGAACAATGGAGCACCTATATTTGAAACTAATCCCGGAAGCCCATCTACAAAACACCGAATACAGAAAAAGGGATTTATTTAATGTACAATCCTAAACAAACGCAATCAGTGTATGTGACTCCAGTGGGGTTTACCTGCACTTGTGGTACCGCTACACACCACCAGCAACACAGTACTGCCACTAAGGGTGCCGAAGCACATGCTGCTGCGCATCACCGAAAGTCCCAAATTATTCAAATGACAGAAAAGAAGGTTGATAATGGCTGATTTGCAATTCATGGTCGAAGACACTAAGTTGATTTTTAGGAATTTTGCCGGGGCCGAAAACATGTACAATGCTCAAGGTTCACGCAACTTTGCGGTTGTGCTTGAGCCGGAAGTAGCCGAGCAGATGGCCGCAGACGGTTGGAACGTTAAGTTCCCGGAGGCTCGTATAGAAGACGAAGAAGAAATCGCTCGAGATCCCTATATTTCAGTAGAAGTCAGCTACAAGAACCGCCCGCCGTTGGTTGTCATGATCAGCTCTACGGCTAGAACTAATCTGAACGAAGACTCAGTAGAACTACTTGACTGGGCTGACATTGAGAAGGCCGACATCATTGCTAACGCATACCGCTGGACGGTAAACGGTAAGTCGGGCATCAAGGCTTACTTGAAGACACTATTTGTTACCATCAACGAAGATGAGCTCGAGCGCAAGTACAACGCCATGGGCGACAGCGAATGATGGAGATCTTTTCAGGAGCCGGCATCATGCTGTTTGGCGTGCTTGTTGGCTACGCCGTAGCAGTTGCTGCCGCAACAAAGAACCGATGAATTAAGGGACTTATGGAATTTGTAAAATTTAAGCGACGACCGTTTGAGATCGAAGCCGTCCAAATCACAGAAGAGAACATGGAGGAGCTTGCTAAGTTGACTGGCGAGTACGTTCCTTCGACAGACCCAGACACTGGGCCGTACATCAAGATCAATAAGCGGCTTGTGCCTAACGTCCGGCGTGCTTACGTTGGTTGGTGGGTTACTCAGATGAACGACGACGTTCGTTGCTATGCGCCAAAGATCTTCGAAGAGCAGTTTGAATCTGCCGACATCGAAGAGCTTCCGCAAGCACCGAAAGACGCTCAGAACATCTTTGAGGTAAAGTCAGCGTTGTAAGATCATATGGGTCTGACACGATGCCCGTTTGTCAGAGGTAACGTTTACTGACGATTACTTCAATGGCCTCCTGGAAGAGGTGTAATCTCGAGTAAACCCCATTATATCTGCTGTGAAGGACACACAGCGGTCTCTTAAGAGGCCTAGAACCAGAAAACCGCCTGAGCCTAGCTTAGGGACACGGGAGATGCACGTTGCCTCTGGGTGGCTCTGTGTGTCTCCCGTACGATCGCCTATATTTTGGGGTCCAGCACAAATGCTATGCTGGAAGTAATCAACGCAGGCGCTGAGTTCCCTCTTTCGTAGTGGGAAGAGTGTGCGAACCTATATTTGCGTTGCCCCCTCTAGATCCCGCTACCTGGGACAGCGTCCTGAGCATGACGATAAAAACTGCTCTCAGTCTATATTTGGCGCTAGCTTGTTTAGGAGACAAGTTACTGTCTGCATAACCGTCTATTCTCAAGAGGTTAAGTCAGGCCGCCATTCAAGCGTCTATAGCTCAGTTGGTAGAGCACTGGACTTTTAATCCATTGGTCCTGGGTTCGAGCCCCAGTGGACGCACGATTTACAACGCCTATAACGAAGACCCACTACAAAAAGGAGACTATTATGAAGAATCTCATCATCAGTACTGTTATCCTCGTCGCCGCATACGTATTCGTAAAACACGAAGATCGAAGAATGGTACGGGACCTCGAAGACATCCGTCGTAAGACCGCACACGCCACTCGGCCGCTGCTCATCCATACGCCGCCTATCATCGACCCCGACACCACAGAAATCATCGACCGCTACGAAGCCATGCACGACGCAGGAATGACCGTACAAGAGATGTTCCCTCACATCAAGTCACACAACAACTGAGTCACAAAGCTATACCACCCTAACAAGTGGTATGGTTTTATTTAAGGCTTCAAGCCCTAGTGGGGTTACTAAACGCATAATCAAACCACAACATGAGGAGTTATAATGGACAACGACAATCAGAGCGATCACGATCCACTCAACGTGCCAGCTCACCAACATCCGAATGGCGGTGGCTGGGTCGCTGACACCGCCACCGTGTTAGACGAGGCTTATGTCGGGCCGACTGCCCGAGTGTTCGGAGGTGCTGTCTTCGGTGGCTACATCTACGGAGGCGACATCCACGGCGGTTACATCTACGGTGGCTACATCCACGGTGGCGACATCTGTGGTGGCAACATCCACGGCGGCGACATCTACGGTGGCGTCATCTTTGGCGGCGACATCCACGGTGGCGTCATCTACGGCGGCAACATCCACGGTGGCGACATCTGTGGTGGCAACATCCACGGTGGCGACATCTACGGCGGCAACATCCACGGTGGCGACATCTGTGGTGGCAACATCCACGGTGGCGACATCTGTGGTGGCAACATCCACGGCGGCACCATCCACGGAGGCGTCATTCAGGACGCCCGTGATGTCTTGACGGTCGGGCCGATCGGATCACAAGACCAGTACCTCACACTCGTTCGATCCGACACAGGCCATCACGTCTCCATCGGCTGCTGGTGGGAGCCTGCCGCCACCATCGACGACATCGCCGCCGAGTTCGCTGATGAGTACGCTGAATTGATGCCGATGCTTCGGCGTCGTATCGCTGAGTGGGATGCATACGCCAAACAAGTCAACTACCGAGTAAAGGGAAATTAACGAAGGAGTTACACGTGAGTAAAGCGTTTGTTGGAGAGAGTAGACCCAACGCAAAGTTGACTAACGAACAAGTACGTTTAATTAGAGAAAGTACTGACACGCAACGCAATCTTGCTATTAAATACATGGTGAGTCAATCACAAATTTGCCGCATTCGAACAAAAGAACAATGGGCACATATCCGCTAACTACTAAGGAAAGATGCAATAATGACTAATTTGCAAACAGATACTGTTACAGAAGGTGCAAGCACAGACAATGTAGAGCATTACGTCTGTTGCGATTTGAGTGAAAGCTTTTACGGCTTCACAATGACTTACTGCGGTAAGCAAGTGCTGGAGCTTGGTACTATTGAAGAAGGTGACGACGTTACCTGTGCGCCTTGCGCAGAAATTGGTAAGCATGAAGAAGAAACTAAAACTATGCAGTGCCCACTTGGGTATAAGTGCGAATAGAACTCGCAAGGTAAACAACGCTTATAATGACCACTACACAAGGAGATTTAATGTCTACTACACCAAACTTGACTGAGAAGATCAAGAACAATCAAGGAGTGCAGAACATCAAACGCCGATTCGACGAAGACCCCATTACGGTCTTGCTCGTATCAGCTACTGTTGCTACTGCCGCTGCGAAGTTGTTCGACACATTTTCTGCTGCCCAAGGAAGGCGTGCGTATGCCAAGCAAATCAACCACAAAGTGAAGAAAGGTTAAAAAGGTCGGCCCCCGTAACAAGGGGTCAACTTTTTGAGTAATCAAATGGTCCGGGGCTATAGCTCAGATGGTTAGAGCGTGGCACTCATAATGCCTTGGTCCTGGGTTCAAGTCCCAGTGGCCCCACTACACACATAATCAAACCGCTACATAATAAGGAGTAATAATGATTAGTGAATCCGAATTGTCAGAGTCCTTTAAGATATTTTCGATAGCAATATTCGGAGTATTATTGGTATGCCTGGTGGTTTTTATGATCACAATATTGATTGTTGATTGGGTTGGGACAACTTTAGCTAGAGCTTTTGTAATTTGTATGGTAGCCATAGCTACTGTAGCATTTATATTTTTCTGTTTCCATTGGGCCCGTTTAAGAGTATAAGTAAATCAACTACATAATAAGGAGTAATAATGAATTCTCGTAGACACACTGTAATCACAACAAATACCAAATTCGACAAATTTGGGGTAAAAGCCATTGCTATTTGCCAATGCGGAAAATTAACTCGGGCAACAAGCGACAATCATATGCGAGCTGTACAGAAAACTCTCATTCAAATGCAAGAGCATTTCGCCCAAATGAGCGTATGCTGATGGTTTACTTTACGTTCTGTCAGTTAGTGCTGCAAGTGTTTGCGGCAATGATTTTTATACCTGAGATGAATGTAGGAACTAAAGCACA
>Ga0307930_1003621_pt1 | contig 11229 bp, 11 predicted proteins | sample OrgLakmetageno46_FD_203161 | JGI IMG/M metagenome (GOLD analysis project Ga0307930, IMG submission 203161) | Saline water microbial communities from Organic Lake, Antarctica - #46 | ecosystem: Environmental > Aquatic > Non-marine Saline and Alkaline > Saline | place: Antarctica: Organic Lake... | reverse complement strand
ATTCCTTATCTCTAATGCTGGTACAGGTACGCTGCATACATGGTAGATCCACTCCCGGACTGGCAATATTCGTCGAGCAGTCTATGGTTCAATCGTCCGGGATTCCTGAATGCACCAGCACCTCTGTTAGCAATTGCTCAAAATGCATCCCCACCGGACAAAGCAGCGCACTCGTTCTTGGCATCTTTGCTGAATACGCAAATGTTTGCGGTGTTCGAACAGGTAAACTTTGACTTGCTGAATCTTTTGCCTGATTCGTGGCTTCCTATTTGCCTTTTCAGAGAGAACCTGGATACAGATATAGACGTATTAGTAAACAACAGCAAGTCTGTAATAATCTTTCTTTTCACCTCATCTCCTTGTATTCTTTGTTGAAAATGGTGATTGATGGGGGCGCTCATTGCATGCAACAGTCTCGGAGCGAAGGATCTCAACCAGGTATACTATTTTTTGACGACTGTGTCGAGCATTGGCAGACCTCTGAGCTTATGGAGCGCCAAAAGATCGAAGGAGGTTCGACGCTTTTGATAAGTGCGGCTGCCCGCGCCATTTCAACGCGAGAGCTCGTCGCTCCATCTGCGGTAAACAACAGTCCCGATAACAAAACAAGCAGCAATGACCACAAGATTGAAGGTAACAGAAGCAGCGGCAGTAGCATTTTTGTACTCCATGAGCCTGATGTTCAGTTGTCGGTGCGCGCTCAGCTGCAAGAAGTGCATGGATCAGAGTGGTGGTGGGCAGTGCAAAATACTATATATCGCGACTGTTCGAGGTCCTCGACTTCTGCTCCACATGAGCTTTCTTTGGAGGTCTGCACCTTACCAATTACTCCAGTTGCTGCCTGCATGAGGCCACCAGTAACCTCTTTTGGTTCAGAAGTTGTGAGTGAAAACTTGACGCACTCAGAAGGTTGGCCTGAGCCACTCAACCAAAATTGGCTGCAATATCATCGCCACAGTCAATACGATAAGAGCATACAATCAAACAGTTCAGCTCTCTCGACTACAGCACCTGCGGGTCATACTACGACAGTGCCTGCAAATAAGCCTGAAGTACTCTCTCCGTCGCCCGCTGCTGCAGTAGCACTTCGGGCGGCATATCCTAGTACATCACTTGAGGGCGCTACTGGCAACAGCAGCCTCAGTGGCGATGGCGGGATGGAAGAAAACAGCAACATGGCGCTGCTGTGTGTAAGAACTGGAACTGAGCGTGCTCTTGAGGTTATTGTGCGACGAGGTCCCATTCGAGAAAGACGCCAACGCCGATTGAAACGCCGACAAATCAAACCAACTCCTCATCCCACTGATGGTAGCTACAAGACTAAAGATACTGACAGCAGCAGCAGCAGCAGCAGCAGAAATGAAACAGTAGTTCGTGAGCTGGACAAGCTGCTGAAGGAGCGCAGCGCACTCAATGAGGCTGAAACAGCTCGTGCGCAAGTTCTCACAGCAGCGCTAGGAGGAGGCGGTAGCATTCCTCCTTCGCTTTATTCACCTCATTCTGGTGAAGCATGCAGAGGCAGTGAAAGCAACAGCAGTGAATCGCAGTGCACGTGGGAAGTAAACATTGACGAGGTATTCATGATGAAACAGATAAAAACTTCAAAACGCTACACGTTGAATTGTGTGTCAGCTTTTGCATGTGTGTTACCTCTTTCACCTCGAAATGTATGCCTGCTTAATCTCTCAATCATGCAATAATTTGATTGTGCACTTTTTCTTCGTGGTGTTTCTTTTGAATTGGTAACAGGATGAAGAGTGGGCCCCTTTGCCTCGGTGCGTGCAGCTCGCTCTGAAAGCAGCCATCATCAAACAGCGCCAACGCAGCGCGCAATTAGCAAGTCACGGCAACAATCGGGCCGTCGCGTATTCCAGCGACAGCGACCTTAGCAGCGAAGGTGGCCTCGGCCCCAGCAGTCACCGCAGCTCCAGCAGCAGCAGAACTGGAACGGAGCTAGTTGTTAACCCTCCCGCGGATTTTAATGCAGGGGCAGTTACTACCACTCTTCCGTCTTCTTCTTCTTCTCAACCAGGCAATTACGCCTCCCAAATGGCGGCACGCGCGGCGGCGAACGCTGCTGCCACTGTAGCACGAGCTGCCGGGAATAAGGCCTCTTCGTCTTCGTTTTCGAGTGGTACAAATCCTATCAGTACTACTACTTCTGCCTCCTCCTCGTCGTCGTCTAGCAGTGCCAGTAGTAGCAGCAAATCTTTGCCCAGGAGTTTGAGTGCATCGCTGCGATCGTCGAGTGTGTCACCGCCGAGGCCCTTCGATGCTTTGAACCCGCGCACATGGAGCCAGTCGAGGAACTCTACAAGTGGCAACAACAGCAGCAGCAGCAGCAGCAGTCCCCGCAGTAACACTACTTCGACTCCTGCGATCACTAGTTCTAACAGTAACAGCACTTCCAGCAGCAGTGGAGAAGCAATGTGGTGGCGCGATGAAGATGGATTACTGGTGGAGCTTTCAAGCAACGGCGACATGGTACAGAGGCACAATAAAAGTCGAGTATGAGTTTAGTTGAGTTGGTCTGTGTAGCAGCTGCCTTATTCCTGTCGTTGCTCTGTTTTTGCTTCTCCCTTTCTCAGGTCACATTCACCCTAAAATCTACGGGTTATCAGTACGTGATCGACGTGCCCCGCCTCGAGCAAAGGAACACATCGACTCAAACCAGACGCCACGTGCGCCGCCGCGACCGCCAGTCTCACGCCAACGCCACTACCACTGCTGCTGCGACTGCGACGAGCACTGCTGTAGCTACTATTGCTGGTGGTGATGCTCCGCTAGTGCTATCTAATGTCAGCGCAGAGGAGCCAGACAGCAATGGCAGCCGTCATGGCGGCAGTAAGACAACGTGGAGGCGCGAGGGCCCTGACTCAGCCGCAGTGGCTGGCGCTGCAGCGAAGGCAGAGTCTAACCGGTAAACTGTTGTATGAATCTTAGTGTCTAGAGAGAGAGAAATAGAAGAAGCAACGTAAAATCTTTTGTTGTGATATTGTGTAAGCATTTAAGGACGAGAATGTGACTTCAGCCCTATTTGCTTCACGCTAGTAATAACTGTTCAATCGTGCATAATTTCAAGGATGCGACTAGCTGTCTTTTCTAATGCTGTATTATCAACAAAACGGTTTAGGTATGAGCTGGACGGGCTGATCGAAAAAGCGCAATTTTCGCCTGAGGACAGCGCACGCGCCAATGCACTCGTTCAGCAAGCTTCCTCTTTTTCTTCTGCGGGTCATGATCCTGCAACATTTCCACCGAAGGATTCGCCTACTTGCCAAGGCGACAGCAGCAGCAGCAGTGGGGATGACCGCAGCAGCAGCAGAAGCAGCACCAGTAATAGCGGCGAAGATGAAGACGAAGAGAAAGACGCTGCTGAAGAAGCGAATCCTTCAGAAACTCTTCTCGGAGCTCGGCCGTTGAGAAATGAGGTATTTCACAAGTCAGCATTAAATTTCAGTCTACACCACTCACTCTCTTCTCTACACATATCACAAATTATTTACGAGTTATTCATTCATCCTTCGTTTACATTCTGCACATGATTAATATAGCAATCTGTTCTTACATTCTCCCCCATTCAGGAGCGTGATGCAGATTTGGGTGAACGAGCAGCCCAATTGGTGCGCCATTCGTATGGCTGTTTTTTCCTATGCCTTCCGAGCCTTGCGCAACATTCATCCGCCTTTTATGCTCATTCTGGAAGTACAGCTGCAGCTATTGAAGCACCTCACTTGAATTTTATCTCTTCTTCGTCGTCGTCGTCATCGACGTCCTTTAATAACGATGGCTCCTCTATGGAATATCCAAAGTTGCCAAATGGGAAAAGGAATGCATCGTCAATGCCATCGCAACAGCAGCGATTGGTGCTGCAACCAGCGCTGTGGGGTTTAGGCGCTGTAGCGCAAATGCTCGCGTCATCCTCAAGTATCAGCTTTGGGGACAATAACAACAACAACGATGGGAGTGATGACGGAAGCCGCAGCCGCAGCAACAGCAACAGCAACAGTGGCAGCAGCAACAGTAGCAGCGGCAGCGGCAGCAGCACCGGCCGCCGCGGCAGTAATACCTCTAGCACCACGAGCAGTGCTCTTAGTTTCAGCAGCAGCGGTAGTTCTAGCAACAACAACAACAACAACAACAGCGGTAATGATGCCATGGCAAGCGCGTACGAGGCCTCCGCAGCTGCTTTGGACGCTTCCGAAACCGCGAGATTGAAGGCCAATCAGCAAGGCCGGTTGGCGATAAATCCCGACGAAGCGAGCGTGCGAAGCTTGCTCCTTGTTTTGAACACCACGGCAGCTGCCGTAGCAGCCGCAGCAGGAGCAGGCGCAGCAGAAGCACAACATACACTGCCTCATTTTACTAGTGCTCAATCGAGTGCCCGATTTTTGGATTTCGGCGCGTCTGCTGAAGATTTGATGGCGATTCTGAAACAGGTGAGTGGACAGACTATGGCTGTTGGGTCCATTGCAGATTGAACCAAGCAATCAATTCGGAGCCTTCTACCTTTTACAGTCATGATTTCCTCAATAATTGAAAAATTTGCAGTTGCTTGGTTTCATTTTTCTTGTTCGTCCCTCGTTTGAAAATATTCCCACCTTTCATTTCTTGCAACCCCAGCGCCATTTCATGTCGCTGCCCCCGCTGCGCCGCGGGATCTGGAAGGAGCAACTGTGGCTGGGCAATGCGACGATTGCACGGCAGCCAGGTGCACTGACCTCGGGGACCTTTACGCAGACCTTGGCTACGGGCTGGCGAGCGCAGAAGCACGTCATGAAGGTTGCAGGCGGTAATTATAGTAGTAGTAGTAGTGGTGGTGGTGCTGCTGCTGAGTTAGCATCGGGAAGTAAAGCGAAGAACAGAGCGAGTCAACTGAATGCAGGAGGTGAAGGCAAAGAAGAAGTAAAAGAGGAAAGCTGCCCGCACGATGGAGTTAAGCACGGAGAAGAAGAAGGAGATGGTGATGAAGAGGAAGAAGAAGAGGATAGCGGTCCTGGCGGACCTCTGCAGCCCTTGTTTCCATGGTTGCAAACACTGGAAAGCTGCGGGGAACTGTTTCAAGCTCGTGCGGTCAAAAGGCGCTACGGTGGTGATCTCTCTCCTTCCGGCAGCAATAACACCCCTAACAACGACAGCAGCAGCAGCATTCCTACTCCTCGGAGTGCCAGCGCAAGTAACCCATTGTCGCCCTCTTCGAAACCTCCGCTGCCGCCCCGGTCGCCGAAGCCTGTTGCCAATACAACCGGCACCACGACCACCGCCGCAGCAGCAGCAGCAGTTCCTCCGTCACCATCCACGGCTCTCGTGAAACAAGGCAACAGTGAACCCATTCAACACTCACTTCCGCAAGCGCCTTCACCGCTCGTCCCTGTTAAGCAACCCGTGCCTCAGCTACCGCACCGCCGCACATCTTCATCATCATCATCATCGTCGTCGTCATCATTGTCATCGTCGTCGACGACATCTGCTCACGAGATTGCAACACCTCCACCGCCGCCGCCGTCACCGCCTCCTCCTGAACCGCCCGAGCCCTCGCCCTGGCTGAAACAGCCTGCTGTTAATATCACGGAGCCGAAAGTGAGCGGAGACACCACTTCCTTCGAGGTGTTGGATTTGGGCCTACCCACAGGGCTCACGACGGGCGACGATTTGCTGGTGATTACCCCAACCAATCAGCGGGTGCGAGTAGCGGTGCCCGCGGGGGTAGCGGCGGGGCAGCATTTCCGGTTGCAGGTGCCGGTGCCGTCGCCGGTGCCCAAGCGGGTGCACCGTTTCGGCATTTTTGTGCTCCTGGAACAGGACGCGGTAAATGCCGAGACGAAAGCGTCATCTTCCTCATCGAACACGAGGCGACGGAGTTCGTCCGGATCAAGTTCTGCTGCTGCAGTGGCTGCCAGCAGTCAAGTGAGCGGCAACGACACATCCATCTCCTCATCGTCAACATCCTCTGAAGCACATGTGGAAACTGCCAAGCTAAATAACACTTCAACAACTCCTTCTACGCTCACTTCTTCAAAGCTGAAACCACAAGGACCCAATGGACTGGTAAATCATATTTGTATGCATTCGGCAATACACGTATCCGTGTTTATTTCTATAGTTATAGAAATCCATAAATTGTAGTAGGATGCACGCGCTTTTCGAAGTTATATACAAAGTGACCTTCTTCTCCTCCTGTGTGCTTTTATTATTATATTAGGTGAGTTCGCGCGCCCTGGCAGAGCATCCAGCCGTCGCTGGCTTCACCTTGCCGTATGCGGTCTGTTACAAACCGCAAAGTGAAGAGGGAGTGCGGGCGCACCGGGAGGTATGCGATTGAGAGAGTGATTGAGAGACAGCGCAGTTCATGCGCACTTTTAAACTACGAATGAACTCTTGAAAGAATTGTATTCGCACACATATTTTAGGGCAACCTGCGTTGTATTCATACGGCGCACATATTGTCACCCTCTTTCGTGCAAATAACGAAAAATCCCAGTACGTTTTCTTTCATCTCTCCTCATCATTGCACTGCTCGCGCAGGCGCTGGCTCAGGAAGCATTGCAGACCCACCAAAAGGCGGTGGCAACCTTCCATGCAGAGCGCGTGGCGCGAATGAAGGCGGAGCTCGCGGCGAGCGCTGCGGCCGAAGCAGAAACTGCTGCTAGTGCTAGTGGTGCTGCTAGTGGTGCTGCTGGAACGACCACTTCCGATGGCGATGAGCATAATTGTGCTGCTGTTAGCAGTGGTGCGGCTGCAGCAGGAGGAAGCCTACAGGGAAGTGATCCAGCCAACCAAAATAGGTCGTCTTCCCTTGCCGCAAATGCTCCTCCTGCAGTTAATGCCACAATCGAAGAAAAACTCGCCGCTGGAGCGCGCCAACTGTCGTCAACCGTCCTGGGCCACCGCAATGCATGCTTTACATGCAGTTTCACTGACCCGAGTGCGATTGTGGCTGCACTTTACCATCGTCGTCGCCGCCGCCATACCAGCAACAGCGCTGCAGCTAGTGGGGCTAGTCACAAAGGAAGTGGGAGCAACAGTCGTGGCCGTAGCAGCAGCAGCAGTAGCGGTGGTGGCCCTGGAAATGAGGGCTTTTATGCGATAATGCAGCAGCGGCGGCGGCAACAGTCCTCTCTCAATGGCACCTCATCCTCCGCGGCACCATCCGGAGCACAAAATGGCCCAGATGATCACGACGTCAGTAACGGGAACATTCCTTCTGTAGAGACGCCAGCGGATAAGAGAAGCGGTAACGAGAACGGTGGCGACAATTATGATGACGAAGATGGCGATGCTGCAGCAATAGCGGAGGTTGACGGTTGGTTGCGTTTGTTTGGGTACCGAGGAACTAGAGGCAGTGGCGAAGGGGCGTTCTGGCATTTAGGCTCAAGCAACGGTAGCAACAGCCCTGATCCCGAGCTTAGCAATGGACAAAAGAAGAGGAACTATAACAGCAGCACTGGTGGTGTAGTCAGTTATGCGTCTTATTTGGCACAGGCCCTGGTCATCAACTGCGGCATTCGGTGCTTGAAAAGCCTGGTCGACGATCTCACCGAGGAAACGGCCACGATCGCTGCATCTGCTGCGGTGGCGGCCTCTTCTCTGTCGCAAGCACAAGCGTCCTCCGGTTCCGACCGCCCTGCCAACGCTGCTGTAGACGCTGATGCACTCATTGCAAAGGACGTGGCGTTCCTCATGAGCTTGAAGGTGCGATCTAGTCTGGCTCCAGTAGCTGCAAGGGGCGGGAAAGAAGAAGAAGGAGAAGAAGAAGAAGAAGAAGAAGAAGAAGGAAAAAGTGGCGCTAGTAGAGGCAGCGATGAGGCTACCAGTAAGCGCAGGTTGAGTGGCGTCGGTCCAGAACATTTGAAAGTAGCAGTGCTGTGGAGCGCGCCTCCCCAAGCAGCCACATCCACTTCTCGATTTGCTCGCGGTAGTTCCTCTCAAGACGGCAGTGGCGAAAAAGATGAGATTGACGGCAGTGACGAAGCGATGCATCCGTTGGGCGCGCCATTGTTGGACGAAGAGAGCATGGCGACTTGGCTGGAAGCAAATCCTTCCAAGAAGCACCAGCCGATGCTGTACTTTCGAGTCTTCGAACCGGTGCTTGTGATGGACGATCAAGATGACAATGGCAGAGTAGACGAAGAAGAAGAAGATGAAGAAGAGTGCAAGGAAGACGGGAGTGGTGCAAGCAGTGATACCGTTGCCAATAAACCAAATAAAGATGACGTTGTATGGCGCTGGGGTGTGCGCGCTTGGAGCGCTTCAGTGCACAGCACCGATGGGCGAAACGGCGGCGGCAATAACTATAGCAACGACGAAAAATACGGAAGCAGCAGCAGTAGTGACGATGAAGCTGACGAGTACCGTCGTCGCAAGAGCAATCGCCGCTGCCGCAGTTTCTCTTCTTCTTCGTCTGTGTTGCTTTCTGATAGGGTGCCCCGATCAGAGCCGTTTCGAGGACCCTTGGATGCTTTGCATTTCGACGGCGGCGGTTTACAAGTACGCAACAATGCTTCTGAGATGGCTACGGTTAGGCGGCAGAGAGAGAAACCGAAGAAAACGACAGCAAAAAGAGCATCTGACAGGAAAAGAAGCAATTGTGTGGGCGTTGTGCCCTATTTGAGCCCAGCCCAAGTGCGGCTGAAACTGGAAGTCCGGCTAGCGCATCATGGGGGCAACCCGCAGTGCTTGCAACGAGAAGCGGTAACGCCACGTTTACACGTGTGATATTTGCTTGCGAGGAACGACACGAGCCTATGAAATGGAGTTGCGCTTGAGGCCTTTTTTTTCTTCGTGATTTCGTTTTGTATTTTATACACTTCCTATTAGTTTTTTTTTTCAAACCATGCGTGTACACATGTGGGTACGTTTGCACCAATCTACAGGTGCGCCGTGACGCCCCGGAGCTGTTTTGGAATTTGTGGTGGCTGTGCGCTCGCTTATGTCTGCCTTTCCCACTTCCTGCTGGACCCGACGATCTATCGTCGCAGGTAACTGAGTAAGACAAGCACCCTTTTCGAAGTGTGGCAGGGAAGAAACGCACCACAGTTCGCGCTTTTGTGTTAAAAACTACTCAGGGTTGATATTGTTTTGGTCTCGTGCTATGCCAATGCTTTCTTTTCCAATGTTTTGTGTGCCATCATCGTCAGTGGATTGGCGTTGCGGCCTGGGATGCCACAGCCGCGCATCGAGCTGCGCAATCGACCATGCGACTAGCGCTCACTCGCTTGCTTGCCGGAAAAGTCCCTTCCAGGGAAACTTATAACACTAGCAGCAGCAGAAGCAGTAGTGCGCCAGAAGGGGGCTACTCACCTCCCACAGGTGATAGTAAGGCCGATGATAGTGGCGTAGCCCATGTTATGACCTTAGCGGATCTGACCAATGAGCGCCTCGATAGCACTGGGACCTCTGTAGCGGCGCCCTGGTGCAATGAAGCTCCAGCGCCTTCTGCGAATGGTTTTGCTGATTCGTCATCCTCGTCGTCAGCGTCGTCGTCGTCGTTGGTTGCAGTGCAGCTGCCGCCGTGGCCGTGGACTCATTTGGCAGACATTCTGTGCCCCCCTTCGGACGGCGGCTGCCGAGGTGGTTTCGTTGTTAAGCATTGGAAGCTCGACCAATCTCATGACCAGCATAACACCAATAAGGAAGATGAGCACTGCAGTGATGACCACTACTACCGTCAACAGCATGGTAGTAACCTACAACAACAGCAACGGCAAAGAAAGTGGGTCGTCACCTGTTCGCCTGAGCTAGTGCAGGAAGCTTGCAAAGCGGCGCTTCGACTCAACCGACCTCCCAACGACCGCAATTACTCGGGCGGGCACCACAGCGCGGCCGCCGCTGCTGCTGAGATGGTAGAAGTGGCCAGCCAAAGCAGCACCTCGGCGCTGACGGCTTATCTCACGGGGCTCGTGAAACGGTGAGTTATTTATATGAAGCAAAAAACATATTAGAATATAATATTTAGAAATACCAAATGCACCTTTCACGTGCATTCTTACAAATAAATTAACGATTGGTCACCCGTATCGTTGTCTTTGTGTGCGTGTATTATTGCATTCAGGCGGTTAAGCGACCCAGTGTCTTTCGAAGTCAACCTATACCGCGCTCTTCTAAGAGTGGCAGTGGCGTCTTCTTTGTCATCCAGCCTCTTAGGTGCCCACGCCACTGCCTTAGGATTGCACACGCACGAAAACTCTGTTTCGACTTCTTCATCCTCATCTTCAACGGCAGCAGCGGCAGCAGCGCGGGCCTCTACACTTCCACTCCCGCCTCTGTTGCTTCTGTCCACGCCTCATATTAACACTTCTGGAGGTGCGGCTACGGCAGCCGCTGCTGCAGCTCTTGCTTCCGCAATAGCGGCAGCCGCTGCTGCCAGTGCTACCGAAAACGGCAGAAGTGCTGCGCACAACAACAACATCAGCAGCAGCAGTTTTCAATTCGAGCCAGCGTTCGAGCGCGCTTATCAGGAAGCGGTTAAGGAAGGAGTTGATGATGAACTGATGCCATCGGACAGAGCAGCTGCGTTTCACGCGTCTAATGGCCGTCGTGTAGTCAAGGCATCACCGGGCCCCGCACGAAAAGCTGTGAGTGCTCTAGTGTCACCATCTTCTGGGGCCTCTGCTACTGGTGCTACTACTGCTGCCTCTCGCAGTGGCGGCGGTGGTGGTGGAGCTAATGGTCGATCTCATGATTTGGTGCGCCGAGCCAATGACCTCATCCCTATACCGCCCGCGCTCGCCTTGCGCGCTGCTTTTGGACACTTGTTTTAAATAGGCGCTGCCTGTACGTAGATTACTGTACATGTTTCACATGGGAAGTTTTCCCTGCTCTGGTTTTCGAGCTGGTAGATGGAAGGCCAAATGGCCGTCGTGGCATGCTTGTTCCTCCTTTCCCTTAGTGGCCCCATATAATGAGCAGCCCCGCCATTTGCTTGTGTCATGTCGTGTCTTTCACATACAACTATAATAAGATATTTCAAACTTCAAAAGTCGAAGTCAGAAGTTCAATCAAGATGACAGCCGAAGAAATTCAAATAAATAATAAATAGAGGATAGACGGCCACTTGGGCTTTTGTTAGTGCGGCCAGGTATTAAGTAAATAGCATCAAATCAGACTCGAACTCGAACTCGAACTAATACAAACCCAAATGGCACAGAAGCCAATGCTGCGGGCAGAAGTGGGAATGCGCGTGCGTTGCGCAAACAAAGCAAGTGCGGAATGATTCAGGAGGGAGAGGGG
>Ga0307930_1003620_pt1 | contig 11230 bp, 11 predicted proteins | sample OrgLakmetageno46_FD_203161 | JGI IMG/M metagenome (GOLD analysis project Ga0307930, IMG submission 203161) | Saline water microbial communities from Organic Lake, Antarctica - #46 | ecosystem: Environmental > Aquatic > Non-marine Saline and Alkaline > Saline | place: Antarctica: Organic Lake... | reverse complement strand
ATTCATTCAGAAGGACTATTTGCAGACGATTATTGTACCTTTGATAGATCAGATAGTACTGAGTACGCATTTGATCCGGTAAGGAATTCTCAGAATTTGGCGTAGCCACCCCGTTAGGGGCCTAGTTAGCCGATGGTTACTTTTATCATAACTGGTCCCTGTACTTCGTACTGTACGTCGTCTTGCACATTGATTGCTCCCAATTCACCCGTTTGGGGGAGGGAAAAAATCTTCGAAACTTTTCGTCACCCTTCAAACAACAAAAAGAAGCGTGAGAAGCAACAACAAGCTCGAGAGACTCCTTTAATAAGCTCCTTAAAGCTCAATACGCTGAGCAATTTTCAAATGACCTATTTCAACTCTCATGAAAGCTTGCCTGGATCCAAAGATTCTGGACTATCCGGGGCAGTTGAGAGTCAGGATGTTGTCTTTCCGATTAATGAGTCAGCAGCTGCATCAGTTCCTTTACAAACACTTCCTCAGCAGCAGTTACAGCAGATCCACAGCCTAACAGTTGATGTGCATCATGCAATTCCGGACAACGATTTGCCTCAAGATCCAGTGAAGATTACGTCTAACTTTGTCGGCGTCCATTGGCATCGTGGCGCCAGTAAGATACTGATTTATCTTTTGCACATGCACTCAATATTTAGATCCCGTCACATGCATATACCTAACTCTTGATCTAGACAAATGGGTAGCGCAAATTTCGCTCGAGAATAAGCGAACGCATCTTGGATATTTCAAAACTGAGATTGAAGCAGCTGTGCGATATGACAAAACTGCTTATGAGCATGGAAGGTAAGTTCGCTTCTATCTTAAACAGAACAATCATTCTTGCCACATTGCTTCTCGTCTATTTTGAAGTTGCTTGCCTTTCAATGCTCGCGTCAGGCCATTGAACTTTCCACCGATGAGCCAAGAAAATTCTGAACTCTTGGTAAAACAAGCCTCGAAAAGTAATAATGCAATTGTTGTCGGTGCGAGCAATGAATACACTAAGGGGCCATACAAGAAGAGGGAGCCCGGGTGTGAGAAGAAACTGGATGCAGACGGAGAATTGGACAATACAGCCGTTCCAAAGCAGAAGCGCAAACGTGGGCCAAACAAAAATAAGAAGATCAAGTTAGGGGGCTTTGCTGATCGTCAAGTGCCTTTAGCTGCAATGGAGCCAGTGAGCTTTAAACCGTTCAACCAAGATACCATTGTGCAGGCCCTCCTCAACCAGGCAGCGATGGAGAGCGCGGCGCCCCCCGAGAACAGAGAACCGGAATTTGAAAAGTCGATGGCGCTGATGAAAGATCCACGTGTTGCTGGGTTTTTAATGGAAATGGAGACCTCGAACGCCGCTCCAAGCAATGAAATTCAGGACACCTCCAACAGCAAAGAGGCCAGCAAGAACTGCGTTGTGCTTATTTGATTAGACGAGATCAAATCGAGCAGATGACAACAACAATCATTTCGCTGTATGGTGTATCCTCTTTTTTCGCATTTTGTGCCATGCTCTTAGTTTTTACAATTGTTGATTGCATACGTATTGATTTGCAGCCAAATCAAAGTAGAACAGTTTACTCCAAGAAATATATACAAAACTACAACAAATAATCTATCATATTATTATGAAAATCACCACCTTGAGTGATTCTATTGACTTTATTAGCGCTGACTGCCTGGCGGGAAATTCTTTAAAAAGGCGACGTGTTTCGTGTCTGGATATTCGCGTATAAGCTCAATTTGATTTAATGTTTGTTGAATTACCAATTACCGTGCACGTGATACACTGTGATTAAATTTACATTTACAGAGCCACATACATAGCTCCAAGCATCCGAATTTAAATTTAATGAAGAAAGGGGCAGTTGAGTGTTGAGTGAAGTGCATACAAATACGCTGGTGAATGCAACTATCTAAACCCCTTAGCCACTTAAGATCCAATTATTGATTTATTCACTTCAGCTCCAGCCCAACGGACGCACTAAAAAGGTGGCTGTATGTTATAATTGCCTGCACTGCGGTGAGCTAAATGAGTATATTGCACTAGAATTTTCGTATTTGCGAACTTACACTAAAGCTCCTGCAGTACCGTAGGTGTAGATTTGGAACGGCTGTTGCAAAAAGAAACAACGGCGGAATAAATAGACAGCGAAACATAAGAACAACATAAAGAACGACTTGCACTGCAATCATATTTGATTGGCCTAGCGACCTCTTGCCCTGTTTTTCAATTCTTCAGGCCTAATCTCATTCAGTGCACCGCTATCTGACTCGCTGCTTGAGTTGTAAGCACTTCGGACAAGATCATTGAGCGCATCAATTGGAGTTGGATTATCACAAATGTCATCATTTGTTTCCAGGGAAGGACTCGGCTTCATTCTTGGGTAGCCCACACTTCGCTGAGAAGTATAATTGGATGTACTTTTTACATACTGTGATGAATTTCTACCAGTTTTGTGAATATCGACGCTTGGCTGCGGAGATCTTCTCGCATAATCAGCTTCTTTTCTATCCGATAATCTTTTCGCCTGTGACGAAGTCGGCTGACGACTTTTCTTGTCAGCAATTTTGCGTGCAGCTAGCTCTTCAGCCAACTTAATCGATTTGATCCCATTGAGCTTTCGTTCAGCTAAGTTTGAGCCCAGCCCAATCACTTTTGGGTGATTTGTCTTTCTCGGGTTTTTGAACTGATCCATGTAGCCCTTTATTGTACTAAACGACTGAGTGAGTCCACTTTCAATTGAATCTTTTCCAAGATCGTGTGATAAGTTAGTGAGATCGTAATTACAACGCCACCTAGTAAAAGCAGAACAACAAAAACTATTGTAAAAAGCGAGGTTGGTTGAAAATGTTATGACGTGAAAAAAATGTTATTGAGTTTTGTATTACGGGATGTGCTTCGTGTTCATTTTGGAAATGTCGCATGTAAGCAGCGGAAATAGAAATGAGTTGTCTTTTACAAGTGGAACATACGCAGACTGGCGCTTCCATGTCTCTGAAAACTTCAGTAAATTTTTCTCATTCTCAAATCGCTTTCTACTTGTGCAGCAGAACACTTTTTTCATCAATTTTCTGCCCCAGAAGTACATCACGAGAATGGCAGTCACAAGGACGGAACCAGAAGAGTATATGCGGATAGATTGTTTCTGGTCGTTACTCATCCATGGATCAGGGGCTACCCAGAGGCGAATTCCAACACTCTTAATGAAACGAGCAAAGGGGTAGTTTTCGCGCCCGTTGTCAGATCTACACGGTTTGTACACTTCTGGACCGCTAGCCCCCTGCATCGCCCATCGAGCTCGGCGCGCTATTACGTGCTCATCTAAGCATAAATTATCAAAAGGCCACTCTTTGTAAGTTTGCACGGTCTTCATCATCGAAATGATGAGAGCTATGACCAGAAGGTTCCGCGCAGCCTGGGGTACATACTTTGCAGGTTTTGTATGCACATTTGGCGACCATACTCGAGCAATGGCGTGCTTATCGACCCAATAATTCACAAGACAACCCAGAGTTGTCAGCAATGGCGCGGAAGGCACAATCGGCAAAACGAAAAGGGAAAGGAATATACTTTTGACGATGTTCGAGTAGCTGTCTGCAATGTCATGAGGAGTACTCAAATGAGCCCAATCCATCAACGGTTGATTAGGAAGAAATCGAGCGAGGAGCCTTTTAAGCATAGTGAATATGTCGAAGTGTCGCAATAACGGGCCAACAAAAGCATCACCCCATAGCATTGTTTTTATTCCAACGATACTTCGGAGAGACAATGTTTTATCAAAAGGAGTGACGACGATGAAAATTATGGAGCCTACACACTTGAGCAGCGAAGATCGAAGCAGAAGCGACATCTGCTTCGCATCTTCGTCGTGATGGTGCTCCTGAGACGCCATATACGCGAATCCAGAGCGAATCATTTGCATGTATACTTGTGACCATACAGCGTAACCAAAGCTCAGCAACCACTGTGGATGATGATAAGACTCGTCGTATATACCTTCGCTTTCGTTTGAACTCTTTGATTCAAAATAAATTGCGAATCCATACGCCACGGATATGAGCATGAAGGTGATGAACAACGTGTACAAGTCGTCTTTAAAGCGGCACCATTGACTAGATCCCAAGTTCCACCTGCATTCCAATGGTCATCATTTAGAAGTACGAAAATGCAACTACGAATGATTTGATTCAAATACATTGTGTGAATGTAATTCCTACCATATAATTTGCTCAGGGGCTGGAGGCTCGGATACATGAAGTTTCACATTTCCACGAAATTCGTATGCTCGGGCTTCTGACCCAGGTGGCTCTGACGTAGACAGTTTCTTTCCATTGAGAACTTCAAGACAGTCACGTTTGTCTGTTATCGAATCGAAAGTAACGAATATTTTAACTGTGTCGTAAGTAAGTCCATCTTTGAGGTTCTTGATTTCGTCAGCAAGTTCACGTGGACACTCGAGGAGGAGGCGCTCTGAAAGCATTTCACGGTCCACTGAGGGCAGAGTTCCAAGTATGTGGGGAAACCCCGAGAACATACCAAATCGTAAAAAGCGAAACATTATGTAAGGGTTGATGTACTTTGGGATTGGCTCCCGCATTCTCATTAATCTTAGGGGAGTTGTTGACACAGCGCCAGACTTGATACTTTCTTCTGCAAGTGCAATGAGACCCTTCCTCAAGCGTAGATGGCCACCCGTGAACCATGGCGCCATACTAGTGAGGGAATCTTCCAAACCACCGTCAGCATCTCGGTCACTCACATCTATATTGTGATTTTCGTTGCCATAAGCGGCAGCTTTCCTGTTTTGTTCCATAAATTTTCTTACAATCTTATCCATGCCATTTACCACCGACGAAAAATGCCCCTTCATGCGAATTGGGTTCGAAAGTCGATTGATCACTTTAGCATCTTCGACAACCACAATATCATTTACGAGCTCATCAGGGTTGTCTCTGTACAAGGCCAACATCAGTTGTCGAGGTTCAAGAGTTTTCCAAACCAAAGGGCCATCGTTTTTTGCCACGGTCACGTAACACACTTTTCCGAACTGTTTGAAAAAATCAAACCACTCATCTGGATCGCTAGCGTCTGAAGGTGGATTGTGAACTTGCACAGAATAATCAGCTGTCTCAACGTGATTGTCTGCCGTAGACTCCTTCACGACGTCGACGGTCTCTGCATACGTGTGGCGAAGACTCATAATGAAAAGCGCATAGAAAGCTGCTACTCCAACGCAACAGAAGGCGCCGACTGGGCTCGGATCTGGGCAAAGGTGCTTGCGGCCAAGCTGCGTGCACTCTTTGTTCATGCATACGAACTTCACTTGGTCACACTCTGCGGACGCCAGATTCGAGAGCAAACGGCTCAAAATTTTGCCGCCGTAAGCTTGAGGATCGTTTCTAGCACTTTCGTTATTTCCCGAAACCTCGTCGCGCTGCTCCATGTCACGCCAAGCAGAAACCATCACGAGCATGGCTAAAATAGACACAAAGCCAATCATCTTCAGTGTCCAAAAGTAAAGCACCCATCCATCGCCGAATTCGGTCAATGAGGCCAGTGGAAAGTCACACTCGTGGTATGACCGCGACCCCGTCTGTACAAAAATAGGGTAGCGGTTAATGTTATCAGTTAGAATAAAAAAGATCTGAGCCGTGAACATTTGACTATGTCATGCCATGTCTTACCACGTCTTCTCCAGGTTCGAGTCGCTCCCAGTGCAGGGTTCCGTCCAACAAACGAACAAGCCGTCGGCGTGGCACGCAGTACTTGCGGCGGAAGAGCCGCGCACGCGCAATGCTGGGCCGCGCCGGTGCACTCGAAATGCCTTCTTCTAGCGCCGCAGCTTCGTACTTCGTGTTGCGATTGCAGCCATAGACGACGAAGTCAATACAGTGCGTTAGACGAAGGCTCAACTTGTCGATCCAAAATGAGAAGGCCCGTGCGCAGTCGTAGCCTCGAAATCCTCGAATTAACGCATCGGTAATTTTATCACACAACTTAACTATAGGGAGCATGGTGCCTCTCACTCGGTGGCAATACCTTCGATAACTTCTCGGCTGTTAGGGCTAATTCAATCGACTCGAGTCTAATCCCGAGGTTTTAGAAACCACGCGCTATACTATAACTAGTTATGATAATGCACCATAGCTTCCACAGTTACGCATGGTACCTTCGAGCCGCAACTGTATAAAATCTTGGAAGATCGAAGCCAATGATGGCGACTTGAAACGGAGCAGACGGTTCATGAATCCTGCCTTAAGTGAATGATCTCAGCCGGTTGTTTTGTGCCCAAAAAATGTACGCCGTCGGTATTATGTACTATGAGATAGACGCAGGAAGATACGACGATACGACAACACGGCAATCGAGCAAAATGTGGAAATATTTTTGAGGACGATGATGGTGGACAAAGGACAAGAAGAGCATTAAATCCCCCGGCAGGGGGTGTTCCAGAAAAGCAAAATGGCTGCAGCTGACGGACGACAGTTAGCTTCCGTTACTATACTAGCCAGGTCGCCATGCCAGCACTTGTGCAGAATCCGATGAGCTCTTCGGCTAGGTCATCGTTAGAAATGCCACCTGCGACTGCGCTTGGAGTCTTGCTTCGAGAAGTCGTCGACGAACTGAATGTCAAGCCTCGGAAGTTGTTTCAAGAGCTGAGCTTGGGGGCTCCTCTTCTAACTCGCGAAGCTCTCTTTGTCACTTGCCGCTCTCGACTTGGTTTGAAGCAATCGTCTTTTCCGGATGAATACATCAAGGTATCTTGATGCAAGCTATCAGAGAGAAACTGTTTATCATGCAATTCTTGGACTCTTTTGCTTCCGAAGAAGAGTTAGCGCCCGAACTACTTTTTTCGTTCTTCAATAACAATTGTAGTTCACATTTGTAACAGGCTGCTTTTGCCCAAATGCTCGGCCGTGGCGAGCCAAAAAGTGGCGCTCTCATGGCACACAGCCACGTGGGTAAAGGTGTGAATTTCGGGGAGTTCGGCGCCTACTTGAAGCTGTGCCGACCCACGCCACCACCCACCCGCACACCCGCGACAGCACCGTGGGCGCAAAGGTCCATCGCAGTGGCTCACATGCACGCAAGCCACAATCAGCGGCGGGCAGCTTCCTTAGCGGTACGAGGCGTGAAATAGACTCGGTGCTATCATTTCTAGGCGCAACGTCTGATAATTGAGTCGACCCATCCTCGAGTTCTGTGATTGCACAGTACTATGGTGTGACAAGGTGAAAAGTTCCACAGTGGTGGCCTAGTTTCGTCTTTGTCGCAGCTTCAATTCTTACGAGAATTCATTTGCAAGGTGTGACAAGATCATCAAGCGCTTTCGCGTGACTTACTTCACCTTTATTTCTGATCTTCATTTTATCGTACTCCACAGGCATCACCGTCCTCGGTGCATAACGTGCATTACGTGTTTGAAGCAACCAAAGGGTTGCAGTTTTTCACGCTTCCGTTCACGGGCTTGTGGCGGCTGTATGCGCGCGGTGGCTACGGGGGGAATTTTGCCATGCAGGAAGGTGGCCACCCAGCGCAGGTACCTCTGCGTTTCTCTCTGCTTCTCCTGCTGCTTTTTCTTCTTCTTCTTCTTCTTTTTCTTCTTCTTCTTCTTCTTCTTCTTCTATTACTCAGGAAGTTGCATGAACTCTGCACACGAGTGCGCAGTACTACGTGTTCAATGCTAAATGGTGCACTTGTGTTGCAAAACACAATTTGATGCCTGTGTAGGTGTGCGTGCGCGTGCACGGCAAAGCGGGCCACACTCTGGTGCTCGGCGTTGGCGGTGCCGGCAAATTGGGCGGCGGCGGCGGCGCCAGCTTCGTTGCCGTGATCGGCGAAGACGGCACCCACGCCGACCCCTGTAGCCACACTGTAGCGGAGCAGTGGCGCTCAAACTTGACGGGCGGCGCTGCCCTCGCGGCTGGCATGGAAAACGATGAGGGCACATCACTTGCTGGTGATCACACTGGAGCGGCAGTTACTATGCATCCGGGCAGAATAGGAGCTGCTCATCATGCGTGGTCGTACGAGTCACAAATGCTGTCATCATCAATGCCAACGGCATCCTTGGATGGGTCATTTGTAACGCCATTGTCCTCATTCGAGGACCAGCGCTGGGACGAAGAGCACGCGGTCGCCATGCTCCTCCTTTGCGCGGGTGGGGGCGGTGGCGCAGGGCTACGGGACGGAGGCAAAGCTTCTCTGAAAACCGCTGGCGGCGTGGGCCTCGGCCAGGTACTGTGCTACAAAACACAAAACAAAAACTTCGAATTCGATCGACATTTCAAAGGGCTTAAGTGGGTTCGAAGCACTGACATTATGCTTACCAAGCATCTCTCTTTTTTTACTGTTAGGTCAGGTTTTGGTTTGTGTCGGTGTATCTCCGAACATGAGCTAGAAAGGAGAAAGGGTCATGTTTTGTTGTTAAGTGTTCTGTGAAATGTCACATTTTCCATTTATGAATGTTCAGGGTGACGAAGTCGTCAAGGGAGGTAAACGGGGCACGGATGGCACCAATGCAACCTGCACTGTAGCCGCACCACCCTCATCGACGAGAACTACGCGCACTGACGACGGTGTCATGGCAGAGCCTTCATCACCGGGAGCCAGCAGCGTTGGCGGCGGTGCTGGTAGCGGCGGGGGGGCTAGCCCTACTAGCCACCACAGAAGAGGCAGCAGTGGTGGGTCTGTCAGAGCACCCCAACCAGCGTCAGGTGGGCAGGGTGGTAAAGGGCTCTTGCCTCACCGAGGGGAGCACTGTGCAGCTCTGGTCTCCGCTTCCTCCCTGCGCCGATTCGGGCAAGTGAGTGGATACGCTGGGCGATTTGGCGGTGGAGATGCTGCAGCTAGTTACACCTTGAGCAGGCCTAACCAACCGACGGTGGCGCATTACCCGCCAAGTTTCCTGGCGGGTGGAGGGGGCGGCGGGGGCTACAGCGGTGGGGGTGGCGGTGCCCTGAGTGGGGGCGGCGGAGGCTCGTTCGCCGACCGAGGTGCGTGTGTGCTTTAATAGGAAGCATGTATATGTGTGTACGCGTGTCGCTTGTATAAGAGTGCTTTAGGACGAGAGAGAGAGAGAAAGAAAGAGCGATAAGTAGAGAAGGATATTTCAAGAGATGGGATGGCGAAATTGATTTCCAAGTGAGCAGAGCATTAAAAAAGGACTTGAAGGATTGTGTGCTTTCAAACATCATCGTAGTCGTCTTCTCGTGGGTTCCGCTCTTGCGACAAAAAACTTTCAGAGTGGCTGTTCATTGAAACGCAAACATTTTTCTGCTTTACTCCGATGTATATTGCGTGTGTATATGTTAATGTGATAAAAACAGGCATAGTCGAAGTCGAGACCATGGGGATTGTGGCAGCGCATCGCGACTCCTCGTCCAAAAGCGGCCTCGGAGTGGTTCAGCTCACGTATCTCAATCCTGTGTAACGAAATCTCGGGGTAATTATAAGCCCCCTTACATATTTCGATGTGTATCAGCTTCCCAAGTCCTCTTGACTCTTAATTGAGGAGGCCTGAGAGGCGTCGCGAGGGCCGAGTACCTTACAAGAAAGTATTTCGCAATGCCATATTAGCGCAAATGTGGGGAAACGGGAAAAGCGCAAAAACAGCAAACAGCAAACAGCAAGAACACGATGACTGAGAGTCGTCAGGAAGTCAGAAATGACGAGATGATAACGAACTAACTTAGCTTCAGATAGTCAGCGCCCTTCTAGAGAATGCACGGAGACACACCTTTCTAGCTAACGGAATTAATCTCAAGACTACACTAGCCGTGATAATTTCAATAAGTTCGTTTAGCTACAGATAGTAGGTATCAATTGGGTGAACAACTCCAAGCTCTTTTGCATTGCAGCTCACATCTAGTCTTCATTGAATCCTCGACAACAAAAGCGGAGTTGAAATTTTAGCGGGGCCATACAGGTCTCATTTTGCAGTTGACTAGGAAATAGAAGCATGTTGCGAGGGGCTGCGGCAGTGACGGGCACAGGAGTAGTAGGCATTGGCGGATGGTGGGCTTACACCGAGGCCATGAAATTGCAACGAAAACAGCGAAAAGCGCAACTCCCGCCCGTGGATGCAGCGCTCCAGCCCAACAAAAGTTTATCGTGCCGTTTGCGAAGCCGTCAAACCTTGACGCACGATACGGCTCGCTACCGGTGCGTTCGTCAATAGAAGAAGCTACTATTTGAAATAAGCAAGTAACCATCATTCTTAGGTTCATTCAGAAGTAGCCTGGAGCGCTCTAAGCTCGATTTCGACACCTTTAAAACACATTTCCTTCTACACTCACAGTTATTTTGACTTTATCTGCTGCATAGGCTCCTAACCCTTTGCACTGGTGCCATTATCACGTACTAGGTTTGATCTCCCAACTCCAGACCACGTCCTAGGCATGTCCGCATGCAGTCACTTGCTCGCCGTAAACGATGCAATGCTCAGCCGCGCCTACACACCCGTGACGCTCGATTCGGTGAGGCATTCTCCAAAGAAAGGGGAGAACAACTAACCTCATACCTCAAGTAGTTGAGAGGTTGCTAATCTTTTGGTAGCAGTGTGGTCAATTTCAACGGCCGCTCACTGTGTGTGCATTTTGTGAGTGCATTTTCAACGTGTATGAAATATGAAGCCTCACACATATAGCGTTTGGCTTTGTGTGTAACACTGCAGGTGGACAAGGGCTACTTTGACTTGGTCGTGAAGCGCTACCCCGGTGGCGAATTCGGCGCTGCGTTTCATGCGCTGCGCCCTGGAGTTGATTCGATGCAATTTCGAGGCCCCGTGAACACGTTGAACTACGTGGCCAACGGCCCTTGCAAAGTGCTGGGTCTAGTAGGTGGCGGCACTGGCATCACACCCCTGTACCAACTGGTGCGCACGGTGCTCAACAACCCAGAGGTAACTAGGTAGAAAAATCATCGTGCACCATTTGAATAGTAGAAAGAAATCCGTAGGCGGGAGGTGGGATGGGGAAGTTGAAAGTGCAAGTAATAACTGCGGATTGTCACGGTTGAACGTGAGTTTGATTTTTGGTGCAACATCGTGGCCGTCGCACTGTTGCTCTCAGCGGCAGTAAGAAGCGTACGTGTGTGTCAACACAATGCTTTGTAATTATGATTATATAATATTTTACTTGGCTCGTGTAATGTGTGTGGGTACCCATGTGTTGTAACTGTGTTGTTGTTGTTTTTGCACCATTTTCATTTTGCCGTGTTGGTCAGGACCGCACG
>Ga0307930_1003618_pt1 | contig 11240 bp, 9 predicted proteins | sample OrgLakmetageno46_FD_203161 | JGI IMG/M metagenome (GOLD analysis project Ga0307930, IMG submission 203161) | Saline water microbial communities from Organic Lake, Antarctica - #46 | ecosystem: Environmental > Aquatic > Non-marine Saline and Alkaline > Saline | place: Antarctica: Organic Lake... | reverse complement strand
CTCCAAAGAAGTGGTCGTGTAAAAGTGTGATCAACGCGAAGTGTTGAGCAGAAAAAAAAAGTATAATAAATAGTATAATAAATAGTATAATAAAAAGCAATAGAAATAGTGGAATGAATACTGGATAATCTGTTTGTTGTTTATCATTATATTAGGCTCACCTCCACCAAAGAAGCAGAGACAAACACGCTCGTTGCGCCAAGGGCCACGTTCCACTCTTCCAAGCTTTTGCCCACGACCAGAGGCGCGTTGGCGTCGATTGCCCCAGCACTCTTACTGCCGCTGCTGTCGTCGCGCACTCGGGTAATCGTCAGCGTTAGATTCTCAGGGGAACTGCGGATCATACTTTTGCAAGTCTCGAAGTCGCCATAGAAATTCTTGTTGTTCACGGCCACAATTTCATCCCCGTCCAGGAGTGGGCTAGGCGTGGCCTTGTCTGCGGGGTGCTGATGGCGTTGCGATGAGGCATCAGCCCCGGGGCCGAAGTCATAAGGCCGCACGATGGTGACAATCACGGCGCCGTCCGCACGGGGCACGAGGTCTAGACCCAGGCCGCTCACGCCTTTCACCACCGTCAGCACCAAGGTCTCCACGGCGCCGCCACCACTTCCACCCAAAGGCGGAGCGAGGCGGCCGAGAATGAGGGTCTCCGGAAACAGCTGCTTTTCGTCCACCTGTCCGAATATAATATTGGGAACACGGCAGGGCAGAGCATTCGGTTATGCATCCATGAACGTAGGTGATGGTGCTACTTCGATTTAGAAAAAAGTGGAGCAAAATGAAAGCATAGGAAGCAAGAAGAAGACAGGAACACCAAAAGGAAAGCAAATAAAAGGAAATAGGTCCTGAAAAGAGAACTGAAAACAAGGACTGTGCATACACATTTTCTACCACTACAAACCTGAAACAAGTTCAAAGTGGCGCGCCGGAGCCGGGGCGACATGGCCGCGCGCACCCTCAGCAGCTCCGCAACCCATTTGGACAGCTGCCCCACACGGGCCTGGAGTTCGCTTTCCGACAGCGCCATGCCAAACATCGACTTGGTCAAGGTTCCGGGAAACGCCGCCCCTAGAGCTTGGGTGTGGAAACCCGCTTCGTTGGCGACTTGCTCTTCTTGGAAGACCCGCAAAGTGCGGAAGCGGTAGGACCGCACCCGCTGGGACTCTTTCTCGCCCACCAAGACCAGGTCGTAGATTGGGTGCAGCTTGCCGTGCTTGCCAATGTAAGGCATACCTGGTGCCAATTAGAGGGTGGGGCATATGCATGAGCAAAGGATGGTAGAAGCGTGTGAAGAATAATGATTGGGGCAGAACAGCAACGTTACCACCACAGTTCTAATATATGCGCCGACATTGTTACTCATCTTGGGAAGGAGTACTTGAAGCAAGCTATTTTTCTCTCTCTTGCTCTTTCGCGCACTGTATCTCTCTATTGACAGTACATTACAAGTGTAAAGGTACAAGTATAGACATGGATATATTAGAGCATCTTTATTTTACCGAGTTGCGCATGGGCGGCCACCACCACATCGTTCTTCATCGAGGAAAAGCCATGGAACGCGCTCGCGCCGTCGTCCATGTCGTCGTCGCCGCCGTTGAAGCCCGTCAACCTCTGCACCAGCTGCCCTTCACCGCTAGTAGCACCTGGCGAGGACGCTGCTTGTTGCGCCCGCTTCTTCTCAGCGTGCTGCGCGGCCGTCCGGAAGCGCTTCGCGTCTTCACTGGAAAAGCCGAGGTCGGGCCCCACTAAGTCTTCGTCGCTAACAATCCGAGGATCAATCAGATCGCCCAAGCGCGCCACGCCGTAGGCCTCTAAGGCTGCCTCGTAGCTGCTCATGTTCAAGCGGGCCAAGAAGTCCTTCATTTCAGGGTCGGCCTTTTTCGCTTGAATCTCGCACGCGCTGCGCAGCTTTTCGATTTCGCCTGGCGACATCCCGAGCGGTGGCGCGTGCAACAACTGGAAAGCGAAAAGCAATAACAACAGCCAGAAGATTACCCACGAATCATTCTGGCCCATCCCAAAGTGTACTCTAGGAATAGATATCGAGTAAGTGGTCGAAATGTCCCTATCACCTAACCCACCACCACCTTTGACAAACGCGGCCTTCATCCCTCATCACACCCAACTACACACCCACTTCATTTTCACGCCTCCCTGTTTCTCAATTACCGCGTCAGTGATGGCGGGCGAGTTCAGTTCCGCGCACAGTTGGCTCACGGAATGCACGCCGCACGCCATGAACCGCCCCACCATGTGCTTCATGCCACATGTAGACGCCAAGAACTCTTCGAGCTCTGCTTCCTGCGTGGCCGCCAAAATGGCCGCTTCGGTGTCACCACCGCTGCTGCCGCCACCGCCGCCCATACTGAAGGAGCCTAGCATGCCTGCGTTGCCGCCACCAGAGGCGCGCCGGCTAGCAAAGCTGAAACTGCCCAAAATGCCCCGGCTGGATTCGTTGAGCTTTTCTTCGGCGGACGACACCGACGAGAGCGAGGTTACCTGGTGGGGTGAGATCATGCACGCACAGAGACAATGGAAAGAAGATTATTATTTTAAGAAAAGCGAGAAAGTGGAGAGAGCAGAAATGTCGGGGGGGGGGAACTAGGAAGAGGTCAGGAAGGCCTTACTTCTGAGGCAACAAAAGCAAAATAAAAGATGTGAACTTTGTCGACGGAAGGATGTTTTCGATTCAACTTGCCTTTCGAATCCAGATTTCACGGTCTCTGAAACCAAAGCACCGGAGTGGGTACTTGACCCCTTCAGAAGTCGCCACCATCCAGCCGAAAGCTCCCTGCAATGCATGAGGCGTGTACAGAAGAGGTCACACAGACGCCAAACCAATACGAAAAAGATACAGAAAGAGAATAGCGTGGAAAATAGAAAAGACGTGCACTAAGGAATGTCCGCGTCTTAGGCCCTTACTTCTGGAGCCCACATCGTAGGGTACACTTTTGCGCGTTGGAGTGATAATTGGCCGGCGAGCACTGCAGGATCGTGCGTGCCAGCGCTCTCCGCAATCTGGCGTCATTTGGGGGCGCATTAGTTCAGAGTAAATAAGAAGAGTGGGGGCATTAAATAGGGAGTGATTTGAGCATGTAAGTAGCTCAAGCCTTGCTGGTAGAAGTATACGCAACAGATATCAGCACATCAAAGCATTACTACAGGTAGCGCACTGCGTGATGATGTACAGAAAAGGACGAGGCTAAATTGATATGAACTTTGTCTAGAAGAAATTTTACCTCTTCCTTGTAGTAATACAACGTGGTGGCAGTCAGGACGAAGTAGCGGTTCTTCCAAGTGCTTATCTTGTGCCCTGTGACACGATACGTCATGCAAAGCAACGCCATGTGAGAAAGCACAAGTTCCATGCTTAGTGCGCTGTAATGATCCAAATGTGCTGGGTGTTGCAGAAAATCCCAACGTTTTTCAGTAGTATCTCTATGGGGATTTAATGGAGATTTGATGGTAGTGGGCGCGTAGTGTTTTTGTAGTTTTTCTGCATCACTGGGCCAGCATGCCCTATAAAATTCAATTCCCCACAACACACACAAATGCCTATGAATAACTATCACCTTGCTTGCTCATCCAACCAGAGTGAATCCATGGTTCCTGTGACGCCATGATGCTTCCTTATGGACACCGAGCAGCCGAGCAGCCGAGGATACACGAAAGGTAATCCAAACAACACTAAAATGACTGAAGACAGACGACTGACCGACGACAGCGATCTTGTTGGTTCGCCCGGACGGGGTTTTGGCTCTGCCCTCATTGGTGCACAGATTTGTGTTGCGTTGTCAGGAAGTCATGCAGTTCGCAGTTGTGTGTTGTGTGTTGTGCGTTGTGTGTGGCGTGTGCCCATGATTAATGAAGTCATTTACAGAAAGTAGTCATGAGCAAAATTTTCTGAGTCCCCCTCTCCCGAGATGCCGGGGAGGTGCTGGACTAAAGAAATCAACAGTACAGGGAGTTATCTTTATCATTCCAGTGCCTGTGTCATTTGGGTTTGTATTAGTTCGAGTTCGAGTTCCAGTGCCTACAATGAATAATCAATGCAGTATAACTGACAATTTTATTCAAAGCACAAGAACGATAAACAAATTCGTCGCTTGTGTGCCTAAGTGCCCGGCTCTTCGTAATTCCGTGGAAAGCAGTGCCTCCTCGCCTCCTCGACTCCTGGCTCTGCCATGCTGAATGCAGTCGATTTGGCGCTGATATGGATGCGATTACGCATTATCTATCATTTCCTAACTTTAAAACTAAAACTTCGGCGACTGCCACTGACAACGAAATGAAATCCAACCAACACCGAATTAAGGAAAACCCAAATGACATAGAAGCCCAGGTATAACGCCCCAGGTCGCTCGGTAAATTTCGAGTAATCTAAACATCGCTTCATTGCTGACTAACTCAAGCCAAGAGAATATCATAGGAATGTCCCCTGCTGAGAAGGTTCCGCGACAACACTCCCAAGCAACTTATGGTACATGGCAGTGAGCCTCCGCGACTGAGCTTGGATCTTCATGCATTCAAGCACCTCGCGGTCAAGATCGCCGGTGCTGATGGACATGCCGTCCAAGCTTTGGAACGACACTGCTAGGTCAGCCACTGACCTTTGTGGCAATGTGTGGCTGCTGACTTCCTCCTGGCCTCGCGGTGACCTGGGAGTTGGGGTGGCACGTGGGTTTACGGCCGAAGCAACACTTGCGCGATCCGCAGACTGAGACCTGAGAGTTTACATCCCAAGCAAGCGCGCACGACATGGCCAATAAAGAGAAGAAGAAAAGAGAAGCATGTGATAGTGGACGAACATCTAAAAGAATCCCGTGGTGAACTAACAAGAAGAATCACTTTCGAAACGGATAAGTATCAAAAACGACTTCGTTCAGTTCTACGCAATCAAGCAATGTCTCCCTCTTGCTAATTTCTTTCAAAATTTCAAAACTACGCACCCGCGATTTGCCCGAGATGAAGAAGGTGTTGTCCTCGAAAGTAGATAGTCGTCGTCCCGGCTAGTTCGTCCATTGTTGCCACGCGAGCTCTCACCGGGCAAGCGGAAACCGACATGGGGCGTCAGCGGGCTCTCGCTCGCGTTTGAAGCACGGTTTATGGGGTTATTGCGCTCTTCAAAGGGCGGCGACGCTCCAGCAGCTTTGCTCGAGGCCCGGCCAGTCGAGTAGGAAGGCAGCCGAAAGGTGCGCGCTCTGCCACTCGACTTAGCTTTAAGCGGCGACGTGGGAACTGAGGTGCGATTGCGATCCTCTTCGTGCGGTGGAGATGGCAACGGCAATTGTGCTGGCGACCTTCCCACCCGTGCGGCCTTGGGTGGCAGTGATGGCGGTGGTGTAGGAGGCTCGAGGAGCGAGAATCTGCCGTTCTCACTGCCCAGCCCTGTCTGACCTGGATGAAAATTGCCATTTGTGTGCGGCGGGCTGTCCATATTGAGTTCTGCTGTGAGCAAGCTGTTTGGGCTGAGCCACTGATCATTTGGCTGAGACGAAGGCCTCTCTGGGACTGGCGAGTGGTGGCCCGAGAGAATGCGGTGCGACGAGCGGCGCATCACACTACGCGGCGTCATGCCCGCAAGCCCAGACAAAACTCGCTGTGCCCCCGATCGTTTGGCGCCACCACCAAGGGGTTGGCTTGGATGCGCGGGCGATGCATTCACGGTAAGGTCGAGGTCATCGCTACTGATTCGGTGGTTTCCGCTTATGCCTGGGCTCAGACTGCCCAGTCCCAACGTTTCTCTTGGTGGCGGTGGCTGCTTTCGTGAGCCGTCAAGGCGCGGGCTGAAGATTTTGGCACCCATCAAAAAGGAATTCCGTTTTTTAGGGCCTTTTTGAGGCATTGGTGGGCGTACAGACGGCCTTGACTTGTCGGCAGGAGCTGTCATAGTCTTCCTTGGAGACTTCACTAACTTAGTAGACCCAGGGCGCAAGTCTTGCGCGTATCTCAGCGTATTCACCGTGTGTTGCGTGTCGTGTTTCGCCCCTGACACGCACGCAATCACCACCGTACGACAATTTGGTCCCGTTAACGACTCCTCCAGCACTTGGGTCAGCCGACTCTGCCGAAAAGGCGCGTGTTTTCCGCTTTGCAGTGCTCTAATCACTTCCTTCAAAGCTAGCAAGCTTGTGTTAATGTCCCGGCCTTCTCGACGCGTGGTCGCGTCTGTGTCTTCATTGTCAGCACCTCGTTCAGAGCCCGCGAGATCAATGAGGCTCAGTTTACCAAGCAAATCTCCGTTTCTATAAATTCGAACAAGCATGGCGCAGTGTGAGCGCGATGAGGTCGCGTTGGCACCAGTGGCTGCTGTGCTGCGAGCACTCCGCCCTGCTTGGCTGAGGTCTAAGAAGTCAACAAGATCAGCGCACGCATGCTGGCTCAGCCCTACGAGCTGTAACACGCCATCACTGTCTTCTAAAGCTTGTAGCTCAGAGCGATCGTTTAACAAGTCGAAAAGTCTTTGCCCTTTGATTTCGTACATTGAAAGAGAAACATTGATAGTGCTGTCCACTTCATTTGACAGCTCGTCCGCGCGCTCGAAGATCTCAGACGCTGCCATGACGTAAAGTCCACCTTGTTCTGAGTCATTATGTCCCAACCCAGCCGCGTGCGACGTCTGGTGCATGGCCTGGCCACCACCAGCGCCAAATAAGGTGAAGGTTTTCCCGGAAGCAGTTTGACCAAAGCAGAATGCCATAGAAGTTCCACCCTGATAGACATTCGAAATTAGTCCTTTCACAGAGCGATAGTAGACCATGGAGGTACTATCTCCTTCTCCGAAAGCATCATCATACGTAAACGTCTGCTCGTTGACATACTTCGTTAGATTGACCTTGACTTTCTGCTCGAACACTCGAACGATGGGTGCTTTAACTACGACCACGTCTGCACTATCGATCAAAACGGGTCGCTTCCGAACGATCACGCTCACAGCCATTCCAACGCCTTCATGGTTGCGACCGTGAGCTTTCGCAGAAGCCGCGGAGCGGTTTGAATTCATCCTTGAACTTGACGACTTTCTCGGAGATGCAGCTTTTTTTTCCTTTGCAGGCGAGCTATTCAAAGTCTTGCGACCTCCAAGAGACCACCGTCCTTCGAACAAGTAAACAACGCACGAATAGAGATGGAATTGAAGGTAAAAATAAGATAAAAGAATTCCTTTGAATTTCGCGGGAACAAAAAATGAAATGAAATAACGTACTCTTAGATTTTCCTGGCGAAGCAACAGGGCTTGGTTGAACTCCAGCACCCGAATCAGCACCAACTTGGTTCATCTGTGTCAATCGCTTGGCTTCCAGAGGCTTCACCGTTGATGTTCTAGCCACTTTCTTCGCCTTCTCAGCACCAGGTCGTAAATCCTGAGCGTATCTCAACGTATTTACCGTGTGTTGCGTGTCGCGCTCAGCTCCCGATATGCATGCAATCACCACCGTCTGGCAAAGTTTCCCAGTTAAGGATTCCTCCAGCACTTGGGTCAGCCGACTCTGTCGAAAGGGTGCATGTTTCCCGCTTTGAAGTGCTCTAATCACTTCCTTCAAAGCTAGCAAGCTTGTGTTAATGTCCCGACCTTCTCTTCGCGTGGTCGCATCTGTATCTTCATTGTCAGCACCTCGTTCAGAGCCCGCAAGGTCAATGAGGCTCAACTTTCCGAGAACTGCGTCGTTTTTATAAACACGAAGAAGCATGGCACAATGCGAGCGAGACGACGTTTCGTTGGCTCCAGTCGCAGCCGTGCTTCGTACTGCACGACCAATATTTCCAAGTTCCAAAAATGCTTCCAAATCCGCGCATCCATGCTGACTCAGACCTACAAGCTGCAATATGCCATTTCCATCTTCCAATGCCTTAACTTCTTCTCTCTCATTTAAGAGGTCGAACACCTTTTGGCCTTTAATTTCGTACATCGACAAGGCAACGACGAAATTGCTACTGGGATTTTTCTTTGCTTCTGCTTGAGCCCGCTGAAATATTTCGTAAGCCGCCAAAAGGTAAACGCCTCCTTCTGCAGCTTCTTCATCACGATCAACACGAGTCTGCCCGCCCCCGGCACCGAACAAGGTAAAAGTTTTCCCCGACGCAGTTTGGCCAAAACAAAAAGTCGTGCTTGTCCCACCAGAATACACATTAGCGATTAAGTCTTTCACGCTTTGGTCATAAAGGAGCTGTGTGCTGTCATTTTCCCCGTATGAACTGTTGTAGCTGAAGCTCTGCTCGTGCACATAATTTGTGAGGTCTACCTTCACTTTTCGTTCAGAAACAACAACATTCCGACCATCAACGTCAATCACGTCTACTTGACCGTCTGGCAATGGTCGCTTTCTCACAATTACACTCACGTTCATGCTGACGCCTCCGTGGTTCTGGCCGTTTCCTTTGTTGAAAGAGGTACGAGAACTTGCAAGTGCCTTGCCTTTCCCCAAGACAGCAGATCCTGATCGTCTGATTGATTCAAGTCGAGTCGAAGCTTTACGGGGACTTGAGGAATTTTGAGTAAGAAGCGGTGGCCTTGATCTAGAAGCAGACCGAGTATCAAGATCATCTTTGGACATTCCTGGGTGCAGAATATTCTTTCGTTTGAATGAAGAATTCTGAGTCAGAAGTGGCGGCCTTGATCTAGATGCTGATCGAGTATCAAGATCGCCTTTGGACAATCCTGGACGCAAAACCTTGTCCCGTTTGATTTTCGCGCCTTTCAAGGCCATTCCAAGTCCTTTGTCTTTGGGCCGTAGTTCTTGCGCATATCTTAACGTATTCACCGTGTTTTGTGTGTCGTGCTCCGCTCCTGACACACATGCAACCACCACCGTACGACAATTTGGTCCCGTTAACGACTCCTCCAGCACTTGGGTCAGCCGACTCTGCCGAAAAGGCGCGTGTTTACCGCTTTGCAGTGCTCTAATCACTTCCTTCAAAGCTAGCAAGCTTGTGTTAATGTCCCGGCCTTCTCGACGTGTGGTCGCGTCTGTGTCTTCATTGTCAGCACCTCGTTCAGAGCCCGCGAGATCAATAAGGCTCAGTTTACCAAGCAAATCTCCATTTCTATAAATTCGAACAAGCATGGCGCAGTGTGAGCGCGATGAGGTCGCGTTGGCACCAGTGGCTGCTGTGCTGCGAGCACTGCGCCCTGCGTTGCTCACATCGATGAAGTCATGTATAGATTCACAAGCATGCTGGCTCAGGCCCACGAGCTGTAACACGCCATCACTGTCTTCTAAAGCCTGCAGCTCGGAGCGATCGTTTAATAAGTCGTACATCCTTTGCCCCTTGATTTCATACATTGATAAACTAATAGTTACGTTCATGCCAGGATCAGTTTCCGCTTGTGCGCGCTGGTAAATCTCGTAAGCTGCTAACAAATACAGTCCACCTTGCTCAGCCTTCGCCTCTCCCGAATGGCCAAGCGACGTTTCGTGAGCAACCAATCCACCGCCGGCGCCAAAGAGGGTGTATGTTTTGCCAGATGCAGTTTGCCCAAAGCAAAATGCAGTGGAAGTGCCGCCTGCCTCGTAAACGTTGCGCACTAGCTCGCGCACTGAACGGTCATAAAGCTCGCGAGTGCTGTCTGCCTCACTGAAACTATCGTCGACGCGGAAGGACTGAGCAAACTGATACTTGGTAAGATCGACTCTAACTTTTTGCACATAGACTGTGACCACGGGCGGGTGCACTTCTAGGATATCGTTCTCATCTTCTTGTGTTGGTCTCTTGCGCACAATCACTCGAACACTCATGCCCACACCTCCATGGTTCTGGCCGTGCACTCGCGGCGGCATGGCCTTGCCAATGGGCCACTGATTTAATGGGAGCCCGCGCAAAAACTAAACTCCTTTCACTAGCGTTTATTTTCCCCGCTCACAACATGTGCTTCTCAAGGAGATGAAAGCTACACTCATGGCAACATCACGGCGCTCTTTGATTTCAGTGCTCCTTCCGCGATCTAACTGTAATTCGTGAATTCGGGAGAAGCCGTTGAAAGTCGCTCTTCTCCTTGTTCTGCATTCCTTATCAATCTATCTGTTGCTTCTCTACTGCTAGACTACTATCTGTGGCTTAGCCGAAGTTGCGTGTCTAGCGGCTAGCTTTTGGTTGCAAGTCAATGAAGTAATTTAGTTCGCTCGTAGCAAAATTGCCGCCGCTACAAATCGTGCGAGACGGTGAAAAATCCCACGTAGATGAGCCTTACCATCTGCTAGCGTGAGTTGACATTATGAAGAGTAGGCCCTTGCGGTTGCGTTAGGCATCTGTAATCTACGATCTCAAATGGCTCTCAAACATCTGGTTTTATTGATTGCCGGATTGTATCTCATCGGCGTCGATGGTGCGCATTTTAACTCCACGAACCTAGCCAGAGCTCGCAATCGTCTTAATGAATCCAATCTGCAAAGTTTGACGGATGCTGGCATGCGGCGGCAATTGCTGTTTTGGGGATCTTCTGCTAAAAAAGTAAAGGAAAAGCTAGCAGAAGATGCTGTGGATAAGGTGCGCGGCTTCTCGCCCTTTGTGTTGCTCTTCAGCAGCGGCGCAGGTTCATCCTGGCTCTGGCAGTCCTTGGCCACTACTCCTGGCGTTTGCATGCTAGGCTACGAGCCTCTTGCCGACTGCGGAAAAGACCAGAATTCCAACCTCGAAAAGAAGCTTACTTGGATGCGCGTCGCCATGAGCACGCCTGGCGGGCACAACGACAAAGAGCGGCAGGCGCGTTGGAGCGCGTGGAACGACAAACTCGCCGAGAAAGCGCTCGAGTGCCGCACCAAGGAAGTGAAAGCATCCTTTGACGGGCGCCGCTGCGACGCTCGCCGCACCTTTGCTGCGGGTTTTCGCTTGCGTGTGACGCGCCCCCTGGGCCGCAGCGAAAAATGGCCGCTACTCAAGGCAACGTTCCGTGAATTCGGCGTGAAAATCGTGTGGATGAAACGGCGCAACCCACTGCAGCAGGCTTTGGCGGAATACAACGCTATGCTTCGCAGCGCTGGGCACACGGTAAGATGCAATGTCTAGGAAATAACTTCTATATTTCATTGCACGTTCGTTTGATAGAAATGAAATTTGCCAAGAACTTAGAGTTCTTTATTTAAACTCTCTTGTATACTTCCTGAAGCCTTGTGTTCTCCTTGCTTTTCTCTTCTCTCGCTGTTGACCTACCTCTCACTCCTGAGTTCGTCGCGTACTTCTTAGGTGCGGCGTGCGAAGAACCAACTAGACGGTGCGTCAGACGTGCATCCGGAGCACTACGAAGG
>Ga0307930_1003615_pt1 | contig 11246 bp, 6 predicted proteins | sample OrgLakmetageno46_FD_203161 | JGI IMG/M metagenome (GOLD analysis project Ga0307930, IMG submission 203161) | Saline water microbial communities from Organic Lake, Antarctica - #46 | ecosystem: Environmental > Aquatic > Non-marine Saline and Alkaline > Saline | place: Antarctica: Organic Lake... | reverse complement strand
GACGAGCACCCTTATGCATTCCACATGTGCTGGACCCAAAACAAAGTGGACAAAGTGAAGTACTTGAAACAGCTTGGTGGGTGGTTTATGCACCGCACATGTAATGCTTCAAGTCTCTCCAACCCTAAAGTGCTGAGCCAAGGTGCATTGCAGGACACCTGCTGCTCTGCAGAACCTATCGTCGATTGTTTCTTCAGAGACAAAGCAAGCATGGCACCAGGGTGCCCGAACTCGCCGAACAAAGACAAGGGCCAGCCTTCTTGGTGGTGAAGCCTTGGGTGGTCCACTTGTTTGTCTACTGATGTGCTTTGATATGAGTTGATGTTTGCTGTTCTACTTCGTTGGTGGTGACGTATGAGGTAGACAATCAGCCCAATCAGACAATAATAAAGGTGATGCCGTTGAGGTATCCATCCACGTGATGTGCATCACTGCTTTTGGAAGGAGTTGATTTAGACTTGACAGTAAACAGAAATGTGTTTCTTTTTCGTGAAGAATTAATTGTGAGTGTGAAGTAGACTGTGAACTAGGACCCGGGAATATAATGCAATATTGAGCGAATGCTGGTATAATGTATAACACACGTTCGTGCTTTATGTCCAAGGTACACCTGGATGAACCCGTATATCATATTTCGTGAGTAACCGCCGTCGCACGCAATTGTGCTGTCTGTGCAATTGAACACCAGTGAATATGTGGACAACGGGCACAACAAAGACAGCTGGAGCTTTGGCCTTCTGAAGCGAATTTGCTACTAGTGCATATGTAGCTCAAGTGCACCCCTTATGTGCCTCTGTGACTGCTGTGTACTTGCCTTTCTGTGTTTTTGGGAGAGTATTAACCAGACTAGACTAGAGACGCGCACGTATCTCCCGTGCCACAGTGATTCACGATGCCAAGATAAGAGTGCTTCAGCACCGATATTCTGAATTTTCATAGTGATTGATTAGGTCCTTTATAAAACATGAGAAGTTGCTCTACTTCATGTAGATGCTTCTAACCTCTACCAATAGATTTGCTGTGCTGTGGAAAACTGAGTCCAATTGCAGCGCTTTTGAGTCGCTTTCATTTACGTCGAGACTGTGCCCCAAACATAGAGAGTAAAAATGCCACACACTATCAGAAAGCCGCTGAGCTTAGCAGCAATCTTTGGCGGTTTGCTCCCCCATCACAACCCCTTTGCATTTGAATGTTCCAATGTCGTCATCTCTGATGATGACAGGACCGCTAAGGTTGCAATCACTACCTGAACCGCCTCCAAGAAGCATCTTCATACCCATGAGGCCCTATGATGGCATATTTCCCATGCCACCCGCCTGCTGCTCGTGGCCCTCATGAGTCGACGAGTCGACTTGCATATCCAACCCGCAGCCGTTTAATGAGGCGCCTATGTGTGCCGTTTCCTCTTGCTTGAGTGCGACTAAGTAATTATAATGAATGATTTCAACTTTAGGGCTCGAGTCTTGCACTCTCTACGTTCTGCACGAATCTTCTACCGTATTCGATTTGCCACCTTCTACCGTATTCAATTTGCCACCCACATCGCATTCGTGTACAACACTGCTGCCCCGCAGCATTATCTCCTTCACCATTTGTGTTCATACTATTAACTGACTTGAAGTTCCGAAATTGACCCTCCTCTCATTTCACTCATTTGGTCCCAGGAAACCCAGTGCTTGTTTGCGAAGATTAAGTCAAGCCTAAATATTTAACGTAAACTAATCTGGTCTGGCCTTGTCACTTTCAGGCTCGTGCCTGACCTGATTTGACCTGAACTGGTCCGGCCTGACCTAGTAGTCTCTTTTTAAGCGCCGACCTGACTTGACTTGACTTGACCTTCAACCTGCCAACAAATGAATATCACCATCGACGTGACTTATGCACGTTCAAGGTACTTTTGACCTACTTGTAACCGGCTGATCTAACCTGGCGCTACCTCGCTGACTTCAAGTCAAGTACACTGTCATAGCAATGAGTAAGGGGCAAAAGAAATGGAGCCTCACAACGCATCTTATCATTCCACTCGCGTGCTTCATGGCGGGAATGCTTTTGCCGGTATCCATAGCATTACGAAGTCTCAATAGTTGCGCTCATGCAGATGCGAGTGCGCAGAATAGTCAACTGGTGGAGTGTCTAGGGTCTGTAAATGACTTGGAAAACCTGAAGGCAGACGCAGAACGTCGATTAGGTGACACTACCCAAGAGCTCGATCGGGTCCGAGCTGAGTTGCGTGCCAGTGAAGCCTCATCTGCTAGCACTAGCGCGCAGCCCATCGACTGGAACAAAGAAGTCGAGGAGGAAGAAGCTTGGTCTAAGAAAGTTGGAAAGGCCCACGGAAAGGCTCCTGCCGAGGAGCTACAATGGAGCAAATTTGGACAGTGGGAAGCAACACCTTTGGAACCCATAAGATTTTCGAACCGATTCGATTTTGGGTTACCGATCGACACTATAAAATGGAGCGGTGGACAGCTGCTGCTACCCAGCAAGCTGGCTTCAGGGGCACATAAACAAATGGAAACGCGTGGCGACGCACTCCAGCACGTGGACTCCCAGTGTACAGAGTTGGATGTAGTGGTCCTAGATGACGAGCACTGTGTTGCGGTCACTTCTGTGAATGTACAGAGGAGATTTCTTACCACACCGTATCATCTCACGCGCTTCATAAAGCGCTACGATGCGCAAGAAGGTACCGCGACATGGGATCAAGTGTCGCGGCTTACATTGAAAACTGGCAGAATTGAGGGTACAGTGCCTGGTGCCCGTGCTATTGAAGTACACCGGCGATCGCTTGCTCGATTCTTCCAGAGGTGCGTGCTTCACAATAGAAACGATTCTTCCAGAGCTACGTCCAACGTGATACATTTCGCCCATTACTTAGTCTGTTACGCAGCAGTGATTTACTTGCTTTGTACATGCTTGCATTTTCCTTCTTTGATGTGCAGTGTGGATGAGGTTGAAAAAGAGCTCAAGCCTGTGTTACAAAAGGCTGCGCGTGATAACATCGTCATTACCATGACCATGAACGCTGGAATGACCGACCTCTTGCTTAACTTCATATGCTCTGCAAAAAAGTCGAACGTAGCAGTTGACCAGCTTGTGCTGTTTCCGACTGACGATGACGCTGTTGGGGTTGCCAAAAACCTACAGGTTGCGCACTACAGACACGCATCGTTTGGTGACTTTCCGAAAGAAGAAGCCGCAAACTATGGCGACAATGCTTTCGTAGCCATGATGTGGATCAAAGTGCTGTGCGTGTACTTGCCAGTCAACTTGGGTTACTCGGTGCTATTTCAGGATGCCGACATCGTTTGGCTTCGGAATCCTCTCCAGGAATTCTTCGCGCAGCCTAAGCTCTCCGGAGATCATGACGTTTACTTTCAGGTATAGTGTCATAGTATCCATTTTGCACATGAAGAGGTTTACTCTTATCATCAACATTACTTCGTATGTACTACCAAAGGACTTAAGGTACCCTTCCATGTGATTGTGCGTGTCTGATTTATCAGGATGACGGAAGCCGGTCAACGCGCTTTTCGCCCTACTTTGCGAACAGCGGGTTCTACTTCCTCCGAAGCAACCCAAGGACGAAATACTTCATGACCATGCTTCTATATCAGGGTGACCAAATCATTGAATGGCGGTCGCACCAGACTGCTCTCGTACAAACGCTTGCGGACGCGTCAAGCAAGTTTGGCTTGAAAGTGAAAGTTTTGAGTTATCATGATTTTCCTTCGGGGAAAGACTATCACAATCGAAAGCCATACATGCAGGCGTGGTTAAAAGGCGACGAGCACCCTTATGCATTCCACATGTGCTGGACCCAAAACAAAGTGGACAAGGTGAAGTACTTGAAACAGCTTGGTGGGTGGTTTATGCACCGCACATGTAATGCTTCAAGTCTCTCCAACCCTAAAGTGCTGAGCCAAGGTGCATTGCAGGACACCTGCTGCTCTGCAGAACCTATCGTCGATTGTTTCTTCAGAGACAAAGCAAGCATGGCACCAGGGTGCCCGAACTCGCCGAACAAAGACAAGGGCCAGCCTTCTTGGTGGTGAAGCCTTGGGTGGTCCACTTGTTTGTCTACTGATGTGCTTTGATATGAGTTGATGTTTGCTGTTCTACTTCGTTGGTGGTGACGTATGAGGTAGACAATCAGCCCAATCAGACAATAATAAAGGTGATGCCGTTGAGGTATCCATCCACGTGATGTGCATCACTGCTTTTGGAAGGAGTTGATTTAGACTTGACAGTAAACAGAAATGTGTTTCTTTTTCGTGAAGAATTAATTGTGAGTGTGAAGTAGACTGTGAACTAGGACCCGGGAATATAATGCAATATTGAGCGAATGCTGGTATAATGTATAACACACGTTCGTGCTTTATGTCCAAGGTACACCTGGATGAACCCGTATATCATATTTCGTGAGTAACCGCCGTCGCACGCAATTGTGCTGTCTGTGCAATTGAACACCAGTGAATATGTGGACAACGGGCACAACAAAGACAGCTGGAGCTTTGGCCTTCTGAAGCGAATTTGCTACTAGTGCATATGTAGCTCAAGTGCACCCCTTATGTGCCTCTGTGACTGCTGTGTACTTGCCTTTCTGTGTTTTTGGGAGAGTATTAACCAGACTAGACTAGAGACGCGCACGTATCTCCCGTGCCACAGTGATTCACGATGCCAAGATAAGAGTGCTTCAGCACCGATATTCTGAATTTTCATAGTGATTGATTAGGTCCTTTATAAAACATGAGAAGTTGCTCTACTTCATGTAGATGCTTCTAACCTCTACCAATAGATTTGCTGTGCTGTGGAAAACTGAGTCCAATTGCAGCGCTTTTGAGTCGCTTTCATTTACGTCGAGACTGTGCCCCAAACATAGAGAGTAAAAATGCCACACACTATCAGAAAGCCGCTGAGCTTAGCAGCAATCTTTGGCGGTTTGCTCCCCCATCACAACCCCTTTGCATTTGAATGTTCCAATGTCGTCATCTCTGATGATGACAGGACCGCTAAGGTTGCAATCACTACCTGAACCGCCTCCAAGAAGCATCTTCATACCCATGAGGCCCTATGATGGCATATTTCCCATGCCACCCGCCTGCTGCTCGTGGCCCTCATGAGTCGACGAGTCGACTTGCATATCCAACCCGCAGCCGTTTAATGAGGCGCCTATGTGTGCCGTTTCCTCTTGCTTGAGTGCGACTAAGTAATTATAATGAATGATTTCAACTTTAGGGCTCGAGTCTTGCACTCTCTACGTTCTGCACGAATCTTCTACCGTATTCGATTTGCCACCTTCTACCGTATTCAATTTGCCACCCACATCGCATTCGTGTACAACACTGCTGCCCCGCAGCATTATCTCCTTCACCATTTGTGTTCATACTATTAACTGACTTGAAGTTCCGAAATTGACCCTCCTCTCATTTCACTCATTTGGTCCCAGGAAACCCAGTGCTTGTTTGCGAAGATTAAGTCAAGCCTAAATATTTAACGTAAACTAATCTGGTCTGGCCTTGTCACTTTCAGGCTCGTGCCTGACCTGATTTGACCTGAACTGGTCCGGCCTGACCTAGTAGTCTCTTTTTAAGCGCCGACCTGACTTGACTTGACTTGACCTTCAACCTGCCAACAAATGAATATCACCATCGACGTGACTTATGCACGTTCAAGGTACTTTTGACCTACTTGTAACCGGCTGATCTAACCTGGCGCTACCTCGCTGACTTCAAGTCAAGTACACTGTCATAGCAATGAGTAAGGGGCAAAAGAAATGGAGCCTCACAACGCATCTTATCATTCCACTCGCGTGCTTCATGGCGGGAATGCTTTTGCCGGTATCCATAGCATTACGAAGTCTCAATAGTTGCGCTCATGCAGATGCGAGTGCGCAGAATAGTCAACTGGTGGAGTGTCTAGGGTCTGTAAATGACTTGGAAAACCTGAAGGCAGACGCAGAACGTCGATTAGGTGACACTACCCAAGAGCTCGATCGGGTCCGAGCTGAGTTGCGTGCCAGTGAAGCCTCATCTGCTAGCACTAGCGCGCAGCCCATCGACTGGAACAAAGAAGTCGAGGAGGAAGAAGCTTGGTCTAAGAAAGTTGGAAAGGCCCACGGAAAGGCTCCTGCCGAGGAGCTACAATGGAGCAAATTTGGACAGTGGGAAGCAACACCTTTGGAACCCATAAGATTTTCGAACCGATTCGATTTTGGGTTACCGATCGACACTATAAAATGGAGCGGTGGACAGCTGCTGCTACCCAGCAAGCTGGCTTCAGGGGCACATAAACAAATGGAAACGCGTGGCGACGCACTCCAGCACGTGGACTCCCAGTGTACAGAGTTGGATGTAGTGGTCCTAGATGACGAGCACTGTGTTGCGGTCACTTCTGTGAATGTACAGAGGAGATTTCTTACCACACCGTATCATCTCACGCGCTTCATAAAGCGCTACGATGCGCAAGAAGGTACCGCGACATGGGATCAAGTGTCGCGGCTTACATTGAAAACTGGCAGAATTGAGGGTACAGTGCCTGGTGCCCGTGCTATTGAAGTACACCGGCGATCGCTTGCTCGATTCTTCCAGAGGTGCGTGCTTCACAATAGAAACGATTCTTCCAGAGCTACGTCCAACGTGATACATTTCGCCCATTACTTAGTCTGTTACGCAGCAGTGATTTACTTGCTTTGTACATGCTTGCATTTTCCTTCTTTGATGTGCAGTGTGGATGAGGTTGAAAAAGAGCTCAAGCCTGTGTTACAAAAGGCTGCGCGTGATAACATCGTCATTACCATGACCATGAACGCTGGAATGACCGACCTCTTGCTTAACTTCATATGCTCTGCAAAAAAGTCGAACGTAGCAGTTGACCAGCTTGTGCTGTTTCCGACTGACGATGACGCTGTTGGGGTTGCCAAAAACCTACAGGTTGCGCACTACAGACACGCATCGTTTGGTGACTTTCCGAAAGAAGAAGCCGCAAACTATGGCGACAATGCTTTCGTAGCCATGATGTGGATCAAAGTGCTGTGCGTGTACTTGCCAGTCAACTTGGGTTACTCGGTGCTATTTCAGGATGCCGACATCGTTTGGCTTCGGAATCCTCTCCAGGAATTCTTCGCGCAGCCTAAGCTCTCCGGAGATCATGACGTTTACTTTCAGGTACGTTCGTACGCTCTTGTTTGTAAAAAAATCCTCGTATGTACAACCAAAGGACTTACGCTACCCTCACGTTTATTTTTTTGCATGTTTATCAGGATGACGGAAGCCGGTCAACGCGCTTTTCGCCCTACTTTGCGAACAGCGGGTTCTACTTCTTAAGAAGTAACCCAAGGACGAAATACTTCATGACCATGCTTCTATATCAGGGTGACCAAATCATCGCATGGCGATCGCATCAGGCAGTTCTTGTACAAACGCTTGCGGACGCGTCGAGCAAGTTTGGCTTGAAAGTGAAAGTTTTGAGTTACCGTGATTTTCCTTCGGGGAAAGACTATCACAATCGAAAGCCATACATGCAGGCGTGGTTAAAAGGCGACGAGCACCCTTATGCATTCCACATGTGCTGGACAGCGAACAAAGTAGACAAGGTGAAGTACTTGAAACAGCTTGGTGAGTGGTTTATGCACCGCACATGTAATGCTTCAAGCCTTGCAACACCCGAATTATTGGGCCAAGGTGCATTGCAGGACACCTGCTGCTCTGCAGAACCTATCGTCGATTGTTTCTTCAAAGACAAAGCAAGCGCGGCACCAGGGTGCCCGAACTCGCCGAACAAAGACAAGGGAGGACGATCTTGGTGGTGAATACAGCGCTTGTGTGGTTGTGAGGATTGGAGGACTGGGGTTAAATTAGTATATTTATATGGCTCTCCTCCCTATCTGGCTTCTCTTGTGGATCAAGTATAAAGAAAGCTGAATGAAGCGTACGAAGCAAAACGTAGACTGTATAAATGAAAACCTCCTTTTGCTTTTGCATGTGCAGATGAAGGGAGGAAAACTAGCTACCAGTGAACCAGAGCTATAGCTATAGGACTCACAAAATGAATAGTTTCATTCGGGTCTTCTGTTACCTGCTGTCTACTGTTTACGGGTTAGAAGTGTGAATAAGTAGAACCTCCATATCACACATCAGGAACCTAAGCTCCACCTAACAGACTTCGCGTAGATAACAGATAATTAGAAGGGGTTGAATCTTGGATGCAATCCACTTAAGTGCGAAGTCAAAAATAGAGTTAAATAAATGAAGCTACATATTTGCCATGACCAGGCTGATCACAAACAAGTATCCGCCGTTCCCAACAAGATTCCACATTCAATTATTGCGGCATACTACTCGGCATGCTCGAGGCGGTGCCCCAAACCCAAAGAGCAAGAATAGCACACACCCGTGCGTCTGTGTGCTTTCTCCACCATTTCCATGCTGCTGAAGCTTTCTTCCCTACCACTAATGCCCGATCCGCTGCGCTCGCGTACTTGACGATGCGGTCCGCCGTGAGGCTCGTCAGGAAGCCGCTGAGCTTCGCTGCAATCATGGGGCTTTGCTCCCCCGCCACGCCCCCTGCGCTCAACAAAGCTTCGATCATCGGCGGCGACGCCTGCGAAGCCAACGCGGCTATACTGGCTGCCTGGGCTGGGTCTTTGAGCCGTGTTAATGCCGCCGCTGCCATGGAAGAAACCATTGCAGTAAGGTTGCCGCCACCGCCGAGACCGCCGCTGTTGGCTCCTGGGAGCTTCCCCGAACCCATCAGGCCCTCTAGCATGCTGCTCATGCCACCTGCCCCCATGCCGCCCGCCCCGCCGCCTGCTCCCATGAGGCTAGCCAAACCTCCTAAGCCACCATCACTGCTGCTGCCACTCGCGGCTCCGAACAAGGACCCCATGTCCATCCCACTGCTGCCTCCAACGCCGCCAAGGGGTGCACCTACGCGCGCTGTCTGGTCTGCCGCAGCCTGAGCGCTAGCAGCGGCTTCCGCGAGGTCTTCTTCGAAACGAGGAGGCAGTCTCAGCGCTGCGAGCTCCTCCGATGGCAGCCTTTCGGCTTTAGGGCACGCTAGTTCCCCACTCGCCAGCTCTTTGGTTAAGGCTGTGCGCAGCGCTGCGGCTGTTGAGCGTGCGGCAGCGGCTTCCTCTGCCTCTTCACCATCATCGCCACTGCTTCGAGCCGTAAAGCTACCTACTCGTTCGGCAATTTCAAGGTCAGCGAGAGCTTCTTTTGGCCGTCCAGCGCGACGCAACGCGCGCGCGCGCAGGAGGAGTGCTCTGCCAACCACCTGCAGGAGTGGCGCACACCGCGAGGCAAGTAATTGATTCAAAGAAGCCCGCGGGTGGCATGAGTGTGAGTCAACTCAGGAAGAATAGAGATAAGTAGGCAAGGACTCCGTCGCAAGACAAACATCGGATCACTATATAGTAGGCCTCAAGACTGCGCTATGAATGAACCAGTTTTGAAGGTGAACTGAGAAAGTGTCACCGTTGGGCTGGCCTGAGGTCGACGCGCCTCCAACAGTGTCGTGCACTCGGATAGAGCACCACGCGCATCTCCGCGCTTCAACATGCATAGCGCTAAGCTCAAGCGACAGCGAAGTGCCACTGGAGCAGCCGTGGCATCGTTCCTATCGTATTGTGCAAGCGCATCACGGTAGCTCCGCAGAGCAAGGCCCAGGTCCCCTCGCCGATGCGCAGCGTCCGCAGCATCTTTCGCGTCATTAAGTAGGCTGTTACGACCGGCGTTAAGAGTGCGAATGTTTAGCAGGCATATCATACCGTCAATTTGACCTAATCTTAGTAATCAAGATCCTGAAGTGTTCGTAGGATGTGTTTCAAAATTACCTGAGGCTGCCGCCTCGGAGCGCGAGCAATGTACTAGGACAACTGCTTCTGGAAAATGGCCGGCTGACTAATCGAGCCCAGCCTGGAGCAGAAAAAACAACGAGGGAACAAGCGAGTGCGGCTGCAGGCCGCATGGTTGCAGCAGTCGAGCGAGAGCAACTTCGAGATGAAGTGAACAATGAACAACTCTCTACTGAAGTGAGGAGTGAGGAGATCGAGAGAGGGAGTGGAGGGAGAAGATCAGAAGATAGATTGATGAAGAGTGAAAAGATCCATCATTGTTCTAATGTAATATTCTAATGTAATATATATTTGAAACAAGCCGTGTGCTGTGTGCTGTGTGCTGTGTGCTGTGTGCTGTGTGCTGTGTGCTGTAAAAGATTAGTTGTACAACGAAGGGCGAAGGGAGTAAGGGGGCATCTGCAAGAAGTAATACAACAGGCAATGAGTTGTCACGTGGCATAGAATGGAGAGTAAGGGCCTCTACTCTCATGGGAAGTACAAATTAAGTGTTAGGGTAAGGACTGAGAGAATGCGTATCGGATACTTCTTCGACGCCCAGGGTATTCACACTTGCACGGGGCATCCAGACAGCACGGATGAACGGGCCACTTTGGACCATTAACACATTATCATCACTTCATAGCCACTCGGAATATTGCGCATAGTACACTTCTCTTCAAATGTGATCCATTCACCAATTACAATTTTTTTAATTTTGGTCGAGTTTTTGTGCATGAGTATTTGATGAGTATAGTCTATTTCTTCTTATGGAATTTCCTCGCCCTAAGCCGTTCAGTTGGCTCTTCGGGACTTGTACCGATTAGGCAATGGAAAATCAATGATCGCCAATTAAATTGCACCTTGCTTTGCTCGTTATCAAATGAAATCCTACCTCGGGGAGCTTCGTTGAAACCAAAACGTGGCCAAGGCTGACTCCTCCACGTGGATTGTTGCTGAAGCCATTGCTGTTGCTTTTATCGCCACCATCGATGCCACTAATCTTCATGAGACTTGTTAGAATGAGGCAGACTGCTTCATTAGCGCCATAAAAGTTTAATCATAGCCACTCCCGGGACCTTCGTAAATCATACTATCAATATCGAGCCAGATAGGCTCGAGGTAGCATTGGGAGGAACCTAGATCTCTAAATATTTGTCTTGAATCTGATAACTGAAGCGCTTGTTCGAGCCCAAACTCCAAATTTCTCAGGCATTATTTGAGATGCAACAAGGGATCAAAATCAACGAGGGCAGGGTCATCAGGGGAGGGAACGGATTCCTATGAACTTCGGGCCACCGACAGATGATGAACCCTTCCGTTATGAATTTGCAGCACCGCTTGGTACTTGAATTATCCGTGGGACTCTCGTTTGATCAAAGGCAGGCACAATGGAGGATTGATTTATTTT
>Ga0307930_1003614_pt1 | contig 11247 bp, 10 predicted proteins | sample OrgLakmetageno46_FD_203161 | JGI IMG/M metagenome (GOLD analysis project Ga0307930, IMG submission 203161) | Saline water microbial communities from Organic Lake, Antarctica - #46 | ecosystem: Environmental > Aquatic > Non-marine Saline and Alkaline > Saline | place: Antarctica: Organic Lake... | reverse complement strand
AAGATGAACATTGCATTGACACTCAGCCCAGTCAGACTTGTTCTGGAGGAATCATCAAAACGCAGCTTCATGCTATTTGTTGTTGTTTCTTTGCAATTGCAATTGGGGAGTATAATCTAATCTGATCTAATCCTGAGGCAAATTTCCTCGGAAGTGTACGCACAGTATTTCGAGGCAAACACATGAAGACGAGAGTAAAACATAATTTAAATCATAATTGCTTGCATACTTCAACTGAACAGCACATCGAACTGATTACTTCTTCTGTATATCGAATTCATGAACGCTGTATGGCTGTATGCTCTACGCTGTACAGTCGCTGATTCGATTAGATTAGATTATACTCCCCAATTGCAAAGAAACAATAACAAATAGCATAAAGCTGCGTTTTGATGAATCCTCCAGAACAAGTCTGACTGGGCTGGGTGTCCTTTTGCGACTACCGGTACAGTCGCTGTACGTAGAGAAATCAGAAAAGGCTCTAATTTCGTTGTAGTCTAGTAGTCTGCGGCTGTAACCAAGAAAACCCAAGGGGCTGCTGGGTTTTCCTTCAGCGAAATTGGTATTTACCGGATCTTTTGCTGAGCCGGAGTGGGTAAAACCTCGGAAAACCCGCGGTTTTCTTGGTTACTGTTGCGGTCGTCTACAGTACGATGCGGTCGTCTGCGGTGGTGTACTACACTTCCAGAACCCAGAACTCAGAACACAACTAAAAAAAGAACACAGTAGTAGTTCTTCAACAACTTATACTCGTTATTACTTGTTGCTACGCTACATCTGTAAAATGCCGTCCTCTATTTGAGCGTGGGCAGCGGAGCCAGCTCTTAGTCAGACGAAATTGAAGCTGAGCGACTTACTGGTTTCTTGTAACATGCAAGTGATTCATTCTATATGACTTCATTGCTACGCCATTAGAGCTACAGTACGTATGTGGTATCTGGTGCAATAGCCTTCCTCAATAAAAGCCGAAATCGTAAGAATTTGCTCCACTGAGTGAAGACAACGGTGGGCATGCATCACACCTACCAGCTTCTGGCGACACTAGGAATCCTCCTTTCATCCGCGCGAAGTTCAGTCCATCCTCCGGCAATCTCGCTGCTCCGAAAGGCTGCTTTAGAACCTGGACACATTCTCCCATTCCTGCAATTCGAACTCAGCGCAGCGAATGAGAACCGTGAGCAGACTGCTCAGGACGTAGCTAACGTACTGGCGAAGCTAGCGAAGGCGAGGGGCCCACCTGTCCGCATATTTCGCGATCCTGGTGATGCTCTCCGGCCACGCCATGTAGCGTTTGGGCTGGATCGTTGGTGGCGGCTTCCGCTTGAGCGGAGCATGGCAGCAGGGGCAATTGTCGATGCCGTTGAAGCGGCACGAGCTCACCATATCTTGCACTTTCTGGGCGTGGCACACACAGTAACGCCTGAGTTTGCAAAGCAGACCCAATACGTGCCTTCTGACCCAGGCTACGCTACAAATCAGGGTGCTCATTATGAGGCTGTAGGATTACCCGCAGCGTGGGCGCTAACAGGTGGGGACGCGTCAGTTGTCGTCCAAGTGCTGGACTCCGGAGTCGATGAAGCACATCCAGACCTGCAGCTCAACAAATGGCGAAACAAAGGTGAAACGTCTTGTGGTGATGGCGTCGACAACGATGGAAACGGATTCGTTGACGATTGCCATGGCTACAACCATGCCGAGGATTCCTCCAGCTTGCTTGGAAGCGGCGATCACGGATGTCATGTTGCTGGGCTGGTCGGTGCGACCACAGATAATGGCGTTGGGGTTGCAGGCAGTGCTGGAGGGAAGGCAGGAGATCCTGGATGCTCTTTCATGGTGTCTACAATATTTGGTGTCAGCAACAACGGCGGCTTCGCGGAAGCAATCGTCTACGGAGCTGATAACGGAGCCTCGATTTCTTCAAATAGTTGGTCTTACACTTCACCCTCAATTTACGACAGTGCAGTTCTACTCGCCATTAACTATGCTACTGAACAAGGTGTACTTGTGGTTTTTGCAGCTGGTAACAATGGCAAGTCAAGTCGGTACTACCCTGCGTACTACAGCTACACCATTGCGGTTGCTGCTACCGATAACAATGGTACAAAAGCCTCCTACAGCAATTATGGTTCCCATGTTGACATTTCAGCACCTGGCAACAATATTTATTCGACTGGCTTGAACGGCTCGTATCTCAGCAGTTCAGGTACATCATTTGCCACTCCTGTTGTGAGTGGTGCGCTAGCATTGGCGCGATCGTATGCACCTGAACGCTCGGTTGCAGAGCTGAAGGCTTGCTTGTTTTCAACAGCCACGGGCATCGAAGCAGTCAATGAGGAAACTTATAGCGGAATGCTCGGGGCAGGACTGCTAAATGTGCCTGCTCTTCTTGCATGCGTTCGTGCGCCCACGCTGGCGCCGTCACCTGCTCCTTCCGGGAACACGCTTACACCGACTCTCACACCTTCTAATGTACCTTCACCACAGCCATCATTCACACCTACATCTACGCTTTTGCCTACCTTCAAGCCGTCCTTTCAGCCATTACAATCACCGACTTTTGAGCCAAGTTTGGCACCCTCCACGGCACCTACTTTGATTACAAGCGCACCGTCGCAACAACCTTCTTTGGTACCTTCGCGACGACCATCCTCCGCACCCACATCCATGCTCTGGCCTTCACCTTTGGCACCAACTTTACCACTGCTGCTGCCTTCAACTTTGGCACCAACTCTAGTACCGTCTTCGGCAGCCACCTCCACTGCCAGTGTGCAGTTTATGCTGTCGGCTACTACTGCACCTGCAGTTTCACAACAGGCTGCCCTTAAAGCGGATGTAGTCGCGCAGGTTGCACCTTGGAAAGTAAAACGCTTTGCCGTAAGCAGTAGCTCTGCTCGTCGTCGCCTTGAGAACAGCTCAGGTCGCCACCGTAGTAGAGGCAGCCGCATTAGCAGCAGTATTAACGTCTTTGCCATTCGCGGTAGTTATAGCGATAGCGGTGCTGATAAGCGCGAGCTTTCGGGCATTATCTGGACGGCAACCTTTGATGTGGTGGCAGAGTTAGACTCGGTTAGTGCAGCAGCTTCATTAGTAACGACAGCGCTCGCTGAGCCGTCCTTTTCCTCGGCAGTAGCTACATCTACCGGGGCCACTGTGGATGCGACTTCTGTCAGTGTTGTAATACTTACTCGCAAGCCCACGGCAGCACCTTCGGTCCGGCCAACCATATCTGCGCTTATCACCGAAGACGTGACGGCAGGAGCCAGCAATAGCAAGAGCGGAGCGACCTTCGATGGCGTAGTATTAGCTTTGTTGTGCATCACTATAGGAGGCCTTTTGCTTGCTGTGGCGTTTTTGCTGTGGCGCACAAAAGTACTGGCTCGTGCGAATGGTAGCGACAAAGGTCCTCTCGCTAACCAGAGTGCTCCTTCTGATCACTCTCTTCAGAGTCTGTCGGTTCGACCTCCAAATTGTCGTACAACCAACCCATTTACGAACAAGTCAACGCCTGTTTCGCCATCTATTCTCAACATGCCTGGGCAAGGAAGAGTACTTTGCGGGGTAGCTGACGACCACTACTTTAACAAGGATGGCAATCATAGAGGTACAATTGAACTTTCAGGAGCTGTGGGATACGGGTCTACAAATGGTGAAAGTTTCAGGAGCGTCGCTGATTATGAGGGCAGCTCACATAGAGGCGCCAAGCCTTCCAGTCGAGATGGCAGTGCTCAGCAAGCGCTTGATACTCGCAGCACTAAAATCCAGTCGCCGTGGGCTTCCGCCGAAAATAGCGATGAATGCGGCGGGAATGGCCAGACAAACCTTGAAAACAGCCGTGCACGCTGGCAGGAGCGGCAATGGGCGTCGCATCGTGCAGCTCACAGCTCTAATGCAGCCCAACAGTCAAGGGCTACACACAATACTGAAGGTGGAACCAGTAGTAGTAGGAATAGCCCCGTGCTTGGAAGTCCCTTGGGTACTGACGAGAGCTGGTGCAGCGAAAAGGAAGGCTCAGCAGAAAAGGCCTGCTGGGAAGGCACAGCATCACCTATGCACGCCACGCAGCACAAGAAAGCATCTTCTCCTACGTCCATGGCTGCCCCTGAGTCATATCGCTCTCAGCCACAGTCACCGACCAAGCGCGCTCCGTACAAGGATGATTCGGCTGCTGCAAACGTACCTGTCAAATGTTCTACAACAACCCATGATGTGATTGCTACCAGTACTCTATCTCCGCCCGTGCCACCGATTCCTATGCGGCAGACACCGGTGGTGTTGCATCAGAGCTTAGAGGCTCCCACTTCCCTTAGCACCTCGAGCCACCAACCCGAAAGTTTATCGAAGAGCCCCTGGGTTCGTAACGCACACGCAAGCAAGCAACGCGAGAATGAAAGATTCTTTCCTAAGAGCAGCAACCAACGCAATCTTGATGGCAAAGACGACGTTACACCTGATACTAACCCTGCTACCGAAGAGGCAGCTTTACTATTGGCTAAAGCCCGGCAATTGAAGTCGCAGGGCAACCTCGTTGGTGCTTCAACATTGCTGGAGCGCCTCCTGATATTAATCGAAAAAAGCAGGAATAGCAGTAGCAATTATGGATTGAGCAGCTTAGATACTGCTCAAACTCAATTCCTGCTGGCAGGTTGTCTTCGCCGCTTATCTGCTCGAGGTGAAGAAAATCAACAAGGTAGCCAGGAAGATCAGAAGCAACGCTTGGAGAGTGCGCTGGAGCTTTACGAACTTTGTACAACAACCATGGCTCAAGAATTAGCATTTATTAACGACGAAGATGAGAATGCTTTGCAGCTTGCTGTAGATTTAGCGAGTGCATACAACGATTGGGGAGTGGGGCTCTGGCAACGTGGTAACCATGGCGACGCTGAAGCTGCCGTATTGTGCTTCTCACGCGCATTACAAATGCGGCGCGTACATCGGGGAGTGGTATTAATGTGTTGAAACAAACATACACGCCTCAAAAACAAATGATTGTAAGGAGCATGATTTTTCTTCTAACCTCAATTCCATCCATCATCGGGACCTCTTCTTCTGTCTTTTTTTTTTGTTTCAGAATCATCCTGAGTTTTTAAGCTCGCTACGGAATTTGGCGGCAGCACTACGTGCTCTCGGGCGCGTAGAAGAAGCCAATAATCTTGCTCGCGCTCACACGACGCCGCGTCATGCTCAAGGAGGTGCTACTGCTGCCGCCGCTCGCCGCCGTCGCAGTCGCGATCTTGTCCACAACATGGCTGGTAATAATCGCATCAACGCCGATACTGGACCCAGCTTTTCGTCCGGGTCCCGAGGTCGAGCTGCTTCATTCGGAAACTACCACCAGGCGGCTCGTGACAATAGACCTGCACGGGAAAAGAGCCATTTGAACGGGCCACGCCCTAATGAAGACCTTCGCGGCTACGACAGCTCGTAACCTCTTCGCTATATCACTACTGGACAGGCGAAGAGGAGGAAAGAATTTTTGGCTCGGAAACAAGCCACCAGCGGAAGATCTGAACACTGGAAGGGCATTTGCTGGACTACGCCGTTTAAGAATTTTGTTGCGTGTTGCGTAAAACATAAGTAAAGTAAATGGCAGGGAAATCTCTGGAATATCCAAGAGCCCGCGAAGGGCATTCGGGCTAAGCATCTCCCCGCCCCCTTTTATTTCTACTCTCTACAGCAAATTTCTTCGAGCCCACCGTGGTGTATCTAAAATCTCGATCGGGCCCTTAATTAATTGATGCACACCAGCCCCTGACTTAACGAAAGTCTAATCCCAGTCATGGCTTGAAAGCAGCACCCAGGCTTCATCGTCCGGTACATTCACTTCTCTTTGAACTTCGTCATTGTCGCTCATCAATTCGCGGTACGTGGCCCGAAAAAGGCTTCTGCTCGAACCTGCGTCAGCAGGCTGAAGGCCATCTGCTTCGAGCGCCTTGAGAAGGGCGCTGCGCGCAGCCACAAGTTCGGGGCTTTCTAAAGTGCTACCGCTCTGCGCTTCTGCTGTCTCCTCCTTCAAAACTTTGATTTTGGGCTTGGATAATTTACGCACCGCCACCACAACACCGCGGCCCAAAGGCCCATTCTCAGCTAAACCTCTGGCATCACCAAAGAATGGCATTATGGTTACGGAAGACCCGTCTTTTAAGGGAGCAGGGCAAGCGGCAGCTGCGGAAGCAACACCTGCATCTTGACCTTGCTGGAGTGCTACTGGCACACGCAATATTCCCGTCTGTTCATCAACATCTCCAGCCTTGTCAGTACATGACCACAGAGAGGGAGTGAATGGCACCACTCGTGCCTTGTTGCCATTGCTTCCGCTCAAGTATTCCTGAACCGCCTCAACTGCTCCCTCCAAGGAGCTTTCGCTACTGCTGCCACCAGTGTTGCCGTTGCTATCGGCAGATGTTGCTGCTGCAAAAATGGCGCTTGGGTACCGCCGCACATCGTACTCGTTACCGCGCCTCAATAATTTATAAGGGAGCCGTGAAATCAGAGCGGTTTCCTGTGCTGCAGCATTCAACTTGTTCTCCTCAAGATTTTTCACAGCAGCTTCCTTCGCAGCGGACCCTGCTTCGGTTAGAATCGTAGCCAGTTCTGAGCCGCGCTGCTTCGCGCCTTGGCTTACCGCAGCGACAACGCCAGTGATGGCGGCGGAGGTAGCAACCCCGAGTGCACTGGTAGCCGCAGCCAGGGTAGTGGGCGGGCCAGCAGGAGGCTGAGTTATGCGCTCTGGGTTCCAAGGCGAAAGCTGCAGCGTCATAGAAGTTGTGTACGGTTCATATCGAAGGTAAGTTATTGAAAAATGTGAACGAAAATGTCAACATCAAATTTTACGAAGCAAAATATGATGATCCAGCACTTTTCAAATAAGCAATGCCTTGCTCGGTGAAATGTTTGAAATAACAATTAATCCAGGGCTCAAGTTTTGTGATACATGATTAGGCATACCTGTGACACGAAGTCACAAATACCAACAAGCTTAGGCTTCTTTTCGTATTCTCCGTTGACGAGATTAATTGAATCCCAGTAATCCTTCAAAGAGAAAGAAAAAGTGAATGCACTTCGTAGTCTTCTCTTACGATAAAAGAGGGCGAATGAGTGAAGACCAATTAAATACACTACTATTGAGCCCCTCTTCGTTGATTAGCTATAGCGCAAAATGAACTTTGGTTCTCACATGCGCTACACAAGGCACTCTTTTTTTCTCTGAAGGAGGCCTGGGATAAGTACGTTCCTAGCTCACAATACGTTTGATTGGATGCATCCTTCACCCACCTGCTGCCCACGCACTTTCCCCGTACTTTCGTCAATATCATAGTCTGAAACGCCTGAGAAGTACGCCGTAGGGGCCCACGGAATTGCGACCATCGTCAGTTGAAGGGTCCACCGCGTGCGCACTTTGCCAGGGCCTAAAATTGCAAAGCAGAAAGCACGAAATTACTACACAGCCAAGGCATCTTTAAACAACCAGCCCAACGACTAGAACTTGCAGCGATCCATACAATAATTAAGTTTCATTACCTGTATCTTTTACGCTGTGCAGAGCAATGCTGGCGTCGCGGAACAATATTCTGCCGAGGAGGTTGCGGCCCGCGAGTAGGTCGACGTTGGCCTGAATGCAATGTGCAGACGCCATAAAACTAAGTTAGTAAGGGTCATAGAATTTTGCTAGGATCCTGGGCAGTGGATCTGGTCATCTGGTCTTAGTGTAATCGTGAAATGTCTGCATCCTACCTTATAGCTTTGGACGCCCGTGAGTGAAGTAAGTGGATCCTGGAACAGTACGTCATCTTCGTAAAATTGTAGCTCCATAGGCGAAAAGAATCCAGTGTACTCGCGTTCTAAGCAAGCTTTAAGGGGAGCCGTGTCATGAGGTACCGGCTGAGATGTGTCTAGGGCACGGCGCACAGAGAGTGGGCTGCGGCTACTCAAAGGTGCACGAAAAGAGAAGCATTCCACCGTTGCAACAGAGGCGGCCACAGTGACAAAAGCTAATGCTCTCGTCATAATGCCTCTGCACTAAACGCTTTATAGCTTTTTAGGTAAGAACTAAACTGGGCGTAATCTCTGAGCCAGTCAGGATTTTGAAAGAAATGAATGACGGTGGAGCTGCGTGCGTGGTGTTGTTCATCGGAAGATTGGAAGACATCGGAAGAACATCCAAAATCAAAATCTCCACCCCCAGGTTTCGATCTTTGTATGAGATCGGTGTTAGTACATGGTTCGATGTTCGATGATCGATTGCCTCGCCCTTACTGTAAGCTTACTGACCTTCATATCTGCAGCGAAGTTATCTATATTAGTAGAGCAACATGTAAAGGCCTATTTGGGAGTGCGTCTGCATACTCGAAGTAAATATTAGTCCAAGCTTACTACTCATCTTGTGGCTGTAGAGCCTTGCTTATGGCTAGCCTACAGTGTTCAGCTTGCAGGAAGGATTTCTTGGCACCAGATAACCACACTCGTAGACCCAATGGTGGTGAGTGAATGAAGAACGGTATCGAGATGCAGCGAGGATGAGAAGTGAGGAACGAACCTTCGCAATCACTTCAGTTTAATCACATGGCGAGCTCTCAACTATACCTGCCTCATGCGCGAGGTTCTCTTGCCCCGAAAGACGAGAGGCACGCAGTTTTTGCTCAGTGGCTCATCGATACTTATGGGAGTGCTTTCCTAGCTCGAGGTTGCGGTGTTCTTGACGTTGCTGGTGGTGAGTTTGTGCTGGCAGGACAATTCATAGTTTGCGTCCTGCTTTGCATGAGTAGCTCAAGTCGAGCTACTGTACAGTAGCTGAGCTCACTTCGCTGATAAACGAGCTGATTCATAGGATTGTTTTCATCTTAATTGAGCCTAGCTGAATTTCTTTAAGGTCTACCTAGATTACCGCTTAAGCCCAAGTTTGGAATTGTCAATGCATAGGGAAAGGACACATTGGAGTTGCGCTTGGAGCTCACGGTATATCGTCGGTGCTGCTGGATCCTGAAGCACCACAGCCGGCAGTATCTAGTGAATCACATTTGACCACCCAAAGAGGCAATGATACCACTGCGTTATCAGTAGAAGCAACGGATGCAGGCTTAGCAGGTTTCAGGCGCATCATTCGAGAGCCACTCTTGGGCGACGGCAGTGCTCTATTGAATGACAGTGACGGAGTAGAAGCCACCAGTGGTGTGATGTCCGTGGGTGATTTACTTCGCGCGTGCTCGATTGTCGTTGGCATGCATCCTGACCAGGTTAGCTTTTGGGCTTCTTTCTGAAAGTTTATTCGATCACCCTGCCATGAGATGAATTCTCGAGTGCACCAATGAGTAGAATGGGCAATTGTGCTCTTGCTTTTATACTTGGGAGCTGATCCGTTACACTTCATGTAAACTTCTTATACTCTTCTATTCTATTTCTGATCAGGCGACGGAGCCGGCAGTGGACTTGGCCATCCAGCTTGGCGTTCCTTTTGCGGTAGTGCCATGCTGCGTGTACCCTGCGCTATTTCCTCACCGCCGCCAACGCCGCTCTGGGCACCCGGTTTGTACGCGTTTCTCCAAGGCCTTGCAACGACAATATTTATTCGTTATTTTTGCCTTGGTCCTTTCCCTCGCCTTGAATCCTCGCCCTTACGATTTTCAATTTTTTTTTTCTACGTCGTTTCCCTCCTCTTGTACCTGCACCAATTTTTATTGCACTAGCCTAGCGTGTTCCCTCTAATTTAAGATCACCCTTCAGGTCCGCGGCTACGAGTCTTTCTGCCAGTACCTCGTCGACAAAGCGCTCTCGGCGGAGCTGCTCAGCCCGCAGAGCACTTCTCTGCCTTTCGAGGGCAAGAATGTAGTCGTGTACAGTTTACCTCCTGGTGGTGGAGGTGGTGACTTTGAGAGAGGCAAGGGCTCTGCGAATGGCCAAGCGTACGGTGGCGCGCTGTCAGAGGTAGAGAATGAAGAGGCAGCAGCGGCTGCAATTGCTGCGGAAGCGGTTGCATGCGAAGCTTATGTAGCAGACTGCCGCGCTGAACTGGAGTGCTGTGCGACTGCAGGGAAATGGTTTCAAGCTTTGACTATTCTTGGTGCTATGGCCCGTCACCCGCCTCCTCAAAAGCCAAAGAAGGGAAGGACGGAGAAGGCAAGGCGAGAGCGAGAAGAGGACAGCTATAACAGCTTCTCCTTCGAAGGAGTCTCTCCTCGTCTTGATTTTGCATGTCGTTCTCCTTCATCATCCGCATCGCCAGTAATGACGTCATCCTCCCGGCGGCCCGACGCTGCATGTGGCCTGTTTGCGGCTCGCGCTTGCGCAGTCTCCGGAGAGTGGCGTGCCGCTTTAAAAGTGCTCAACATTCTGAAACGGTAATGTTCTATGCTGCAGCTTTTAATAAGTAGAGCTGTCCGGCCATCTTCCATTCTGTATCGTGGAGAACGAGGATGCGTCACCGTTCGAAAATCAAATGAGCCTGTTGTATTTTGCTTGCAACTTTTTCTTTCAGCGGCGTGCGCATTCTCACTATCGTTACCATTTTTTTGTGCGCGCATTGGTTATGGCTGTGGAGAACAGGTGCAAGATATCTGTAGATGCGCCCATTTTAGAAGCAGTGGTGAAAGCGTGTGAGCAAAGTGGGCAGTGGGAACGCGCAGAGGCACTCCGCAAAGAGTTTCCCGGTTCTGTTCGAGCTGAGGATAGTAACAACGACATGAGTGCTAAAGCTTGAGAGATCCAGCGGTCGAGAAAACACATCGTAAGTCACTTGGAAAATGACCGCTATCTCGGTTGGTGGTATGTCGCGATTTTGTCTCCTCAAAGACACCAAAGCTTCATAATCGGTGGAAAAAGATGGGTTTTGTCTTTCCTTTTCTTTTGCCTACATGCCGTCTCTGTATGAAAGCAATCGCGGGCCAATGCAGACAATTACTGATGCGCAGGAATTTTGACTACGACGGCTTCGCTCTTTCGTGAGATGACGTATCTACATGGCTGTTACTGTAAAATACCCAAAGATATCGGGAATTTGCGGACAGCTTTCCTACTCTTCGGGTATAGACTTGAGTTGGAGACAGGCTGGCTTCTCCTGCTGCTGCTGCTTCCAATGGAGTTTTACAACACACACCTTAGTGTTACTTGAATCGGGTGCTACTTAATAGTGGGTGGGTGGTACCAGAAATGAAGTCGTTACATGCCAGGGATGCCATCAGGCGTACTACACGTGTATTCGGGAGTCCGAGAAGGGGTGAGGTTTGATTTTTTTCGGCAGTACTACAAATCACCAAC
>Ga0307930_1003613_pt1 | contig 11248 bp, 7 predicted proteins | sample OrgLakmetageno46_FD_203161 | JGI IMG/M metagenome (GOLD analysis project Ga0307930, IMG submission 203161) | Saline water microbial communities from Organic Lake, Antarctica - #46 | ecosystem: Environmental > Aquatic > Non-marine Saline and Alkaline > Saline | place: Antarctica: Organic Lake... | reverse complement strand
TGCGGGAAAAAACAGTGAAATATCACCAAATTTTTTCAATATTGGAGGATCATCTGTTGATTCAGAGGAAGATCATACTTTAAAAGTATATCCGGACAAAATCAATGTGTTGAAGAAAGACAAAGTATCAGATATTTTATACGCTTATGGAGATGATGGATTAATTTATCAATACCAACCTAGTAATTCTACTTTCAATAGGTTGTCAAATTCAATAAACGAAAATATTTATGACGCTTTTGCATCTACAAATTTAGCAGGAGTGATAGGGGGAAATGGGTTGGCAAAAATCACTAATAACTTTAATAATAGTGTACCAATTGTTTTTACTGATTTAGAAGTTGCAAACGGACAAACTGTTGCAAATGTTGTTGGAAATACAGCTTTACAAGGCGTAGAATGGACTTCTAACAATCGACTTTATTTGGTAGGAGAAAATGGAACTTTACTCTACAGCCCTAACTTTACAAGTTTTACCGGAAATGATTTTGTTTCAATGGTGAACCAGGCGAATATTAATCTTTGGGATGTTTCTGAAATTCAAAATACAGGAAAAGTATTTGTTTCTGGAGATAATGGCTTAATTCAAAAGCACTTTGGTGCTATGGGAATTGTGAATAAGCAGATTTATATTCCACCAATTTCCGACATTCACTTTAGAGACAATTCACTAGCAACGTTAATTGCTAATAATTTTGTTTCAAGAACTACCTCTAATGGAGGAGGTTCATGGAAAATTGTTTTACCTGAAAATCAGGTAGCACCTACTGCAAATTATAATAAAGTGTGGACGCTTGACGGCGGAAAATCACTATTGTTCGGAAGTGGGAATACCTTAATAAATAATCACTCTACAGGTGTAACATCTTATGGATTAAGTTCTAGTAATGTAACTGCGGTTAGTGAAGGGGCAATTAGTAATACTATTTTAATTGCAGACAATACCACCATTAAGAAAGTAGATTTAACTACTTTAAGTTTTATCACATTAGGAAGTGTAGCATTGGGTGTAAATGACATTCATGCCTTTCACAATGGAGAACATATTGTTGTGGGTAATAACGGACAGTATGAACATTTTGACGCCTCTGGTGTACCAAAACCAAGCGCTACTGGAACTACTTTCTCAGGTAACCTTAATTCCATAGATTTTAAAGATTATATAAATGGAGTAATAGTAGGTGATAACGGAAAGTATTATTCCACAATAAACCAAGGTATTGCAACGGATGGTTTCTTGGATGCTACTGATTGGCAACAAAGAGACCTCTCATTAACTGATCCGCTTGGAGTTGGCAATGCAAATATTTATACAGTGGCTATTTCTACTTCAACTGATATTTTGATAGGTGGAGATAATACTCCTGCAAACAGTAACCTTCAGCATCCTTATGTTAGAAAAATTTATGATGCTGGAGGTAGGTACTCTAATCGTTTTTATTATGACAAATTGGGTAGGTTAGTAGTTAGTCAAAACGCTCGACAAGCCTCATCTAATCCGAATATTTTAAGTAAATATAGTTATACACTTTACGATGCACTTGGAAGAGTAGTAGAGGTAGGTGAGAAAACGGAAAACACATCTGATCAAGGCATTCAATTCAAATCTGTTTTTGGAGCCAACGTAGGTGGAGTTCTCAATCCATCCACGATTAACGACTCTTTATTGAATTTATGGATAGTGGGTGGAGGTGCCAGAAATGAAGTAACGAAAAGTTATTATGATGAAACCATTATTAATGGACTTCCATCTGTTTTAGCTGCCGATATCCATACGCAACGTCAACGAATTATTCATGTAACTTATGAAGAGACTTTTGATGATGATGATCAAACCTTTGATCATGCTACGCATTACAGTTATGACATTCATGGAAATGTGGAAACCTTATTGCAAGACAATAAAAAAATGGAAACTAATTTCCCTAGTCTAGCTACGCAACGATTTAAACGTATGGATTATTCCTACGATTTATTAAGTGGGAACGTGCATCGTATGAGTGTTCAAAATGGTGAAGTTGACCAATGGCATCACGCTTATACTTATGATGCGGATAATAGAATTAAAGAAGTTTATACGAATACGCAAGCACCTTTAACAGAAATGTTTGACTTTACACAAAATAAACAAGCGGAATTTATTTTAAATAGCGATTGGCAAGAAGATGCCCGTTACTATTATTATGACCACGGCCCATTAGCACGAGCAGAGATTGGAGAAAACTTACTTCAAGGAGTAGATTATTACTACAACCTTCAAGGTTGGTTAAAAGGGGTAAACTCTTCTGTTTTACTGGATGAAAATGACCCAGGAAAAGACAGTGACCCAAATTCACTAAATAATTATTTTGGAAAAGATGTATTTGGCTTTGGATTGCATTATTATAACGGAGATTATGAAGCAATTGGCGGGGCTTCGACAAACGCAGCCACCTCACCAATTGCGCCTGTTGATAACTCTAGTCATGCAGCTTTAAATAGTTTTGATTTATACAATGGAAATATTCGTTATATGCAGACCGCTATTACCCATGCAAAAGAGCGAAAAGTAATGCCAATGCTGAATGCTTATCAATACGACCAATTGAATCGTCTGATAGAAAGTAGAAGTTATGAAAAAGGTTTTGATGGTAAGTTTTGGAAACCCGATAGTTATAGAGACGAATATTATAACGCATTTCAATATGATGCAATGGGGAATATTTTGTATCAAGATAGACATACAAGAGATGGAAAACAAATTGAAAAGCTGACTTACAATTATCAAAAAAATAATATTGGAGGAGAGTTGTTGCGTAATCGCTTGTATAGCTTAAACGATGGTGTTGGTGATAATGTTGATAACACAGATATTGATGACATGGGCTTCTTCCATACTGATATTAACAAAATCAATAAGGATAACAATTATTCCTACGACGCAGAAGGGCGACTTATTAAAGACAGGCAAGAGGAAATTGGTACCATTATTTGGACAGTAAGCGGAAAAGTAAAAGAAATCCGCAGAGATTTGGCAAGTAATAAGAAAAACGTTAGTTTTGACTATGATGCGATGGGTAACAGAATCGCTAAACATGTTTACGATAATCAAACGCAGATGCTAGAAAAAAGTACATATTACATTTTAGATGCTCAAGGCAATCAAATGAGTATGTATGAACATGATGTAGAATCTACAAGTGTTGATTATTACCTTGCAGAAAGAAATATTTATGGAAGCTCAAGATTGGGAACAACTCGTGACACTATAAACATGTTCTTGCCAAATACTCTGCCTAGTTATGGAGTTGTTGGAAATAGAAATTATGAACTATCAAATCATTTGGGGAATGTCCTTGCGGTAATCAATGATGTGATTTATCCATTAGCAGATCATCACCAAAATATAACTAGTTACGAGACTGATCTTTTACAGGTTTCTGATTATAGTCCGTTTGGAGTGCAGTTGGATGGAAGGACTGTTTCAAATGGAGACTACCGTTATGGCTTCCAAGGACAGGAAATGGATGACGAAGTGAAGGGGGAAGGGAATAGCGTGAATTACAAGTTTAGAATGCACGACCCGAGAGTGGGAAGGTTCTTTGCGGTGGATCCTATGGAGAAAACATATCCGTTTTATTCGCCTTATGCGTTTAGTGGAAATAGAGTTATTGATGCGGTTGAAGAAGAAGGATTACAGCCTAGAATAGTTACACTAGGTAGATTGCAAATTTCATTGAGAGGGAATAATAAAACAACTGGTAATGGCAGAATCGGAATACAATTAAACAAAAGATATAAAGAGCCAAGTAATTTAATAGTCCAAGACCCTAGTATTGAGACACCAAACAGGCCTGTCTGTAAAAAAATCACCTCAATTAGTATTAGTGAGAGAGTTAAATCTTTAGATAATTATGTTAAAGAAGACATTACTGAAAATGAAACGCGTGAAAGAACATACCAAAGTGAGAATAGTATGGATATAAGAATAGATAATTATTCATTGGGTGATAAAATTGAAATTATTGATGATAACACAGGTGAAACATTATTTATAGATGAAAACTATATTGGAGAGAAGCTTCATACTACAAAGCCTGGTCAATCTGTTAGGGTTAAGATTACTGCTAACTCTGGTTTTGAAATAAAAGTAACAACAGCGGAAAGGAAAAAAAGAGAAACTGTTCGTATTGTAGACCAAAATAATGTTACTATAAAACGCGAAAGAAATATTTCTACTCCTGAAAACTCAGAAGAGAGTGGTTATACTAGAGAGGTAGAACCTTGTAATTGTGAGAGTAATGAGGAAAGCGATGATTAATAAAGTTATATTTTGTGTTTCAATTTTCGTGGTATTTTTCTCTACGTTTGGATTTTGTCAAGTTTATGACAAAGCCGATTCAGTAGCTCTTTCGATAACGAATAAAAGATATAAAAGTATAAAAGACTTAGTAACTGCTTTAACTAGAAATTTAGAAACTGATGAAGATAAATACAGAGCATTTTATACATATATTACTGAAAGCTTTACTTATACCTATTCTTATATTGATCACAAAAAGTGTTTAACTGTCAAAAAAGGAAGCTGTGAAACAATCTCAAATTTGTACAAAGAAATGTGTGATATTTCTAATTTGAAATGTGAAAAGGTTGACGGATATATTCGAGATGCAAATCGTTTGAAGGGCTATCTTGTTTTTATGAGAAAGCCTACACATGCATGGAATGTTATTGAACTTAATAATGAAAAAGTAATAGTTGATGCAACGTGGGGATTATCCAAAACAGTAAGTGAAAGTTTAAATAAAGTAATAGATAGAGGAAGCCTTGATTTTTTCTTTAATCCTTCTCCTGATTTATTTTCATTAACTCATTATGCAAAGAATAAAAGATGGCTTTTAACAAAAAAAACAAAACTAGAGTTCATTAATCAATTAGGTTTGTTTAGCGATTTTCATAAACTTTATGAATCTTTTATATTGTTTCCTAAAGAATTAAATCAGAGAGAAGATGTAATTTATTTTTCTTTAAGAAATGATTTAACACCTAATAATTTTAAAATTTCATATAACGACGATAAAAAAAACATATATCCTCTGCAAGTATTACATAAAGACTCTTTAAATTTCACACTCAGTTTCGATATTTCTGAAATCAATCGAAATGAGTATTTTGACTTGTTATATTATAATGAAGAAAAGGAATCGTTACGAGCTCTTTTAAGGTATAGAAAAAAGTGAATATCCCCTGCTGGTGTGCCCCAAGCTGCCGCGAGAATCAGCGAAGCTTCTCGTGGCAGCTTGGGTTTATCTTTCACTCCATTTCTGTGGATCTTCGCTTGTATGAAAAACGGCACGAACAGTAATCTGTTTTTTATTTTCATCAAGGGTATAATGTACCATGGCACGGAATTTTTTCAACGGTAGACAACGTACATCTTTATATCGTATTTGGTAGAAAGGATTTTTACGGATGGATTTAAAGGTCGCTTTAACATCATTATGAAATCGTTTACCGAGTCCCTTTTGTTTATCGTTGTAGAAATGGATTTGCTCCTGAATATCAACTTTTGCTTGTGGGTTAACTTTAAATACCATCGAAATCGTCTTTAATGTCATCCCAGTTGAGTAAGTCTTCTTCTTTTGTGTTTTGGATACGATCCAGTACAATTTCCTGATGTTTCTTTGATATTACGAGTTCATCATTCTTGATTTCTAAACCACCGCTACCTTCAAGACTTTCTTAGAAAAGGCCTACGAAAATTCGTATCTACATAAGAATCAATGAAATATAGCTTTTCGTTATTTTCCTTCAAAAAATTTGGTAAAGATTGGGTGAATGGAAAATTTTAAAAAGAGATAGTTAGAACTGCAACTTTATAAAAACGCAATTCACGACATTAAAGTAAAAACAAGCAGTTCCACTTGATTAAATCTTAACAATTCAATCCACAACTCTTCTTTTTATTAATTTCTCTGCGCTTTTTAGCAGCTTCCAAGTAAATGGTCTTGTTTGATTGCTTAGGATTAGCGCCATTCAATACTTGTGATGGAGTAAAAATACCGAGAGCATAATGCGGTTTCTCGAAATGATATTCTTGCATTAAGCTTTCAAATTGAGTAAAAAGTTCTTCGGAATTATGAATAGGTTTGAGATACAAATATCTGTATTTCGCAATACTATAAAAAGCCTCCATCATAGAATTAGATTGAACAATGTCTTTTAATGCAATATCATGATGAATATTTGATTGATTTTCCTGCATAAATTCTTTTAAAGTATGGTTAACATTTTCAGGGCCTCCATCTGTGATAAGTTGTATCCTTTGGTCATGAGATTTTACACCACAAGCATTTTTTAATGCCTCTTTTATTGTGTCTAATCGAATTTTAGCAGATACTACCGTTTCAATTCGCCAAGAATGAATAAATCGAGAATAATTGTCCATTACGGTGTAGATGTAATGCTTTACTCCATCAAGTGTTTTAAATACGGTAATGTCTGCATGCCATATTTCATTTATTTTGCTTGCGATAATGGGATTGTATTTTGACTTTTTACCTTTCCTAATAGTTGTTCTTATCTTTAATAATTTATTGTAATCATACCAAGTTGATTCGGATAGCCTTGTATCACCATTGCTAAAAGCTTTTGCCCAAATAGAATGAATACTCCAATGACCAAAGTTTTGATTCTTCAAATATTCTTGTATCGTTTTTACTTCAGAGAGCGTAGCTTGATTAGGGTGCCTTTTCGTGCAAAGTAACAAAGCAGAATTTTGACAAGCGTACTTGAGCTGATGTCTCCAGTGATAAAGTGTTTTTTCACTTACCTTTAAGATTTTAGATGCACTTTTGTAAGAAATATAATTGGAAAACTTTTCAAGAGTCTCAATAATAGAATCCTTATTTTCACGATAAGCTTTTTGAATTTGTTTTTTATCAACAGATTCAACAAGACAAACTGTAAATGCACAAAAAGCATCAAACATTTTTTTTGGAACACGATTTACAGGGTGATGTGAGTTGTTAATGTTTTGAAGATCGTTTTTTATTTGGTTTTCCTGCTCTAATCCGATAATTTCATGATTAGAATTATTTCTCCAAGTCGTTTTTGTGGATGAAGGAATTTTCTGAAGTACTTCTTTTGGAATGAGTGATTTCTCTATACCCAAAGAAAAACAGGTTTTAAGTGATGTTGAGTAACGCTGATACATAGAATGTAGTTTTAGTAGTGTCAAAAAAATAGAAATCACAAAACTATTAATATTTTCCAAATAGGATTTATCTGATATTCTACTGTATTACATTAAACAAATTGGTTCTACCACGAATTTAATGGAAGACTATTGTTTAACTAAAACTTTTAGCGATCTACCACTAAACTTTTAAAAAGAGATTCCTCAGCATTTTAATTCTTTTAAATGCTTATCCGCTGGTTTACCCTAAAACAATTTGGTATCATCATAAGGCGGATGGGTTTCAATATAATATATAAATGAGATCCTGCTATATTATACGAGTATTAGCACGAGATATAATCTCGCGCTAACACTTTGAAAATGGTTGGAAATCAAAAAAGACTGGTGAAAATTAATGGCGTTTTTACGCCATTAATTTTCACCAGTCTTTTTTGAACCCACTCCACAAAAAAAATCAGCTACCGCGAGATTGTATCTCATGGTCTGATTTCAAAAACTATCTTGGGTAAACAAACGGATAAGCATTTTCTTTTATAAGAATTAAAACTATGCGATTCGGAGCGCTTGTCGATGCGTCGGAATGACGGCTAAACTTGTATGTTTTTGGGAAAAATGGTGCTCAAGCGAAGCTTGAGCACCATTTTTCCCAACTTATTAAACCAAATCCATTAAAATCAGGGTAGAACCAACAAATTAAACAACATTAAGTATATTACCATCATAGTCACATTGACAAGAGGTCTATTTAAAATCGTAAAAGGTTCCATCAATTTCCCCAACAGCTTTGTTTGAAGGACAATATCCTCGTTGAGTAGCATAATGAGGCGTTCAAAAATGTCACACCACTTATTTATTTCTTCGATATAAAGACTTTTCTCGTTTGTCCATATAATTTTCTATTCATTTCTAAATCATGCGTTTCTAATTTGTTGACTTTCGGGATTTCTTTTGGTGAGTGATGAAGTTTATTTTCTCTATCACAACTCCAACAACATCACAATCAATCCTTCCTGCGGAGCAACATCAAGCTTCCATTTATTCACATTCGCATGAGACCAAACACCAGGAGTATCAACACACGTTTTAGTTCCAATTAAATCAAAAGCTTTAACCCCTTCTTTCCGGATGAGGTTTGGCAAACCTTGTCGAACGTCAATGTTATGCTCATTAGCTAATTTAAGCAGTAATTCCTTTAACGATTTGAGTTGTTTGTCGGAATACTTGTGAAAGTAATTATAACCTCTAAATTCATTCTCTAATTCGATTACTTGATCTGGATTCACTTCTTGGCCAACATACGTGAAAAAGCTATTTTTGGCTTTGTGAACGTATTTTGGTTTGTTGTCTTCTGTTTTCTCAAAGTAACCTTTGTTGAGTGCTCCGAAACTGCATAATTCAATTCCAATACTTTCACGATGCATGGGTTGGTTTCCAATTCCTAAATGCCAAGCCCAACCATTATTTGGAATCGCTTGGAGAATTTTACCATCGTGATCTGAATTGTCATTGTGTATCGATTGGCCACCAATCACAAATTCAGTTGCTATGTTCTTCTCTGGATTTTCTCCCCAGGCATCAATAACTCGATAAGGGTTTTGCCAACCTGCAGTATGGTGCAAGAAAATCCATTTTTTTTGTGTTGGTTTGTTGTGGTTTTTCTTGTAGGGTAGGGTGTAGGGAGTGTATAACTCTTTTGAATCATCCAGAGAATGATGCATCAATTCCCAACCATCGTAGAGTAATGACCAAGTTATTGGACCAACAATTCCATCATCTGCGATGTTTTGTGAATTTTGGAAATTGAGAACCGCTAGAAGAGTTTGAGGGCCGAAAATACCGTCAGGTTTTAGGTTGAGTAGGATTTGAAGTTTTTGAACTTCTTGGCCCGTGGAGTTTTGTTTTATTGTTTTCATTGTAATTAGTTTTAAAGTTTGTTAGTTATCAAGTTATCAAGTTGTGGAGTTAGCAAGTTTTTTAGTTTTCAAGTTCTCGAGTTGTGGTTTCGGTTTCGCTCAACCACCTTTCTCGCAGTATTGTATCTACTTGCGTTTATCCTTCGTTTCAGCTGGGAATGAGATCAGATTGAACATCTTTCTTAGTCTCGAGCGAACGCGTTTGCCATACAGATTTTCAATTTCTTTTGCGGTGAGATTTGTTGTGGCGTGGGTGACGATTTGGTGATTCACCAAAAGGTCGTAACGCTGCAGGAGAATTTCAGCAATGGTGTTGCATTCGTTTCCATAAAATTTAATGTTTTGCTCAATCCCAATATCATCCAAACAAAATGCACGCTGTCTTTTTCCGTAAGCTTGGATTGTGTCAAATCCATTTTGGTTAAATTCAAATGCGATGTCTCTGGTAGATTTTACTTGGAAAGTTTGCTCGGGTAAAATTATGGTTTGAATAATTTGCATCCATGATGTTTTACCACATCCAACAGGACCAGTTATGAGAATTCCTTTTTTGAGATCTATCCCATATTTTTTGCATTGGATATCTTCGTGAATCATGTAAATGATGAGCTTGTGAAGAGTTTTGATGTCTTCATTGTGGATGCGGAATTCCTTTCCAAACTTTTCTTTTCCTTGATTTTGCAAGTAAAAAAGTGTATCATGGAATTTAAAATGACGCATTTTATTTATGATTTTATACGGCTTTTTCATGAGTTAAAATTTTACAATGGTTCAGAATAATCTTTGTTTTCATTGACGTGCAAGCGTTGCTGGGCGGGACTTCGGTTTTGATTTTGGTATTTCTCGTCTCGCATTATCCAATTTCTTGCAGCAGCGTTCCAGTTTTTCATGGGGGCTTTGCCACCAACTTTCCATCCGTTGGATTCAAAATGATTGAAAAACATTTCAGCAACCTGGTAAGAGGATTTATTCTCGCGGAAAAATTCTTTTACATTTTGCAGTTCCGGAGGAACGAATTTCTTTCTTGAGGAGGACGATTTCAAATCGCCCTTACTTGGCTTTTTGGATTTGGACGAATCGGACGATTTCAAATCGTTCTTACTCGCTTTTTTGGGCGAATGCAATTCGTCCTTTCGAAAAGAAGATTCATCATTTTTATTTTGGGATGAATGCGGGGAAGATTTTTTTTCTTCCCCTTCTTTAGTTTTATATAGTTTATTATTGTTTTCTTTTTGTTTATTATAGTTTACTATATGTTTAGTATTGTTTAAGAAAGGTCGCACGAGATGTACAGATGTTGTATCAGGTGATGTATCACTTGTTGTATCACATGTTGTATCACATGATGTATCAGGTGTTGTATCAGGTGTTGTATCAGGTGATGTATCAGGTGATGTATCAAATCTGTACATGTGGACTTTTGAAGAAATGAATCTGCTTTTAGACGGAGTGTATTTGATGTAATTCCATTCATCCAACTGCTTTAAACATTTTGAATAGGTGTTAGCAGATCCGATTTTGGAAAGTTTCATTAATTCATCACGACGAATATTTATTTCAGCTTTAAATCGAGTGCTGTTCCATATATGAAATAGAGACATATACAGGCTTATATGCCATGGAGAAATACGCTGATCATTTCCGAATTTGACCATCGTATTTTCCATGTGGTGAATGTAATTTACCTCTTGCATGTTTACACATTTTGCTTGTTATCCTCGATTATATTGAGGATATCCTGTTTGTCATAGAAGATGACACCTCCAACTTTTGAGAAAGGTATAACACCGTTCACACGTAAGTTTTGAAGAGTACCAGGAGAGATGCCTAACATGCGTTGCACTTGATGTGATTTTAGTAGTTCGATATCCGGGACTTGATTGTGGTTGTCTAGATGTTCTTTTAACATGGTTTGTAAAGATTCAATTATTGACTCTTTAATTTCTAGCAGATCTTCCTGCGTTACAACTGAAATATTCATAAGACATTTGGTTTTAAGATTCGGTACAAATAGAAGTAAAGTATTTCGATTTTTTGGGTTGTGTTGGGTTGTGAAATCGAGCACAACCCACTTGTAACCCCTATGTTTGTTAGGAAAAATAATTCAATTATTTTCGAGTAGTAAAAAGCTCTTGTAATGATCTTGTTTTTTGTG
>Ga0307930_1003612_pt1 | contig 11249 bp, 9 predicted proteins | sample OrgLakmetageno46_FD_203161 | JGI IMG/M metagenome (GOLD analysis project Ga0307930, IMG submission 203161) | Saline water microbial communities from Organic Lake, Antarctica - #46 | ecosystem: Environmental > Aquatic > Non-marine Saline and Alkaline > Saline | place: Antarctica: Organic Lake... | reverse complement strand
ATGCCCCTCTCCCTCCTGAATCATTCCGCACTTGCTTTGTTTGCGCAACGCACGCGCATTCCCACTTCTGCCCGCAGCATTGGCTTCTGTGCCATTTGGGTTTGTATTAGTTCGAGTTCGAGTTCATATAAAGTTGATCAGACAAAACTAGATCCGGATGTGCGCTTGAATACCCACACAGCAGCAGCGCCACGGCGCTTACTCAGTTGCTCAACATGTGACTTGCTGCAAGCCTTCCGATAGCTACAGTGGGCCCGTCGGCTCTTCGCTCTTCGGATGACGCATGGCGCATGATATCCGGTGTGGTAAACGGCGATACTTCTGGGTACTTCGTACTTCTACTTCACTGAAGATCGCTAATATGTAGCCCTAGATGCTTTTTCTTGTGTTGTTGATAGCAATTAAATATGATCGGACTCGGCCAATAAACCAATTCCAGAAGAGAGTAGTAACTCATACAAACAATTGCAAATCAAAATCGGGTCGCATCACACTCATAAAACGACGATTCTATTCAACCCGCTCCTCTCATCTGCCAATTTTCACACTACGATGAATTTCTAATTTGCATGCAACGATCCAATTGTCAGCGCCTCGATCTGGTCTGGGTTGATGAACCGAAATGATAACATGACGGTGATAGGAAGAACTGCCATGAATGCTATAATGGCCTCGGACAACCCCTGGACCACAGGAATCGATCAACGAAGCTCATTAGGCACGTTCAGTGGGATGGCTAGATAGTCAAACAACTCAACACGTACCTCCGGCGAGTCAGCGTCAGTTTTAGGTCCGTTATCAAAAGTTGCCGATAGTTTTTTGGTCACCAGCGCGCTCTCTTTTTCACTGGCAGCGTTGCTAGCTTCATCGAGCTGAGCTTCAGTGAAGCCTGTGTAGCCCGCCTGTACAACAAATTCATCGTGATACTTTTATGATGTAATGTGACTGGGCGCTTATGGCTTGTGTTATAGGAAAATATCGAGACAGCCATTTCAGGGATAAAATAGGCCCGCATTTGATAATTACCTTTCCCTCGAAATAGTCGAGCACCTCATCGAACCGTTCCATCGGCGATTTTGCAGCTAGATGTACTCTCGGTCGCCTGGCGGTCGGTACATGAAAAGATCCAACTGAAGCAGTCATTACTAAGAGAAATGTAATCACGTGGTATGCCGCTCGAGAGACCATTTCAACCACAGTATCTACAAATGTATCTTCACGATTCACGAACGATAGCCTAGCTTGAGTTTGCAGATTATAGTAGTAGTCTCCAGTGGCAAGATATGGTTTTAAAAATGCTTTCCTTACTTAACACTCTTGTTATGCTTCTATCTCGCCGAAGACCCTGAGACTGGTATCGCAAGGCACGTCGTGAGGCTAATGAGGCTGACGGACTTAAAAGAAGTCGTCATGAGGACATGGATGGGACAAGAACAAGAAGACGACTTGTAATAATTACACGAAGAACAAAAAGCGAAGAAGAAAGCAAGAACAATCACTGATTGTAAAAATACGATTTACCGGAAATATACTTACAGTCCGTCCTCGAACTGGAAAAGAAGAAGCAGAGCTGCGGAGCGTGAGCGTGATAGATATAGGAGGAGGAGGTTCTGAATACTCTGCTGGTCTAGCTAGCTCTGTGGAGAGTTCAACGTGCCTTTCGAATAGCCCTGAAAACTCTATTCACAGGAGCATACACGTGCTGTCCCACTCTACATTGGTATCAAATTTCTTTTGAAATGGACCCACGAACTCTCGAGTACGTTTTGTGACACGGTCCCATCTCGACAATCAGAACACTTGTTCAATAAGTTGCTGACTCGTTGTGCTTTCTGCCCTGGCCTGAATTCAAATCCAGAATAATGGCTCGCCCAGCCGGGCCTCCTGAGTCACGGCAGCAAGAAACCATAGGCGCTACGTCGCTTTTGAATTCTCGCGTAGCTCAAGAAGTGCTTGGGTATGCAGAAGCGCCATCATCGCACAACGACTGCGGACTTCATCCCTCACCGCTGCCGCCAAGTGCGGCAGCTGCTTCGCCGGCAACCGCTAGCTCAACTGCTTCTTCTCCTTTAATCTCTGATGCTGAGCGAAACTGCAGTTCAGTAAGGTATCAGCCAGGTGTGCTGGCAACGCCGTCTCCATACCAGATGGCAGCAACCCTACCAGAGCCCGCCTTAAGCCCAGGGTCTCCCTTGTCTTCTGTCATCACCGCCCAGCCGCCAACAACAGGGCTGGCGCTAGTAGACCCTCGTGCAGGTGATACCGGGTCTGCAACGGAGCCTCTCCACCAGGAGGGCGCGCTGATGAAGTCATGCTGCGAACCGGAGGATTTCGATCGCCACGAGCCAGCTTTTGGGGGGAGCAGCGACGAGGCGTACAACGAAAACGGCCGGAGTGCCGACGCGGACTCAAGCGTCGTTGCAGGTTCGCGAGAAGATGTAAGAATGGCTGTTCCTCCGCCGCCGTTGCTTTCTTCGCCGCCGCAGGCGCTGCCGCCCGATGATGCCATTCCACTGCCTTCACCAGTGGTGGTGGTTCAGCCGCCTGCCACCACTGCTGCCACCACCACCACCACCACCACCACCTTGGGGCAGACTACTAAGCCTAGCAGGCCCTTGTCGGACGCGTTTCCAAAGGGCTTGCTGCCACTGCCAACAAGTCGTCGTGCATCGGCGTCACGCCATGTGACTAGTAACACTGCTACCATGCAAGATCACTGGCACGCAGCAGCAGCAGCAGCAGGGCATGCCTCTGACAGAAGTGTAGCAGCAAATGCAGCAGCTGCGCCAGCAGCAGTAGATGCAGCAGCTGCTGTGGCGGCAACCATGGACTCAAGAGGAGACGCAATCGCAGAGACCACGACCATGGCATCGATTGACTTGACTGCAAAAGATGCACCAGCACCAGCAGACTTGGCAAGCCTAGAAGCTGCCTCTGCTGCGGATGCACTGCTTGCAGCCGAATTAGCGACAGCAGCGGTCAGTACCGCCTCACCCTTGGTGCATGAAGCATCAGAGCCAGCAAGTCTAATTCTTTTACCACCAAGACAAGAAGAAGAAGAAGCACTTTCTTCCGAGAAGCACCGCCTAGAATCTTCGGCAAAAAAAGAAGCGTCGCCTGGGCTGGTGCTGTCGCAGCAGCTGGCGCCAGGTACGCCCAAAACTCCTGTTTCTCCAGATAGCCTACCACCGCTGCCCGTGGCGTTTGCGCTTTTGGCTTTCCCTGCAAGCCCGACGACAAGTCATTCGGATGCCTCATTGTCCGCGAAACCGCCCACGAAAGGACCGTCAAAGCAGGCTAGGCAGCCCGGATCATCGGAGCGCGCCGAAGAAGCCGTGCCTACGACGAGCTCGGACAGTCGAGCCGTTTTAATGCATGCCGTTTTAATGCACGGGTCTTCTTTTTCCAGGCATGCTCTGGGGGCTCCGCTCGCGCCCATGCCCTCACCACCATCACCGCTGCTGCTGTCAACGTCGTCGTCGTCGTTGCTGTTGCCAGCTGGTCTGGGAAGTGACGCGGTGAAGAGCTTGCCTACAGGGTATGGTTTCGGCACGGCCCTGGCAGTGGCGACAGCCGCGGCAACCGCCGCAGCAACAGCAGCGGCAGCAGCATCGGCGGGTGCCCGGAATGTGGATGGCAATGGCAATGGAAGTCTTGGCAGTGATAGTGCCGACGGCAGTGCCGGCGGCAAGGGCGGGGCAGCAGCAGCAGCCGGTGGTTCCAGAGGTGCTGATCTTGCTGGTGGTGGCAACAGCAGCGATGCCTCCGCAAGAGCGCGCTGGGGGCGCAATGTGTGGGTGCACACTTTAAGAGGCGACGTGTTTGTGCGCTTCGAAGAGGTAAAGGAAGGGTGCGCAACATTTTACTTTATTCTTGGCGCCATGGGTCTTTTCGCCTCTTCCGTCTCGATGGTTTCCCTTATATTCTCTTGAGGCACTGGCAGCATCAGTGTCACTGGTAGATGTGCAAACAAGCATCAGACCTCTTATACCCTCAAACACGCATGTTTACGTGGTGCCATCTTCGTTTGGATTCGTGTGTGCGAAATGCTTGAATGTATAGGCGGAGCTCTTCGAAGGCTTCTTTCGGATTCTTTGCCCCAACGACCCAGAGGCCCCGTTGTTTTCAGACCCTTTTATCTGGCACGACGACGGTGCAACTGCTGGAAATGATGGTGGTGGTGGGATGATGAGCTCAAAGGGCATGGCCGGTACTGGTCCCAACAGGAGTGATCGTGCAGCTGAACCAATGGTGCCTCTCCCTTTGGCACGAGCGTTTTTCGAACGGGCAAAGTTGCCAAGCGCTGTATTGTCAGCAGTGCTGAGTGCAGTAATTGGTGCTGTCCGCAGTGGCAGTCGCGAAGGGACGGACAGGAAAGAGAAGCGTGAGAAGGAAAGCAAAATGGAGAAAGCTCATCACACTGACGCAAAAGTTGAAGAGGAACAGATGGGCCTCGGGCGAGGTGCTTGGTTTTTAGCGTGCAAGCTGATCGGCCTCGCGCAGCAGCAGATGCAGGAGCAGAAGCAGCAGCAGGAGCATCAGCCGCCTCACGGGTCTTCGTCTCCTCGTCCTATGCCTCCCGCTGCTGCTGCTGCTTCTAACTCCAGTCGCCTCACTCTCGCAGCCTTGGTGGCCATGGCGCCCGCAGAAGAAGCGGCTGTGGTTGCCGGTGTACATGTATGGCCGACGAGTATGCCGCCCAAACCTCCCGCTACCAACATTGCTGCTACTGCTGCTGCTGCTGAATCGAAAGTGGCACCACCATTAACAGGAGCGGGCACACCTTTTTGCCCTTTGCCCGACTTTCACATCGCTCTAGGGCCTGCGCCGCCGCCACCCGCTACGCCGTCTGCACCCGTGCTCACACGCACGCGGACTTCAGAGAAGGTTGAGGCCAAGGCCGAGGCAGCAAACGCATTAGAAGGAGGAGGAGGAGGAGTTCGCCGACCGCGACCTACCACAGGTAAGACGATGCCGCTACTCGATGTGTGCGTGCACAGTCCTCGTTTGGTTGACCCACGAGTTGAAGAACAGCAAAACCACCAGCACCAGCAGCACCAGCACCGCCACGAGCAACAGTTCCGGAACCATCGTCACCACATGCACCCACCTTCAACGCCCAATCACGACTATCACCGAGCTGGCTCTGGATTCAGCAATGATGATGATGATGATGATGACGATGTATACGACACGGCGACAACGATGGAAGCTCAGCGAACCATGAACGCTCGAACCACCTCGTTTGGGAGCCACCGCAGCAGCCACCGCAGCTATAGCAGCCGCAGCAACAGCAGCGACGACGTTGAACATAGAGATGGCACCGGCCAGGATGCTACTTCAGCCAGTGATGGCGGATGGCGAGGGAAGCTGAAAAGCGCCGCTGTGGCAGTGACGCACGTGGCGGAGTCAGCCGCCTCGGCTGCGGCCGCTGCGGCCGCCATTGCTAACCGGGGATATGACAGAAGCGGCAGCAGTGGCGACTACAGTAGCAGTGGCAACAGCAGCGGCGGGAGCACGCTGAACTCTGCTGCGCTAGCCTACGTGAATAGTTATGCACGAGGCAGCGGCCGCGAGGGCGGGGCCTACACCGCTTACGCGCTTTACACGCGCACCTCTCTGCCGTGGTACCCGAAATCGGAGGTGCGATGGGGCATCTCTTCTCTCATTCCATCCTTTTTTTTTTTTTTTGAAAGATATGCCGGTGCTTTTTGTTCCTCTGGCTCTTTCCCTCTCTTTATTTCCCTCTTCTTCATTCTCTTTTTCCCCCCTCTCTTTCTCTCTCTCTCTCTCTGTTCCTACTCTGTAACATGACCGCACAATTCTGTTCTCACCCTGATTTCGTTATCAACCTTCACTTCTCTGAAACCCATTTTCCTGCCCCCCTACCAAGGTGGGGGGCATCTTGCGGCGCTACCGGGACTTCGAGTGGCTGCACGCGCGCTGGCGCTCGGTGGACCCTGCCTGTTTGCTGCCGCCTCTGCCCCCGAAGCGAGCCTTCGCGAAAAATAACGATACCGTAGTCCGCGAGCGGGTAGACTGGTGCGTTTGGTTTCTTGGTATATTATATTCGTGCACGCTACAATCAGTGCACACGTGGTGACTAGTTTTGCCTGCCTCATCTATTCTTCGAGCCTTTCTTTATGCTACCTACAGGTTATTCTTTTTAAACTTGGCTGATATTGGGTTTTTAAAGTGCGCTGCTTGTTCGTGTACAACTTCCCAGGTTAAACCAATACATGCGCCATGTGTGCCGAGCGCCGCGGCGCATGAATTCGTTCGAGTTGCAAGCCTTCTTGTGTGCGTCGCCTGCGGGCTTTCAGGTGAATGTGCCTGTCTATCAGAATTTACTTTCCCCCTCTTTGATTGGCTTGAGATCTTTTTCTCCCTCCTCAAAGTTTTTTCTCTTCTAATTATTTTCCTCTGCATTTGCGTATACTTGCGAAAGCATTCATGTACCTCGATCAAATCAAGGCCACCAAATCCTTGCATTTCATCACGTATGTACGTGGCAATTTTCACTTCTTCTGTCCGTTTTCTCTCTGCTATGTAGGCGGCAAAGCTGATGATGCCTGCTGCAGGTCAAGGAGGACTACCTCCGCACCCGCCGCCACCACTTTTGCTGTCTCCCTGTGGCGAAGGCCACAACAACAACAACTCGACAACTGGCAGCAGCAGCGCTGGCCACCGCAGCCGCAGCAACGGCCGGAACGGCAACGCATCCGCATCTTCATCCTCACCTACATCCTCATCATCGTCGCCATCTCCTCGATATGTCGAAGCTTGGTCCCTCGCTCCGCTTGCTCTCTGGGACGACCGCTACTGTCATTACCACCAACAGCAGCACAATCACCCTGACCATCGAAATCAATACCAGCAGCGTCGAGATCCAGGTCAGGATGGCAACGGTAGATCAACGCTCAACCCTCACGAAATTGAAGCACACGGTGGTAGCGAACGAGGGCCGAAACAAGGCAAACCACCGGTGGAGCCAAGAAAAAGAGAGTCTCTGAATCCTCAAAGCAGCACCAGGAGCAATGACCAGATCAGCAGTAACCACCACAGCACACACCACAACACCGACACCGCCAACACCACCACTAGCGGTGGATTTGGCGAGTCCTTAGCCTCCTTGGGAACTGCCGGGCTGCGCGGTTTGTGGGGCGGAGTCAAAGCAACGGCTATCGCCACGGCCGCAGGCGCTGCTGCTGCCAGCCAACGCGCGCTCGATCCAGCGCTGCCCTTGCCTCAGGTAACGCATGTTGGTACAGCCAATGAGTACACGAGTATAAGTGGATGCCTCGATTTTGACGGAGATGGCGCAGGAGGGGGCCCTCAGTCTTCTCGCTTGGACTTCCTCTTTGTAAAGAACCTCTTTCTCTTCCTTTGCCTTTAATGCTTGCTACATGTATTTCCACTACATTAGAGCGTGGCGGACGAGTGCTTCGAGGCGCTGGCCGAGCAGCGCAGGTCCCACGCCTCAATGCTGACATCAGCACTGGACCGCACCGAGGCACTGAACAGAGCCAAGCGCGCACAGGTCTGGTTATATCTCTCTCTTCAAAGAGAGTGAGTCGGGAAAGTCGAGAGAGTTTGTTTTTGATTTTTTTTAGCATTTTTCGTAGCTTTGTCATGGCACATCCAATAATTTCACGTTTGATTCGTAGCTTTGTCCGTCTTTCGTCCTTTTAAATTTTCAAATACTCATTGGCGCTTTTTCATTTGCTTGTTCCATGATAAATCATTACTTCGATCATTTGGTAAAATTAAAGGTGGCCGAAGTGGCCGCCTTAGGTTTTGCGCTCAAAGGTGCCGGAGATGCCCATGCGTTACTTGCCGATCGCCAGCGCGACCGCGAGCTTGAGGAAGTGGCTGGCACCATGGGGAGCGCCCCCATGTACCCTCCTGGGAATGAATACCGCAGCGGCAGTAGCAGCAGCGGTGGTCACAACAACAGCGGCACTGACAACAACAGCAGCAGTAGGAGAAGCAGCAGGAGCAGCAGCGAAGGCCGAGATAGCAGCAGTGATGGTGGCGGTGGTGGCGTTGGTGCTAGAAGCCAGTTCGCTGCATCGTCGTCGTCATCATCATCCTTGGGATCCGGTGGGTTGTCGGCGAGTTTAGTGGCTGCGGACGATGGGACAGCCTTTGACGTTGAAGCACTGGGAACTGGCTTGGAAGAGACGTACAGAAGAGCGTTCGAACATTTGAACGCTGAATACAGCGATTGCCTGGTCCGTGTGTGCGTCAACAACATGGTGTATTCGTGTATACCTGTATCCATACTGGTAGAGGGAGAGCGAAATGACGCATAAATGGAGAAAACAAGCGCGCTGCATTTGTGCCACACCCTAAAGTCTTATTCGAATGCACGTGCGAAGGAAACAGAACTCGGAAAACATACTGGGGCACTCGTTCCTTATTTCCCTCTTTGCGTTTCACAAACCGTCCCCCATGACCGCTCCTCCAGGTGCCTCTCAACTTTCAGCGAGGGTTGGCCGAGGCCGAGAATGCCGTGGTAGCGGCGCGTGCAGCGGCCCGCGTGGCTGCTGCCGACGCCACGCACCGCTGCAAATTGGCTCACAAAGAATTGGAGCACGCTCAAGCCGCGCTGCCGTCTCAGCAACACTCGGCCCACCACCATCATCATTCTCCACCTCCTCGTCCTCCTCGCGATGCGCCCTATCTTCAGCACCCTCATGCTCGAGCCGCACCCCGGGAACGCCCAGGAACAACTCCTTTGGAAGTGGACGATGCGCAACAGCAACAACAGCAACGCCAGGACCAGCAACTACCCGATGCCGCATTGCCCTCAGCAGGTTCCTCAGCAAGTACAGCAGCGCCGCAAATCGCCCTGGCACAACAGGGAGTGGTGCAGGCGAACGCGACGAGTGCTTTGGCCCGAGCGCACTTGGCGTGCTTTTCGGTGGCTCGCTACCGAGAGGAAGCCGCGAGATGCGATGCTTTGCGAGCGGCTGACTTGCGCGATTTCATGGTGAGTCTAGCTTTTCGACAATTTATTCTAACATCTAAAGCTTATGCGAACATTTTCCTTTTTTTGTTGACGAATACGCGTTCCTCATTCTTCTCTTCTGCGCTCTTCATTGTATTCTTTTCTCGTTCTCCTTTCATTTTTGTCTTTCTCTGTAACGTTGTGGTGCTTATGTGCTGCATGGGTGCCGCCCGCTTAATAACTATTCTTCAAAATGAAAAAAAGATTACCTACGCCAAAGGGCAGCGCGACCATGCTCACGACCTTCAGCGCCACTTCGGGTAATATTAAGAGACATAGCAACTTTCTATTGAACCACTTTCTGATCTTACATTTATTTTGAGATGAAACCGAGTGGATTGCGGATGTCTTACATATCTTACATGCCCATAGCCCTTGTCTCTCTCTTCACACCTGATGTGCCCCACCTTCCACCCCTCCCTGTTTCACCTCTTGTTCACTTGTTCTGTCCTATTCCTTTCCTTTCTAGGAGCGTGCTCGAGGCCTTGCGTCCCACTGACGCTGAGCTCAAAGCGTCTCAAGTACGCCGCGGCCTCCTTTTTGACGACACCATTGCTACCACTACTACCAGTGCTGCTGGCTCGCCGTTGGTGAGTGCCAGAACCAAAGCAAGTGCCATTCCTACTACTTCAGGTGCCTCTGTTGCCACAACAACAACAACGTCAAGATCAACGAAAGCATCCAAGCCATCGAGAGGTGCAGCAACAGCGGCTACTACGGCAACGGGAGGTGGAGGTGTTGAAGGAGGAGATGCAGGTAAAACTTCCTGGGAAGACGATGATTTCGGGTCAGCGTTTGGCGATTCAGACGATGACGCAATCTTTGACGAAGCTTTACGACAAGGCGCCGAGTCGACTGAGAACAGAACTGACAAGAGTCGAATTTCAGGAAGAGGAAGGAGGCGCCGAGACGACGACGACGACGATTGCAGCGAGGACGACGACGACGACGACGAGGAGGGGGGCAACTTTGGCACCATCTTGCGGAGTGGCGAGGAATCTATCCTGATCGAAGATCCTAGGGTAGTTGCTTATCGTGCCGCCGCCGCAGCAGCAGCTGCTGCTCAGTCCTCTTCTCCATCCCAGCCCCCAGCGCGAAACCCACAACCATCACAGTTGTCACAGCCAAAGTTATCGCAGCCACAACTGTCACAGCCACCAGTGCTGTCTCAACAGAAAGAATTGCCACACGAGCAGCCAACTTCACAGCAGCAGGTTCAAGATTCACCAGTGCAAGAACCACCTGCCTCAGCTGACGCAGGAATCGTTGCCTCGTCTTCTTCTGGTCTCATGGAAAGCATTCTGGTGTTTGACGATGGCGATGAGGACGGCAGTTGAAGCGCACGTTTGATGTATAGATCAAGACTATGTACCGTGGTGATAGGAGATGTCGATTTCGAATTTCGTAGATCTAGATAACTTGCGCGATCGCAGATAATTTTGCATTCCAGGTGCCTGCTAAACGCAAAAGAAAAGCGCCCTGCCTGCTTTATTTGACATATAACTGCAGATACTATCTCCTATTTCCCTGGCATCGGCGATGCGGACAGCACGGGCGCATCTGCGCATTCCAACTCGATGGAGGTTGGGATAGAGTTGCTTATGTGGATTATGTGGACTTCGTCGTAGAATATAGAAGGATACGCTGTGTTGGGTTAGTGGTTAGTAAGGCCCGTTTCGGGTATCTATAATTAATGGCTACAGGGATTATAGATATGTAGCGCAGTACGGGAACATCAGTGCAGTTTATACGCAGATAGGCGCCAGCATGACCTCCAGGAAAAACAATTCTGTCTGGCTAGTAGTCCAAGTGCTCCTGTAGCTGTATACTATATAAAGCCCTCGTTCTACGCTGCTATTAGGGCACTACGGCCGCTTTAACGGAGGTGTAGTAGGCTCAAGTGCGCTTGAACTACGTAGGCACCAGTGTGGGCTGCCGCGTGAACCGTGGTGCGGTAGTCGAGGGCGCAAGCGAAGGTGCAGGCGTCTTTGGCTCAAGCGAGGGCACCATTGTGGGCTGCCGCGTGAACCGTGGTGCGGTAGTCGAGGGCACAAGCGAAGGTGCAGGCGTCTTTGGCTCAAGCGAGGGCACCAGTGTGGGCTGCCGCGTGAACCGTGGTGCGGTAGTCGAGGGCGCAAGTGAAGGTGCAGGCGTCTTTGGCTCAAGCGAGGGCACCAGTGTGGGCTGCCGCGTGAACCGTGGTGTGGTAGTCGAGGGCACAAGCGAAGGTGCAGGC
>Ga0307930_1003611_pt1 | contig 11249 bp, 10 predicted proteins | sample OrgLakmetageno46_FD_203161 | JGI IMG/M metagenome (GOLD analysis project Ga0307930, IMG submission 203161) | Saline water microbial communities from Organic Lake, Antarctica - #46 | ecosystem: Environmental > Aquatic > Non-marine Saline and Alkaline > Saline | place: Antarctica: Organic Lake... | reverse complement strand
ACGCCACGGACGCTAGTCGTGGTCGTCCTCCAGCGTTTTTCGAAACCCTCGCAAGGCCCTCCACCTTGAGAGCAAGTCGACTGCGTATACCTCGAAGAGTGCAGGTTCCGCGCTAGTGATCGGCAAGGTCATTGATTTATTTTGGCAGCAGCTACAAGCATTGTCAGCACGATCTTGCCATGCCATTCTACGCCCTACTACCGTACAACGTATAACGCCGTGGCCGTGCCCATATACCCACGACCCCGTTCGTTTTTTTTTCTATTTACCACTTCGGTGCTGTGGCCATGGCCGATGCATCTCCCATTGGACTTTAAAATACTATCCTCAAGGAAACAAGACATACCAAATGGCACCCTGCCTTTACTAGTAGTTACTAAATCCTAAATCCAGTCCCAGTCCCCCCCGGGGGGGTCACTTAAAAAACTCAACTTGAGCCAAGTTACCTCCTTCTCTGGTCTTAGCTGCACCCGCGTGGTCCATCGGGACCTGGATTGGCCATTTGTCTTGAGTCGAATGAATTTCTTCAACAAAAAATCCGCAACAGCTCTTGTGATATTTGAATTCGTCTAATGTAGTTCGAGCTCAAATTCAAGTTCTAGAGGAGCAGAGCCGGAAGAGAACAGAAGCAATCTGACCGTGCTAAAAGGGCAATTCTTGTTTCTAGTGCCGCTTCAAAATCTCCCTGAGCTGAGGCACCACAGGGCACATAGAGCACAGTTTGCTCCTTCGACGACATACATTAGTTGCCAAGCCCAGAGAGGCATATTTTTTCGGAATGAGTAGACGTCGTTGCCTGTATAATACAGAGTTGTTCCGCGGGAGTGGTAGAATGACCAAAATCGGTGGAAACTGTAAGTCATCGCGATAGAACGAAGCGATATATGCTGGCTCCATGTGTAAAACTGGGTTGATGTCGCACCCACGTGTATCGCTGCGTCTAATATGAAGTAGACCCGGTAAGGCAACCAGTGTTTGTGTTTCCAGTGCAGCTGTCGAATTAAGATCGGCTTCTGAACATATGAGAATGAAATTGCGAACCCATAGTAACCAATTCCAACACACAAAGCGCTCGCAGCACACATTCCACGCAACATGTTGAGAATCCCATGGCCGGGAGGTTGAGGCAAGCCCGGTGTAAACACTACTAAGTTGATCAAAATGACGACGATCACGATCAGTGATAAGCACAGCCACCATATGGTCATCGCTTTGCCTTTCTTCTCGCTTGATGCTTCTGTCTTTGCAACCATCGTTGCGTATTACCAAGGGAGACACCCTTGTTGGCACTATTCTCACGTTCCAACCTACCGACCGTTCTGTAAGAGAAAGAAGGCACGCTAATTAAATTTAGCTCGTCGAGCGTGGTTGCATAGTCGTCGTTAGTCGTCAAGCAAAAGAAGTCTTGATCGATGATCGGTGGATCGATAGAGGATCTAGGAGATTAGAGGATACATGCATACATACTACTACTCGTACAGATGTAGTACTGCCACCAAGAGCTGCCACACACACTCCCGCAGAACGTGTTCGTAGAGAGCGAAGTACGGCAGCCATTAGCTAAGCTTATTCTATTCTGGGGCGACGTTGTATGTACACTCAATGAAAGCGATGATCAAAGCGCTCTTACGCCCTATTATAGTTGGGAATGAGGGCTATCGCTATATCCGATTGATTCAGAGTTGTATAGGATTCATATTTGAAAGTCTCTTGTGGCTTTTAGGGCCATGTTTGATTTGTACGGTTACAGCTATCGTTACTGGGGAGCTGTACGTCTTTTTCGCGGTGCTAGTGCGATTCCATGCGGAGCCCTATACGCCACTATGGTGGCTTAATTCCACCTTTGCCGTATTTCTTGCCGTAAACATCTCGTGGAACTATGCCCTATGCGTGTGCACCAATGCGGGTACGCATGATTCTGCGGTCTACAAAGAGCTAGTGTCAGAGGCAAGGGCAACAGGGCAGCTTGGGAGGCAGAGTGGGTCGAAACAACGCGAAGGTAACCAGGTCCCTTTACAAGACGCCACTGTTGTTCAGAGATCCTTGCGTAGCAGTGCAACGAACGAGGCCCATCTGCGCTCTAACAATGCTAGCGAAGCGGTGTCAAGTGGAGCTGTTGCGAGTACTCCGGTCCCGTCCTGGCTCGATCAGGGTGCCCTTGAGTGGGGCCACTGCCGACGTACGAACCAGCCAAAAGCACCGCGTGCACACTACGATCACGTCACAAAAAAACTCGTCCTCAATATGGTAGGCAAATGATTGTGAAGTGTAGCTTCAAAGTATTATTTTTGCAATAACACTTCTTTGGTTCGATTTTTATACCTCATGACAGTCAGCTCATTATTTCTTGTATTTGTCTTGATTATTTTCAATTTTGACCTTTTTGCAGGACCATTACTGCCCGTGGATGTTCAACGTCGTGGGTTACATGAATTATCGCTACTTCTTCCTTTTCTTGGGTTACGTACTTTTGGCTTGCGTGTATGGCCTCTTCCTTACAGCTGTGCCATTCGTTGAACAGGTAGATCCATCCTATCCCTATATTCTAGCCTCCTATTTGTACCTTGTTCTTCTGCTGTTTGTCATCCTGCCCACCCATGATGTTCAGAATCTGCCTTTCCTCTTGTGCACGTAATTTGTGGAGTTTATTCTGCGATTCTATTGACATTCTCCCATTTCCTCGGACTGCATGGGGTGTGACGTACCACATATTAGGTGCGCCGAAATCACGCGCAAGGGGTGCGCGGTGTGCGCGGTCGTAGGTTCTCTGCCGAATCGGCTCTGAGCTACACTTTTGTGCTTGCCCTGAGCATGGGCATAGCCGTAGGCCTGCTCTTCTTTTGGCACGTGTACCTGGTGCTGACAGGCCAAACCACGATAGAGTTTTACGGCAACCAAACCAAGGCCTACCGCGCTCGCCTCCGAGGTTTGGCCTACCGCAACCCTTACGACGCCGGCTCGGCCCTCGCCAACTGGCAGCGCGTTTTCGGAAAGCAGCACCCGCTCATTGCCGTTCTGCCGAGCCGCCGTCCGCCGCATTGCCGCCCTTGGTTAGAGCATTCCGACGCCACCTCGAGCGCCATCAACAACGAGCATATTGTGTAAGTTTGCGCACAGGGAGCATTATGTTGGTGAGGCGGCTCGCATGGGTACGGCTTCAATTACATCAAGGACTTTAAGTAGAATGCCTTGTGGACATCGAAGTGCCATGTGGATTCATCCTTCCTGTTTACCTCGCAGGTGAAAGGAGTTTAACTCGGTGTTCTTTTAAACGCACTTACCTACTGCCTATTGCCTATTCGCCTACTGTATAGACTTCAAAGTTACGAATCTCATATCTTTGAAAGACTAATATCTATGGAAAATATGATCGGTGTTTGACGTAACTAATTCAATTCTTTATATCATATACCAATCAGATATTCCAAGATATCCCATGGCCATCAGTCGCCGAGAGTTGTGAGGTCCGATGTGAGTCTACGTCTACAGCAGCACAGCCCCAGCCCGGCAGCCCGATTTTGGAAGAAAAAAAATCTACAGATGTGGATTTGCACTTCCATCCCCAAATTTATTAAGGTTCCTAGGTGCCTTAAATTTCGCATGCACTCGTGAAACGAAATCATCAAGAAATCTGCAGCTCTCTATAGCTGACGGCTATCCTTGCGATCCTGCGGTCTTCTCAATAGCTCAAAAGCCGGATCCATTGTACGTTGTATGATTATTACTGCACGTGTGGTTATATTAGCGCTGACAATTTTGAACTAAAAATTCTTCGTCATATCCTCCTTTATATTAAATGGAATTTGGTGGTTCGTTCGTGGTGGTCGTCGTTTTTTATGTACCTAGAGTACTTCTGTACAGTACAGTACAGTACCAGTCCAGTACAGTACGGTTCTGTTATACATGTGCAGTAAACAAGAGCACAACTCGGACCACGGGAAAAAGATGGGACACGAACCACGGGCACTATAAGGGAACTCATTCACGGGCATTTCAAGGCCGCGCACTAAGGTGCTAAGAACACGCACCTACTGCTCCGCAGCAAACACATTGTTCCGAAACCGCGCATTGCGCGGGCACCTGAACTTGTTTTCGTCATCACAACTCAACAACCCCCCAACAATCACCAACAACGTGACATCAGCACATCAGCACTCTCAGCACATCAGCGCCTAGCCTCTGCCCTCTACTTTACTCCTGTGCTCCTGTGCTCTCTTCTATCTAAGTAATAAGAAGCAAAAGCTACCGTTGAATTTCGCCTTCCCATTTTTGAAATAGGGCAAGTGTAGGTCAAAGCAAACAGCAGCAGGATACTAGTTTTCTCTGACCCGTGTAAGTGGACTTCATTGGAATCATGTCATCAGTCAACCTGTTGTTCGAACCGCACGTGGGCTCCATTGCACGCCGGGACATGCTTATTGAGTTCATCAAAGCTGAACTCTATCACGGATTTGCGCTTGGGCTATCGGAAACTTACGCGCCTACGATGAAACGAATTGAGGTTTTAATAGAGGAGCATCGCGCGCAAGTGAGAGAGAACCCGCTTGCTGTCTCGCGGCTGAAGAATGCGGTGCCTAGTGTAAGTTCCTTCCACACACCTTTGCCTCTAGAAGAGGCTTGGCGGCGCTACGACAACAAGTACTGTGTCTCGGCGCGGCGCACGGTCGCGCCTTCTTTCAACGAAGTGCGGCACACACTCAACTTGGCCCAGGTGATGGCTTTAGCTCCAGAGATTGAGATGGCTTGCTTCGATGGTGACCAAACACTTTATTCAGATGGCGGCAACTTTGCAAACAAAGAGCTTGCAAGCGTGCTAATCATGCTCATGGAAAACAACGTAAAAGTGGTGTTGATTACAGCCGCAGGGTATGGGTTTGATGGTTCGAAGTACGAGATAAGAGTGCGAGGCTTGCTAGATGCCATGGTGATGGCGGAGTTGTCGGAGGAAGTTATGGGGCGATTCTTTGTCATGGGTGGAGAATGCAACTACTTGCTGAGGTGCGACGCTAGCGGGCACCTGGTCAAGGTTTCGGATGCCGAATGGGAGGTGAGTCGTTTGCCTCTTTGTCATATGCCATAAAGTGTTGTTGTTATCACTGTGGATGAAGCTCTCAACCTCACCGGTGCTCTGACAGGCCGCAGAGAGTCGCTCTAGCTCTGGTAAGGTGGCAGCGCCACGGCACTGGCCGGAAGCAGAGTGCAGCGCACTCCTTGACGTCGCGGAAGAAAGCTTGCGGTCGAGCATGAGCGACTTGAAACTTCGGGCTGCTCTCTTGCGCAAGGATCGAGGCGTTGGCATCATTCCCGGAGGCAAAGCAGCGATGGAAGCAGTGCTCACTGGCCACGGCCACGACAAAATCAAGGTAGGTTGCCAAGCCATCTTTGTACTCTATAGCGCTGGTGGTAACACAGCGGGCTCTGTTGCTCGTTAAGTCAATGTGGTAAACATTATCTCACTGATATTTTGACTTTTTTTGTCTTTTGATGTAACTTCAGGCTGAAGCGTTGGATGAGGTGGTGCACCGCGCCCGAGCAGCCCTGGTGGCGAGTGGGACCCAGCTGCCCTTCTGTGCCTTCAACGGTGGCCGCGACGCATGGGTCGACGTGGGGAACAAGCGCATTGGAGTTGAAGCCATGCAGATCTTCCTGGGCTTACCGCCCCACAAGTGCCTGCACGTCGGTGACCAATTCCTCAAGGTGGAACCATGCTCACCCTCTCATTTCATTGCTGTGCGCACTTGCAACTGCATTCGTTTGAACAACAAAAAATCTTAATGACTCTAAATACCTCGCCTGTGCCACTATCTTTGGCAGACGGGAAATGACGTCGCCGCGCGCGAATCGTCGCCGTGCATTTGGATCATTTCACCGAAAGAAACTCTCAAAGTGCTCGAAATTTTGCTCAGTTTGATGGGCCTTGCAGAGGCGCCAGGCGGTCCAGAAGCTGATGCCGGTTTCTCTCCGCTCATCCGACCGCACCGCACTCCTATGCCACGAGCGGAGCTGGCGATGCCTGCCCTGGATATTTGACGAGCACGAGCTTTCCTAGTATGCAACCCCAGGCAGACAGGGGATTAAAAAAGGCTCAGAAGCATTAAGAATCCTTGTACTTTAAGAATTCTTTCGATTGAGTTTTTCTAAAGTAAAAACAGCAGCGTAGCCGAGCTGGGTCTATCTCGAACTCATGCTCTTGTTCTTGCAGCGTGCCGCTCGCCGCTTACACCTACAGCTTACAGTTACAGTGCAGTACAGTATCAGCCGTAGTATTGATTTGACAGGTAATCCCCCTGTAGTCTTTTTTTGGTTTTCTTGACGATGATTGGTCGACAACTGGAATACAGAGCCAAAATGGAACTTGCCGGGCGGATACTGCTTCTGCTCGTGCTGCTGCTACGAGGAAGTTGTGTGGTATCTCAGAGCTGCGATGCTTTCCATTACTCGTGAGTAGCTGTCTGATGATGAACAACACGCTCAAGCTCATTGTCTTCAGGACTTTAGGACCACTACACTCCTTCTTGACTCGGTCGATGTGTGTTTGTTAGGTCGGAGGATACATGTGCTGCGTGCCCAGAGCATACTCGCCGGTACCCGAGTTCTCTCAGCGACGTCACCGGTGTTTCCGTCACGCAATGCCTGTGCAAGCCTGGGTACTATTCACCGAGTGGCTCTGCAGGCGCTGCGTGCCGCAAATGCCCCGTGGGTGGCGAGTGCGATGGCGGCCTTGCGGCACCTTACCCAGCACGCGGATATTATGGGCTAGTTTCTGTGTCTCTACCAGCCCCCGAGGACCCTAACTTTATCTCATGCCCTCATTTGAACTCATGTGCGGGCGGCACGAATTTTACTTGCGGTGAGGGCTGGCAAGGGGCGCGATGTGCAACACCAGCCGGTGGCCACTTTGGTATGGGGCCCCTCTCAGTAGAATGCCCTCGGAGTCTTGACTTAGACACCCTGCGTTTCGGCAGCCGTCGTACAGAGCTGTGCACTGTGTGCGTAATTGTTGCTGCATTGGCGGTGTTGTTGGTGTTGCTGCTTTTGGTCATGAGAAGCAATGTGGCGCGAAGCGAGAACACTGCATTTAGCACATGGCATTGCTTGCAGTTGCTCGCGCTCACTAGCCGTTTGGGCTTGGTCCCTTGGCCACCTGCACTTCTGGCCAGTTTACGACTGGTGGGTGACGTAGCTTTGCTTGACCTTCGCCCTCTCGCGCGGCTCGTGCTCGGCTGTGACTTCCTGCACCCAATTGGCTTGGCGGTTGGCTCGGCTGACACATTCTTTGCCGAGTGGGGGCTGAACTTCGTGGTGCTCGTTCTGGCTGCAGTGCTCGGGAGGAAGTCGCTGATGCGTCTCACGTGTGTCGCGACGCCGCTTGTTGCTCTAGCTGCCTTTGAGACGTTGAGCTGTCAGCGCTTTCCTGACGGCGTCTCGCGGCTCAGAGCTGCGCCATCAGTAGAGTGCTGGGCTAGTAACGACAGTTTGCACGGCGTTGCGGCCATTGTTGCCTACGCACTACTAGGCCTACTCTTCGTGGTACTTGCGGGCATGCTCTGCGGGTCCAATCATTCGCGGGCCAGGGCACTCGACGTGTTCTGGCTTTTGGTCGTTGCTGCCGGTGTCACTTTTGGGGCAGACGACCCCACCGAAGTCGCCGTTGCGCTCGCAGTCGCCTCTAGTATGAGGCTAGTATGGGGCTATCCTCGCCAGCGCAGTGCAGCTAGCCATAGCAGTGGTAGCAATTTGCCCAGTGCCCTACGCCATCTGGCTGTGGCTGCTTTTGCCCTCGCGAGTTGGGCTCTGCTGAGCGAGGGGTCGGAGCGCGCTGGCCGTGGGAAGCACTACTGGACGACGAGTGCCGGCCTCGTGGAGTGGTCAGCTGTGGAGTGGGGTGCCATCGCGGTAGGGGTGATAGCGTTTGGGGTGCCGACACTGCAGCTGGGTGTGATTGAGCCGCTTCAGAGTGGCTTGGGCAGGCTGCTGGTGTTGGAGGAGGCGCGGCAGGCCACGCGCACGAGGGACGCTCTCAGCAACTTCGAAAGCGTTCAATTGGTAGTAGTGCGCTGCGACGGTCTCCTTGCTTCCAGCAGCCACTCGAAGAAGAAGAAGGGCAGCAGTCGAGCTTCGGCGGCCCTGCGCGATGCAAACCCTCGGCTCGTGATCACGGCCGTGACGCCGGAGGGCACACCATTGGTGCGGAGCAGCGGCCGGCTCAACAGCCGCGTGTTGAGCTTGAGTGCGCTGGACTTGCAGCCATCAGTCGCCCACTGCTTGACGTATTGCCTGGCAGATGACAACGATTTGCAGGGTTTTGGGCACCAGGGCCTCAGTGGGGCCGCGTGCTTCACTGTAGAGCTCGTAGACTTAACGCAAGACGGCGTGGACGAAGTGGTGTGCCGCGGGAGTTTTCGCATGTCGCTCGCGGAGGAAGGCCAGGTCTCCGTCTCGGTGCCGCTGCGCACTACTCCACGCGCGTGGGCGAAGCGCCATGGCGCGGGCACCGTGGTGCTGTCATGCGTGTATTCGGTGCCCGGTGAACTCCTCGCAGCTCGGCGCCAGTTCAGGCGCCACCCTGTACTGCGAGTGCTGCAGCGAATGTGCTGGCCGAGTTGTGCATCTGTCGTAAGCTGGTGCCGCGGCGGCTGCTGCCACAAGAAGGACAATGGAAGCAGCAAAGCGGTTGCAAAGGCAGTGCCACCCGTCTCTCAGGCTACCACGGTGTTTGCTCCGCTAGCGCTAGCGCAGCACGCAGCGCACGAAGACAGAATGCCACAAGACCAACGCACCCTCCGAGCAGCACTCCAATACTTGCAGCCGCGCATTGCCAATGCTTTCGCCAACTCAAGAAGTACTATTTGTAATCGTGACGCTTCTACTTCTAAACCCGCCACTGCCGCGGCGGCGTCCTTAGTCGACGTGGAGGCTCGATTCATGGATATGGTGGGAGCGGAAGCAGAAAGCGAAGAAGTGCGCGCTGTCTTGCACAAATTTCTCGCCACTCTCAATGAGTCTGCAGAGAACCTTGGCAGTAGCGAAGCTGGTAGCAGAGGCAGTAAAAAAGCTTTCCTGCATTCGCTGCCAGTGGACGGCGCGTTTCTGATTGATTGGTTAGTGAAATGCCGAGATCCGCTGCTGCTCGACGCTGCACGAGACTTGTTCAGTATCTTGCAGAGCTCCTCTAGTTCTTCGTGTTGCCTGAACACATCTTTGGACCTCGAGCCTCCGCCTGCGCCGCGGCGCGTGCACGCAGGCAAAACCCCTGAGGAAGAGGCTGCGGAGATTGAGCTGTTGCGCGCCGGGTGGGCGGCAGAAGCAGCTCAATTGGATGCGCGCCGGCGGGCTGCTGAGGAGGAAGGGCGCGCCGCACGAGAGTCTAGTGTTGCGGTTCAGAGACAGCCCAGAGGAACAACGGATGAAGCAGCAGCAGCTGGAGCCGGCGCTCCTGCCACATACGAAGAAAAGAGTAGCCCAGAAGAAGCTGCTAGCGAAGCACCACCGCCGGCGCGGCTGCAGGCCAGGTTACAAGTCTCGCGTTCATCGACCGCCGAGGATGACGCGGCCAGCACTAGTTGGCCCCACATCGAGTCTCAACTTCGGGACGCCAGCCACGCCACGTCAGCATGGTTTGGCAGCATGTTCAATGCCCTAGTAGGCATAGCGCCATTACCTCCACCGCCGCCAGGGGAAGAAGAGCGCAGTCCAGGTTCGTTGCCATCTGGGTGGCCTCCAGTGCAGTCGCCGAGCAGCGTTACAGCTGAGTTGTAGGAGCTGACGTGTAAGCCATTTTGAGAGGTGGCTTCAGCAAGCAGCAGGGAAACACTGAAGCTGAACTCACTGCATTCGAAACCTTCATGTACACTAACGCGCCATAATACATAATTTTTGTTACTAGTTCTACACTGCCGAAGTAATAAAGCGAGTTCCATGCCTTCTGTGGTTATGTGGTTAATAAAGAGTAGACAGTAGACAGTCCCGATATCGATATCCGACATAGCAACTATAGCGGCTTTTGGGGTTGGGGTTTAAAGGCGCCATGCGATTTGCGATGGCGCATGGTTTTAAAAAAATAAGCAATGAGTTATGGCATGAAACTTAGTTGTTTACAAGTGGCAAGTGAGATTTGAGATGAAAGCGGAATGTGAAATTGGAATTGGAATTGGTATGAAATCCTTTATTCCAAATACTAGAATTTAAGTTGCTGGGGTTTCTGCGTCAGGACTAGGCGGACTACACACTTCAATTTAAGAGAAATATTCTAATTATTTTTGAATGGTGAGTAGTTAAAAACATCCGCCATTTCCATATAGATACTGGTTGCCGTGCTTCTATTGATGTCAAATCCAATAAGAATAGGGACATAGTCACAACAATGAAAATTTGCCGCATCTATCTGTACACGCCGACCTGTCTGTTAGTCACAGAAACTTCAGTTTCAGCCAAATAGAATTCCGTTTTTCAATATTTCCTGATGCCTAAGGGCGTCTCAAGTTTGCGCTGGTAGCCATTCGTCTGAGTGTCAAAAGAGCGACAGATTTACCCTGGCGGCATCATTCGTGTCAGTGACTTCTTCTCCAGGATAGACCTCACCCTGCTCGGAAGAAAAAAAACAATCGAAAGATGCCAAGAAATCAAATTCAAAGAAGTGTTGAAGAAAAGAGAATAATCGAGTGGTCGAAATTGAGAATACTTGCACAATACCCCTTTACAGTTCAAGCGCTTGCGTGCACGAACCGCATTCCGATGAGGAATTTCCTTATGATCACGCCCTCCACTAGATGGTCCATGGTTGGTGAGCGAAATCTCTTCATCATCATCGCTCTCTACCTGAGCTGCTGCAGAGCCTACACGCCCAGCGTTTGCACCTGCTTGGGCTAAATGGGAGAGAGCAGCAGCTGTAACTGGTTCGGAAAGAAGGGCGTCGTGTTGGCTTGAAGACCTTCCGAACTCAATGACCTCTTCTTCTTCTTCTTCTCCGTAGTCTTCTTCTTCGCCTCCGTAGGCCTCTTCAAACTCATCCAAGTCACTCAAATTGCCTCCGTGCTGGCTGAAGCCTGCAAAAGCACCGAACTCCCCTTTTCCCCGGCTCAACCCGGCTGTGCTTGGCTGATCATCCGCTGCACCTCTTCCATTGCTGCTAGCAGCATCCTGATTCCTCAACGCCCCAGTCGTGTCATCTGTGTCACTTGCAGCTTCATCCTCAGCTGCTCTGCTATCGGCCGCGCTGCTGGCACCCTTTGGCCCTTCCGCTGAGGACT
>Ga0307930_1003607_pt1 | contig 11257 bp, 17 predicted proteins | sample OrgLakmetageno46_FD_203161 | JGI IMG/M metagenome (GOLD analysis project Ga0307930, IMG submission 203161) | Saline water microbial communities from Organic Lake, Antarctica - #46 | ecosystem: Environmental > Aquatic > Non-marine Saline and Alkaline > Saline | place: Antarctica: Organic Lake... | reverse complement strand
TCTTTTTCCTCGGGTGGGAGCTCCACACTCTTTTTGTGGTCGATTGCAACGGATGCGCGACGGCGCGTCTTTGTTGGCTGGGTACTGGCAGCAGCTGGCACGGTCACCGTAGAGGCTGCGCCTTCGCTAGGCGGACTTTGAGAAGACAGTGCTGCCATGGCTGCCAGCACCGCAGGATCAGACTTCCACTTGTCAGCTTGCGCTTTCATGATGATCTTAGCCGCTTCGTTGTCGTTCGCTTTCTGAGCTTCTGTGAGGTCACCGCCATAAGGAAGAGTTGGGTCTAGACCTTTCCGGATCGCTACTGACGCACGCACGTTGCGCTTCGAGGTATCCACCTTAATGGCGTCCTTGTCAACTGGATCCTCCGAAGATCCCTCTGCAGACGCAGCACTTTCTGACTCTGCTTCGAGAGCAGCTATCTCAGCAGCAGCAGCCGCCTCTGCTGCTGCAATATCAGCCTCTGCATCGGCTTCGAGTTTTGCGATTTCTGCAGCTTCAATTATTTTCACAGGCAAATATGTATCTTTGATTAGATGTATTTAGTTGCAAGTGTTGATGGAAAATGAATAGACACTTATAAGTCAGATCACAAGTTGTTGTTGGAGACGGTGCCTTACCAGCCTCTGCTTCAATTTTTGCGATGGCTTCAAGCTCGTCATCGCTATCTTGCCCCATAATTGTACTACTAGAAGACCCCAAGCTATTCTATCTATTGTGGTGTATTAGCTTACAGTACCGGCTGTACCGGTGCGGTATAGCTTGCGCTACTACTTACAGCAGTAAACTTTTAATCTAAGCTTAAGTAAGTTGTGGTTTTGATTTTTGATCCAATCAAAAGAACGTCCGAATCATAAATCCGAAGAAGCATTTTGAACTGTGCGTCATCTCTCCCTGTCATCATTCATCATATCGAAATCTTTTGCCGAATGAGAAGGTAAATAGTAAAGAGTAGGTCAGCTGGACATAAGGGTAGCTTAGCTCCGCGACCACTCTGCAGTTGCCAAATAGAAACCGCAAAGCCTAAAAAAAGGAGCGCTTTAGAGCTGCTGCTGCCAATCGGTGCTTGAATGCGGCCGTCTCACTTGCTTCAAGTGTCGTGGCTCTGCATAGGGCACCTCAGCCTTGTGCCCCTGACTCACGGGTTCTTGCGACCAAAGCGAGCTGCGCTGTACGGACGAAGCAAGTTAGCAAGGCCATCGTCTTCCTCTTCCATTGCCCTTGAACTGTTGGGCGTGGACAATGCGCTCGCGCTCCCGGCTGACCTGCTGTCCTACGAGATTCAAGGCACTGCGAAACAGTTGTTGGTAGCCTGCGTCTTCAATGAAGTTGGAGCTGACGGCCTGAACCGCGAGGCCCTCGATGGGCCCAATACTCAGCTCAACGAGCTTCTCACTACGTGCTTAAGCAAAGCGCCTGATCTCGTCTCCGTGGAAGGCGGCTTGCTGTATCTCGCTCGCCTCGCCGCTTGGGTGCCGCGAGATATGTGGGTTCGACCACTAGACGAATGGACGGCGCCCGATCCTGAAACGACTGCCACGCCAGAAGACCATGTATGATGTTCAATTTGTATCTAGTACCATTTTCAACATTCGTACTCTGCTATGAGGGCAGTGTACAGATTTATGAATTTCTTACGTGTTGGCTAAGGATAACTATGACGTACTCTGAGGGGGCAGTCCTTAGCCGAAGTCACCATTTTGTTGAATAACAATTTATCTTATTCTCGCCTGCGATTCACAGGCGGCACACTTGGCTGCTCACTTAGTTGAGAAATGGTCGGACTTGGGAGGTGCGGAGGTTCCACTGCGGCTGGCGCTAACCTACGTTGACGGCCCTTTTGGGTGCTCCGAATCCGCGCAAAAAGTGAGCTGCGCCTTTCTGAAAACCTACGCTGCAGCAGCCACCGGCTCCAGCAACGTTAGAGCAGCTCTGCAAGCTCACGCAGTGCCGGACCTGAGCAAACGTGCCTCCAAACTCTTCGCAGCGCCTGCAGCAAAGAAATTACCGGCGCCGGACGACAGTGCTAATTCTGAGAACAGCCTCAGCGGCAGCGACAACAACGACAACAACACTACCACCAGCACCACCAGCAGCAGCAGCAGCAGCACCTCTGCTATTAGCGCTAGAGGAAACCCCCTTAAAGCACTTCGGGAAGCACAAGTGTATGCGCTCTTTGGCGACGCTCTGGACGGGCCTGCAAAATCAAAGGACAATAAAGAAGAAGAAGGGGTGGCAGATGATGCGTTTTGGGTGTCTGATGCTGCGTGGAATGCAAAGCCATTGCAGAGATTGAGTGCAGGCGACCGAGAAGATTTCTTACAGCAAGCCTTACTATGGGTGGTGACGCATCGCACGGAGCTCGCAGAGCCTTCGCGAGTGACGGCATGCCTCAACTTTTTCGACGAAATGCGCAGCATTGAGGTGAAGATGTTGCAGAAGAAACTAGATGAGGAAGAAATAGAAGTAATCTGCACTTGGCTTGATTAGCGAAATAAGCGATTTCTACTTTACACAACTCTCCTTATGCGTGCGCTCACATACAAGCGCGCATACCCTGGTTCCTTTTACTCTCTCATCCCGCAGGGCCCTTCTTATTCCCCCGCGGGGCGCACACCGAAGTCAGTGTTGGCGGCCCTTGAAGCTTACGAGCTGTCCACCATTCAATTCGACGAAGAAGACGAGGAATTTCAGCCCAACCCTTGCAACATCGCTGGGTTCTTCAAGCAACAAGCTACCATTCCGGTAAGTGTGAGCACAACTTGGCGAAGCTCTAGTTTCATTCACGCTGTCTTCTTCGAGTCAGCTACTACGGCAATTTTTCGTTCTCGCATGAACATCGCTTTTCTTTGTGTTTTGCATCGCGCTCTAATTTCTACATCCGGTCGTCGGGGACCCTTTTCCTTCTACAGGCTGGCACTGAAGTGTATGTGCCTTATGACGGGGTGCACCAGCTCGGTGGGCCTCCCAGGACTATATTAGGGAAAGAAGTGGAGCCGCCGCAGCCGGGCCACGGCCCCGTCACAGTGCGCATGCAAGAAATCAGCAGCTTGCGGCGGCTGATCTTCGAAGGCGAGCAGCTCGGAAACTGCCTCCGGGACCGGTACAGTTCCCAGGTGAAGTACGTGTCGAGAGCGCGCCAGCGCGCGTCGAGCTACTGGAGCCTCACGCTGCAGCGCGAGAGATCGCCTGAAGAGGCGGCAGCGGCAGCCGCGAAGAGCAATGGCAGCAACGCTGCGACGAGCACTTTGGGCCCCGTGGAATACATGTGCTTGGTTGAGATCTGGCATCTGCGGCGCGGCAATGTGGTGCACCAGGCAGAAGGCCCTCGGCCGCGCACGATCCCTTCGCCCGAAGCGTGGTACTGGCTGGACCAATGGTGCAAGCAGGAAAACCTCGATTTAACCGAGTGGGAATGCTATTCGTAAAGACAAAAGAATCGAGACCAACGAAAAAGGGCTGCCGCCTCTTCAGTCCATTAGCCGGCATATATATATACGTATGCGGCAGTGAAATGGACATTCATCGAGTTTGATGATTCTCGCAGGTGAACTTTGTGTATTTAGTACTCAAAAGTCCAATTCGCAATTGCAATTGCAATTCAGTTCGGAATCACTCACGTGCCGTGACGAGGACGTCCGTAGCGAGGCGCACTAGAAGGAACAGGGAGATATATTTGGGAAGGATATAAAGAGCGGGGCTATAGGACTCTCTGATTATAAGTAGGTGGGAGGTAAACGGAGGTTTGTAGGTATATTGGAAATGGTTTGGGTGCTAGTGCTAGGTTAGGATTCCCGCGGAAAGGGAAATTTTTACTAATCAGACGTGATTTCCGCGACGGGAATTTAGCAGTACCTTTGTGACCACCCGCGGAAACCCGCGGAAACGCCGCGGAAATGCCTCGTGAAGTGAAATTTTTAGCCATCGCGTGGGAATTCCGCGGAAACGGGAATCGCAACTCTGTTTGAGTGCGAAGTGCAGTACGTGGAAATACCTTACACTTTTGTAATCATATGTCGTTCAAGGCTTATACTGGCATCTCAGTATTCGTCTTTGATATTTATTCGAGCATAAACACCTCACGTGCAGCGCTGCGGCCTAACCGCGTCAGCTCAGCTATTCACTTTTCAATTGATACGGATCCATCTTGACAAATTCCAGAGGCGGATTTTTATCTGGGTGAGTGGATTGTTCTGAGAACTTGAGCGGAAAGTGCGCATCTTGGACGAAAGCTACGCGGCTTCGCGGAGAAAGGTCAATCTGAACGAGGACTCTTCGGAGGTCAGTGCTGAAAGATACGGGCCAGTCTTCAGTCAAACACAACATTGAAGCATTCACATTGCTCCACTTCGCTCCACTGCAGGCTCTTCTTAACCGTTATTGCCTCTTCAGTACGTAAATGCCTACGCTTCGTTCTCTTCCACCCGATGTCGTCCACATCATCTTCACACATTGTTCTGCATACGATGCACTCGAAGTCGAAAAGACATCTCGAGCCTTTCGACACAATGATGGCATTGTTCGAGCTTGGCCAATAATGTTACGGTATCTTGGCATTGTGGTTCCAGAAGTCGCTGATCTGAGTGCTCGCCAGAAGGCCCAACATATTTTAGTTGAGCTCGCACTGAAAGGTGCGTCGGTCGGCTACGGTCAGGTCAAACCCAATGTAGAGTGTGCCAATTGTGCTGCTGATTCGGCAGTAGCATCAAAATCGCTTGACCTGGCCGAAAAAACTTGCGCAGTATCGGTACCTCAATCTGCGTTATGCTATGGCGACAAAGGCAAAGATGTCTCCCTCCTTCACGATGCTTTGACAAAACTCGGCTTCATGCAACTTCGCGCAGATGACGACGGCGAAAAATTTAGCGCATGGACACGCGACGCTCTCTTGACTTTTCAATTTCGTCACATTCACACTTTTGAGCACCGCATGTGCGATACTCTTGGAATGTATGGACCTGAAACGGCAGCAGCTTTGGAGCATGAGTTGACCTTATTAGAAGCCGGCAGACGCAGCAATGCATGTGCTGGGTCTGAGGTACGAATGCGGACAGAGGCACGATGCGTAGCAGCACAAAATGTGCGTAATTTTCGGGGTGGTAACACGGCACAAGTTCAACATACCAAAGCAGCTGCCGCAGATTCAAACGAAAAGAAAGTCGACCGAGGCTTGGATGTTAACTCGGTCCATCGGGCACGAATCATCATTCTCGGCGGACGGCGCGCTGGTGCTTCGTCACTTGTGAAAGCTTTCTTGGGAAAACCATTCAATCGTGACGGTGGTGCGGAGGATGCGCAGCACGCCGATGTCGCAGTGTATGGATCGAGTGTTTCGTTGTGCGGAGCACCCGTGCATTTGCGGCTTACTGAAAAACGCGCCACAGCACGCCGCACGCCTTTTTCATCAAAATTGTACGCAGGCTCCGACGCAGCTGTGCTAGTATGTTTCAACGTACGCGATTCTGCGTCACTGCAAGAAGACGCCGTCGCATGCCTCGCCGAAGTGTACAGTCTCTCTGCCAGCCGTCAAGTCTCCAATTCATTACCCATTATTCTCGTGGGCTGCCAAGCCGACGACTTTCACGTGTCGGGACACAACAACCAACCTGAAGAGGATGAAGGCATGTCTAATGCAGCATCTGCAGCAGTGCCACCGCTGCTACACGCTGTCTCGTTTGATGAAGCAGCTGCTTTCGCAGCCGCGCGAGGCATGATTTACGTTGAGACCAGCGCTTTCCGCGACGAAGTGGAAGCGCCCTTCTTGCTTGCAGCTCTGGCAATTGCACGCAACAATAGCTGGCTGCCGTTGGGGCAAGCTGCAAATGCGCGCCACCATGCGCGAACAAGTGATATGAAGTTACGCGAAGCAAATTATTACCAAGGGCACTCGAATTAGGCTGTTAGAAAAGAACTCAGGGAGGCGCATGAATGTCGCGTATCAACTGGTGGGCGGTATTTAGAGGCGAAAATCGTTTTGATCCGGCTTGATAGACCCCAGAGATCAAGGGCCGTAGAAGGAAACGGACATCGGCCCAACAAACAACAGAAGACATGTGTAGCTGCGTAATCCTAGGAGAAGACTGACTAGGTAGCTCAAAAAAGAATCATACGGGGGGCTTGGCGTCCTCTTGGGTTATATAAGATATAAGCCCTGCCTCGTGAATTGGGCAGCTCCCGAGCAATATAGGAAATTCGAAAATGGTTCTAATTCCCTCTGACGTATAGCCCAGTGGCTTTGACACAGGCCCCTATGGGCTGGAATTAAAATACTGACAGGAAGGATACCAAACCAAAGCCGCTCATACAAAGAGAGTTACTAATGATAGAAGAGAGAGCTGCTAGGCATACTGCCCCTGCCGCTGTGATGCCACAAGAGGCACTTTCTGCAACCACGCATTGCTCGGGTTTTGCCCTTATCGGGGACGCTTACGTCACTATTGATCTGAGTCTGGGTGTCAAAAATCCGTTCTTTCGTTTCTTGTTTGGAAATGCATCAAAGGCGATGTCAATGCCAGTGGCCACCTGGAGTGGCAAACTGCATCTGAATCACGTACCTGAGCAAGTCAAATTGGATTAAAAAGTCAAAAAGTGCAATAGAGTAATTGACACCAACAAAATCGAGGCAACAAATACGAGTAAATCGAAAAATTAAACACTCGAAGTAAATTACGTTCTCTCCTAGTTGGTGCATTGGTTGAATCTTCAATCTGACGAGCGCAATCGGGGTTCTTACCGAATGCGGCATTGCGCTTCGTTGTAGACCAAATACTCCGACTGAGAAAAAGACGTGTCCCCACTGAGGTCGGGGTTCGGAATTACTGGCCCCTGTTTAGAGAAGAGGCAAGCAAATGTGATATAACGGATACATTACTACACAATTTCCATACATAAGCAAGGGAAGAGTAAACTGTAATGCAGGTGAGAAACTGTGGTTCTCCTCGTACCTGTGGCACAACTACATCACGACCATCCATGTTCACAGTTAGGTCATTCTTGGGGTCTGGTTCGGTGCGACCAACGGCTACACAAGAATGAGCGCCGTGCTCCGATGCAGGGTCGCTGTCGTTCCAGCCAACTTGACCATCTTTTGTGATGAGGCGCGGCGTTCCAAGGGCAGCCTGCATGAAAAAGAAGTAGTTTACAAGGAAGAATATGACGGAGAGAGAGAGTGCAAAGTGATTAAAGAAGCAATGCAGCATCAAAATTTCAAGGATTTTTTTTATAAACAGAATGAATGTGAATGATTAGATGGAACCCAAATATAGAGGCGTGCTTTCCCAAGTGCACTCACTTCACACAGGAACATGACGCCGGTGGTGCCTTGCGCCGTGCAATAACCCGCAGACTTCCCGTTTTCCGATGCCAGGTACACCCCCGCCCCGACGCGCCCCCCCGAGTGGGGCATAATGCGCAAACCGCTCTTGAGAATGGCAGCCACCACGGCTACGTTGGTACCGTGCCTAATGGCCGATCAATCGATGTTTGCAAATGCAATATGCATTAGTGATAAGGAACGAAATGTATAAAATTCGAAGTCCAGATACATGAGCAGGCCATACCACATAACAATTACGGCATAGAAATTTGAAGAGGTAAATTGAGTGCCAATAGTATTCTTCTTAATGCAAAACTTATTGCTGTCAGAGTACATTTGAAAGAAAAAGAAAAGCAGACATCTAATGTAAATTTTTGGAATATGCCGCACCATAGAAGTTTTCGATTGTCCATTTTCGCGCAATGTTTGTTGAAACGTGCGCCATCGCCGCCGCTGTCCACCTACAGCGCACAGAGACAAAAATATTGATAATGTTTCACGGCTCAGCAGAAAAGTAAGCGCTCTTAGAAAGGAACGAGCGAGAAAACAGAGAGATTAATATCAAGATCGAGAAAGAAAGGTGTTCGGTACAAGCCACGAGCGATGCAATAGCTTCTGTCCTTTCCTTGTAAAGAGCAAACCTTGAAGACTTCTTGCACGCGGCATTTGCGGGTGCCTTGCGTGCCGTCGGTGTATGCTTGCACCATCTTGTACTCTTCCGACGCTTTGTCGAGAAGCACCAAAGCAGCTCCGAGCGACTCGTAGGCCGCGTCAATAGGCGCCGGCTTTTTATTGCATGATGTATACACACGCGCATGGTGAAATTCGCAAATACAAGGAAGAAATAGACAGAAATATGCATAAAGCGGCAAAGGTAAAGTCATCACGTGTGTCCATTTCAACCTAACAATTGACCAACACTTTTCAAAGGAAAGTATTCAAGAAAGAGGGAGAATAAATGAAGACAAAGACGAAAGAAATCAAATCATTCAATTAAAAACGCCCAAAAGATGCATTTGCTCTCTCACTCTTTCCCTCCGTGCTGTACCTCAAGCGTTGCTTTGCCTCTGCCTTTCGCCTTGGAAGCCTTGGCGCTCGCCACAGCGGCTCCAACGTCGCCCAGCACGTTCAGCATGTCTTTCTTAGCCTGCGAGCACGAAATCCGCCCACATATTAGGGCGCGTAGATGGAAAAAGAAGAATGTGATTGGTACACGAAAAGACTTCTCATGTCAAGTGTCAACGTGATCTCTCATGAAGAAGGCAGCAAAAGCTTAAAGCGATGCACCTGAATGTCCGCCAGTGTCAGGAGTGGGGCTTTGCTGCGCCCGAAGTTGTGCGGAATGTACGTGTAAAAGGCTGAACAAAGCTCGGCGAGGCGCTCTTGCGATCCTTTCTTCGGAAGCTGCTTAACAACGCGCACACACAAGCGCAACCATGAATGTAATGCACAGCGATGCAGAGAGCTGATACGGGTCGATCGTGGAAAAATTAATGCTATTCATGCTTGTCTTGCTATTTGTTTTTAGGAGCCAAGACACCAATAACATGTATGAAAGGATCTAAGGAAAGGGCGAGAAAAATATGAAGGGGAAGCTACAAGAGCAACCACCGGTGCTTGGCCCGTGGTCAACAGAAAAAAAAGGACGAGAAGAGAAGAAGAAGAAAGTCCAAGGCAGTGCTCGTTTTCTTCTGTGCGTTTTTGTATTTATAGACGTGGTCGCTAACAAACAAGAACCTTGAGGTGAGTTTCAACCGCGAGAAGGGCTTCAAAGCCGCTTTCCACGGTTCGTGGGCTGATGTCGCCCAGAGGCATCTTGTTGGTGTCAACCCCCATGAATGCGAGTTGAGCTTGAAACATGTCCGCGTTTGTCACCAACTGCACGAACGAGGCCAGCGCCCCGTTGACTTTGGCTGGCGCGTACACCACCGGTTCAGCAGCTGCGGCTCCACCGCTGCTGCTAGCTAAGCTATTCAGCTTGTCGGCTTGGCTGCTGCTGCCGTCATTCTTGGCGTCGTAAGCTTCGAAAATCACGCTGTACTTGCCTTTTTTCCCGCCCGGGTAAGCACCCTGGTTGCCTGCCCATTTGTGGGAAGTTTTATCCTTGAATTTCGCTTCAAACTTGGAGATTGCCGCGGCTGGGTCCGGAAAAGGCCCGTCGAGGCCGTTTTGGCCGCTTTCCCCAACGCGGCCCCAGCGCGTCCACGCGTAAAACGACGCTCCTTGCTTCACAACTTGGCCGCGGTAAAACCTAATAGCATCAAAAGATAAGAGCAAGTGGCACGCAAACGACGCGCAATTACTACATGCAAGCGAGCAAAAGCACGAAGTCAAACGTCTATCAGGAAAAATACATTCTTGTTTATCTTGTTCTTTCCTTGTTGTTGTTGTTGCTGCCAGAAATGTCAACTTGGTTGCCTAGCCAGGCATAGTCCTCGTGAACGCTCAGACTGCCAAGTAACTTCCCACTTTCCAAAAGACCTGTTTCCACTGGGATTGAGACGTTTACTATCGCTGGCAAAATCGATGCATTGGCGACTGATGGTTTTGCTGCTTTGCCTTTGCCTTTGGAAGTGGTGGCTGCAACTGGCAGAGGCGGAGCTGCAGTTGCTACCACTGATGCCATGGCCGCTTTCTTACCTTTTTTAGCTGAAGGCGCCGCAGCGGCCATGGATGCTTTGGTATTTAAGACAGGCGCGTTGGCTTGGACGGGCGCGCCCCCGAGGGCGAAGGGCGCGGGGTCTGCGAGGCCGCCTTGTTGGTCACACGCCTCAAGCCAAGCTTCGGCCACGATGAAGACGTTGCCAGCCAATGCTGCAGCAACCTGAAGGAAAAGCCAAAAAGAAATAAGAATCAGAGACCTTTGCGAACACTAATTTACCTGTAGATGTCACTCAAGGAATAGTGGTCATGGAAGGAGTGAAGGTAAAATGAGAATACGATATCGTGTGTGTGACAGTAGGTAAAACACACGTCTCGTTATAGTCGCTTGCCTTGGCAGTTGGTCCCGAAAACTCCGCAGTGGTCGTGACGAGGTGAGTCACAGATTTAGTGATAGAAGATGCAGTTTTACCCCCCTTGGATTTGATTTCTGCCTCCAGGGCTGGGCGCCCCTGGTTTGTATTTGAACACGCACACGCCATTGACAAGATCGTGAAACCCGATTCAGAAGACACAACGAGCTTCAGCCATTCAAGATTACAACATCCTCGCACCTTGCTATGGGTCCCAGAAAGGCAAATTACAGCTCCTGCGAAGGGTTCTGAGCTGGCAGCTCGCTTCTTCGGTGGCATCTGTGAGGCAACAGATGAAGCAGGCACCGTTGTCAGCTTACTCTGCTATGTCGATGATGATCAGATGTCAGATTGAAGATCAGAAGATTCTCGAAAGACTCGTCAGTAGGGAAGAAGTGGAAACACGGAAAATAGGAAGAAACGAAACATGGACTTTTCAGGGATTGTTTCCCAGCAGGTGCACCGAAGTGGACGAGAAACCGGGGAAAAAGCACGACATAATTGTTTCGTTTCTCATGAAACGGGCCTGGATGGCTGAATGATTGTTTCTGTTTCCCAGGCGGAAACGAAGCACCTTGATTTTCCAGGTTTCTCCCGGGTTTCGTTTCAAATTCGCCCCTCGAAGTAGGTGATCCTAAGGGGCCTATGTTAAAGACTAGCCTCGATCAAAGGAAAAGAAGTCCGACAATGCAAATTTGCATCTGAAGTGAAGTTCGCATGTAAATTTATGGCGGTCACGTACAAATATTAATATTTCGCCTGTTCTCTGCGCCTTCCGGTCTCACCTGTGACGCCCCACATACCAGAAGATGATTAGATTAGATTAGATTATACTCCCCAATTGCAAAGAAACAACAACAAATAGCATAAAGCTGCGTTTTGATGAATCCTCCAGAACAAGTCTGACTGGGCTGAGTGAGATGGAAAC
>Ga0307930_1003602_pt1 | contig 11271 bp, 8 predicted proteins | sample OrgLakmetageno46_FD_203161 | JGI IMG/M metagenome (GOLD analysis project Ga0307930, IMG submission 203161) | Saline water microbial communities from Organic Lake, Antarctica - #46 | ecosystem: Environmental > Aquatic > Non-marine Saline and Alkaline > Saline | place: Antarctica: Organic Lake... | reverse complement strand
AGGCAGGGTGCCTTCAATTTCTGCTCAAAGCTACTTCTCCCCTGAATCGAGCTGGAATAGTGACGATGGCGTAGCACACTTTATAGGCTCTAGTGTAAGATAACATGTGCGGCTGCTCTGTAAATAAGATGGCTTTGCTAAATGGTCTTCTTACACCATCACACACTCACTGATCTAGCTAGAGTAACTATACATACTTAGCAAATACTTAGCTCCGTAACTTATAATTTAGTCCGTCCATACATAATTTAGCTCCTCCACGCCTACAGAAGGAAGGTACACACTATACTACGCATACACGTTCACAGTACAGGGTATACAGTACAGCGCAGCGTATCTTTCATCTTTTCGTCTTCAGCAGCTACTGCCAGAAAGTGTTGGGGCGCAAGTCATTTCGCGCCTCAATTGAGCCTCAGATAGAAAGATAACGCTTCACTTCGCCCTAGCGGCGGCGGGGTATATAATTGGGCTGATTTTGCTAGCTACTGCAGCCTACTACATCGTTTTCTACTTCACTACAAGTTGTTTGGGTGCGCTGTGTCCCGAATCAGTCACACCGCTGCCGCTGCCCGAACATGGCGCCAGTACTCCAGCACCTAGCAAGCCTCCTCGCCTTCGCTTCAATGTTCGGCCCGGTGGAGGCGTGGGCAAAGCTAGTGCTCTGCAAGCGCAACCGCTGGCGTCAGATTGGTGGGCTTCAGAGCCGACCTCACCACCGGCGCCCTTGCGGTATGTCGATGACGACGGGCAGCAGTATGGGCGAGGGGGACCGGTGCGACCTAGCTACAATTTTCTATAAAGCAGCTTAAAATCTTAGAAGTATTGTGACTTCATGTTGTTGTTTTTCTAATTGAAATGCCAACCCTGTTCAGTACCTATCGTATTTGGATTTTACGGTTGTGTTCGTTCATGTGTTATGTCGTTTTTATTTTTTTGCTTTGGCAGAGTCCAAGTGGCAGCCTCCGCGCTCGCAACTCGACAGGGATCGACCCTTAGCGGCCTGCGCGGGCTCGTCACGGAGATAGATGATGCACCTTCTAATGCGAAAACCTCTAGGGATGTAACGGTGCGCTTTATGTTCGGTTCTTTCGATCCAGATCGCGCTCAACCTCCGGGCTACACGCATACGTTCCCGGAATCGGAGCTCCTTAGACTCGTTGGGGACATTAGTCCTGATAGCAGTAGAATAAGTACGGATAGTGAGATTACCGGAGAAGGCGCCATCAATGGCAGTGATAGAAATAGCAACAGCGGCAGCGACAAAACTCTCGTCCTTGGTGCTGCTTTCGTGGTTCAAGCAGAGAAGTGTCTTGGGACCTATGATTTGGGCCATCGTACTGCAGCCAAGTTGGGTGGCGTGGGTTTAGGCGGAGGCGTGTCTGCAAACGAATGGGCGGAAGCTCAAAGCGCGGTGGAGCGAGCTTCTTTGCGAAGCGCCGTGCAAAGACTGCTCGTGCCTAAGCCATTCCAAGGCGAAGACGGCAGCAGCAACAGTCACATGTCAACGCAAGAGAGCGATTTCGAGCTTCAGCCTTATCGCGGCGATTTCAACGACGATGCTACCAAGCAGAGCAGCGGCCCTGTGTGGTGCGAGCGCGTGACCTTGGGCATTTGTGCGCCAAATGCTGCGGCTGGTGTGGCAGCGCTCAAGAGGTAACAATGATATTTGCAGAAGGGAGTCCATTCCACTCTCATACGGGAGCACACAGTGATAGACGCAGCGCTTATAAGCGTGCTTTTCATGTGCTCCCCATCCTTGACTTATTGACTGATCGGTTGTCCGACCAAACTACGGGGTTTTTTTTTCTTCCTTTTGCGGGTGCTTATGCTGCAACTTTTGTCTTCTAGGTGGGTCACGGCGCTGGATCTGCCGCGGGGTGTGCTTCATGGGATGGACAAAGACGGCGAACCTCTCACGGTGAGATACTGCTTCCGCATTGAAGGTTGAATCGTGAATCTAAAACCAGTGCTACGATGATAAGTTCCCGTGCATAACAAGTGCCTATTCGCTCTGGCACGATCGGAGACGCACCAGGGAAGTTTTTGTAGAGTGGAGGAAGCCAGAATGCTGGCGGGTGTCTAGAGAGACATGAGCCTTTTCATGCCTTAACTACCCTTAATTCCGTCGATTTACTATCGCTGACATCGCTCTTGATTGAGTGACCCTGCTCTTTGTTTTTGCCTTGACTATTGCCTCGTTTGTGACGACTTTTACTGCACGACTGCGCAGATTGAGGGCCCCGTGTACATCAAGTACAACTCGGGCACTCGTACTTTCGCTGAAGTGCGCTCAAACGGTGGCATCATGTGGAAGCCAGGCGACGCATTCTTGAACAGGTGTGCATTCGTGGTTGTCGGAAGTTGGCGCTAGAGTTGTATAGATGTGCCACCAATATGATGTTTCTCTTGATGCATGTCGTTCTTTCTTCTTGTTCACATTCTTCTCTTGCTCTCGCGTTGTCTATTGGCCACTGTTCCGTGAATTGCCGTGCCTCTTCAACAACTTGCAGTTACGATGGCGATTACCGGGGTGTGGGCTTCGTTCCGCATCTCTGCGATGGTGACCCTAGGCAATATGCCTACCTCCCGCTCGACCTCTTTTGATGCAATCCACCACCAAAGCCACCAACAAACTTGTCGAAGTGCTGGGAGTTAGCAGCTCAGCAGCTCCATTTAATATCTTGATGGGGTATAGACACACACAGACACACAGCCCCCGAGAAGCCGGTGCAGAGGGCCAATAGGCAGAGGTACGGAGTAATATAGAGCTAATTAGGTAGTCTAAATGCCGATATCGAGAATTCTGGAACTGGAACTGTGGTTATGCTAGAAGATGGAAGTACGGACTTGTTTGGGAATGACAGTTTTCACGTAAACTTAAAATTTACGTTCCTTAACGTCCATTTACGCAATTTCCTCCGAATGTGGTGCTAAATGGTAAATGAGCCTTTTTCAGAAGGAGGTCTGATTAGCTCAAGATAGATACTGGTTCACTAAATGCGATATAAGGATAATCGCGACTAGCGTCCGTGGCGTTTGATGGAAGATATATGGGTGTTTATGGCAAGTTTATGTACTTGTAATCGCATCTGCCCTAATTCAACGACACAGCGACGCCTCAACTGCCTCATGAAAGACGCATCAAGTTAACATCAAACAAAGCGCCGTCACGGCCATTGACACAGCAAGCAACCAGTAGCTTTTGAGGGCAACTGCTTATTTGTCGTCGATCACCTTCTTACCCGCAATGCGGCCCGTGCGGCGCGCAGCAATGAGGCCCACCTTCTTACCGGCAGGGTCGTCGCGCTTGGTGGTCGACGGGTGACCAATGTGCTGGTGGTTACCACCACCGTGGGGGTGCTCCACAGGGTTCATGGCGCAACCGCGCACCTTGGGCCACGAGTTGCGCTTCACGCGGTACTTGTGGAAGGCGCGGCCGGCCTTGAGCATTGGCTTGTCGGTGCGGCCGCCGCCGGCCACGATGCCTACCATGGCGCGGCACCGGTTGGAGAAAGTGCGCTTGGAGCCCGACGGCAAGCGGACACGGGTGGTGCCCTTGTCGAAATCGTGGGTCACGATCGACGCGTAGTCGCCCGAGCACCGGGCAATCTTGCCTCGATCTCCAGGGGCCGACTCGATGTTGCACACCAGAGTACCCTCAGGCATCTCCGCAAGCGGCAAGATGTTGCCTACTACCAGCTTGGCCTTCTTGCCGCAGTAGATGAATTGACCCGAGTAGGCGCCCTCAGGAGCGCAGATGAGCTGCGACTCCCGGCCATACTTGTAGACTTTCTGGAACTGCACGCGGGCTACGGGAGCACCCCTACCAGGCTCGTGGAGGATCTATATCAGAAAGAAGAATTGACGAGTTTAGGCGATGCTCTAAGCTCTATTAGAAAGGATGAATGCGTCAAGGTCAGCTTAAGCGATGCGGCGAGACAGTGCTCCTGGCAGCAAGTGCCAAGGAATGAGTTTAGCTGGCCAACATGCATTTAGCGGCATCTCACCTCCTTGATCACGCCCTTGACGTAGCCCTCACGCTCAGCGTAGTCAAGCACACGCAGCTTGACGGCGCCGATGCGCTTGCTTACGTGACTCCGGAACACGGAGCCCTTGCCCTTGCGGCACCCCCGGATTACCTTGCCCATCTGCGTGGGTAGCCCGAAAAAGAAGAATAGGTAGGTTAGATAATCGAGGCAAGAGTAAGAGACGAAAGCTAAGAGAGATGCTTGTGCAGTCTAAGCTTTCGAGCGCCACTCATGGCCAGGGCAGGCATGGCTAAGCACCTCGAACTGTGTGTAATCGACGACCCAAACAAGAGATGAATGATGGGCGATTTTGCAAAATTCGAGTACGTACGCGATGTAAACTCATGGATTATTTTTATTTGCCTGTTTTCTCTTTTTTTGCCTGCTCTTTTATGTTTTCTTGTTTTCTTTGTTTTTTGTTGTTCGTTGTTCATGTTGCTTTTTGTTTCTGCTTGTTGTCGTCGGTCTTAGCATGCATAGCTTATAAGCTTCATGCTTCATGGCTTCCTAACCAAACCATGGCTTGACGTCCTACTGGCCCGCTACCTAGCTATCATCTCAATCGGTGTTAAGACAGCTTCTTCCATAAAGTACTTACTTCGATTCGTGGTCATTACGTTTTGTTGTTAAATACTTTGGTTCGCATCCATGGCAGCTGCGTTACGGCTGAGCACCTCTGCGCCGCGCAGACTAGGGAGTATTGGGCGACATGTAAGGCCTAGGCTCAGTGGAACACGCCTTTTAGCGGTTGATGCATCTGCTGCCGCCTCGACTAGCATAATTGACACTGCAGTAGCGCCAATACAATCGGGGCTGTTAGTAGTGCATGAGACTACTGGATTGCCGTGGTGGGCCACCCTAGCCCTGACGGCTGTTAGCATGCGCACGGCATTCCTCCCTGTCGTTTACTACCAGGTATGGCAAGTGCATGAATTTTGCAATTCATTAATGTACATTTAACTCGCATTTTGTCCTCCTCTGTGTGGGCTGACTACTTTTGTTGCTCTTTCCACTTGAATTCGGTAGTTGCACGCCAGTGAGCGTTTGATGCAGGCCATGCCAACGGTGGCCCATTTGCACAGCCTCTTGAAGCGCAAGCTAGCAGATTTAGAATCACATTGCGCAGCGGCAACTCCCACTGGCGCTGGCTCCACCTCTATCAATGGGGGCGCAACTTCTAGTCAGAGCCGCGTAGAATTGCTGTTGGCTTTCGGCCGAGGCGCGCGCGCTAGCTTGCGACTGCACCGAGCATCTCCCTGGACTGCCGTTGCGTCACCCTTGCTGACGATTCCCGCTCTAGGTACAGCGGTGCTAGCCACGCGAGGGCTAGTGGACGGTGGTGGGTACGGTCTCGACACTGGCGGTCTAGCATGGGTGCAGGACTTAACTGTGAGTGATCCTACGCTAGCACTCCCCATGATGGCAGTGGCATCCACTTACTTCAACCTTGAGCTCAGCCTGGGATCACGCGGTGCTGTAACCACTGCAAGCAACGCTTCGGATGCTCATTCCAGCACAGCTTCTTCGACGTCCGATAAAAGTCGAGGAGACGAAGTCGATACAGCAGCAAGTGCCGACGGAAGTGCGTTGCATCCCGCTGCATCGGACCGTTCTGGAGGCGACGCTAGCTTGGTAGCCAACAAAGATGGAGGCGGTGTTCCGAGGGCTGAAACCCACGGCGCGATTGACATTTTCAGGGACGGTTTGCAGACGGTGCTCATATGTGGCCTCCCGTTAGTGTCTACCCTACCAGCGGGGGCTTTTGCCTTTTGGCTCACGTCGTCGGCCTGGACGACAGCGCAGATCATGGGTTTGAGACACCCTCAAGTGCGCCGCGCGCTTGGCCTCAAAACCATCTCTGGTACTAGCAACCAGCCGACTAAATGAAGTAAATGGCATGCGCTACTCTCTGTTTAGTAATAAGCGATTAGCCAAAACAGATGTGCTAGATGTATGGGTCACTAAAAATTCACTGCAGCTTACTTATCTGTAGCTGTAGCAATAGCAATACTCGAACTAATACAAACCCAAATGGCACAGAAGCCAATGCTGCGGGCAGAAGTGGGAATGCGCGTGCGTTGCGCAAACAAAGCAAGTGCCGAATGATTCAGGAGGGAGAGGGGCATTGGCCAAATTCCTCGGAAAATTTGCAAAAAGCGAGGGATTTGTGGGTGTTGCGCACCGCAGAACAATAAAGAGGAAGGCGCGCGAGCAAAGAAGCTCGTGACATGCGAAACACGAGGTCCACTCGGCAGAGGTCAAAGTGTGCCTTTCAGCGCGTAAGGCGCCTATTGTTCTGCCCCTGAGCCAAAAGAGGCTTTGACGGGACAGGAACTCCTTCCTCGTCCGCGGAGTGGCAGTGAATCTATAGAAAAGCCCCCCCTCAAAAATACAAACAACAACATGCAAGCGGGCCGCTTGTGGCCTAGCGGTCCCTCCCTATCAAAGAGCTAAACCCATAAATTTACCATCAAACGCCACGGGCGAGCAATAAAGATATAACAAAGCCAAATTATAATAATAACGGTTTCTTGATTGCTTGAGTAGTTCATGTGTGGCCCTTAAATATTCTACCTTCATAGGCATATCGTATTTCGTAATTCAGACTTTGACTATTTAGGGCATAGAGTACCACAGAGAAGGATGCTCCCAGAAATACCCTTATTAAAGCCCTGGAATTCGCAATAAAAATATCTCACACCACACGGACAACTCGGACTCAGCGGAATCATTCACCTTCGTCGTCGTCGTCGTCGCCTTCTTCCTCCTCCTCTTCCTCGTCTTCATCCATGCCCCCATCACCATCTTCCTCTTCTTCTTCTTCTTCTTCTTCTTCTTCTTCAGACGCCACAAGCGACCCATAGCCGTCTTCTTCGTCACCGCCGTCGTCGTTCTCAGAATCCGTCGCATCACCGTCACGCAGCGATGTCGCTACCACCGGAGACCGAAATTTCTTGCCTTTTCCTTTGTCACGACGCGGAGGCGATGGGCTGGCTACACGCTTCTTTTTGCCCTTTTTACCTTGCATCATCGCTGCTTTGCTAATGGCGCTCCCTGCTTTCTCTTCACCTTTTTCGTACCTCTGCTTCTCATCTTCGTTGTCGGCCTCTTCCTCTTCCTCTTCTTCTTCTTCTTCTTCAACTGGCTCTACGGGTGCAGTCCAAACAGACCCATCTACGTTGCGCGCTTTCAGAACCCCCACCGTAAAGAAGGCTGCGTCCTGGGGGGACACCAGCGCGCCCGTGCACGCGGATTTCACCGTATATATAAGGGTTTCGAGCACTTTCCGAACCACGGGAGCTTCCCGAGCCAGCGTCGGGATTTTGTTGGCTTTGCCGTGCGCCGCTAAGCTCTGCATTTGCCGGGTGGACATTTGCAAGTCTTTTAAAGCGTCAATCACTTTCGCCGCCAGTTTTTTGTCGGCGAGCATTTCTACAAGCAGCGGCATGGCCTTCAACACTTGCTCGACGAACGTGCGGCCTTCTTTCAAAGCCGCCATGAGCACCCCATTGCTCTGCAGACCGGGCACGCGAGTCAAGGTTATAGCGAGCTGAAACACGCAAATGAGCCGCGCGGTTTGCAACAGCAGCGCGCGAGGGTCTCGCCCCGAAGTGCCCTGGTCTAAACGGTGAGCTTTGAGCTCGCACACTAGAGTGGCTAAGAGCGGTTGAAAATAGTGCACGAAGTTGGCCTTGTTGAGCGTAGGAAACAAGAGGGCAGCTTCAGCCTCAGCACTAGCATCATCGTCGTCGTCGTTGTCACTGCCACGCTCACCGCCATTGCCACTACCACTGCCTGCCATCAGCGCTAGCACGTTGCTTGCCCAAGACTCGAGGCAGTTCAAACGAGTGCCTGCATGCGTCAAATGAGTAGCCACAACAAACGCCAGCACTTTCGGCTGCCGAGGCGCACTGCTACTGCTGCCATTTCCAGTGCTCTGAAAGCCCAAATCAGTGCGCTGCAAGAGTTGTTTGGCAGCTTGTGACAATTCCTCACTCAGAGCGACTACAGGAGCCCGCAGCAGTTGCAGGCGCTTTTTGGACGCAGCTGCATTAGCACTACTAGACGAAGAAGAAGCTCCGGCGTCAGCAGTGTCACCGTCCTCTGCCGCCTCTGCCAAAGCAAATGCTTCGGAATCATTGTGCGCTCGTTCGCTTCCCACTGCATCGACCAATCGCCCAGCCTGTACCACAATAGCTTCCAGCACTTGAAGCACCTCCCCGCAACCGCTGAGCGACCGCACCATCGGCAGGAAGCCACGCAAGCGTGAAAACACTGCTGCGAACGCACCCACTCCTGCGTCCTGGCCGAGCAGCTCGTCACCGCAATCAGTGATGCTGCTGCTGCCACGTTGCGTGGAAGTAGCCACTGACTTGCTGCCTGCGAGGTCGTGCATGGTGCGCAAGAGGAAAGCGCGGCCGTGGCTAGTAGCGGGTAAGTCTACTGCGTTGCAGACGGCTTCAACCTGAATGTGCGCGAACAGGAGTCAACAAACACCTCAAATAAGAAATTCGATTGCAAATCCCGTCCAATCGATGAAAGAAACTGAGTCTCAAAGAGATAAAATCGTGACGTTACCGTGCGAAGGAGGAGCTCAAAGCACGGCCATGCATCCGGGTGCCCTTCGTCATCTGCAGCAGGCGCCATGCAAGTAAAACGCGCGTATTGCTCGTCGTCTTCGTGCAAATCGTCGACCAGGGCTAGCTCGAGACGCCCCAGTAATCCATGCAAGCTTCCAAACACCCCACCGTTCAAATACAGCGCCAACAGGGCGTTGCTGTCCAAACTACTACTATTACATGTGCTGTCTGCCTTGGCGTCAGAATTATTGCCGAAAACACTGTTGCCGCTAGTAGAACCAATGTTACTACCGCTTGCTCCGCCACCGCTGGCAGCTAACTTCGCCTGTCTGGCCGCCGCGAGGGCGCCTCCGTTGCCACCAAAGCCCACTTTGGGGGGTGCCAGGGCCCGGCTCAGGTGTGCGTGCACGTCCGTGAGGAGGAGCTTCACCACATTAAAATTGAGAGCAGCCGACGCCTTTTCTTTCTCGGATGAGGATGGTAATTGGTGGTGCCCTTGTTGGGATTCGCTCAAGAGGCCAATGGTGTTGCCAGCGGTGTCATGCTCAACTCGCTGAAGCACAGGCCACGCCAAGACGAGCGCTACTTCAGGCCGCAGAGGCCGGAAACTGAGGCTTAAAGCTTTGCTTAGCACGCCTTTCTCATCTAGAGCAGCTTTTGCAGCGACCTTCTTTGATTTGGCGGCGGCTTCCAATTTCAGCATCTTCTGTTTCTGCTTCTTGGCGAGGGCAATTTTCGCTAGATTTGCTTTCTTGTTCGCAGCAGCTTTGCCTTTGCCTTTCCCTGACAACTTTTGCGGGTTCGCATTTTCATCACCTTCATCACTTTCATTGCCCATCTCTGCCTCGCCATCTTCATCGTCATCTTCTTGCCCTGCATCCATACCATCGCCATCTTCTTCTTCGACTTCCTCTTCTTCGTCGTCTGCTTCATTCATCCCAGTCGAATGAGCTGACGCAGAAGAAGAAGCACCACCCAGGCGTACTCCAAGCTCAGCTGCGAATTGCGGTGTTCGATACGCCATTTCTTCGAGTTCCTTGCGAAGCAAACACAGGCCGTCCAAGCGCTGCACCACCTGATGAAAAGAGAAGTGTATTGGTTGTTTGAAATTCGATACAGTCTCAGCGACTCAAGATTGAAATGGTCTGAATGTAAGGAAATGAGGGAGAAAGATGAAAAGAAAGTAGTCTACTTAAGGCAAAGATTATGGAGGGAACAAAACAAATAAGCATCATGATTGACCAACCTTCCAGCGGTACTCCAATTCCGGCATCTTGACAAACACATTCACGAGATCTCGAACGAAGTCAATCGCGTACTTGTGTGCCCAGCAGCATATCATTTGCCTGTAAAGACCACAAGTAGACACACAAGTGAGTACGCATCATGAGCAGGCACACTGCCATAGCTTGATTTTGACTCTATTTTCTCCTCCTTCGACTATATCTCAGACGCGGAAACACACTCCTTTTTTACTTCTGTGCACCCAAACACTCACGCGCGAGGTGGCAGTTCGTCGAATTGGCTTTGGCCTGCGCTCGCTCTCTCCAACAGTTGAGCGCCATCCGCAAGCGCGATTGGGCAGCCAAGCACCGCATCAATGGACTCCGCGTTGCCGGTCATCGACAGCTCGCACGCAGCCACCAGACGCACTAAAGACGACAGATAGACGAGGGAGTCTGCCCCTGCTGTCGCAACCACAGAGGCAGCGCTACAAGCCCCAATGGCACCGCTACCACTGCTGCTGCCACCGCTGCCAGGCATCGATTCTGCAGCGAGGGGCAAGATTTGCAGGTAAATTTCGCCCACTTGTGAAGGCCCATCGAGATCACCCCAGAGGGTAGTCGGGATGAGGCCACTCAAAGACGAGGAGGAGGACGACGACGACGACGAAGGGTTGCCTACAGGGATAGCACTGAGCAACTGCGCCGCTTTTGCAGTGCCTGCGCTGCCAGCATCCTTCTCGACGATGTAGTTGTCCTGAAAAAAAGTCAGAAAGCGGTTGGCAATGCTGTCGACCACCACCGCATGCACGCCGAGTCCGATGCCACCACCATTGTCTGAGCCGTTGTGACCTTCAACCGCACGCGCCAATTCTTCCACTAAGAACCCCAGGAGGCTCGGGTCTCGCGCGCAAGCTTCAACGGCTAAATTTAGCACGTCGCGCACTTCCCGGACCGCAGACACTGACAACGGAGCCGTGACCCATTCCTCACAACCACTGCCGCTGCTGCCATCTCTGGTGGAGTGCCCAGCGATTGACGCTCCATTGACTGGCAGGCCTGGAGTCGTGGCGTCGCTCAAGCACGTGTCGTCGTTGTTGCTCTCGCGAGTAGCAGTGGATTTGTTTTGTTGGCTAGCACCTCCAGCACCAGCGCCCTCTTCTTCGAACAACCACTCTGCAAGACCATTATCACCGCCATCACCACCACTGCCATTGGGTTGACTGTTCCTACCAGAAGATGAAGACGACGACGACGACGAAGCGCGCTGGCGCCTAGCGGCCCCTCTTTGCGCGAGTAAGGCAACAGCGCCAATGATGCCGCGGCGCCGCGTGGCCTGCGGGCTGAGCGCCAAAAACTTGCGCACGACAATGTGGACGTCGTCCACCGGTGACGCAGCACAGGTCGGGGCAAAGGCAGCACTCAAGGAAGATGACGAAG
>Ga0307930_1003594_pt1 | contig 11292 bp, 6 predicted proteins | sample OrgLakmetageno46_FD_203161 | JGI IMG/M metagenome (GOLD analysis project Ga0307930, IMG submission 203161) | Saline water microbial communities from Organic Lake, Antarctica - #46 | ecosystem: Environmental > Aquatic > Non-marine Saline and Alkaline > Saline | place: Antarctica: Organic Lake... | reverse complement strand
ACTGGGCCCTGCATCTGCTTTCGACGATGGTGGTGGTGCTTGCGACGCCACCGTCTGAGCGCGATCCAGAAGTCGCTTGGCTTTGAGCTTCGGAACTCCCAGCGCGACGATCTTCTTGTCGCCCAGCACCACCAGCTGCGCCGCGGATGTCCCACCAGCTGCTGACTCGAGCACGTCATACAGCTTCGACAAGTCGAACTCCTTCAACAGCGAACCAAGATCGTCCGCACCAAGCACTGACGACGATGCCGTCGACGACCGACGACTCGCCTCCAAGTCCTGGCTCTCGTCCAACGAGGATGCCATCGAGCCTCTCTGAGACTTGTCTCCAGCGGCGCCTGGGGCAGCAGTGCTTGAGATCGATGATGTCGTCATCGTCATTGTCTTGCCATCGTTGGTGAGATCGAACAAGTACGCCATCGGCACTTCCTCCTCCAAGTCCATGCCCTCGTAGCTCACGCGAACCGTGCCGATGTCCTCCAGCGACAGCACCGTCGCAGCGTTCAGCGTTTGCTCGTACCACACGCGCACCTTGCTGCCCTTCTTCACCTTCTTCGGATCCATGCTGCCGCCGAACCGCACTGGGATCTTGCGCACCTCCGTCTCTTCGACCTCGAAGGTGGCGTCCTCCTCGTCATAGCCCACCAGCATGCGCACCTCGTACCCGTCGTCGACAGCTGCCGAGGTGACCATGCCAGGAAGCCAGTCCTTCTCTTCCATGACGTCGTCTTCGCCAACGTAGACTTCCACGAGATCGCCCTTTGCATGATCTTTTGTGGCTTTTTTGGGGGTAGCACCATCTTCCAAATTTTGGCCTGGTGTGCTTTTCGCAAGTTCTTGAATTCTACCCCAGAGCCGTCGAGCTTTCACCATTGGTACTCCTAGTTCAACCAATTTCTTTTCGCCAACAAGGAGGAGTTTTTGTGCAGTGTTTCCATTTGCTGCAGCTTTAAATTTGTCATATAAGGGGCTGATACTGTACTCCTTGAGCAAGACGTAGAGATCAGAATCTTCATCCTCCTTTTTACCTGTATCACCATCCTTTACAACTACCGGTACTGTCCTTGCTTTACCCTCTTCCTGGCGGAAGGCCTGTTGAGCCATATCCCATAATGGCTGTGCTTTCGACGCGGGAACTCCAAGAGCTTTGAGCTTTTGCACACTTAGTTGGGCAATTGCTTTTGCAGACGTATCGCCTGCTGCCGACTCTATAAGTCCGCGCAACTTCGTCAATTTAAGTTTTTGAAGTGCATTACTTATGAACTCATCTGCGTCGAGCAAAGTGCTGTTCTCAACGCCAGCGCTGCTCTCATCAGGTTTATTTTTCGACGCTGAATCGAAGGAAGAGGAGGTGGATGATGCAACAGCTAGCTCGTCTAAATCGACAGATGCTTCATGCGATGAGGCCGTATCACTCGTTTTTTCACTATTATCAGTATATTGGTTGTGCTCTTTTTCGAATAAATAGACCAAAGGCACCTCTTCTTCCAGCTCGAGTTCTTCGTAGCTCACGTGCACAGTCCCACTCTTCGATATTGACTTCACCACAGCACTTTGCAGCTCATCGCCCAGAGCATACCACACTTGGACTACTGTTCCATTTTCTACTTCGCCTGATTGAAGAGGCTTTCCAAGGTCGCTTCGTGCAGGAATGGTACGGATGTATTGCTCTTCAGTATCAAATTCAGAGTCTTCTGGGTCGTAACCGACAAGTGCGCGCACTGTCACAAAGCCCTTCTTGTTAACAGTGGATTGCAAAACAGCAGGCAGCCATTGTGTAAACAGGGTATCACTGTCTTCGTCATCACCTTCAACCATCATTTCAACAATGTCCCCCGTCTTAAAGCGTGAGGTACTTGGCGGTGTGATGCTGGCACGCACTGGAGATTGACTTTGGTGTGTCCGATCATGGAGCGGCTTCACTGGAATTCGAGTTGAAGATACATTGTCCAGACTCTTTGCCGTTGATTTTGAACTACCGCGACCACTTTTTGTGGCATTGTTATAATCGCCGCGGCCGAGAGAACCCCTGCCGCCTTTACCTCCACGGCCTCCTGGACCTCGACCACTGTGGCTGACGTCAGCAGTACCTTGCATGCCTCTTTGATCGACGCCAGGAGAATTATCCTTTGGTGCTGTCATGGATCCGTAAGGACTTACTCCTGCTTTAACAAAGACCTTTTTGGGCGAAGGCGGAGACGGTTTGTCTTTTTCTTCCTCAATCAAGGCGCACCACTCTCCAATAGAAAGCCTAGGGAACGTCTTTTTCAGAAGCTTAACATCCAACTGACCAGTGAATTCAGGATCAACCACACACATAACGCCATCAAGAACTTGGCCTTGTACTTCATACTTAGTCAGTTGACGAATAACCCTGAACATACGATTACACCAAGCAGAGTCATGTGAGACAATAATTGGAGAAAAATGTACTCCAAAATTATTGATTTATAACTTGACACAGGGAACTCACGAAATAATTTCTGGCTTCCCAAGGCACTTGGCTTTGCCCTTATTGGCCATGTTGAAGAACTTGACTGGGTTGAGCTCCAGTCGCACAATGGCGCGCTGAACTTCCTGCTGCAAGACTGCGATAGCTTCTCGAGAGTCGCCCGGAAGCTCTTTATGGGTACTGGTAGATGTTGAGGCGTTCTCGGAAGAAAAGTACGGCATGTATTTCGTAGAGAGCAGCGCCTGTTCCATCCGCAAAGCGTGTTCCTTGTCGTGTCCGCCATTTGCCTTCACGAGTAGAAATTAAACGAAAATGTATACATGTCAGAGAGGTCACACACACAACTATTTAGGTTGAGCAATAGATAGATTCCAGTACCGACCTTCGACAGCTCGACTTCTCCCTTCTTCTTGGCGATGAGAAGCTTCATTTCGGCTCGGGCTTTTTGTTTCAACAATTTGGCATCTAAAGCTTCATCCGCTTTTCTCCGCATTGCTTCTCCGATGGACTCTCTACGTTTCAACACAACACTAGTCGCGGACGATCCTGGAGACGAAGTAGCACTTATTCCACTCTTTTCTTCGCCATCAAGTGACATTGACTCTGGTGACTGAACTTTCCTGCTTGCCAGGGGCGAGTTTGAAGAACATTGAGGAGCTGAATTGTTCTTTGCTCGACTCTTCGACAGCGCTTCTAAGGCAACGTCAGAAACATGCTGGTGAGGTGATGGTGGCGCAACGTTCTCATCACCGGTTTCCGCACCAATCAAGAGTGCTTCAGCGGCGTGCTTGATTTCAGCTTCCATTTGTACTACCTCTTTCACTGTTTCTTTCCAGTGTGATGCTGAACTTCCAGAAGCCAGAGGAGCTGGTTCTGGCAAACCATTTGAACTATTCGAAGAAGAATTACCTGAAATGTGTTCGTCGCGATTGTGTGCAGTTGCAATTGCATTATTCACAGCCAATGCTTTGGGTGACGTTGACGCCTCCATAGCAGCCGAGGCAACATCTGGAGAAGCGCTTGTAGTTTCAGCTGGGTCCTTGGTCAAGCCAGTAGTAGATTTTAGATCGTTGCCAGACACAGCATTACTCTGCGACGTTGAAGCCTCAACAGTCGCAGGAGTACCAGCTTTTGGGGCGATGTTTTCAGAGGCAATCGCTTTAACGCTTGCCAATTTAGCGTTTGCTTCAGCCTGTTCTAGAGCAGCTATGGCCGCTTCTGTTCTGGCCTTTGCCAGAGCTTCGGCATGGTCTGCAGCTCCTCGAGCAGCCGCAGTGCGCGCCGCAGCCTCTGCCTCTTCGGCCGCAGCCAGTGCAGCTGCGGTGCGTGCGCGCGCACTGGCTTCGGCTTCGGCCGCTGCTGCGTGGGCTGCTGCCGTCCGTTGGGCGACTTCAGCTTGCATTTCCGCTTCCAACGCCGCCCGCGCGGCCATGGCGCGTTTTTGCGATGCTTCAACGGCATCAGCCTCGTCTTTTGCCTTCTTCTGTGCAGATTTATCGTCCTCGGAATGGTGCTCGTCATCGTTTGCTTGGTTACTTCGACCACTGTCAGAATGAGAACTGGGTCGTCTCCGGCTGCGGCTCGAACCTTTTTTTGATCTATCCTCAGTGGCCGGTGAAGCACCTTCATCCGGAGCTCGTGGTTCCTGTCGATGTTCTCGTTTGGCACGCTGATGCGTGGGCACTAAAGCTTTTTTCGACCGTGTCCGTGGCCTCGGCGGCGATTGAGGTCTTGTAGGCTTGGAGTCCTCCCACGGCGAGTACTCGCTCGAGTTGCTGTCGTCATCGTCATTGTAGTGGTGTCGATCCACGGAGCTTCGGCCGATGGCCCGGTGAAAAGCAGCCAACTGGGACGGGTAGAACCCTGCTGCGGTCAGCAACGCATCACTGGCCCTCATTAGCTCAGACATGCCGCCAACCCCAAACTCGAGAAGCTTCGGACAGAAAGCTTCAAGGCCGATGTTTGCAAGGAATGCCGCCATTTCAGCTTCTGCTACCGATCCACTCTTATGGTCTTCCTTGACCTCTTCAACTTCAGCGTTGCGATACATGCCGCGGGAATATTGGTCAACATTAGGCAGTCGTCTCTTGTCTGCTGGCGGCCTAGGAGCATGCATAGTACGGCGGTGGTCATTGCCGATATGTCTACTTGTACTCCTTTCGTGGCCATGTTGTGTATCTAAAGGATCGCGATCGTCGATCTGCTCCTGTTCTTCTCGCTCCTTGTGCAAAGCGTCCCGCACAGCTGCGCTAACCGCAGCGGTGAATTGCTGATCCAGAGCTTCTGTTCTCTGCGGACTATGAAGAGCTCCTGTTCGAGTATGTTGTGATTGAGCTGAGGCTCTGAGATCGTGGGCACCTGCATCGAAAGTGGGTGAAAAAGATGGGTCGATTGCAAGGCAAAGCTGAGCACGGTCTGAGTGGGCGAGTGCACCGCGCTCGTTGGTCAGATGCTCGGCGAATTGCGTATGATTTACAGGGTGCACTGAGAGGGCTTTGACGATGACCCGATTTGGTAAAGGCTCATCGAATGGCAGCCGTTGGCCTGCGATGTCTTCAAGCCAGCATCTGTTTTCGTCAAGCGCCCGGTGAGGAGAAAGAGCGGGTTGCAGCGCTTGAAGGACGTCACGGGGCGTGCCATGGTCAGGATGCACATGCACAGCCTCCAACCGAGAAGCACCTCCTCTGGGACTTGAACGTGGGGATCCAATCATCCAAGGCTGCCATTGCGATGCGCTTTGAGCATGAGAAGAGTGTTGCAAATGATTTATCGGTGCTCCACCACTCGAAGCTTCTTCATTGACCAAACCCAATGAAGGCACGCGCACATGCAAGACAACAGGCAACGGCACGAGTTCCAGTGTGGCACCCGCGCTCACGCCAAGCTGACTCAGTGTACGACTGAAAGCACTACGGCTAAAGCCCGCTGCAAGATTTGCGTCTTCTTGATGCCAACCAAGTGCACTGTGACTGTGCATGCCAGAATAGCCATTGTTGTTGCCACCAAACCTGAAGGTGTCTGGCCCGTCATAACTACGATAGTGACGATGGTTGCCGTTATTGTTATTGTTGTTTCCACTCAAGGCATGGGAAACGGTGCCGTCACCATCCAAAGCTGCGCCTCGCCACAAGATCTGAAAGCGCCCACGAGTCACGGGTACGACTCCTGGTGGTGTCGTCATGGGCAGCGGTGGCTGCGCCCTGTCTGATTTTAGGGCAGAGTTTGCACTATTACATGCCATGATTCGGTGCCGCAGCACATGTGCAGTGTCCGATGCCCACACTTCGATCCTACGCCAAGGGCGGCCAATCTGCTCTATAAACACAAAATATTTGAGCGGCGCAACCTCCAACACGCTCCTGAGGGATGAAGACACATGAACCCATTAAAACGTCATCAACATTGCTTATACCAAGAATTTATGCTCAAGTTGGAAAAGAATAACACGGCACCCTCCTTGTGTTCAAGCAAAATATTAGAAACACACCTAAACACATGCACATGCATCAGCGAGAATTCATATTTACCCTGCTTGAATGTCTTGCTCACGAAGGCTCAGGTCTGTGTCAACAGGCTGGCCTCGGCACGTCAGCACAAAATCAAGGGGGTCCAAACTCAACGGAACGGCACCAACGTGGTCTTCTGGAAAATGTCTACTGCTAATGTTGTTGTTGCTGATGTGGCTGCCGACAGCTGTAGCGCTGAAGAAGCTAGGATGAGCGCTGCTTCTTGAATTAGTGTAGTCATTCGAGTGCGACATTGCTTTACGGGCGTTGCCTTCAGCTACAGCGATGGCACGCGCGCGTAAAGAACCAGCCGGCGCATCGAGCGACACCTGCATGCACACGCGCGTGTATATGCGCCCCAAATACAAAAGCAAACACATGGAATTGATTATAACACGAGGATACAAGTGTAATTATAAAAGATGGATAGGAGGTTACCTGAGGAATAAAAAAGGCTCATGTGCAAGTGTAGATGCGCAAAAAAGTGAGCATCCAGGCCCAACAAATACTCCACGATTTTTTTCTTTAATCTTTCGAAGGAAGGAACAATTCAAAGCACCTGAAGGTAAATCATGTCCGCTGTGGTAGCGTTCTCAATGCTACGAGGTTCCAAGCTTATTGCTTGATGGTTGTTGGCGAAACCATTTTTGATGCTTCTGCTTCCAGGGAAGAGCACAGAAGGGGGCACGTAGACTGCGACTGGCACTCGCAGTGGCTCTGGTGGCGGTGTTTCAGGCGGCATAAGTGTTGAATTTTGCTCAGCCATCGATATGTGTGGGGCTGCTGTCAGTGGTGGCATTGCTACTTGCGTCCCAGGCACTTCAGAATGCGCAGAGAGCCCCTGTTCTCTCTGCGGGCTTCCATGAGCAGATTCCATGTGATGTTGGCCTTGATTAGCAGCACCACTACCGTCAGCTGCGCTATTGTTCGTGTTGTGATGAGAAGCATGATGGGGATATTGAACGTTGCTCCTTGCGTGAAGCAATGCATCGTAAGCTTGGTGTTGAGAAGGCACAGTCTGCTGTTGGCTTGCGTGTGGAACCATAGTAGGCTTCGAATGATCTCTGTCATTATTGCCTCGGCTGCGGTGGCAGCGGCGAGAAACGCGTCGGCTGGAACTAGAGCTACTGCTACTCGTACTGCTGGGATCACTGCGAAAGCCATTCTGTTCTTGCTTGGTTGGAGTTGACAAAGAAGTTGGCTTCGGACTCTTGCTCCTCTTGCGCGGCGAACTCGTGGTCATGAGCAAGAGCGGCTTTTTCACTTCTGGTCGGAGCCGGGTGTGCCGTTGGGGGCGGCTACGAGTGTAGGCTTCAACGGCACGGCGATGCGCATCCAAGACCTGAGAGAAAGAGGAAGTAATGTAAAATAAAATCAAAGAAAACGAATAAATGGTGGATACACGATATGCTGGGAATATACAGACATCTTCGAAAGAAGTGAGGACAACAATATAGATATTCCAAATAGCTCCCTTCAAAGACAGAACAAAACAGAGATTGAACCCAAAAATATTCATCCGTTCTCTTTACCCTCTGAGCTTCATACAGCCGATCGGGATCAAGCGCAGCTATGGTAGAAGCGCCGAGGCTGTTCTCGTCAGTGACATCGTCTTCGAATTCTCGACCTGAGCGATCGAGCTCGCTGCTGCTTTTGTCATGACCACCACCACCTCTGCCACTACGGGTACGGTTGATTTTGCGCCGATCTGCACTTCTCTGGCCGACTACACCATCATCATTCTTAGCAACACTACTGTGATGAGCAGCACCGTTGTGGCTGCTGATGGGCCCGCCGAGAAGGCTTCTATCGGCCGGAGGCCAGTCTTGGTCGGAACTGAGGCTGTAGTCGAGGCTTCCGCTCAGCGGCGGCGTCCCAGGCGGAGTGTCGCTGCTGCGTTGCTTTGGAGCACTATCCTGCTCATGATAAGTTGCAGCAACACCAGGTGCTTTCGGTGAAGGTGCGTGTTGGTTTTCATTACTAGTGGAACGCAACTTTTCAGGCGAGCGGGCAGCCGTTGCTTCTTCTTTCTCTTCTAAAGGTGGTTTACTTTTGGATCCTTTGGTTGGGGACACTGCTGCCGACGATAGAGAAGCCCGCGGTGATAACGGTGGCCTGAGTTCACGCACAGACGCGGCCAGGCGACGAAGTTCTGCAAGTGTGCTGTCTCGTGAAGGACTCAGTGACCGGGAAGCTACGTAGCGACTGATGCTGCCTTCACCGCCCCCACCACCAACACCAGAAGCGTCAGCAGCTGCATCAGCGGTCACACGACTGATTCTCTGACGAAAACGGTCATTTCTTTTAACTTCGTTGTTATTGTCGCTGTCAAGCAGTGACGTTTCGCTCAAAGCTGCTTGCATGCCTTTCACGGCCGCTCGGAGCGCAGTCTCTTCGTCCTCGGCACCGACGTCGCTGCCTCCAACATCAAGTTTCTTTTCGTTACTTGCCTCGTTGCTGCCATTGGTGTTGATGTTGAAGCTGGTACTGCCACCCTCTTTGTGTTTCTCGGGCGAAGGCATGCTCCGAACCGACGCTGCAATGCGCCGCAAATCTGCAAGGTCAGGGCTTGCAGAGCGGGTGCGCCCTCGGTTTGCGCCACCGTACAACGCTTCAGCCAAATCGGACGGTGGCAGCAACGACCGCTGCACTCTGCTGCTGTGTTTGCTGCTACTATAATTTTGATTGGCCCTATCTTTCGACCTGGACAGTCTGCTAGTGGTGCGGCTGCTGCCGTCTGGATCATTGTTTAGCAAACTGTCGCTGTTATTGAAATTACCGCCAAAATTCCCGCGCCCGAGGCTGCTCGACGCGACCTTGGAGGTTGTTGGCTCACGAATTTCAGACGTTGTGCCAGTCTCCGTAGTTCGCTGCAGCTTATAATCTTGATGCTGATCCTGTTCCTTGTTATTCTGCTGCTGCTGTTGCCGGTGCTGAGCGTTGCGTGCCGCAATAGCTGCCCATCGCTGGCGCTGACTGTCAGTAACTGTTGACGCACTGAGTCCTAAGCTCACACCCACGCCCGATATTCCCGAACGAGATGGCGGCGAGCTTGTAGATCGCCGTTGCCAGCCTCCAGTTTTTTTAGGGCTCAGTTCACCCACGCGGCTGAAACCGTTAATGTTGTTCAATTTGCCGTCGCCGTTGCTTGCTACAGAATCTGCGACTGGAATCGATGAGTCAGTTAGTTTTTCTTTTGGGATTGCTGCACTTTCCTTTCTGTGCGGCGCCCACGCGGAGTTTCCATCGTCAGCAAAGGTTGCTAGCCGACTCCGCCTCGTTGACGCATGATCGCCACCATACAGTTGAGTTGCAAGATCGGGGCTCGTCGAGCGTCTCCAGGGACGACTTCGGCTTCGCTTTTCTTCTAGAGGCACCATAGACGAGCTCTCTTGAAAGCTTGACATAACTTGGCAATGTTTAAGGCCACCTGAGGTGATGTTGCGCTTCTGGAGCACGGTGCTACCCAGGCTAGCTTAACGAGGATAGCTTTTTAGTTGCCTTTTCCTGAGCCCAACTGTATCATGTTGTCGTGTTGTTGTCACGTTCCACGTCGTTCCTCCGCCGCCTGTCGTCAACTGACAACGATTTACCCCCTGTAGGTTTCTGCTTTCAAGCCAAGCTGATACCGCACCGAGCAGTTGAAGGTTGAAGGGCTGAAGGCTGAAGGCTTAAAAGGCATCTAAGCAGCTGGAGACTGAATATTTATTCGGGGCAGCAAAAGGAGAAGTTCATCTGCTCGTCAGCTCTTCAAATTGTCACGGCGGACCTGTCACTACCGCCGCGGCACAAATTCTTGTGCACTGACGACACCATCGTAATCCTTTTCAGCAATTTATCAGCTTGGCTCACAGTATCTTTCAGTACTTCTTATACTTTGAATTTTATAAAACTCTGGAGCTATACTAGGGCCTAGGTAGTAGCCTGAAGCTCATTGGAGTCGGCGTAGGATTTACCACTATCCGCGAATATCCACATCGGTTCACTCCTTAAGCATGTCTCTCTTTGAATTTATCCCCATGCGTACGGCCCTATTTATGTTCATCTTGTCGACTGCGTTCGCGTTTGAAATGAAGCCCCCAATCTTTCGATCATTGCCATCGATGCCACGATCGTACGTAGCCTTTGATACAACGCGATCACTAGATTGCCCCCGTAAAGCACAATTAATGCGGCTGCAAGCCGACGAGGGCAGCGCAGACGCTCACCTCGCAGCAGTGGCCACTGGAGCCGACATGGAGTCTCTTGCAGACATTGTTCTCAGCATCGAAGTCGACGCCGAACGGCGCGGCGCGCTTTTAGTGGCGATACAGGGCTGGCCACCCGCCGAACGGGCGGAGCGGGTCGACAGCTTCGTGAAAGCCTTAACGGCCCGCGGCGAATCCATTCAAGCCGAGGGCAAAGCGGCATTCGAGCGGGGCGAGCCCACGACGGGAGCAGAAAAGAAGCTTTGGGCCATTGTTGACATGACGGTACTTTCCACGTCTTTCATGCCTCAGTTTGCGAGGCACTCTGTATTCGCATTAGTCTATCGGACTTCTTTAATCCTCCTTCTTGTTCACGCCGCTATTTTATCTTTCATTTGGCGTGATAGGTTGGCGTGAATGTGATGGTGAAACGAGTTGAAGAGGCCGAAGCAGAAGAAGCAGCAGCTACAGCACCAAAAGCGCGTTCGACAAAACTCGATACTATTTCATCTTCCTTCCGCGCGGCCGTATTTGAGTAGATGATTAGTTGATGGCAAGTAAATGGTATCTAGGACTCAGGATTTTGCTTTTTATTCAAGTCCACACCACAGATCATTAGTTCTTAGTTCATTAGTTTCTCCGCTGATAACTGATATTAAAAAAAAAGGGGGCAGTTCCTCCCGTAGCGACCTCGGCGGTAGTCGAGTTGTATTTATGTCGGGGGCCTCCGGTAAAGACAAATATGGCCGCTAATCGCGACATGGCAGCCTTTGGCGCTTTGAGTAATGTGCTTCGAAATAAGCACGTTTCTAATCACCTCAAAGGAGAAGCTTACAAAGCTCTCGTTCTGTCTACTTTGCTTTATGGGTGTGAGGTTTGGTGCTTACGAGAAGACTTATTCAACCGACTCCGTAGCTTCCATAAGCGCTGCGTTCGTAGCATGTGTCGTGGCTTCTGTGTCATTTGGGTTTGTATTAGTTCGAGTTGCCAGCCTTCGTCATGCCTTTTATCATCACATTATTTCAGCCACTCTTTTTCAAAGGCTCAATGTCATGGACCTTGATAGCTACTATCACAATCGGATTCTTCGTTGGGCTGGCCACGTCGCTCGGATGCCTATGACTCGGGCGCCGCGGCAGTTGCTTAC
>Ga0307930_1003593_pt1 | contig 11301 bp, 12 predicted proteins | sample OrgLakmetageno46_FD_203161 | JGI IMG/M metagenome (GOLD analysis project Ga0307930, IMG submission 203161) | Saline water microbial communities from Organic Lake, Antarctica - #46 | ecosystem: Environmental > Aquatic > Non-marine Saline and Alkaline > Saline | place: Antarctica: Organic Lake... | reverse complement strand
GCCCCTCTCCCTCCTGAATCATTCCGCACTTGCTTTGTTTGCGCAACGCACGCGCATTCCCACTTCTGCCCGCAGCATTGGCTTCTGTGCCATTTGGGTTTGTATTAGTTCGAGTTCGAGTTCGAGTACAGGGCAAATATTAAAGTATAATTATAATGTGCAAATGCAAATGTAGTTCCTAACAAATGATAAAACGTCGGAATGGCCGTATCAATTGAATGACTCACTTCCACTTCCATCTCGGAAGTCCCATGGCCATGTCAATTTTATCGCTAGCGTCAACGAGGCAACTTGAGGCAACGAGGCGAATTAATGAACTCAAAGTCAAAGTCGCCGAAGATCGAAGTATCGAAGGGGGCATCCCCCCGCAGCCCCCGCAGCCCGGGTATTCCCTCCCTTCTTCTTCTACTTCCCTTGTAATCTTATAACTTATAGTCCCTTACACTTATATCCGTTTCATTTTCCTATCTTTCGGTATAGAAAGAGAAAGAGTGCAAGCGCAAGGCAAGTAATTCACAGGTCGGTAGCGGTAGGTCGGTAGGGCAACAACATCTTAACCAAAACTTCAAACGTTCGCAGGTCAACTGCACTGCACTGCACTGTGCACTGAACTGGCAATTGCCACTCCCAGGACCTGCATGCATTTCAAACATTTTTTTTTCTGTCATTACCATAGAACTATTTGGTGTGAATATGGCCATTTCACATGAATGGGCCACCCCCGCAATATGGGACTGCGGTGGCAGCAGACAGACGAGGCACGCCGACGTCTCCTTCGTTGATGCCCGGAGCGAGCGAGCGATTAGATGGCGCCTTCCGTGAGTAGTCTAGCACCGTGCTCCTCGTAGTCAGCGCGCGTAACCCACATCGACTACAAAAGCATGAGATGCATGGTAAGTGTAAGAAGTAAGAATGAGCAAGTGCCAAGAAGAAAAATAGAAATGCACTGGAAATCGAGGAGAAAGAAAAGTTGTGAGAAAAGACACGCACATTGAAAGTATTGAGCGCCGCGAGAATCGAGCCGCCCACCCAGGTTGACCATTTCCGTTGCGGTGGCGCTGAAATGATAATTTTTGTGCCGTCGGGCGCCACTTTTCGGAGGTCGTTGAGTAATCGGTCGCCAAAGCCTTTGAAAAGAGTGGAGCCGCCTGCGAGCACGATGTGTTTATAAAGCACGCTCCGGAGGTCCCGGTCGCTCCGCATTAAGCTCTGGTGGAGGCAAGTCTGCACGCCCGCTTCTTCGGATCCGATCAAGTCGGGCTGGAAGAGCACTTCTGGCGCCTCGTGAGCTTCGCTGCCCACATTGACCATTTCTCCGTCTGGTAATCGGTACTCCTGAATGCTGCTGCTGCCCTCACCCCGCGGGTTGAAGGACACTCGGCAGCAATCTTCTTTGATTTGGCGCACGATGTCGCGTTCCGAGGAAGTTTGAAGCGTGCAGCCACCGCGGCGAAGCAGGAGCTGGAGACGATCAGTGACGTCACGGCCGGCGACATTGCTGCGAGTAACGGCATGTGGCAGCGCAAACCCTTCGTAGACTGGGACCACATGAGACACGCCTTCGCCGCAGTCCAACACTAGACCTAGAGAAAGAACACACGATCGTTTGCTAACGAGAGGAGTTAGCACAGAAATCAGACTGCTACCAATATAGCAACAAACTCTCTCACACACTTGTTGTTACCGGTGGAGCGTCCTGACGCGTACAGGGACAGAATAGCCTGGGGAGCGACATAGAGAGCTGGCACATTGAATGACTCAAAAAATATCTCAGCCGACCGTTCGCGATTTTTGACAGGGTTCATAGGTGCTTCTGTTAGTAACACCGGGTGCTCCTCGGATCTAATACCCAAACAATCTTTTCCATAAACATGGGCCCAAATTTTTTCCATGTCCTCCCAATTTTTTACGATGCCGTGCTCCATAGGATAGTCTATCTTAAATATTCCCCGGTGTTCAACAACGCGATCACCAACAAAGTACTCAGATCCTTCGAGCTTGCCGCCATAGACACGGATCATGTTTGAAGACTGGTGCTTCGGCCTTCCCACCGCTGAGTAAAACTCGCTCGTCGGGCGGTCCGAGCCCGCAAAACCAGCTTTGAGAAGCCCGGTACCATTGTCAATCACCACGGGCTGATTCGCTTCCTCCTAAAAGTAGTAACACGGAACGTGTAAAGGAAAGTCAGGCATTCAAGCTAGTTCAAACGAAGCGGGCGTGTCTTACCATTTTTGAACGGTTTATTCGAACACCCCCACTAAGGGTTTTCATGGTGAGCTGTAATGTGTCTCGTGTCCTGCCCTCTCTGCTGTTGTCGTCGTCGTCACGTCTGTCACTTCCAGCACGAGTTCACTGTTCACTGTGAAAAAGTGAGAGGATGTTGTTGTTACTTAGCTTGTCAGCTCCTGACTACTGGTACAAAAAAAACGTTACCTCCCATTGCATTGCCTCCCCTACTGTAATGGAGCTTAGTAGGGCTCCTGATGCGACACCTGAATCATTCACGCTAGCAGTTTCACCTTTAAAATGTAGCCATGCAGCGCATGTAGGTATGAGTGCAGTGGATTATACAATTACCGCTGGAACAACAGTTGACCGACTACCTGATTCTAAATCCCCGCTGACTTTGAAACGGGCGCGGGATCAAGATTGCATCATGGAGTCAACGGAAAGCACGCGTAAAGCAAAGCGGCAAGCTCTTGTGGACCGAGTCCTCGTTAGTAGTCTTTGTTCAGTCCTCCAGCCCGCCTTAGACAGCCTCCCTACTGCCCTCGACCCACGATTCACAACCCTCCTCTCAACACTCGTGGAAGCAGAAGGCGAACTTGCGCGAGAAAAGGTGCCTTCAGACTCAGCTGGAAGCCCTAAAGTTAAAGCTCGAGTGCGGTTTGACTTTTTAGCGGTTGATCCACCTTCGCCGTGTAACCGAGACTCGTTAGCTCCTTCGGAGTGTTTGCTTGCTCAACTCGGGGAAGCACTTCATGCTGCTGGATCTTTGCGAAAAGCCATCCAGGAGCCCTCGTGCGAAGAAAGTGAGCTCTTAGGCAAGCAGGTGCGAGTCATTGTATCCGCTATGGAGCATGCCTCGAGCAATACACCTTCGGAGCAGGTACACGTGCGCCGCTCTGCTAGCTTTTTGCGGTCGGAACTCAGCGCTCTCTGCTTTCATTGCGGCGAGAGCCTGGTGGAAACGCGCTGGTCCGATTTACTCACATCTCTCATTCGATTCGAATTGAAACAATTGCTTAACTCCGCCTTGGCCCTTCGGCCAGACACTGGAAATTTGAGCCAAAATTTTGAAGATGCCGCTGCTCTCTTCCATCACGCTCTCAAGTTGGTGGCGTCCCTCTCGTCAGCGGCTATGGGAGAGTCTGCCACAACACTCGACAAAGAACTAGTCGCTGTTGCTGAGCTTGGGGACGGCGCTAGCTGCTTGAAACCTGAGGAGCTCACGCGAGTATTCTCACCTGTTCTGGAGGCGCTGAAGTCCGCCAAGGTAAGCAACGAAAAGGGCAATTCACTGAGTAGACGCGGGGAGAGGTTCGGGGACATAGCTCTCAAGGCGAAATACCCGCAGGCGACTCTTTCCTGTTCATAAACACCTCCTTCATGCATGTTGTGTGCGTGCTACTCGTGTTGTAGGGTGGATGGGCCTTCAGTCAGCCTGTGAGTGTGTTATGGCCTCACCTCACTGACTACTCGTCGGTGATTAGCGAGCCGTTGGATTGGGGCACCGTGCACGACCGTCTGCAGGCCAAGCAATACACGGATGTGGCAACTTTCTTGCGCGACCTGCGGCTGCCCCTAGAAAATGCCATCGTATACAACGGCGAGGCATCTGAAGTGGGCGTGGTGGTGCGGGGGCTCGAGCGGTGCCTTGAGATGGAGCTCGTGAAGTGCCTCCTCGACTTCCAACACCCGAACAGTTGCAACGAGGACTGCCGCGACCGCCTCGGCAACCGAATTTGCGACATGCTCTCCGGCATCAGCGCCCATTCCTTTTGCTCGCGCGTGCTCAAGCTGCCGAGTATGGTCGCGAGCGTGGGGCGAGGCGAATGGGTCCGTTTAGAAGAACTCGCCACGCTCGCTGTGGACTCAGGGGTAAGGATTGAAAGTTGAATGGGGATAGAGAGAGAGAGACAAAAAGATCATAAATCTGACCTGTTCCTCAAAGACTGAGCAACTGCTTCTGATTCATTCTATTTCCCCCTGTAGATTCCAGACTTGCAATGCTATGCGCTCTTAGTGCAAGTCAACGATTTGCACAAACGCCTCCTTGATGAAGCCTCCGTGATGGAATCAAGAGGCAAAAAGCTCCGGATTCAGCTCGGCGCACTCGGTCAGTGCACCAAGAGGAGCGTTGGGAAAGGGCAGCGAGTCAAGCTAGACTTAGACTCGGAGGTGGTGCTGTTCCCTGACCCGGAGGAGATCGACGAAACCACCGACCTTTTGGAGTAGCTCGAGCCACCAGTGGGTGCAATGCTTTCTCAAACCTCTTGATAGTTGAATTGCGACCCACTTTCAAAGGCGCATGATGGCAGTGGTGGTGTTCGGGATGGCATCTTTCAGTCCATTTTTTACTTACTGCTTTCTGCTTTCTGGCTCTGTCTGACTGTCTTGTCTTTATTTATTATTGTCTTCGGTATCGTTACCTCGAAGCGTGCTGCTCGCTGTCCTTAAGGCCCAACACCAACACAAACACGCCAATATCCCATCCGAGGCACGCCAATTGCTTTTTCTATAATTATAATCATAAGCACGTTACTTCGATGCGATTCCTCTTCATAGTCCGAATGCGCGCCCTAAGGGCTAGGCTAAGGGTCTCCAGCGATGTCTCTTCATTGAATATCAGAATGTGGGCCTCTGATTCCCTAGTAATATGGACTTGTATATAGGCATAAATACTTCCAAATGATTTCATTATTTATGTAACTTAGATCTTAGATGTAACATCGAGGTTCGGTTTCCCGCGGGAAATTCCGCGGAATTCCCGCGGAAAGGGAAAATTTTACCAATCAGACGCGATTTCCGCGACGGGAATTTCGCAGTGAATTTATGACCACGGCACGAAAATATCGCGGAAACCCGCGGAAATCCCGCGGAAATCCCACGTGAAGTGAAAATTTTAGCCATCGCGCGGGAATTCCGCGGAAACGGGAATCTCAACCCTGTGTAACATGTAACGATATAACCGCGTAACCGCGTAACCCATAACCCATGTTGATAAACGACCTCGAAGTACATGAAGGGGGCATTGGGATTTGAAACAAACGAAGTTCTCATTCTTCAAGGCCCTCTCGAGGCACAAGCCTCCCGTGTTCGAGTTCGCCACGATTTTCCTCCTCTTCGTCAGTACTTTGCGCAAACTCATGAACACGCCAGTCACCATGTAAAGGCAAACTTACGCCAACGCATGACGTTCAGAGACTTATTCGCTCTTCTTTTTATCTTTCTGCCGTGTTTGATGCAACTCTTTTCTCTTAACATCAACGAGGAGGTTGGCTGCGATCATGAGAAAATTGACCATCTGGAACTGCAAGGGAAAGTAGGAAATGGAGAAAAGAACGAAATCGGCGAGTGAAAACGACAATAACAGACGTTGCAGGTGCTCAGGTAGGAAGCAACGAGCTTAAGCCTTACCATGGCTACCAGAAGAAGTGGGCCAGAATACATAACGCCGAAAAAGAAACCGTGTTTGTCGAAGTAATCCTGCTTGGAGAAAGTTTGCCAGCGTAAATGGGCAATGGTGTTTAAAGTCTCCGATGCTGCTACGAGCACGGTCACAAAGAAGAAGGTGCCGCACTGCCAATAGAATCGCTTTCGAGTTAGTAACGTTGTCACCCAGAGCAAGAGGTGGAAGGCAAGCAAGGCCTGTATCCATTGCTCTGTCCAGTCCACAGCTGCTACAAATGCTTCGACATCTTCGCGGAAACCTTTAGGAGCACCACCACTCTCGCGCGCCATCTTGTAGACTAATCATAAATGGAATGAAGTCAATGTCACAGCGGCAGAGTCAATCAAGGGAGTGTTAGCAAGAAAAATCTAGTAGTTTACTGTGGTGCATGTAGTTAATTTGTTCAAATCATTAGTTTGCTAGGCCATACCTTCCTCGTGCATGTTGTTAATAACATCTCCAAGCCCCGAGGTTCCGTCCGTATCGTAAATCGGCGTCGCTCCCTCGGGTAAAGGGACAGCTCCTTCAGGCATCTCCATTTGCACCTCGTAAAAGCTTATACTGTCCTTAATAGAGCTAGTATTCTAGGTGAAGTTGTTATTCGAAACCTGTTTCCAAGCAACTGTACGAGCAGCTAGATAAAGAGTGAGTGTGCCGTAGGATCGATAGTTACAGTTCTTCTAGCCTAATTGTCACACCTAAGCTTCGAGTCTCTAAAACCTCGTACGCTAGAGGACAGTTGTATTCTAGCTCTAGGTACAGCAGATATTACAGGTATAGCTAGCTATTAGCAAGCTTCTGTAGCAAGCCAACAATAGAGCTACTAAGTTACTATGCTTTTCTAGCTGAGTTCATGAGATGAGATGAGATGATGAGAGATGAGCTTTTAAAATATACGGACGTAGCCATTCCCACATCCACGGCGTATTTTTTGTTTCGCCTTCCTCCCATTCCTCGGTCGAGCCTCGCCTCCCTCTCCCTCAATCTTCCCGCTCTCTCTAGTAAGAACACCCTTGCTACCACCTCCTCCTCAAGCTCCCAGCTATTGCACGCGGAAGAGCTCGCTCGCTAGTCGTGTAACAGAATTAATACTCCGTGGCCAATGTCTTCTCATCCGCTTCAATTTACGTGGTGCTTTTGGGAGCAGCAGACGGCTCAAAAAAAGGTCAATTTTATAGGTTACATTTTTATAATCGGCTTCTGTGGTTAATTTCGTTCGCATTGCCTTGCTACGTGTACAAATAGACTGGTTACCACTCCCAAAAGGTCTGGAAGAATCTGCAGCGCCATTTATGCGCTTTCTCTACGGTCGAAGACTTTTGGAGCTACTATGAGCGCCTGCCTCCACCATCTACTGTTTTCTATGACGGCAAGAATCGTGAGTTGAAAAAGGTAGGAAAGGACGGCGAAGAGCGATGCATTGAGTCGTTTTCGCTGTTCAAGAAAGACATTGAGCCAAGCTGGGAAGATGATGGTAACATCCGAGGCGGCGAGTGGTGGTTCCGGAAGCCAGTGCCAGCTGCAGTGTTGGATAAGTGGTGGGAGATCCTAGTCATGGGGCTTGTTGGTTGCACCATTGAAAATGGCGACGACATCACCGGCGCTAGAGTGGTGGATAAGAGCAAGGTGGGCGACGCCAAGACGATCGTGAAATTGGAGCTCTGGGTGCGCTCGAAGGATGTGGCTACGCGGAACCAGTTACTTGAAAGCATGTGTGCCCTCATGTCTGAAGGTGATGCACACAAGGCGGAAGAACTCAAGAGGGAGTTTCAATGGAAAGTTCACGGCGTGTAAGGCTTATGTCATGTAGTTATCTGACGACGGTAATGTGCTCGAAAGATAGGCCTCTTTGATCTCTTTCTCCACTGCAATGAAGCTACGCTTCAGGTTAACTGCTATCCAGATCCAGCATACTGTGAATGCTCGCGAGAGCATTAGAGTTACAGGGGGAAATATAGACTGGATTTATCCAGGGAGAAATGAACGGACTTCTTACACCATTGATTAGACAAACTTACTGCCCCAGAGTAGTAGCGGGATTAGCAGGGTTTAGTTCGAAAGACAGGGAGTCTTTATAGCTTGGGAAAGGTAGTATCAACAGGTAGTGAGCTCAGTTGAACATTTCCTCAAGCGGTGTATTTTATATTTAGGCTGCTGCTGCTGCTCTTGATTATATTGGATTAATATATACTCCCCCAGCGCCAAGAAAGACAAGGGCAGAAAGCACACTCTCAGAGGTTATTTGTATTTGCACATGTAGCAGAATGTGCCTGTGCGTTCCAGAAGGCTCTATCTGGCGTCTTCCGTCTTCCTTCCGATCAAGTCGGCGAGGTCTGAGTGCTCATTGTGCTTCACGTCCCAAGTACACGAGGCATTTCACCGGGCTATTTTTTTTGCCCCAGTGGGGCACTGGCTCAATGTTCTTGTCAGGCGGCGGGCGCCAGCGGCTCTCAGCATCGCCTGTCCTCTGTCCTCTTTCTTGCTTCTTGCTGCATAGGCTGCATAGGGCCAATTATGGATCACGTTGCCGTATGGTGCGGCTACACGCCGTCTACCATCGGCGATTGTTTCTCCAGCCCTGTGCATCAGTACTTCACGAGGTTGTGTTTAGGCTCGGACTCACATGTATGCCTTAACCCAACGAAGAGCTGCGAGCCTAGGCTCACAGGGTAGACCATAAACTTGGAAGCAAGCTACAAAGCAGGGGAAATCGCAGGGGAAATTTTCTTCGTAAACCGTGCATGAGTTCGGTGGCTACGCAGGTGTCGGGAAACTCACCGACTACACCCACGAGCCGGGGAAGTTAAGCGACGGAAGGTATGTACAATGCCATAATGCTTCGATGCTCTCTCGACCAAAAGGGCATTCCACAATAAGTCGTCGTAGACGATCGCAATGCACTGCCTCCTCTCTTCCGCGGTGAAAACTGAACCCCAACCGGACACGCTGTTGAAGAAGGGGTAGATGAAGATATGGAGGTAATGTAGGCGGTAGTGTGTGTAAATTAGCGGCCGTAGGCCAAACTGCTTAGGCCTAAAGCTCAAAGCAGCTCGGTGGGGATATGAGTGTTTTCAATAATTTTTAACTGGAGTTTCTTCTCAATGGATAGCTTTAAGTCTCCCCCTTTTAATCTTCTATGGCCCATGGCCCTTCTGGCGCGAGGGCGGTGAAGGGAGTGGAAGTAGAAAGAGAAGAGCAAGAACCCTCGGTAGTTGGCAGTTGCAGCGCCCGGAATTCGCGAGTGTATGGGAAACGAACCGAACCGGAAAATCGGAAAGAACTCGCCCATTTGAAATTAACGAACCCGAACGAATAAGGCGTTCGGCTTTTCGGGGAACTAACGAACCCGGCCTAAACGAATAAAAAATTCGTTAATACTTAATATCGAATATCGCCGCGTTCCGTGTTCGTTAACGTTCGGCGAAGTCCACTAACGAATTCCGGGCGCTTGGCAGTTGTAGTTCGTAAGTTGGTGGCCTTGGTATTGGCGAGCTGGCAAATATCGGCCTGTACATCGACATGATAAGAATAGGCGAATGGGCAGTGGCAGTGAACTGCGAAACAGGTGTTTGTGCAAGGCCCACGCGCACGTTACTTCATTCCTAGACGAGTTTATTTCTCGTTGGCCTTTTTCTCTTTCTCTTTGTTGTCCTGAAAATGGGCTAGTCCTCTTCCGAAGTCGCCGTTCACCGTAGACTCCTTCGGGGCTAGGTTTTGAATCTTTTCGAGCATTTCTGGCATCACGTTAGCTTGAACGAAGTTGATCATCGAGGGGGGCAGAGTTCCTCCGAAGTCCACATGCGACACCATCGTCACTTCGCATTGGGGGCCACCACGATTTGAATCCAACGGGCGAATCGTAAAGCCGGCCAGAAGGAGCCGCCCCTGAACCCCAACCTGTGGTTGCTCGCCAATCTGCAAGGCCTCAATGGATCCAGGTACCACTGACTTGGAGCCCACAACAGCGCCGAGCTCGTCATTATTAGTACTGTTACCAAATTGGTGAGGCCGCCAACCCGAAAGCACGTGAAAGATGCGATCGCCTACGGGCCATGCGCCCGCGTATCGCAGGGTCTTCAAGTGCGCACCCGGGTTTAAGCCACCCACCTCAACGCCTCTGTGCTCCACAGCGCCCTTGAACATGCGGTCGTAGCCCCTCCGCTTCGAGTCATCGACCAGGAGCTGCGCGCACTGGCACACGCTCGCCGACACCACCACCCGTCCGCACACCATATCCCAGGGGTTGGCCTCAGAGCCTTCCAGAGAGGCCACCCAGACTCCAGAAGCCTTTTCTGTCCACGAAAAGACCTTGTTGTCGTACATGGAGAGACTGCTGTCCTTATCCACCAGTTGCTCAGCGTCAGTAGAGCTTCCCTCGAGCTGCACAGCCGTGGGTGCACCATTTGAAAGTTGAGATGATACAGCAATTATTGACATAAGGCAACTGCTTAAGACCTGACCGGAAACTTCAGATCGGTCCCAGAGTGCTGTCAAATTGCCAGGCTGGCCCACTGGATCGATCGTTGCGTAAGAATCAGGGCTAGAGGCATCGGCTAAGTGTTGCTGTTGTTCTGAGAGGTTCCGCCACAGCCAGCGAGGCACAATCCTTTCCACCCACATGAATGCCAAAACCATGCTCGTCAGCCCTCTTAGCATAATCGCTATTGACCCGCCAGCACACGGAACAACATAAAAAGAAATCATGGTAGCGAATACGTACGGTACCCACCTGTCGTAACCTTGTTTCAGTGGTGGTCGCTGCGTTGTTGGCGCATTTGAGACGCGCGCTGGAGCGGGGTCAAGCTTCCTCTTGGGAGGCGGCTTCGCAACGCCACGGAGCTTTGGCTTGTGCATGCTAGAAATCGTAATGCTAAATTAACCCGTCAAAAGGAGCGCATTCATGACCTGTCACTCCTCGCACTGGCGGAGCACACTGACGAGCTTGAACCACTAAAGCATGTTGAGGCTGGGCTAAAACCAATGAAAGTTGATAAGAATAAATTGTTAGCTCAAGCTTGAGAGTGGCTAGACTCAAATCTCAAGCCAAGAGCAAATACGGGGAAATATTTGTAAGACCTTCGACCTAGCTAGATATAGTACTCGAGTTGCTATCTTTAAAAATGACTACTATAGCTAGAGTTGACACGTGCTATACGGCTGGTACGTGTAGCGGCATATTGAGTCCGTATTGTTTGCGCACAGGCACGTGCCATAGGCTCAGAAGAGTGTCTGCAGCTTCACGGTGTAGTAGTCGGTGTGTCGTCTCCTTTCTCTCTCCTTATACGTATCTTTCAGCACATATATACGGATTCATCCATTCATATACGGCAGATCCCAACTGCAGACCGCGGCTCTCGCTCTCGGCTCTGGCTCTCTGATGTTAGATCTCAGGTCTCTATGACTGGATGATTATTCCCGTGCTGGTTGGTGCTGGTACTCCATGTCAGTGTTGAGTTACCCTTGGTAAGTATAAACAAGGGAAGCCCAGTTTTGATGTGGAGATAACTCGAACTCGAACTAATACAAACCCAAATGGCACAGAAGCCAATGCTGCGGGCAGAAGTGGGAATGCGCGTGCGTTGCGCAAACAAAGCAAGTGCGGAATGATTCAGGAGGGAGAGGGGCAT
>Ga0307930_1003592_pt1 | contig 11307 bp, 13 predicted proteins | sample OrgLakmetageno46_FD_203161 | JGI IMG/M metagenome (GOLD analysis project Ga0307930, IMG submission 203161) | Saline water microbial communities from Organic Lake, Antarctica - #46 | ecosystem: Environmental > Aquatic > Non-marine Saline and Alkaline > Saline | place: Antarctica: Organic Lake... | reverse complement strand
TCCTGAACCGACTTCCTCTCTGCTCCAAGTCCACGGTCTTCCCACTCTAACCGATGGGATGCCTTAACCCAACGAAGAGCTGCGAGCCTAGGCTCGCTAGGTAGAACACAAACTTGGAAGCAAGCTGCTTTTTTGAACCATTTTGCCGCCTCCACGTTGCTCTGCACCACGCCGCGGCCACCATCAATTACGAATCCCAGCAAACACTGCGCGCGCGCATGTCCTTCTTCAGCTAGGGCCCGCAAATCAGTCAGCACCTTATCCATCTCGTGCTGAGCTGTGGCTGGGAGATCCGACCAGGCCATATTGCCTCGCTTTACCATTCGTATTACAAGTGTGTACCGCCGAACGGCCTCTTCGTAGGTCTTTTCAACCCCAGGAGGCAGTGGAGTTCGGCATAGAGGGCACACTTGCTGCACTCCGAAATTTTGCAACTATATCACGCATGCTCCATGAAACGGGTGCCCACACGGTAGGGTGGTCGTTAATGCATCACTCGAAGGATCTAGACAGATGCTGAATTCCTCCACTGCAATACCATCGGCGGGCGCATCGTTCTTGGTATGTACCATCGAAGACAGCTTTTGAGGCGCTCGTTCGTCTTTCGCGATACAATACTGCTTGTGGTTGGCCTTCCAGTGAGCTTTTTGATAATCCCTGCTACAGTACATCACGAGGCCACACCGGGCGCAGGCAGAAAGTTTCGGCGCACTGGCACTCCCATTAAGTGCGGAACAATTGCTACAAACCCTGCCTTCGGGAGTGGAACTCTTCTTGTCTTTCTGCACCTGAGGATTTACATAGAAGCATTCAGCCTCCACAAATGCACATTACTTGGCAATGCGATAGAGAAATTAGATGGTTGGATTGGAGCGTGCAATAGAAGAAAATTCCCTGCGAAAAAGCTTGAAAGCGTTCTGAAGTTGGTGAAAGCAAAATTTAGTTTTAACTCACTCCTGATTCATTTTTGCCCGGCATAGTGCAAAGATGTATTGCTTCTCAGACAGATAAGGAGAAGATGGAGGAGTGCTGGAGCCGTGTGGCAGGTGGCTGGTGGCTGGTGGCTGGTGGCTGGTGGCTGGTGGCAGGAGCTTGACTACCTGAGAAAGGGGGAGAGTACCTGCAGCAGCCGTAGTAGCATATATGAGAGGAAAAAGAACTCTTGACTCTTCTTGACTTCTTGACTCTCTCTGGAAATTTCCCGGAAATTCCGGCCGAATTTGGGCTGGCGGTACGGTGGCTGGGAAGAAGAAGGAGAACGGGAAAGCCACTCATCACCCATCCCAAAAATGCAGCGGCGCGGGTCCGCCGCACCGCGATCAACGTAGTTGATGTCATCAGATGTCAGTGACAACGTGTCAGAACATACGTAACGTGTCAGAACATATGTACCCAGATAAGAATGTGATGTGACGGACGGACAGACAAAAATCCTTGGTAGGCACTTTCTGGTCGTGGTAGCATAAAACATCAAACTACGTTGATCTATTACAGTAGACATGCGCTAGCTAGCTTTCGGCTACTAAGTGGACACCCAGGCTTTTACTATGGATCATATTGTAGCTTGGACAGTATGATAAAATGATAAGACAGCTGTGTTTTTTTCCAAAACTTCATAGCGTAAGAATTTCATAATAAGATACATCCGTCACCGACCTGGCCAAACACAAATTATGTCAGCGACTCGCCAACAGATCCTAAACTCGCAGTTCTCAGTATGGTGCGTTTTTTAAAAGCAGTTGTTCTTGAATATGATTAGGCTCAGAGGAGTGGCAATTCATCATAACTTGAAGTAGTTGGCGCTGAGGCCTAGTACAAGAGTAACCCGTAGCAGGCGTACATACCCTACCTTTAGCCTTTAGTCATTCTTGTGCTTGATCCTGTTTAATTCCCTCTTCAGGTATCCCTTGTTTAAAGACGTGAGTCTCAAATCTGAAGTGGTCCCGCTGCCGCCTGCTTTTGTGCGCTGGCTTAAGCAGGACAAGGTCTCCCTCCCTCCAGGCACGACATCGTCGCTCTTTTGTTCAAACAAGGCCCAGGACGGTGGTGCGAGTAGCGACGACGAAGAATGGAGCGATGCTGTGCCTGATAAACCGAAAGAAGCCAGAGCTAGCCTCGCCACTAACGCACCAATATCCAAGAATGGCCTCAGCCATGCTCAATCCCAACATGAGATGGAAGAAAAGAATAAAGCAGCAGCAGCTACTGATGAGGCAAGTGAAGAATTCGACTTCACTGCCTTAGACACACAAGTCCGCGCCGCTGTGAGCCGGCTGTACGGTGGCGGCAGTGCCAACAACACGAGCAACGCGGGAGTCGGCAAAGGATTCTTCGTGAAGCTCAACTGGTCGGCACCGCAAGACGCAGCATGGTTGAACATGGGCTCCCTCAAATGCCAACAGCCAGGCGACGCTTACCTGCTCATTAAGGTGTGCCCAAGTCCTACATGTTTGAATCGTTGAGAAACCCATATTTCTTGTTTCTGTGAACGAGCGATTCGTGAAAACGTTTTATACTATAGGATTATGAACCTGGTCCGGCTGTTTGTTCCTCCTGTTCTTGTGCGCAGGCAAGCGACTTCTGTGCGCATGACTTAAACTTCCCCTTTGATGGCTGCCGTGAGGATGACAATGACAAGGCCAGTGACAGCAGCAGCAGCGGTGATGGCAGCAACAACGTAGCGTACACGCTCGTGTTGCGCAAATGGTGCAATTTGCGGCCGGAGCGTGGGTTTCGCTGCTTCGTGAAGGATCGCCAGTTGGTGGGTCTCAGCCAGCGCGACTGCACCGTGCACTACCCGCAACTCGAAGCCGACGCTCCCCGCATCCGCACCGCAATCGACGAGTTTCTCGCGTCCCGCGGCCGATCGAAAGCCACGAAAAGAACTTCAGGAAACAGTGCCGGGCTAACTCCAGGCGCGACAGCTGAGACGGTGATACCCCTTAGCAGTAGCCGTTGTACTGAACATGCTGAGGACATCAGCACGTCCGAGCAACCACCGACGCTGTTGGAGCGCTTGTTGGATGCCAATGCTGTGCTCGACGTTTATGTGGACGCGGTAGGCACATGTTTTTCATTCACACGGCGATATGAGCTCTGCCAACAACTCACCAAGTTGCTTTCTCGTGTTTGTCCGTTCATTCTCTTCTTCTTCAGGCTTTCAAAGTATGGCTTGTGGACGTAAACGCTTGGTCTTCAACTACGGATTCTCTCCTCTTCTCTTGGGACGCACCGCCACTTTCGATCGACGAAGTATCAGCAGAGGATTCAGCTGTGGTACCAGCGGTGGCGGCTTACTCCGAGAGTCCCGGCGCTTGCACTGAATCTACTGAGGTTTCATCAGCGGACAGCCCGACGACTGACAAAAATGAAATTACTGAGCCTGCAAAGCCTTTATCAGCAGCCGAAACAGAAACACCAGCAGTGACTTCCCCTCCTTCTAGTGCGCCTACTGCTGCTGCTTCTGCTACCTCGCTCGCAAGCGGCGCCCCGCCATTTGAGACAGAGCTGCGGCTGGTGGCAGCCAGCGACGGCAGCACGGTGCGAGCGAGCCCGATGGCCGAATACCGCGCTCCTCTCGAAATGCACCTCTTTGCTCAGGTGGGTTTTCATAAATGCTACGCACGCCATTGCCAATGTTATGGAAATCACATTTTCCTTTATTCCCCTGTCGTTCCATTCAATTTGGGGGTATGAACTTCTTTCTGTCTTCTCGTGGTCTCTTCTCATGAATATCTTGCTCGGCGCTCATTAGGCTTTACAAGGTGGAGGAAGTGCTCCAGCCAATGGAAGCAGCCCACCTGGCGACGGCGGGCTCGGCGGCATGGCGGATTTCCAAGCGTTCATGGCGCGCTGTGAACGGGAAACCAAGGAAGGCCGGCACGCAGATTCGAGCTCAGATGGCGAGAGCTTTTGTTAGGCGTTTTTCTTCTGGCGTCACGTGATTCAATATCTGAAGCGCTTTTTGCTCTGGAGTTGCGAGTTGGAGGTGCGACATAGATGTGAGATATCAGGAAATGGCTGATGGCTGGACTCAGCTCTCCCTGGATTCGAAACGGATGTGAAATCTCTGAAATCCAATTCATTATTCATAAGTCTTTAGCCTTGTTATTACTTATTACGATCTTGGTCGCGAGATCGCAGATCGCGGGCTTCTTTTACTCCGTATTTCTTTCAATATCATATTGGGGTGCACGAAGAAACTTAGGGAAAGGCGTTGAAAAAAATGTGCAAGCTACTAAGATAAGTAGCGTCCGGCGCATACGCGCAGATCCCATAGATGCACCTTATGGACGCCATTCGATTATCCCTTTATGCTTGGGTCTAGGAAAGCTATGTATGGCACACAGTACGATTGCTAGCCTAAAGGCCGTCTGACGTGTAGTCTAGCTAGCGTGCGAGAGATTGAGCCTTCATTCGATCTCCGCCGACAAATCGAATCCTAGCCGGTACTATTCTTTCGCCTCAGAAATTCTAAAATCATGACAATGCGTTTGAAGAATCAAGACGGCGCGGACCGGCGCATGCATTTCAGCCGTGGCAACAGCCGCGCTTCCACCGTCGACTACAGCGACATCAGCAAGAAGAGCGTGAGCTCGTTGTGGAACCGCTCTATCTCCAAAGCCAACGAAAATCGGGTACCGATTTGCACCTTTGTATGCCATTGTCATGGTCTCAGATGCACGCTAAAACGAATTAGTTCCGCGTAAATTTCTTCTCTTGATGACTTTGTGTATCTGGAATGTGTATTTCGCGTTGCGACTCTGAAGGGAGCAATCCGTTATCGTCACAAGCTCAACCGCCGCTTCGACCACAACAACACAAAAGCTGCTGGCGCTGAACCCATGAGCCACAACTGGGAAATGGTAGAATAAATTAATATACATGTGTATAATTTCAAGGAAATGATACACAGTTTATTGATACTCGCCCCTCTCATGCTAGTTGCTTGTACTACTACTACTTTTCTTAGCATTCGCACACGATTTTCTGTGTGCTCTGCATTGCATGTACATCAGGTAAACCGCTTGGTCAATCAAACTGCGGGTGGCGATGACGAAGCTTTGCCCTACTTGAAAACCTTGTTAGCTAGCGAGTATGCAGACGAAGCTCTCCACCAGCAAGACAACGCCTCACCGTATTGGACCCTTTTGCACAAGTTTGCCTTTTACGGGTGCCCAAAATGCGCCGACATCGTCATCAAGGTAGGAAGCAAATGAAGAAAAGCGTGCCCAACGTAATTTTATCTTCTTCTCTTTCACCAACTTTGCGCGCGCGCATTTCTGACCCGTGTCATTTTACTTGCTCAGGCGGGCGCTGACTTATATGTCGTCGATGCGTCAAGAAATCGACCACTGGATTTGGCCAGGTAAGTTAAACTTTTCGTGGCTCTCCCAATCATGGCTAAAAGCTTTCGATCGCGAATCGCAAATCAACCTTTGAATTAGTAGTCCCTCTATGTTTTCTATTATTTTGCTGTGCTGATGTATCTAAACCTTATCTCAACCGCCTCCTCATGCTACGCCTCTTCTCTGTAGGTTTGGGCAGTCTCCCCAGCACAGAGACATCACCAAAAGCTTATCGGAGGCAATGCGCAAGAGCCGCGCGAAAGCACTGATCAAAAAGGTGTGTGGCGTGTAATGCTAAATGCGTATCTAATTTAACTTCCGCGAGTAGATAGCATGATTTGACAAAGTGCCTTATTTCATTGATTGCGTGTGTGTACACAACGAGTTTCGCACGTAGACAACATGGCTTGAGAAGGAAGTCTAATTTTGCTACGCGTACGTGTGTACACACGCGTGCGTTTCTTTGCCAGTGCACGTGAATTTATTTCCAACTTACTTTCCTCCCCTAACAGGCCAAAGAAGAGAAAGCGGGCTTGCATGAAGGGATGTTGGCCGAAGAGCTGGGATACCGCGAAGAAGAGCAAGATCTGTCCTCGCATGCGAGTGAAGCGCCTTCGTCGCTGGGGAGTGTCTCGAAATGGACGAAAAGAACTCAAGACGACAATACCCCAACGTACGCTGCTCTTTTTTTTTTTGCGTTCAATGAATTATCTGTACAGTCTTTCTGCGCTTGCTATATAGCGTTGTCGATCTTGGCCAGTGAACTACTTCGACGTGTTATGCAAAGCACTTTTGGCGTGTCTCAGTGTCTGTTTTTGCTCTGTTTCGATCCTCACTATTTTGCTTTTTGTTGCATCTTTCTCCTTCATGTTTCTTCTTTTGCATAGCTTGGCGATGACGATTCCTGCGGCACCAACGCCAACTTCACCGCCTCAAGATGGCACAAGGAGCAGGCAGGCCTCAACTCCTGCTTTTCCTCCTCTCTCACCTTCGAATCCTATGCCGTCGACTAATGAAGCAAACTCGAACCAACAGCCAGCGCCAAAGGAACTTGAGAATGGGGATACCTCTAATAGAGGCAGCGCATCCTTAAGAAAGGCTGGCGCCTTTTCCCTCTTGCGACTTCTGGGTTTGCGCAAGAAAGAGCCTACTGTATTAGCGCAGACTACAGGTGACAACGGGAGCGGCAACGGAAGCGATGTGGTGCCCTTGCCGTCCATTGCGCAGCAACGAAGCAACGATTCGTCCGTTGGGTTTACCCAGTCCTTGGGCACCAATTCTTGGACGTTAGGAGGGCCTCAGACGACCCTTTCCCCCGACAACATCGATTACGAGGACCACGACTACGGCGACGACGACGTTGACGTTGACAACCACCCGGAACCCATGCTGGGCACTCAGCGCGGCAAACACCACCGCCAGCAGCTGCAGCACCCTTCCATCACCTCCACGGTGATTGCGGGCAAGCGCCCAAAAGGAGCGCGCACGGGCGCCAACAGCCGGTTCATTGACCCGAAGGAAAAGCAGGCCAACATGGAGCGGTACGAGGACTCGATCAAGGTCATCCGCGAGATTTACCGCACCGACTTCCGGCAGGGAACCTTCAACCGCGACCTGTTGCCGCACGTGGCTGCTCACGTAGATGCCCTCATGAGGTGAATAGAAAAGGGCCACGGTTGTTTTGTCTTATAGGTTCGCACTTTACTAGTGCTCAACTACACGCCTCTCTTCGCTTGCTCAGAAGTTCATTTTCTTCCCTTTAATGAGGCTTTGTATGCTTGATTCAAACTCACCGCTTTCGATGGTGAGGCTCCTTTTTTGTTTCGATCTTTTCTCACAGCACGATTCCAGCACTCGACCCTGCACTCGAGAAGCACATTGCGGTGGATGATGTCGACGAAGTCGGGGAATATTCGGTCGAAGCCTCCGTAGTGACGGGCGGGTTAGGCCTCAAGGAATTCTTGGAAGCCTCCGATGAAATTGCATCAAGTGCGTAAAAATTGGCCGGCTTGCCAGCACGGATGAGCATGAGGGAGAATCCAGCTTCCTGCTGCGTTTTCATCATGCGCCACTCCTTCTCATTCGTTGCGCAGAGATATGAAATTCAACATTATCCGCAATGGAGCCTTTTCTTTTTTTCTGTTTGTTTTTCAATTTTCCCCTGGGCATGCATTCATTGCCAAGAGTATATGCGCTGCTCTTATCTTCCTTTCAAATAACTCCCTCTATCGGCACCTTCTTATCCTTTCGCTTGCGTGTCCACGTAGGCCACGTAGACCACCACGCGCACGGCGCCGAGCGCTACGCGGAAAAGACTCCAGGCCACGGCCCCCCAACCATCCGAGTCCCGACCAAAGACCGCCACTTGAGCTTGTCGACGCTGAGACGAACAGGGGCGGCAGTGCGCGCGTCTCGGGACGAAGCGGCCGAGCTCCGAATGCGCGACGGGTTGGCGGTGCTGGGAGACCCGGGCTGGACCTCCGGGTCTCGGACCGCGCACGGGTCTCACCTGTACCGCAGTGCCCGGCAGCATGCGGACGACGCGCAGCAGGCCATGGCCGACGTGCCGCGGCTGGGCGCCCAAGCCCCCCTTGGGGGAGGGAGCCACGCGTACCGGATCGGTGGAACCAACCACCACGCCGAAGACAAGCGGCTGGCGGCGCTGCACGCCCTGGCCGAGCAACGGCGGAAACATTGGTTCAACCAAAGTCCTGTCAAAAGAACGTAGCAATAGCAGGTGCTACTGTTTGGTTTCTAGAGAATTTACTTGTATTTAGTGGGTAATTCTATCCAGATAAGACGGCAACTCTGATTATTGCATTATATCCACAACGATCCACATCAACCGTGACACGAATTTGACACAAAGACAAAGACACAAAGCACAAACGTTAAAATTTGCTCTGATATAATACACGCGTACACGCGTGTTCAAATAATTATTCAGATCTGACTTTTTTCTCTTCGTATTCACTGAGAGCTTGATTTGAGAGCACCGACCGAGAACGGAGAGCACGGGAAAGCATGGGTGTAGCCTCTTGCATCCGATGTTGCAATGCTAGTATAAAGCACTGCACCTGTTTGTTTGTGCAGTGCCTCTCTCCAAAAACTGCACGATTTTCCTAGCGCTGATTATCGTTTGCGATCATTTGAAGAACCTCTCATCATTTCTACCATTGGCATAGATGGACTACTTTTACAAACGTAAATAGTTCTAGCTAGAGCTGGCATGAAGATGCTGCTTATTAGGTTGGAAATTGCAATAGTGATCAGTGTAGCAAATTTTGACACTAGAGTTGCACTAGTGACTACCTATGATGTATTGGTGCAACACGCGTCAAGTTGTAGTTCTGAGTGACTTCATGACTCACGCAACAGAACGGACTGACAGTTCGCTGGGCGTGAATATTCGCTGCCTTACGGCAAAGGGACTCGAGTTAATACCCTATCGCCCTGCGCTGGAGGCCTGCGACCTGAGACCCTAGCCGCCCGAAGCTTATCTGATTGAGCCTGGTTTCATCATGACACAGGTTTGCTTTATCTTCAATTTAAAACATCATGAATACTCGACACGGGAAATTGTGTCCTTCAAGACTGTAGCAACTAAATGTCTAGATTGAGGCCGTCAATGAAATCTTTTCTCTGATTTTTTTTTTAATTTGGCCAGGTGGATTGTGAGATTCCCCATGGCTTGCGGCCTGGCCAAGAGTTTCGTGTAGAGTCCAACGGTCAAACGGTGGCAGTGACGGTTCCGCCAGGCAAATCCGGCGGAGACATGATACGAGTAGCGTTTCCAGAAGGAGAGACCCAGGTGCAATCATAAGTCTCGACTAATGCTAGCTAAAAACAAATGGTTTACATTACGGTACCGTTAGCAATTCCTTCAAAAACGAAAACCAATTATTCATCTGCTAATCAGGTCAGCTTTCAAAAGTATTGACTGGGAAATAATTTAGGTTGCCAACGCGACGGACGTGGCGGTGGTCGATGGGCAGCGGACTTACGTCGAGCCCGTGGTCGCGCGGCCGGCAGCGGCTCAAGAAGGCTTGACTATGGGGAACCCAAGGTATGTGGTCGCCACCAACGTGCCGCCCGGCGCGATGCCCGGTGGGCGATGGAGACGAAGGCCGGTGCCCGGCTGCCTCACTTGCTGCTTCGCCATCATCTTCTTCCCGTACGTGTGTGACAGCCATACTCAGAGCTGCGTCACTCCCACCGAATCTTTCGTTGTTTTTTGGCCCTTCTTTCTTTTTCGCGTAGTCGGATCTTTGCATTTGTCATTCCGAACGTGCAGTTCGATGCTTTTATTATTGTTGGAACTTGAATTAGGTTACCAAAACGTTTATGTCTAATGCGTTTGCGCTCAATTCCCTTTTTGCACTTTTCTATCGGTTCTAGGATTGGCCTCTTTGCCTTCCTTTGCCCGTGCGATAGCGTCCTGGTCTACGAAGCCCCAGACGGACGAATGTGGATTCCTCACGGTGCTGGTTACGTTGTCGGTTGAAGTGCATGTACGAGGTTTCCCAATAGATACGGCCTTCCGTGGCTATAGATACAAATAGATCGTCTATTTTGAACTGAAGTCGGTTCGGCTTGATTTCGCGAAGCGCGGAACCGTGAGTAGAGAACGTGACGGCACGACGGCACTGCGCGGCACTTCGTTTGTTTTGGACTGGGAAATGGGAATCAGCTGGAAGAGGAGATGATTTATCTTCTGATGATGAATATTTGTTTGTGCATTGGGCATGCTTTGAAGTTTGTTCTGAGTTCTCTTAAATTCCATTTATATCTAAGCTCGCCGTCCGATGTCCACGAACTCAAGTGAACAACACTTCGGAATTCGATTCCTTGTCCTTATCCTTCTTATTCCCAGGAGTCCTTATTTATTACTTAATTTCAAATTTCTTATTCCATGTCCCCATTTCCGATATCTAAAATGTTTCTATGTTTTGATGGCCAAAGACGACGGCAAACGCATTAAAGGGGCGCTTTCTACGAAGCCAAAAAGGCGCAGTTGCCGTCTGTGAGGGCGAATAGTCAAAGTAACTGTGCGTGCAATCAGAAGCCTGCCGTAGATGCAATTTCTGCGGAAGTATCAGCCTGGGTCTTGTTGTGTGTTTTGCGAGTTAAATGAGGTCAGCGACGTTCATTGGCATTTCCTCGATCTGAGTGTTGTAGAACTTCTCGATGTCGCGCAGGAACAGCACATCGGGCTGCGCCAAGAAGTTGATCGCCACACCCTTACGGCCGAAACGACCGGAGCGACCAATGCGGTGAATGTAGTTTTCACGGTTGGTAGGGAGGTCGAAGTTGATCACCAGGGACACTTGTTGCACGTCAATGCCGCGCGCGAGCAAATCTGTGGTGATGAGCACGCGGGACGAGCCGGAGCGGAACTCGCGCATGATTATGTCGCGCTCGCGCTGGTCCATGTCGCCGTGCATCGACGACACGGTGAAGTCTTTCTGGGTCATGTTGTCTGTGAGCCAGTCCACCTTGCGGCGCGTGTTGCAGTAAATGATGGCCTGGGTAATGGTCAAGGTTTCGTACAAGTCGCAAAGGGTGTCGAGCTTCCACTCTTCCTTGTCCACGGCAATGTAGAACTGCTTGATACCTTCCAGGGTCAGCTCGTCTTTCTTGACCAGAATCCGGATGGGCTCGCGCATGAACTTGGTGGTGACCTCGAGCACTTCGAGGGGCATGGTCGCGCTGAACAAGCACACCTGGACGTTTTCGGGCAAGAACTTGAACACGTCATAAATTTGGTCCTTGAACCCGCGGCTGAGCATTTCGTCCGCTTCGTCGAGCGCGAAAATCTTCATGGCGTCCAGCCGGAGGGCGCGGCGGTTGATCATGTCGTACACGCGCCCCGGGGTGCCTACCACGACTTGCACGCCGGCTTGCAAGGTGCGAATGTCGTCGCGGACTGCGGTCCCGCCCACGCACGCGTGCACCTTGA
>Ga0307930_1003591_pt1 | contig 11312 bp, 7 predicted proteins | sample OrgLakmetageno46_FD_203161 | JGI IMG/M metagenome (GOLD analysis project Ga0307930, IMG submission 203161) | Saline water microbial communities from Organic Lake, Antarctica - #46 | ecosystem: Environmental > Aquatic > Non-marine Saline and Alkaline > Saline | place: Antarctica: Organic Lake... | reverse complement strand
GGCTGCGCCAACTAGCAGCAGCAGCAGCAGTACTGTAGCAAGCGGCAAGAGCGCGAGCAAGATGAAAGGAAGTGGCAGCGGTAAGAGCAGTACCAAGGGCAGCAGCAGCAGCAGCAGCAGCAGCAGTGTGAGCACAACAGGCCCAGCGCCAGCGCCGGCGTGGGTGCGGGAGTTAACCCTAGCGCTGCTGACGATAGAAGCTGCTTTACCTCTGGGCAGCGTCATCACTTCAACCAGTGATGCGGGTGCCTGGACCCCCTCTCGGGCTTCGGCGTGGGCTTGGTGCGTGGCCTCGTCTCGCTGTGCGTCCGATCTGGCAGCGGCTCTGGTGGCCCTCGAAGACGCCATCAAACCTGCGTGGTTCTTACAGGGGGCCTCGACGGCTTTCAAGCAGCTCCCGGGCCGAAGCGCTGCGGTGAGCCTCGCCAGCCGAAGCAGCGTGTCTCAACGGCTCTTTTTGCTGGACGCCAGCCTCATGTACGACCGGGTTCAGCTCGGGAGCGACAAAGCGGGGCCCACTTATGTGGCACCGCCTGAGGGTTTAGGTGGAGGAGCAACGTCTGCGTCGGCTTCAACGCCAGCACCCAAGGGAGCTCGAGCCTCCTCACCACCGCCTTCATCATCGCCTTCTTCGTCGTCGTCGTCGTCTTCGTCGCCGTCGTTGCTGGCGAAAGGTCCGTTGGTGAGCCCCTCTGGGCGCCTTCAAACGCTGCGGCGCCTGGGCGGGCAAGGAGGGCGAGGCCCGCAAGCGAAAGGGCGGGGTCGGCCTACGGGCACTGGCGGCCGTGGAGGTTACTGAGACTTTTTTTTAAGTCGTTGCTGATGGACCTTCAAGAAGAATGAAGAATAGCTAAACTTGTGTGTAATTGTTGGTGTTCCTATTCAGTATCCTTATAATTGCTCTGGAATGAATTAATTACATCTAAGTTGAAGTCACTGAGCGAAAGTTCCAAGTCTCCAAGCGCATATTATATGTACAAAATACAAAAAAGCCACCATTCACGATTTATTAGATGGAGATGGAACCAGTTGCCCACGCCCCGCACCCGCACCATAATCAAGCAATATTCCGCATTGCAATAAAATTTACTGATATCGAGTAAGCTTGAGCTTGAGCCAATGTGTAATTTTGCCTCTCCCTTTAATAATAGTAGAACTAGGTATTTAGAGCCAATAGAAGAAAAAGATAAATCATCAAACGTACACTGGCGACTGGCGCATGCGGAATTTTTGATACAAAAAATTATTCTGAGCGGCCAGTAGGCATAGCTCGAGCCGCAAGAGCGCTCCGAGCACCGGATGACCCGAGTTCACCCCAAACCCTCAGCGACATGTTTCTTCCTGTTGTTGCCCCAAAACCGAAACGTGTTTCTGTTGTGGCGCCGTCAAAAAGCGTAGATTCCGACCGCACAGCCGTGCAGTTCTCTTTTTCAGTGCCTGGCGCAGGAGAATTACTCGAGCCTGGAGCACTATTTTCATAGTGGACTTTGCCAGGTGTCTGGATCAGGGCTTCACGGCGAACAAAGACCGCTGTACGCCGCAGCTCCTTCGCAATGGCGGCTTGAGCGCGTGCTCGTTGTTGGGCATCTGCAGCCTGTGCTTCTGGCCCTTGGCCTGCTACTCGGCCCCATCGCTGCAGAAAAGTTATCATGGGTGCAAACGTCTCAAATCGTGGTGGTGGTGGTGGTGAGCGGACAAAAGATACAGCGTGGCTACTGCTGCTGTTGCTGCCGCCGTGAGCACTACTACTGCAACCAGGCTGGCTGGTGTTGCGGTTCCTATGGATTCCAATCGGATTTACTGGCAAGAGGGCTTCCGCACCATCAGGCAAGACAAGTCGGCAGTGGTGGGTAGCACCAGGGCACCTCGGATGGGGGCGTGGCGTAAGAACTGCCAGAGTTCGGTCGGTGAACGCACCCCGCACCTGCGATGCAACAATAGTAAGGTGTGCTATAATAGTAAGAGAGGAGTCTCCTTTTGACAAGATATAATCGCTTTCATCTTATTTGAAGGTATATACCGTGCCGTCGGCATACAGAGAAAGGCGCCCCGCTGCTACCACCTCAGTGCGCACCAAGGCGCACTTTTCGGTGTACTGAGTGCGTCCAGAATGGCTGCATGTATCACCATGACTATTGCCCGGCAGGTAGGCAAGAGCTGCTGAGTCTGCAAAGGCCGCACTTAATCCACTGCGCGGTCTTGCTGGTGTCTGCGCTTCAGAGTTAGCCTCGCCCAAAGGTTGTTGATACCAGTGCAGATTGCTCGATTGGCGGGAGTCCACTGTCTTTCTCTGATCAGGGGGTGACCGAAGTTGACTGCGGAATTGAACTGCGCGCGACACCAGAGGACCAAGGCAGTACTCTCGGCGATTACAAGTAGATTGCGGCGAATCCGGCACAGCGTCGTCTTCACAATCGATGTGAATGTATGGCGCAACGTTTAGGTGCAATAAGCGCTCTTCCAAAGCTCTGGCAGAGTCGAAAGGGCTACTTGTATGTATCTCGTTGCTATTCACTGAACTCAAGGTTGCAGTGGTAGCAGGAGATTCATCTCCTTGCGCATCTAATTTAGTCCCGTAGGACGTCTCAGATGGTCTTTTGCGGAGACTTGTACGCGTCACGTAATTGCCGTCGAGAAGCAAAAGGCTCTTATCACTGTGCACGGTCACTTCAACAACCCATTTATTCGCAGTGCGTTCTTCCAGTCCATCAGTTAAACCCGTTCCACTGTAGGCCTCAGAGCCGCTCTTTAAGGTATCAGGCAGTGCTACGTACGTTGCCCCAGGAGTCCACTCCATATTGGTCCCCTGCGTTGACGGGTAAAGTGCCACTTCTTCTTCCTCTTCTTCATAATTTGCACTGCCAGCATTAGAAATACCAAGAACGCCATTCATAATTTGAGCTTTGGCCTGCAGGCGCATCCATTGTCTTTCAGCATGCTCTGCGAGCGTGAAGATTTCGTCGGCACTAAGTGATGGTAAATGCCTCTGATGTGGCTCTGGCCGATTAACGTGGTCTTCGTCATTGACAACCCGCGAAATGCAACTCCTACTGCTGTTGCCAACGTGGCCGATGTCAATGGTGTGCCACTCTGGTGATGGTAGTGGAACTGGAGGAGATGGCAGCCGAGTGGCCACGTAAGCTAACGCTTGGCATTCTCTTTCATCTCTAGTTGCATGAGAGCCTTGAGTGGTTCCCTTGCTCCAGACTTGAAGTACTAGCCGAGCTGGCACTTCAAGGTACGGTGGTACCATCTTGATCGAGTAAATTTGCGTAATTTGAAGTGATTTTGTGTCAGGTTTATGGGACGGAGAAGAAACTGCAGCATAACTTTGAGAGCTACGGCGAGACTCTTGCCCTTCTTTCGGTTGGGCCGCTACATAAAAAGTCAATGAGAGGCGGCGACCGAGGGGGCATAACTTTACTGCTGCTTGACCTTCAAGCGACCGCACCTCGACGCCTCCATCACTCGTGCGGCGTGCGAGGTCGGGAGGTACACGTGACAAGTCGTCGACAGACGGCCAGTGTGCCACATCGAGCCGTGGCCGCAATTGTTCTTCGCTGCTACTTTTGGACCCATCCTGGGATATATCCTCCGTCCAGCTCGGGAAATAAGGGTCTGCGGCGACTCGATTTCGAAACCTGAGAGCCTTTAGCACGAGTGGCCGCTGCTTGACAGGTGCGAAGCTAGTTGCATGAGCTTCCACATTAGGAGCATCACCTGGTAGTCTAGGTGGTCGCACCAGAGTATAGGCCACTCCGCTAGCCTCGAGAACAACGCAAGAAGGGCCCATGAAGAAGGCAAGGGTGGCTCCTGAGTCGAGGATTAGGCAACGCACTAATGCAGCCTCGAGCGCCATTTTCAAATCAAAGTGAATTCAAAATTCTTCTTCCTTTTGTTCTGCTCGGCTCGGCATTACAGGGAATTCAGTGCTTTTTCAGGAACTTCAACCTTTCTTGTTCTTCTTGTTGCTGCTGCACTTACTCATGCACTCTTGCTGCCGCTGTAATAACGCAAGGCATCTCGCCATCTCGGCGCTCGCCACCTCAATACTCCACTCTAGCGCTCTAGATCTTGCTGGCATAGCTGTGTATTCGGCATTTTAGATAAGGCAATGAGAGTATCAGCGCATTGCTTGATCCTTTACGGAGCGTCGGTGGCGTCGGCTTGGCACCTCACCATTCGTCGGCCACTGACATCAACAACTGTGCTTGGAGCTTTCCAGAAGAAAGGTGGGCGAGGAGGGCATGGCAGCAGCGGTCGTGGCAGTAGCAGCGGTCGTGGAAGTAGCAGTAGACAAGGGCGTGGACGACCAGGTAATGTCGCCGGCACAGTGCCGATATCCACTGGAATGCCCAACACTCTCGGAGGAGGATCGCCTCTAGGCGTCAACTCCTTGAGTAGAGAAGAGAATGACTATGACGATGAAGCCGTTGGAGGTGCAGGCGGTGTAGCAAAACGACACTTCTTCAGCCAGAAGGAGTGGGAAACTCTGTCGCCGCCACCGTCCACGGATCTCATGGCAACGCTATCGGCTAGTGGCGAAGGTGGAGGGAACGGTGCTGTGGTGCGGCCCTCTCGCATTCAAGCAGCTGCGTGGGGTGAAATCATGGCGGGCAGGCCGACTGTCATTGCCGACCAAACTGGAAGCGGTAAAACCTTGGCGTACTTGCTCCCGCTGTGTGAAAAATTGGCGCAGCAGGCAGCTTCATCGACGGAGAGTGGTGCCGGAGGAGGTGCAACCGCAACTTCGGGTGGGCGAGTGCGCGCGCTCGTGTTGTGCCCAACCACTGAACTCGCCGTGCAAGTTGGCACCGTCGCGAAAAGGTGCGCACCTCGCCCACTGAGGGTGGCGATCGCCACCGGCGGGCCAGACCGTCCTTTGCGCACACAGAAGAACATGCTCGACGAAGGCGTGGATATCTTGGTCGCGACTGCCGGGCGAGCAGCAGCCCTGGTAGGGATTGGGGCCCTGGATTTGAGCACATGTACAGCGGTGGTGCTCGATGAAGTAGACGTGCTGGTGCTAGATGCTTCTTTTCCACTGGCCACCATCGGCACGGCGGTTGCGTCACAGCCGGCGGATGCCGGTATGACCACCGTCGACGGAACTCGCCAAGAAGAGACACAATTCGTGTTTGTCACAGCCACCTTGCCAAAAGGAGTCGTGGAGCAGTTGCGGGGCGATTTCCCTTCGCTTCGAGTCGTAGCTGGCCCAGGTCTGCACCGCGTGTCTCCGCTTCTGAAGCTTGAGGTCATTGACTGTGGTGCAGCGGCGCAAGGTGCTGATTCGGCTGCCGCTGCCGCTGCTGCTGCTGCCTCGTTAGCCAATGCCAGACCAGACAAACGAGTCCGTGCGCAGACGATGAAGCGAAACCAATTTGACGATTATGATGAATTGGAAGAGGACTCGGGCGAAAGTGACGAGCGAAGCAAAGGCGGGCGATTCGGCGGTCGTTTCGGCGGTCGAGGTGGCCGCGGTGGCAGGGGTGGTCGAGGCAGAGGAGGCCGGTTTGGGGACACCAATGGGCCAACGCGCGCTGAAAACTTTGCAGCCAAGAGCAAGGTCTTAGCGCAATTGTTGGCGCAGCCGACAGCCGCCAACACGCCTCGCACGGTGGTGTTTTGCAACAGTTTGGAGACTTGCCGGCAGCTCGAGAATGCGCTCAAACGAGACGACCGGAAGGGCATGAAGGTACGATCTTTGCTTCTTTTACTTAGCATATTGTCACACGTGTCTCTTTTCCCTCTGGATTCGAAGGTTGACCCTTCCCACTTTCCGCCCTTGATGCTTTGTCCGGATGCAGCGAATGTTACTGCCGCTTCACGCCGCGATTCCAGAGGCGGCCCGTGCAGAAACTTTGACGACATTTGCGCGGCCCGACCGCAGCGTGCTGCAGCCCATGGTGCTCGTCTCCACGGACCGCGCGAGCAGAGGCGTGGACTTTGGTAAATACTAGAGGTTGAGAGAGTGGTGCGCGTGCCTTTTTCTGATTGGAGGTTTAAATTTAGCGGCGGTCTTTCTTGTGGTGCATTATCTTTAGATTTATTCACTGGATGTGAGCATTCTTGACTCTCTTTTTATTATAAACCCTTCTTTCTAAATCCTTTATTTTTTCTCTCTACGCTTTTGCTTCTCAGGAGGCCCATCCTCACCAGTTGGGCATGTGATACTCTTCGATTGGCCGCGCGACCCCGCCGAGTTCCTCCGCCGTGTTGGCCGCACTGCGCGCGCTGGCTCCGAGGGCAAATGCACAGCCCTGGTGGTTGGCCGACAGGTACTTTCATAAGCACTCATGAACAGCACGTGGCTGACTGTCTGCGAGAATACCTCCATGCTTGCTTTTGATGAAAAACCTTGCCATTTGCCTGCTTGAAGTATACCGAATAGAATGAAATTTTACCTCTTTATGGGCAATCGTCTCATGCGCATTCTCTGTTGCCCCTCCTACTACTGTAAACTTTCCGCTGCTGCAGGTGGGCTTGGCTCGCGCAGTGGCGGATGCTGTGTGGTCTGGTCGGCGCCTCTCAGCGATCGACCAGGAGCGTGTAGGGGGTGGCCGCAACGACGACGACGACGATAGGTACTAGACCTCACCGTGCAATTTTAAAGGCAGAGGACATGGATTGCCATTGAATCATTGATCATTGAGCCTTAATTTTCTGTTGCTGTTGTAAATCTTTTGATTTTAAGATTTCAAAGCCAGTTCGAGTCCCGGATAACTAATTATAACAGCTCGAAATCAAACACCGGTGGTTTTGAAGAGAAGCGCGTTCGAATTAGGAGTATGTAAATAAGCCAGTTAGTCTAACTGGCAGCTAAAGGGGGGTCACTTCTCGCGAATGCGGAAATTTTACGCATTATTGGCCATTGGCCATTTCGCATCATAGACGTGATTTATTTATCATACAAAGCACAGATAAGCCGTATTTGGTATACTCGGTAGAACCGCGACGTAAAATCACGGAAAATTTGTCCGTTGGATGCCATTATTTCTTTTTTTGGTGCTCATCTAGCACAGCTAGTCAGGGTTGAGATTCCCGTTTCCGCGGAATTCCCGCGCGATGGCTAAAAAATTTACTTCGCGTGGTATTTCCGCGGGATTTCCGCGGGTTTCCGCGGGTTTTCTGTGCCGTAGTCATAAAGGCACTGCTAAATTCCCGTCGCGGAAATCACGGTTGATTTATGAAAATTTCCCTTTCCGCGGGAATTCCGCGGCGGAATTTTCCGCGGGAAACCGAACCTAGCAGCTAGTGCAGCTCGGCTGCACTGCGGATTTCGAGCGATTTTGGCCCATTCTAGGCCCCAAATTCAATAGAATTTCGCACTTTTTGGTATCAGGATTCCCCCTCGATATCGTCAAAATATCGGGCCCAGGTGGTAGGACCGTATGAGCTCGGTTAGGGGGAATCCCGCCTCGACTTACGTATGCAATGGCCAATAAGCAATAAAGGGGATATTTCAGAAGTGACCCCCTTTTAGCTGCCAGTTGGCCGTTACGTATTTATCAGAAAATATGAAATCAATGAGGTCTTATAGGCAAAGCCTTCCTTCAAGTGCCGGGTATAAGTATAAGCAGGTGACGTAAAAAAAAAATCATTGATTGCGTTCCTTCGACCCTTCTTCTTCTTCGAATCCTAGACTGCGATGAAAGTTTTGATGGGAGATTTAAAACTAAAAAAAAGGTCCCACGAGAATACGAAAATTCAAGATATATGTACACACGAATTTATGGTCCTGAGGTTGCAGTGTGCTGAGACATGTAATGTGCACAGCACGTGAAGAAGCTGTTTTGCTTAGGGGCATTTATTGGATATCTCTGAGGTAGCCCGTCGAATCCTGTTTTTCTGCTACCATCCTCGTTCAAAAATTGTCAGCTAGGTTCCCCAACTAATCCAGTGCTTTCACAAATGAAGAAAAGCAACAATTCCGTTGAACTGCTCAGCAACGCTCAGTCCGTACAAGGCTTCGCGCACCAATATCGCCGCCCACGCGATCATGGCTAGTCGACCAGTGAAGCGCTCAGCACCACTCGGATCCACCACGGGTACTAGCGGCTCCAAATCGACTGCCTCTGCTTTCTTCTCGGCTTCAATTTGCTTGTAATACTCAGTCAGCGTACCGAGGGGTTTCGCTAGCGGAGTCTCGGCCGTGGATTGTGATTCAGTGTTCGTTATGTCGAATGATGCAACGCGCAAAGGATACGGAGACCGACTGAGGTGAAAGGACGGTCCCCTGAAGGCATGAACACCCCCAAGCAAAGCATACGTCAAGAAAATGATGCGTGGCATCGTCTGGCCGGCCAAGATTACGATTGTTGTTCTTGTTGAGAGGTCTGAACGTCGTTTAAAAAGTTTCCGAGATAGCTTTGGAGAGGTGTGTCACGGAAATTTTGATCCAACCGACCAAAAAATGCAACGAAAGGAAACAAAAAGGCAAGGAACAGAAACATCATCTCGGCATGAAGAACAAAAGAACAACCACGAAGATACAGCTGTCTCTGTGGTCCTCATGTCATCGGTCATCGGCCAACAAGCCAGCCAAGCAGCTGAGAGTAGTTGTTAGTCATTACGTCATCATTACCGTCATGACAGCATAGCATAACAGCGTGAACACTTAGTCGTCGCAAGGCGCAAGTAGAGAGTGTGCGAACAAGTACAATCCTTGAAGCCTAGACATTGCAATAGCTATTGACTAGCGAACTTATAACGAGATTCTTTTGATCCAGAGCTGTTTTAGACTATGGGAAGAGTTCTAATTCTAGCCGTTCTCGCATGGGTGGTTCCAGCGGTTTGTTGGACGTCCGCATATAGTCCTAGGACGCACCTATCTCGTCGGTGGGCTGCACCTTCGGAATCTATCAGCCGTAAAGATGCCTTGTGAGTATTACTATTCGTAGCACAGCGGGATCTTTTATTTCGAAGTGCTTCGATTGTGTGTTTGCTGGGTGCTCTCAAGGCTTACATTCAAACACATAACCTAAAGAACATCCGTACGCAGCCGCTCGGGCGTATTTATGTCTATCTGTTCGATGTTGCCATGACATATCCGTCGATTTATTTATCATCTTCATCGCCGTCATCACCATTCTTGGTATTCAATTTGTGTGCACCTACTGTACGTATGGCCGTATTTTTGCACTCTCAGTTGGCGTGACGTGGCCTTTGGGCTCGCATCGAGGCACAAGATGCCTGACGTGAAACGGGTCATGGAGTTCGGGCAGTACGCAAGAGGCACCAAAACTTTGCCAAGCCCGCCGTTAGCTTCAGGGCATGAGCCGAGCGAAGAATTCTTTCCTGGTCTTGCGGCACAGCCGTGGCATGACACAGCTAGCTTCTCGTGGGTGGAAGGGCTAGAGGCAAAAGCAGCCGTGATTCAGGTTTGGGGCGTGCCATGCTCACTATGTGTACAATAAATCACCTGTACTGCACTTTTGGAGTTGCTCGATACGTCTCGCGACTACTTTCGAATTGGGGAAAGAGATAGAACATCGGTGGTAAAGAGTCTGTTTGTGCTGTGTTCTTTTGTGGGAGCAGGAGGAGCTCACTGTAGCATTGGCAGAAGACGCGTCTAGCTTCAACGGCGACAGTGCACTTCAGACCCAAGTGATGGGTACAGGGTGGTCCGCGCTCCGCTTGCAGCGGCTGGGGCAATGGAACGACGACATGTGCGCTAAATTCCCCAAAACCGTTGCTCTCTTGAAGGACCTGGAGGTGCCCACCGCGATGCGGGGCGTCATGTTTGCACGGCAGAAACCGGGCTCAAGAGTGGCTCGTCACAGCGACGGCCGCAACTTCGTGCTCACCCTGCACTTGGGCTTGCGGGTGCCAGCAGGTGGCGTGGAGACATGTTGGATTGAGTGCGGAGGTGAGCGGCGCGCGTGGAGCGAAGGAATCGCAGTGGTGTTGGACACGAGCTTTGGCCACGAAACCGCAAATTTAAGCGAGGAGGATCGGCATGTACTCATTGTGGACTTTTGGCACCCCGATTTGACCTCCACGGAACAAGAAGCGCTCAAGTTCATTTATGACTTACGCTACGAGTATGACAAGGAGATCATTAATTCATAGAAGCGAATTGTTTTTGAAAATACTGGGGCTTCTTGGACCAGTTTAATTGGCACGAATTCAAACGGCGTCGTTATGCGTTAGCTCTAGGTGCTAGGTGTGCCACGCACATACACAGCCATAGCCAGTACTGTTCTCTGTATCTAAGGCGAATTCTTCTCTTGCTTTTCATACTTATGGATGTATATATATACCTACAAAAGGCATGTTCTCGAGCACCGAGCGGCTTACTTACCAGGAGATAGCAGATAGAGATTAGAGATAAACCAACTGGCTGCTAAGGGGGGGGGGGGGTCACTTCTGGAAGTTCGCCCTTGTTGCTTATACGGGCTTGTTATTTTGGCCCGATATTTTGGCCGTATCGAGCGGGGATCCCGATGCCAAGGAGCACAAAAATCTGTAATTTATAGCTCAGCATACGCCAAAATCGCTCAATATCCGCAGCGCAGCCAGTACAGCCGAGCTGCAGCGAAAAGATGACCTAAATCGTGATTTTGACGTCCAATGGACAAAATTCATGGTAGATTTACGCGACAGTGCTCTTAGCTGCTCTTGGATACACCACATGTGACATATCCTGAACAACTATGATCAATAGACCACGATTGTAAAGAATTATGGCGGAAAGTGACCCAATTTTAGCTGCCAGTTGGACGATTGATTGTTACACTTAGCTCAGTTGGTAGGGTGTTGGCTTATTGAAACCCAACAAAACGATTATCACTGATTTTAGTGCCCAAGCGGGACATCAACCACCCAACGGCCAATAAAGAGTACCCGCTGCGCACCCGGGTTCGATACGCGCTACCTATAATAAGAGCACTGCGGTGCAGCTCTATAACGCAGATGTGCGAGGTCTACAACTGGCCGGACGACCGAACTCAAAGCAGGATCTGAATGATGGTTACACTGTAAGGCCATCTCACTTCTCGCTGAACTTTCTGAACATTTAGAGTACAAGATATTATCTAGAAAAAGCCCGACGCCTGAGAAAAACATTGAGACGATGCCCTGCTGGGGGCAAAAAAATAGCCCAGAGAATTGCCTCGTGGACCTGGGACGTGACACACGAACAAGCACTCAGTCCCGCCGACTTGTTCGGAGGAGAGGCGCCAGTTGGAGCCTTAATTGGCCTTTCGGGAGCAAATTTGCTAGCGCATTTGCAGCTCAAGTGCATTCTTTATGTGCCTCTGTGACTGCTGTGTTGTCGCCGTCCAGGCTTGCGGGACGATAACTATAGTTAT
>Ga0307930_1003590_pt1 | contig 11314 bp, 13 predicted proteins | sample OrgLakmetageno46_FD_203161 | JGI IMG/M metagenome (GOLD analysis project Ga0307930, IMG submission 203161) | Saline water microbial communities from Organic Lake, Antarctica - #46 | ecosystem: Environmental > Aquatic > Non-marine Saline and Alkaline > Saline | place: Antarctica: Organic Lake... | reverse complement strand
CTATCGGCGTGGAACGGCGGTTCGCTCAAGGTGTTTGTCCCATGGTGTCAAATATTTGACTGGGATGCGGTACAGGGAAAAATCTACGTGTGTCCCTTAAGCTCGGCAACTGAACATACCCCCTGTAGTACAAAGTGGGAGGTGTGCAAAAAAAAAGTCCAAACGGACGGTGTTCATCAGAGCTGTTGCTTTGATTTGTTTTCACCACGCCACAACATCGTCCTAGTCCTGTTGGACCCACGGCAAATAATTTACTTTGGGCCATTTGCCTGTTTTGGCTCCCATGAAGTAATTGGCACACTGCCTCCTCGCCCGTGTTTGGATTATGATGTGCCAGAAGTGAGTCTAGTCTGAGCAATGGATATAGATGCAGAGAAAAGCGGCTTACGGTCGCCGCCCAGGGGAGATGTGGCCGCGTCTGGTTTCTTAACAAACATCCGGCGCTGCTGCACCAAGAAAAACATAGCTGGGCACATCCTTGTCTGGTCAATACTCTTATATCTCTGGCGCTTTCTGCCCGTGGCGGAGGCCATATTAGCTCTGGCGAACGCATGCAAATGGATTCATAGCCACAAAGTAGCTGGCGCCTTTCTCTTCATTCCGTTTGAGGTACTGTTATTGCGGTGTCCCATTTGTTTACAAATTCTTCAACAATGGCTTGCTCGATGACCTCGTTAGTGCACACCTGTAAATGTTAATCACTTCACACTCAACCGTATCATTGACATGGCACCAGGTTTGCTGGGTCTTCTGCGGCATTCCAGCCACGCCGCTCGAAATCGCTGCCGGCTATGCCTTTGGGTTCGGGTGGGGGTTTGTGGTGGACTCCATTGGAAAATGGTGCGGCGGCCTCATTAGCTTCTTAGCGGGTCGCCATTGCTTGCGGGACTTGGTGGCGCGCTGGCTCGACGGCGGCGGGTCCCCGGGGGGCTTCGGTTCGCTGCTCAGCGCCGTGGACCGGGTTTTGAATTCGAGGGGCGCCGACTCCCGCGAGTCCTTCCAGCTCCTTTTGCTCATTGAGCTCGCCTGTAAGTGTGTTGCGATGACGACGTAGTGTTAATCATCCTTTTTTTTTGTTGTTGGTATTTTCGTCGCCTTTCACTTGGTGTGGTACCTTTGGACTGTATGTGACCTCATTCGTGGCGACGCACGCTTGATTCCGAAAAAAAAAGAAATGATTTCTTCTCTGACTTGGCTTCTCTTGCGTTCACGCCAACCTTTTACAGACATTCCCGTGGCGCTCAAGAATTACGGTTTGTCGATGACCTCGGTGCCCTTCGTGAACTTCGCGGTGGCAGCGGCCATCGGCGAAACTCCGGGAAGCATTGCGGCGACCTGGATGGGGGCGTCGTGCCGCGACCTGGTAGGGCTGCTCACGGGCGCCTCGCGCATGAGTGGGCCGGCCATGAAAGCCCGAGTGGCCGTCATGGTAGGGGGCTCCCTCAGCTTGGTGCTGGTGATTGGCCTCATTGGCCGCCGGATCAACAGCCAGCTCAAGGCCCTCGAAGAGGAGCAGGAGAACTCGCCGTCTTCGTCTTCGTCGTCGTCTTCGTCGTCGTTGCTGCGGGATGCGGCGGGCAACGAAATGGACGACCAGGAGGATTTGGCAACGCCTACCACTGTTCTGGTGCTGGAGCGGCGGGGGCCCCAGCGGTCCGCGTCCAAACAGAAGCTCAGCGAGGACCTAGACGAGAATGGGCTCGGCGAGGAACAGTTTTTCCTTGGAGCACCACCTCTGCCACTCAGCGCTTCGGCCTTGCAGTGAGATAGCGGGTTTCCTCTAGTCTTATAGAAATTTCGCACCACACACATCTGAAACTTTCGTTTTTGTAGCCATAGCGATCGCCTTGTGTGGTTATTTTTTTGGGAAACTGAAGCCAAATGCAGCGCAGTGCAGATGCAACCGCAAATAAACCATACACCGGTACACCGATCTGGATTTGAATGCTCGATCTAGACGCCAGTTCAAGATACAATCTCAACAAGAGCAAACGCCCAGAGATGCATAATTGGTTTCTTTCCTGTATTCTGACTTATATTTATAATCAAGAATGGCTAACATAAATATAAACACGGAATAGTGCGAGTAGGGGCGCAGGAGCGCTGTTTGAAGAATACAAAACAACGAGTTTTATTCGTTAATAATTCGGGCAAGAAATTCATTGCATTCTACTAAATTGAGCCCCAAGTCATGTTACTCGCGCGTAAGCCCCAGCAGGGGCATTGCGAGGGGTACCCGGCGCTACTGACGATGATGGGGTGTGCTCCAAGGCATTGAGGCGACTGCGAATGCGTCGGCCCAAAATGCCAAGCACCAGCACGAGGCTGACGGCTCCAGCGACGTCGACTGCCACTTGCACCTTGGCGTGGCTGCCGTCACTGCTGCTGGGCGCGTCACCGTGCAGCAAACCGACCAAATCCCGGCTTGACGATCCCATCCAAACCGCAGCGAGCGAGCCTGGGGCTTCGCCAAACAACGCCGTCACAGCGAAGTGGCTCAGTGACACGGACGTCATGGAAAGGCCGTAGTTTTTAATGGCTACCGGAATGACTGGAATGCAGTGAACAAGCAAAAGCAGGAAAGGAAAATCGTTAGAGGCATTCTGCACGACTACAGATATATCTGTAGCATTAGACGAGGCAAAACGAACAAGGGAACCGGGCAACACTTACAAGCTAGTTGTATCAAAAAGAGGAGCTGCAAAGACTCCGACGCATTTCCTTCCGTGGACGAAAGCGCGTGATCGAGGCTCTTCAAAAGGCTGCCCACGCCGCTGTTTCCACTGTTCCCAGAGCCCCAGGTACGATTCACGTAGCTTCGTAAACAATGCCGCCCCACCAAAAACGACAACACGCTCCCTAAGAGTTTGCCTATTGTGTTCACCACAAAACCCACGCCCAGTCCAAAGGCATAGCCAGCGGCAATTTCGAGTGGAGTGAGCGGAATACAGAAGAGAATCCATAAAATTTCGCACGGGATAAAGAGCAAGGCGCCAACGAGCGTGTTGTGCTGAATCCACTCGCAGACTGAAGAGATTGCTTCGATCATTGCGCTCACGGGGCCAAAGTTCCAAAACAAAAGCATACAGGAGATAAACACAACGACAGCGATAATTAATTTTGTAGCAGATTGGCGCCCGGAGCGCAACCGGGCCATGGCGACTTCTTCGTCCGTAGAAGCTTCAGAGTTGGTCTCCGCTGCGTCTGAAAGAGGTATCGTAGATAGGATCGAAACACTATCACTGCTCCCAGCAAACTCCTGAAAGTCAGCCACACTGCTGTCAGCCTCGACTGCTTGAGTTCTTATCTCCAATGGATTGACAGAATAGGAGCTACTGCTATGTGCTAACGAGTTTAGAGGTAAATTCGATAGGTTGGTGTTGAGCTCCAAAACACTTTCAGCCATTCTACTATCCTTGGATGGCAGAGTGCATCATATACAACACGGAGCTAGCAAAAAAAAGGAGGCGCTTGCCACTTTTAGATGTTTTTAATTAACCATTCAACTAGCCCCTTGTTTCATTTCTTCCTTGCTAGTCTAATCAGTAGTACTGCATGGTAATCGTCACTCCTCTCCTCGCAAGCCTACTAGCCAGCTAGCCAGAGCTCGCAAGTCGCAAGCAAGCAATAGAGACGACGACGGACGACGGAGATTATTGGAGGAGTCAAGCAAGCAGTCAAGCCAGCCTCTCATTAGCTCTCTAGCTAGTCACAGATCTCCAGCGTCCAGCGGTCCAGCGGTGGACTAAGAGCTCGAGCAAGGCTAACATTAGGAGGCTCCGACCATGTTCGGTCTCAACCGAGGCGCTGTCAAGTCTGGCGCGGATGGCCCAAACCTTTCGGAAAAGGCCTTGAGCAGCTTGCGCTCCTGGGAAACACTCCAAGTATGACTCTGTATTCTTACAGCACCTCAAAGATCGCGTCCTCAACACAATGACATAAAAGACGATTGTGTAGCCATCCACTGGCTTCTATTTTCATTGAATATATTATCTACCACTGAATTCAACTCTGATACATTTTCTAGGGTAAACTAACAGCGACCGAGGCTGATCGGTCTCAGGTGCCTCTCGTGCCCACGGCAACAGCGCCAGCAGCTTCGCTATCTTCACCACCGCCGCCGCTTCAGGTAACCGTTGAGGGCCTTCAAGCAGGCAGTACCGTGGAAAACGATCCCGTTGTACAAGGGCGCGCAGTTGAAGCATTGAGCACTTTGCTCGGGCTTCCTAATTGGCCAGCTGAGGACCAAGCATCTTGGGCAGAACGCGGCGTCGTAACTACCACTACCACCACTACTCAACCTTCTTCAACACCAAGCCAATCAAGCAACTCCTCTAGCGAGGAGACAAAGACTGAGCTCAATTCGCAGGGTGGAGCTCCTGTGCGCGGGCTCTTGTTGCCGCAAGGCCCTTGTCGGGGGTCTCTGACGTCTCTGAAGCCAACGCTTCGAGTGCTGGCCTCGGCCTTGCGCGTGCTCGAGCTCCGCGGCAACCCTCATATAACCGGCAACCTCGAGGTGCATTCTTGGCTGCTTCATACCTTCACTAGGTCAATGGTTTTATTATGTCTGAACTATTTCGGCGGTGACACGCCACATGGCTTAGAGAGTGCTTGCAGTATTCCTCTTCATTCAACAGGAGCAACTTGTTCATCAGGATTACAGGGTTTTCTTTATGAGCAAAGACGAGCACTCTTTCAAAAGTGTTCATGACTCTCTTGACTTGTCTTTGCTCACTTTGGTACGCTCAGGATCTGGTCGCGCACTTGCCGCTGCTGGAGCACCTGAACTTGAGCAGCTGCGTGCGTGTCGCTGGCAATTTGAGTGCCCTCTCCGAGAGCAGGAATCTCCAATTCTTGAACCTGGAAGGCACAGCAGTGGAAGGTGAGATTATTTCAAGTACCACAGTACTGCTACTAAGTGGATTCTTACCGATGAACATTCAATTTTAGTAACCAGATCAATTTCATATGACTTTCATTTTTGGCTCATCGTTTTCGGTACGTGCATGCGTGCCCTGACACACTAGGTTCCCTGTTCGCCCTGGAGTCCTTCGGAGACCAGCTGCGGGTGCTCAACTTGAAAGACACGTGGGTCGACGTGGTGGGCAAGCGCGACTCGCTGGGCGGCTTGCGCGGGCTGTTGCGCTTGGAGCAGCTGAGCCTTGGGTCCCCCCTGTGCCCTGTGGGCTTCGGCCAGCCTCGAGGAGGAATTGGGCCGGCTTCTTCTTCTTCTCCTCTTACGGCTAGCCACCACCAGCAGCCGCAGCAGGGAAGCGCGCTCTATACCTCGCAACACAGCGGTGCAATGGCCGACGCGGCTTCGTTGTCGGACGCTGACGTTTACGACGATGCTTTCTTCGATGCCTGGGTGAGTTGCGTGTGTGTGTGTGTTGAAGACGTTTTGAGGACAGCGCCTCAAGATGGCCACAAAACATAGAAATGAAGAGAGAAATGAATGGATATATATAGCGATGATTAAAAAATTGGTTCACATGTTTAGACTTATTCCTTTGTCTGCCACATTGTTGATATATATACATTTTTTCGTCTTTTTCATGTCTTTTCTAGAATTTCATTTCCACTTTATTCTCTGTCAACAGGTGCACCCCCTCAGCCAGTTGCAGAGCCTTGCCGTGCTTGACTTGCAATGCCCCATTCCCTGCCGCCGCACCACTGCCAAATGCCTCGGCACTGCGCTCAGAAATCTACTTCAAAGTAGTCTTCGGGTGGTTTACCTCTGCTCGGTAAATTTGCGAGACCAGTTGTGGTACATGAGTTGTTGTACTTGTACTTCAGTCGAACGAGGCAATCGCTATCTCCGTGATGTTTCTGCCTGTAGAACGCGTACGTGTGCTTCCATAAATTCGTAAAACTCCACGCGTTTCTTTGTGATGGTATAGGATTTTTTTTTCTTTTTTCTTCTTCTTCGTCTTAATTATTGGGCTCGCTAACATCTTCTTGCAATGAACAACAAATACTCCAGAGCCATGTGCATCTCGCGCGGTTGATGGCTCCTAACAACAGCCCAGGACTGGAGTCCGCAGCTTCAATGGGGAAAATTGTGGATGGTTACGTTGTCGACAGCCACGGCAGCAGCAGCTCGCACAGCGGCGCAGGAGAGTATGGAACCAACAGTTCAACCACGAATGGCGGGCAAGGAGGAGCAGTTGTAGTTCACAGCGTTACGACGCCCCCTGGAAGCCCTTTAGATGCCCCCATTCACGCGCCCCTCGGGAGCACCCTGTTTCGGTCTTACAAGCTTTCCAAGCCAGAAATGTTGCTCCGCGACGAGCAAGTTGCTGTGGAAGCCTGCGCGCAGCTGCTGCGGCAAAGTGCAGGGGTCGGGCCAGAGTGCCTGGTGTACTGGGTGAAAGTTTGGTAGGAATATAGTGAAAGTGACATGAGCTCGATGCCAAGGATTTTAAAAAAAGAAGAAAAGCGTAGAGGCAGGTCCGGGGTGCGGGCTCTGAGCTGCTCATTAAATTTCAATCAGTTGAATAGTTGAACATTGAACAGGACCACATAGCAGATAGCAGGATATGGCAGGGCGGCAGGGATTATATTTACTTTCCTGCTTAGCACTAGAGGACTTCTAGATTCTAGGGCAGGTGAACTTTTAATAAGAGAAAAGGACCATAGCACAAAACACGTATCTGCATTCTGAAATCTGGTTTTCTTCGGAGCGAAGACCAAATGATATAAGGTATAGCGTATAGCGCGCTTGCCAATTCCAAATCGATATAGTTATTTAACGAGAGTGAATTGTGGCTCTCGGCATATCGCCAGTGCCATAATGTTGAAGGTATCGGTATCGCGGGATGAATATAATGCAGATAAAGAAAAAGAAATATATATGAAAACCGCCTTTGGGAGTTGCCAGATTCACTTCAAACTTAAAATTCTGTCTCGGCAGGAATTTCCGGCGAGGCGCCGCTGCTTTCATGTGCCAGCGGTTCGGAAGCGTCCAGCTTGGGGTCCGCATGTCTGCCCCGAAATCGGTTGAACCGCTGGCCTAAGCCTTGCAGCACTTTGGACTCCGCCGCGTAGCCCTTCAGAGACCCAACGCGCTCCGCCACCTGGCGCTCGACCGCCAGCCTCTTCACTGCGACCCGCTTCTGAAACGCGCCCACCGCTTCGGTGCCGCTGGTCTTGACCATGGTCGGCAACAGCCCCCCACCGGAGGGTTTGACTTCGTACAGCACCGCGTGCTTGAACGCTGGCCAGGTCCCTACGAAGCCTCGCAGCTCCCAGGGTTTGGCGAGCTTCAGGCTGCGGTCTTTGATTTGAATTTCAAAGTCGGTGCAGCGCACGATGCCACAACGCACCTGGTTGAGAAGGCACAAGTAAATTGAACTGTTAGAAATGAAACATTAGATTCTACAACGCTGCACAAGAAGAAAAAGCAACACCCTAATTATTATGAAGTACTGGCTAATGAAGACAAACGGCCCAGAAGGAGAAAGTTGATTTGAAGTTGTAGGCATATCTACTAGACACAAACATCATTTCAAAAACGAGCTCTACCGTGCCGCATTCCTCTACACGCCTGCACATGCTCATCCACTCGCGTTTTTCGCGCGACTCTTGTTTCTTGCGGCCGCGGCGCAGCAGCGACTTCCTGTAAGCACGGCTCAGCTGTCCCACTCGCCCTGAGATCGAGCCCAGAAATGCCACCTACACGCAACATAGCGGCAAATGCAACCAAGTCACTTCGTGTACTGCTCGGTAGCTGAAACGAAGGGTATACGGGAACAATAAAAAAAGAAAAAAAAAGAGAAGCAACAGTTTCTATTCCAACTTAAAAAGCAAGTTCACACACCTCTTCGATACCGTATGCACCAGCTTCGCCCAAATCTTCTTCTCCGTCTTCCAGCAGCCCCTGATCGTCGTCGTCATCAAATGATTGGCCAAGCAAACCTTCGCCGTCGTCGTCGACGTCGCTGTCGTGGTCGAGGGCACCGCCGATCCCTGCACCAGCAGCGTGGACCTTCGGGCTACCTACTGGGCTGGATGCTGACGACGACGACGGTTGTCTGGGAGAGCTCGGAGGTTGGCTATGTGCTGCACCTTCTGAGCGGGAATTTTGTTCGTTTGAATTGGTGTATTTGCGATGATCATTGTCTGCAACAGAAAATGGCGCACCACGCTTCTCTGGCGGAGCAGTCGGTGGCGAAGAGCTAGAAGAGGCTGTCTCCAGAGCGCCATCGAAAGAGGTACTACTAGTCGTAGCAGCGTCCACTTGTGGCGCGGTGGCGTCCTCGTCACTGATCCACTTGCGGCGCCAGGCGCGCATTTCAGCTTTCCCTTCCATCTTGTATATAATAAAACAAAAAGGTTTTGCTTACTTAATCAATTAAAAAAAAAGAGAGAAATCGTACACGTAAGACTATGAGAGGCAACTCCTAGCATCAACGTGTGGTGTGACTCAAAAGTTGATGGGTTGCAAAATCAAGGAATGGAACCGCATCTTCGACAATCCTTACCAGCGCCTTCAGGTCTGCTTTACGTTGTGCAGCAATATGCTCCGTGTAAAACGTCATGTTTTTGCCCTCGGCTGCCACATATAGTCGGCAGCCGTCAACTTCAATGCTTTCAAAGTCGCGAATGGCAGAGCCAAACATGAACCATGGCACGCCTAGCAATTGAGGCCACTGAGGACCATACAAGCTCACAAACTTGAAAAAGGACGCGGCTGTCACGCGCACCGAATTGATGCGCAAAAAATCTTCGCCTACGCGGCAGTCTTTCAATTCGCACCAGGCAGCCTTCCCTGTGAACCCGAGAGCGAGGGTGGCACTGCCAACATGCACATTCGACGTGCCGAACTCGGCTGTGAGTTGATGCTCAGCAGCACGTCTCACCTGTCAAAATAACCCTTAGCCCAATTACTAAAAATGTGGCTCACAATTAATTGACAAACATGACGCACCATCTCGTTGACTTTGTGCCAATTTAACAGAACGTAGATTGCTGCCAGAGGTACTACGTAAATCGCGAACTCCACGGCGTATAGAACGACTTGAATCACAAATAGAGGCATCGATTCAAATGCAAAAAATCCTTGGTGTTTTCGAACGAAATACTGATCTAGCGCAGCAGAGCTGTACTTTCTGGGCTCCCTCTTCTCCTATTAGTTAGGACTCAAGCGTAGAGATATGCCTCCATGCACGGGTTTCGGGCTTTTTAGGTTTTTACAGAGTCATCAGTCGTACTGTACAGTACTGGTACGTACGTATAGCGTATAGCATACTACTCGTATCTGTGGCTAGGGGGTGGATAGAAGCACAGAAATTTTGAGGACAGAAGCACAGATATTTTGAATCTCGATGAGCGAAGTCAAAGTCAAAGCTTAATACTCCCAACTAGTCTAGTCTAGTTAATACTCACCCAAAAACAAGGGTGCCCTGCTGGGGCAAAAACATTGCTCGGGGATGGGCGACTCCTCTTCTGGATCGCCTGAGGGACTTCGTTGTAGTCACCTCCTCTGCGGGTGGAAACTCTTCTTTTGAAACTCTTCTTTTGAGCTGCACTCACAGAGCATGGAGGAGCGTGCCACTTTGGACCGCTACCATCACTTCCATGGCCACTGGGGCACTAGGTTCGGTTCCCGCGGGAAATTCCGCGGAATTCCCGCGGAAAGGGAAATTTTTGCCAATCAGACATGATTTCCGCGACGGGAATTTAGCAGTGCCTTTATGGCCACGGCACGGAAATACCGCGGAAATACCGCGGAAATCCCACGTGAAGTGAAATTTTTAGCCATCGCGCGGGAATTCCGCGGAAACGGGAATCTCAACCCTGCTCGGGCATGTGCGCCTGATTAGCTTCCTTGAGACAGGTATGCTTGCGCTGCTTTGCTTTTCTTCTCTACCTGCTAGTCTTCTAATTCCGGCCCTTCGGGGCCTGTCTCAAAAACGAAGACGCACACTTCACACTTGCTAGCTAGTAGCTAGACAAAGAACAAGAACAAATCGAAGAAGATGAAGACCGAAGGCGCATAGATACATGCAGCTAAGGAGCGGTAGATGAGAGATGGAAGCAAAAGACGCAGGGAATAATTCATTTCGAACTGCGGCACTGCGTCACTGCGCGTGGGCCCTTATGATGAATCATTCGGGGCCATGTTTTAAAAAAGGGCACTCATTTGGTCGAATAATTGCAGAAATAGCTCGAATACCGGTTTGCTTTGAGCTCATAGAAATAAGAACTACATCCATATTCATATCTGCCTTCAGCGAATTTTTAATCTGCGTAACTTACTCCAAACAGTATTCTTGTTATTACTTATAAGCATTATAAGCAAAACTGCTCATTGTTTTTTTCGTGTCTATAGCTACCTGGGGCTCTATGACTCCGGGTTGTCTTTTGGCTCGGTGCGTGCTATGTACATAACAGTTCCAGGCCTTCATTCACGCATCACGACTTCATGGCAGGGAGGCGTTTCATTCTGATTTTTGCCCCTTATTCTTGTTGGCGCGGGCCTTCGCGAGGTTTTCAAGCCGGCTCTTCTTCACGGCCGCTTTCTTCTCGGCCTTCTCCTGGCGAGCCTTGCGAGCAGCATCAAGTCCCTGATGGAAAAGCACAAGTTAGCAACACATTTTCTGTACTTATAATTGCGTCTGTGAGTGACTCAGGATATATTATACTTGCAGGCGTGCACAGAATACTGTATCCAAAAACAAGAAAGTTCCACGTTGTACGAACCTTGTTTTCACCAGCCATTTTGCGGTTATATCACCTGTAAAGGCCAGCACCACCGGACAACAAAGAGAGGAGAAAGAAGCGTCAATCGTGACGTTCCTCAACTACTATCAAAGAATGATGGTGGGATTGTGTGAAGCACATCGTTCGCAATAACTACACAATTTGTCGCGCTCCGGTGATAGGGGGTGCAGGTAGAGAGTGACAGAAATCGGCGCGCATTCAGATGTGTAACTTTTATAATATGAGCGCTGCTCAAGTCAAAGGAAACGTGCAGGTGCTCATGCTGGCGCTCATTACTCGGGAGTTGACTTCACCTTGTGATCTTCTAGAAGCATAGGATGGATGATCTATCTGTCAGAGATCCGGAAATCACATCATCCATACTTACAGGGTTGAATTGATGGAATCTCAAAACAACCAGCAGGATGTGGCTGGCGTGGGATAGACAATATCCTAAATCCCATTTTACCGAACTTTTTCCACTTTACTGCCGACACTGGCACTCTCGGCACAATTTCCACAAAATGGCTCAGCTCCGCGGCGGCGTAAAAGCCTAAGAACGCAACCATTTAAAGCTTAGACCGCACAATTACTTGTCGAGCATTATCAT
>Ga0307930_1003584_pt1 | contig 11328 bp, 11 predicted proteins | sample OrgLakmetageno46_FD_203161 | JGI IMG/M metagenome (GOLD analysis project Ga0307930, IMG submission 203161) | Saline water microbial communities from Organic Lake, Antarctica - #46 | ecosystem: Environmental > Aquatic > Non-marine Saline and Alkaline > Saline | place: Antarctica: Organic Lake... | reverse complement strand
GGTTCGACTTGTCCGGTCTGCAGCAGCACGCAAACGGCAATAATCTCTCGTTCACGCCAACAGGCATCTCAAAGCGGGAAGCCTGTCGACATCTGATAGACAGCATCAGAGATAGCAGCGGGGCACCACTGATCGGCATTGGAGACAGCCTGACGGACCTTCCGTTCATGGGTCTGTGCGATTTCATCATGACCCCGTCCGGGTCGCAGATTGCAGGCCTCATGGCGCGGATGACCGATGAGGGGCTAGCGCCTTGAACCGCCCATTGACCGATACCGAAAAACGCCCTTTTTCAGGCAGCTATCTACCGGAAGACGTGGAATTTCTGTTGAAGCCGGTTGCGCTTGCAGCCACCCCGGTGGAGGAGAAGGAGCGCCGAATTCAGGCCGGCGTGAGCCATTACTCGGAAATGATTTCCGAGGAGCGGCGCCCGGATGCCCGTTACCTGGCGTTGTTCGAGGAGGCCTGCGGGCCCGGAGTACCGCGGCTCGCCCGAGACATCCGTTCCCTGGCGGGGCAAATCCTTGATCTGGTCCAACAGGGCCGGTTAAATTCGGAAATTACCCTGTGCAGCCTGGTTCGGGCCGGTGTTCCTTACGGCGTGCTGCTTAAGCGCGATCTGGCCCGATTAGGCGCTGACGTCACCCATTTCGGGATCTCGATCATCCGCGACCGCGGTCTTGACGAGGCGGCTATGGGGGAGGTCCTGGCGCGGCGCCCCGTTGACGGGGTGATCTTCGTTGACGGGTGGACCGGCAAAGGGGCCATCACGGCGGAGCTGGCGGAGTCCTGGCGTGCTCTCACTGACCGGGAGCCAATGCTTGCCGTGATCGCCGACCCTTGCGGTCGCGCAAATCTTTGCGGATCCCGCGAGGACTGGCTGATCCCCTCCGGCATTCTTGGCGGTAACGTGTCCGGTCTTATTTCCCGCTCTATCCTCCGGTCCGACCTGATAGGCCCCGGGGACTATCACGGCTGCATTCTGCTGGATCACCTTGCCGACATTGACCTGTCGCGCTCGTTCGTCGACCGGGTGGATGCAGCCTTGTTGGCGCTGGCGGGCCGGGTCGAGCTGGAGCCAGAGGCGGATTCGTCTGCGGCTACAAGATTTCGCACAGAGGCGGACCGCACCGTTGCGGCGGTTGCCAGGCGGTTCGGGGTGCAGAATCGCAACCGCATCAAACCCGGCATTGCTGAGGCCACAAGGGCGGTTCTGCGGCGCCGGCCAGAATGCGTTCTGGTTCGATCGCTCAGCGAAGACCCGGATCTCGCAGCGCTCATTCATCTTTGCCGTCAGGACAGGGTCAATCTTATTGAGGCGCCTGAACTCACCGGGCCTTACCGGGCGATTACGCTCATCAGGGAAACTAAATGACTGACTTTGGGTCTCATATGTTTTCGGCTTATAAATTGGGGGCGACCCTTTACATGCCCGCCATACATCCGAAGGTGCAAGACATAGTGTCGGGATTGGCGCCGTCGCCAGCCTCATCAATTGTCCTTTGCCTGGAGGACGCGCTGCGTGAGGAGGACATTGAGCAAGGCATCCGGGCCCTGACGGAACTGCTAAAGACCCGTCTTGGTAGCATTGACAGCCGGCCGCAGGTTTTCATCCGGCCCCGGTCTTATGATATGGCGTGCCGGCTTCGGGCCATTGACGGCATTACCCAGATTGACGGTTTTGTTCTGCCCAAGGCGCGGCCTGAAACCGCGCCGGACTGGATTTCGCTGCTGTCAGGAACCACCCTGAAGCTCATGCCAACGCTTGAGACGCCGGAATTTTTCGATCCGGCCCGGCTGATTCAGTTTCGGGACCTGTTGCTGAGAGCCGGACCGGACCGGATTGCCGCGGTCCGGATTGGTGGAAACGATCTTCTGGGGTCGATGGCGCTGCGCCGGGTGCGGGGCGTGACGGCCTACGAGGGGCCACTTGGCTGGTTTTTATCGATGGCGGCGTCGATCCTGATCCCGGCCGGGATTCCCGTTTCCGCCCCGGTCTTTGACATCATTGAAGACACGGAGACCTTGCGCCGTGAAGTGGAACGCGATGTGCAAATGGGATTTGTCTCAAAAACCGCCATCCATCCGGCTCAGGTTCCGATCATTGAAGGCGCGCTCTCCGTATCGGAGGAAGACCTCCGTGCCGCCAGAGCAATCCTTGATCGGGACGCGAGTGCCGTGTTTCAGATTGGTGGCGTTATGTGCGAGCCTGCAACCCATGCCGCTTGGGCACGCCGCACTCTGGCGCGCGCGGAGCGGTTCGGATGTCACTCGTTTGGGCAGGTCAGTTATAACCGGGAGGCCGTTACCGGTTGAAAGAATAAATTAGGATTAATTAAGGAATGGAAAATGCATTGCACAACAGATGCAGATAATTGTACTGTTTTTCAAAGCCATAAAAGGAATTAAAAAATGAGCATTTCTCTATCGAAAGGCCAGGCCATAAGCCTGTCAAAAGACAATCCGGGCTTGTCCCGCGTTTTTATGGGGCTGGGCTGGGATCCGGTGAAAAGCAGCGGCGGCTTTCTGTCGAAGCTGTTTGGTGGAGGCGCCTCGTCCATTGATCTGGACGCAAGCGTACTCGTCTTTGACAGCGCGAAGAACGAAATTGACAGAGTCTGTTTCACCAAACTCAAATCATCAAACGGCGCTATCACCCATGACGGCGACAATCTGACCGGTGAAGGCGACGGAGATGACGAAGTGATTCGGGTCGATCTGTCCCGCCTGGACGCAAAGGCTGCGCATCTTGTTTTCACGGTCAACAGCTTTCGCGGTCAGACCTTTAATGAAGTCGATAACGCAGTCGCGCGGCTGGTAGACGACACCAACCAACGTGAAATCTGTTCATACACGCTGCGCGAGCAAGGCGCGCACACCGGCGTTGTTATGGCGTCTTTGTCAAAAGGCAGCGACGGCTGGACCATGACGGCCCATGGGGTTCAGGCGACTGGTCGCACCGTAGACGACCTGGTCGGCGTTTCGAAATCTGTCATCTAACAGGAGCTTAACTATGTTGAACTGGTTAAAAGACAAAAGTAATGAAGCCCGCACCCGCCTGACGGCGGAAGTGTCGAAGTTCCGCAATCGCACCTTTATGGAGGCCGTTGTTTCCTCCTGTGCCCTGGTGGCGGCGGCGGATGGAACCGTATCCTCTGACGAAAAACAGAAGATGGCGGGGTACATGCGGAACTCGGACGAACTCAAGCATTTTGAGATGCCCGACGTGATTGCCTACTTTGAGAAGGTGATCGCGAATTTTGATTTCGATTCGGCGATCGGCAAGGCCGAGGCGCTCAAAGTGATTGGCCGCCTTCGTGATAACGAAGAGCAAGGCAGGGTTATGGTTCGTGTTGCCTGCGCGATCGGTGCGTCAGACGGAACCTTTGATGATGATGAAAAGGCTGTCGTGCGCGAGATTTGTGTGGAGCTTGGACTAAAACCCGCCGATTTCGATCTTTAATCAGCAATTCAACGAGGGCGCTCATGCCGCCCTCATTTTTTTGACAAACGGAATCATAAATGGACGGATTAACCACCTATCAGCTCGCGGTCATTGCGCTGGGTGCTATTTTCTTTGGGGTATGGCTTCTTGTTAAAGGTGGCGATCTCACGATCGATTCAGCGGTACGCATTGCTGAAAGGTCTGGTCTTTCGAAGATGTTCATTGCGGCGACCATTGTTGCTTTTGGTACGTCGGCGCCGGAGCTGTTTACATCGGTGAACGCAAACATCAGCGGCTTTGCAGGCATCTCGGTCGGAAACGTGATCGGGTCCAACATCGCGAACGTGTTGATGGTGATTGGTATCTCGGCAATGATCGCCCCAATCGTGTTTGACCGTAAAAAAGCTCAGGTCGATACCCTGGTGATGATTCTGGCGACTATTGCTATGGCTGTAGCCGTCTGGGCAGGGCTCCTGCCCCGTTGGGCAGGTCTGGCAATGGTTTTCGCTATCGTTGCTTACGTAACCTATCAGTACAGAGCGAGTAAAATCGAAGTTGACGAAGACGACGAGAAAGAAGACTCGGTTCCCGGCAATCCTTTTGTTCTGATCACAATCGGCATTACAACGCTTGTGATCGGGTCGGAAGTGCTCGTTCAAGGGGCGGTTGCCGGCGGGTTTGCGCTGGGCGTCCCCGAAGCGGTAATCGGGATGACCGTGATTGCATTCGGCACCTCCCTGCCTGAGCTAACAGCCTGTGTAGCGGCGGCTCGCAAGGGGCAGTCGGATATGATCATCGGCGGAATTGTTGGATCGAATATTTTCAACATCCTGTCGGTGATGGCGATTACGGCTGTGGTGAAACCGCTGGTAATCGATCCGCGGTTCGGCCAGTTTGACCTGTTGATCGTTCTTGCAGTAACGTTTGTGTTCGCGCTGTTCCTGCTGTTTGTCGGCCGAATTGGCCGCATTGCTGGCGGGATCATGGCGGTCTCTTATCTGCTGTTCACCTTCGCTCAGTACAGCGGAGTAGCTGACGCATTCGTTGGGGTCGCGGCCCCTTGATGTATGACTATGTATAACGATGTACAAAGAGTTTGGTAGCAACCTGTAATCTATACCCGTCTGCTTCGGGCGGGTTAAAACTTACATTTCGCAAAGGAAAACGACATGGCAATTTCTCTTAGTAAAGGTGGCAACGTTTCGCTTTCGAAAGAGGCTCCTGGCCTGACTTCCATCCTGGTTGGTCTTGGCTGGGACCCGCGCGTCACCGACGGTGCGGAGTTCGACCTGGACGCGTCTGTGTTTATCTGCGGTGAAAACGGCAAGGTGCGTTCTGACGAAGATTTCATTTTCTACAGAAACCTGGTTGGGCTAGGCGGCGCTGTTGAGCACCTCGGCGACAACCGCACCGGCGAAGGCGAAGGCGACGACGAACAGGTAAAAATCGACCTTTCAAAAATCCCGGCGGACGTGAAAAAGCTGGTTTTCGCAGTGACGATTCACGAAGCCGAAAAGAAAAATCAGAACTTCGGTCAGGTTGACAATGCGTTTATGCGCATTCTTAATCAGGACGGCGGCGCTGAACTTGCGAAGTACGATCTCACCGAAGACTACTCGACGGAAACCGCCATGATCTTTGGTGAGATCTATCGGCACAACGAAGAGTGGAAAATGAAGGCAATTGGCGCCGGCTTCGCGGGCGGGCTTGGGCCACTGGCTACGGCACACGGTGTGAACGTCGGCTAGTTCGGGGGCGGGCCGCCATCTGGGCGGTCCGCACCGGTTTATTAAGGAGTTCCTGATGACTGTCCTCGGCCCTGGTGCCAACGCGCCTCTTACCTCGAGTGATCTAACCGTTCTGATCCGCCATGGCACCATACCGGGTGCGGATATCGATGTGTCTGCGTTTCTGGTAACTGCATCGGGCAAGGTGCGGTCAGATGCGGATATGTGTTTTTACGGGCAGCCGTCGATTGCCGGGGGCGCGGTGGCGCTGTCGGGCTCTGAAAACGGCGAAGCCCGGTTTTCTGTGGGGCTTGGCCAAGTTCCAGCCGGGGTAGAAAAGGTGGTGTTCACTGCCACGATTCACGAGAATCGGGCCTCGTTCTCCAAAGTCCCGGAGATTACACTGGATGCGGGCGGAGTTCGGGGTGCCATTCCCTGCGCCGGTATGACAGAAACGGCGCTTATTCTGGCCGAACTTTATCAGCGCAACGGAGCCTGGAAATTCAAGGTTGTTGGGCAAGGGTTTAACGGGGGGCTCGCTGCGTTGGCGAAACACCTTGGCGTCGAGATTGCCGAGCCGGCGCCGCCTGCTCCAACACCGACTCCAACACCGACTCCAACACCGACTCCAACACCGACTCCAACACCGACTCCAACACCGACTCCAACTCCAACCCCGACGCCTGCTCCGACGCCTGCTCCGACTCCTGTGCCCCCGCCGTCAGCAAGCTCGATCAATCTCTCTAAAGTAAGTCTGACCAAGCAAAACAACACGGTCTCTTTGCAGAAAGAGGGCGGCCGCTTTGGAAAAATGCAGATCAACCTGAACTGGAACCAGAGCCAGACCCAGAAAAAGACCGGGTTTTTCTCGAAGGGCTCGGTTGCGATCGACCTTGACCTGGGCGCGTTCGTAGAGACGCGAGACGGGAAGAGGCATGTGGTTCAGGCGCTTGGCAACGGCTTCGGTGACTTCCAGCAGGCTCCCTTTGTGCGACTGCTCGGGGATGATCGTACCGGCTCTGTCTCAGACGGAGAGTGGCTTGAGATCAACGGGGACCGCTGGTCCGACATCAAGCGCGTTCTTGTTTACGCATTCATTTACGAAGGGGTTCCGAACTGGAAGGAAACGGACGGCATTGTTCGAGTGTTGGTTCCGGGGCAGCCAGAAGTCGAAATTCGGATGAACGAGTTCGAACAGTCTGGCAGCATGTGCGCGGTGGTTGGCATAGACAATCACGGCGGCCAGGTGCGGGTGTCCCGGCAGGTCACTTTCCACAGTGGCCATAAAGCTCTGGACAAACAGTACGACTGGGGATTTCGCTGGACCGCCGGCCGCAAATAACCAGAGATGATTTGAGTAAACAACAGTTGCAGGAAGCCCGGGGTGGCGCAAAAGAACAGGTTTTCGAGCGCTCTCTTAAACCGCCCAGAACAGTTCGCGCCGCCCCGCCTGTACTGCTCTGGTGACCCGTGCCGGCAGATCCGATCTTACTCCGGCGATGGAGTCAAGAAAGAGTGCAGGTAGGTTAACGTCTGTTAGCCCGGTCATTCCGATCCCACCCGAGGCGCGAGTGTTCACTTCCATTAGCCTTTGCGTTCCGGCCCTGTCCTCAATTGTCTGCAGGTTCAGCACGCCTGTCAGCCTGAATGTCTGGGCGACGAGTCGGGCTAGCTCCTCACCGTAGGGGTCATGAAGAAGCATCTGCGAAGTCCCCGCTTTGATCCGGGTCACCGTCCCGAGAAGGCGCCCCTCGTGGCAAGAGAAGTCGACGCTCCGTTCCGGCCCTTCCAAGAACGGCATTAGCATCATCGGCTCGGGCTGGGGCAGTGCTCCAAGCAGTGCCCGAAACGCAATATCCGGCAGTTCGAGCGCCGAGAGATCAGAGAGTAGGGCCATGGCAGGCAGCTCGTCTTGGATAATCCGAAACCCTGCCCCGTAAATGCCGGACGCAGGCTTTACGCACAATGGCCCCGGGTGATCTGGGAAGAGTTCGCCTTCCCCGCGCAGACGTTTGTACTCTTCCGCCCCCTCGAAGCGCCTGAACGGGGTGACCGGAACGCCGGCCGCCTCCATTCGGGCAAGAAATGCCGGCTTCTGCTCGAGAAACCCCATTGTGTTGGAGTCTGAGGCGGTCAGTAGCCGAATCCCGCGCGCGCTGAACCAGTCCCGAAACCTGGCCAGCTCCTCACGCCGCCGGTAAGGCAGAACCAGTTCCGCCCCCTCTGCAAGCGCTACCTGAAGCAGCCAGTCGGCATAGGCGTCCGGGCTCATCAACCGGGTCTCAGCCGGCTCTGGTAGCAGCCGGTTTGCCGCCAGGGCGATCGGGGTGTCGCGCCGCTCATGGGTCGCAATAACGTGAAGACCTGGCCGCGCGCGACGCATCAGGTCGATCAGGTCGGCAGCGCCGGAGATGTTGTGATTGAAAAGGATTCGCAAGAGGGGTTCCTAGCGGTTGATGACTGCCCAATACTGACTCGGGGGTTTTTTTAACCAGTTCTGGCCCGAATTACGGGCGAAGAGTATAACCGGGGGGTGGTGAGTAAGTCTTCTGTCTTAACGTCATGCCGGATCTGCCGGCATGACGTTAACAGGGCGGGTCTGGGCAGCAGGGTGTTTTCGTTCGCTAGGGTTTGATCCTCATTCGGCGGTCAACAGCATCTTGATGGCCTGCTCTTTCGCCGCCTCGCTGAAAATATCGTAGGCCTTTTCGATATCGTTGAGCTTGAAGCGATGCGTGACCAGGTCCGCGGGTTTGACACCGCCACTTTCGACCACTCGCATCAGCACAGGAATGGTGTTGGTGTTTACCAGGCCGGTGCGTAGGGTGATGTTCTTGATCCACAAGTCCTGAAGCTTGAATTCGACGCTCTTGCCATGCACGCCGATGTTGGCGATATGACCGCCCGCGCGAACAATGCTCTGGCAGATATCAAAGGTTTCGGGGATCCCTACTGCCTCCATGGCCACGTCCACGCCCTCACCATCGGTCATTTTGTGGATGGCCTCGATAGGATCCCTGGCGATGGTATCAGTGGCGCCAAGTAGTTTGGCCATGGCCAGGCGGTTCTCGTCCGGATCAATCATGATGATCCGCGCTGGAGAGTAGAAACGCGAGGTCATCAGTGCCGCCAGTCCTATAGGGCCAGCTCCGACAATGGCCACAGTGTCACCAAGCTTGACGTTGCCGTTCAGAGCGCCAATTTCGTGTCCGGTGGGCAATATATCGCTGAGCATGACAGCTGCAGCACGGTCCATGGCTTCGGGTAACAGGTAAAGGCTGTTGTCCGCATGGGGAATGCGGACATACTCGGCTTGGGTCCCGTCGATCAGATGACCGAGGATCCAGCCTCCGTCGCGACAATGGGAATACAAGCCGCGCTTGCAGTAGTCGCAGCGACCGCAGGAAGTGACGCAGGATATCAGCACCTCGTCGCCAACCTGAATGTTGCTCACGCCGTCACCGATTTCTGTCACCACCCCCAGGCCTTCATGACCCAGAATGCGGCCTGCCTCTACGGCGGGTACATCGCCTTTCAGGATGTGCAGGTCGGTGCCGCAAATGGTGGTATGAGTGATGCGGACCACCGCATCTGTGGGCTTCTCGATCGCCGGCTGTGGCTTATCTTCCCAGCTGCGTTTACCAGGCCCATGAAATACCAATGCTTTCATGATATTTTCTCCTTTGATCGTGCAAAGCTGCGAATACCAAATATCGCCGTTCCAACATTTCACATATTGCACGCGGACTTCTTGACTCACATCAAGACCAAAGCCGGTGGGCAGCGACATTGTGTACCGTTGAAACCATCCAACATCATCCGTTAGCCGTCCGCTTGAATGGCAGAATCTAGGCTATCATAGATGCTGAAGATAACGTTCCAGCAGACGAAATCGTACAGCAACACAATCGTTTCTGGACGGACAAGGGGCAGCTGAATGAGTGATGCGGAAGCTAATCGGGATACCTCCTCCGAAAAGAAAGCCAAAGACGCCGCGGACGAGCATGCGTCTCGCGTCAAGGCTCGGGATCGCGAATCCCGCGAACAGACACCAACGTCGAGCGAAAAGTCACTGGCTCCGAAAGAGCGTGACTCGGTGGCCGAACATGGCGGTTTGTCGTCGCTGGCTATCTATTCCGTCATCCTGCGCGAGGGCGAAGAAGAGCTGCAACGTCCTAATATCTCGCTCTGGTGGTCCGGTGTGGCGGCGGGGGTGGGGATTTCAACGTCGGTCCTTGTCGAGGGAATTATTCGCGCCAACATGGGCTCAGATCACCCCTACCTGACGTTAATTGAAAGCCTGGGCTATGCGTTCGGGTTTGTGCTGGTTATTCTATGCCGGCTCCAACTGTTCACGGAGAACACCATTACTGTGGTTCTGCCGGTTCTGGCCGACCCCACCCGCAAGCAGTTTTATAACGCCGCGCGCCTGTGGGCAATTGTGCTCGCGGCCAACTTGTGTGGCACGTTTTTAACCGCCGCCATCGCCACCCACTGGAGCATTCTCACCGCTGACACCCTTGCAGCAATCCTTGAGATTTCGCGCCACCTGGCAACGTTAACGCCAACTGAAACCTTTTTGCGCGGTATTCCATCGGGCTTTTTTATAGCGGCCATGGTGTGGATGCTGCCTTCTGCAAAAGGGTCCAAAGTGCTGGTGATCATTATGTTTACCTGGCTAATCGCGGCGGGTGGTTTTACCCACGTGATCGCCGGGTCAAACGAAATTTTCACACTGGTGCTTAACGGAGAAATGAATATTTTCACCGCTTTTATCTACTATATTGCCCCGGTACTCATTGGCAACATTCTGGGCGGAACCGGCCTATTCGCGATGCTGGCTTACGGCCAAGTACAGGAAGAAATGTGACTGAACCCGCAACCCCGTCGCCCGTGGACCCAACGCCTGTGGCCCCATCGCCTGCGAACGACGAGCACTGGATGAAACGGGCGCTAGCGCTGGCGGCACAGGCCGCCGCTCTGGGCGAGGTGCCGGTAGGGGCGGTGGTTGTGGTTGACGACAAGGAAGTGGGCGCGGGTTTTAACAAGCCCATCAGCAGCTGTGACCCTACCGCCCACGCCGAAATCTGCGCCTTGCGCCAGGCCGCGACCTACCTGAACAATTACCGGTTAAGCGGCGCCACGCTTTACGTTACACTGGAACCTTGCACCATGTGCGTGGGCGCGATTGTCCACAGCCGCATCAGTCGGGTGGTGTACGGTGCTACTGAACCCAAAGCCGGCGCGGTGGAATCGGCCCGGCGTACCTTTGACGAGCCTCACCTTAACTGGCGTGTTGAAACTTGTGGCGGTTTGCTGGCAGAGCCTTGCAGCCGTATCATCAGTGATTTTTTCAGCCGTCGGCGCGAACTCAGGCGCCAGTCAGCCAAAACGGAGTAAATGGATGAAAGTTCTCGTTACCGGCGGTGCCGGCTACATTGGCAGCCACGTAGTGCGCCAGCTGGCTGCGGCCGGCCATGACATTGTGGTGTTCGACAATCTTTCCACCGGCTATCGCTGGGCCGTTACCGCGGGCGAACTGGTGACAGGTGATCTGGCAGACCCAGAGGCCATTGACGCCGTATTCAGCCAGCATCAGTTTGAAGCCGTTCTGCACTTTGCGGCCAACATTGTGGTGCCGGAATCGGTCAGCAATCCGCTGAAGTACTACGCCAACAATACACGCAACACCCTGAACTTATTGCAGGCGGTTGATCGTCACAAAATTCCTTACATGGTGTTTTCGTCCACCGCTGCAGTCTATGGCACGCCAGAGCAGACGGTGCTCACCGAAGACCTACCGTTAGTACCCATCAATCCGTACGGCGCCTCTAAAATGATGAGCGAGCGGATGATTATGGATCTGGCCGCGGCATCGTCATTGAACTACGTGATTTTGCGTTACTTCAACGTTGCCGGTGCCAACCCCGAAGGCCTGCTGGGCCAGGCTACGCCAGAAGCGACCCACCTGATCAAAGTCGCCTGCGAATGTGCGACCGGCCAGCGTGAAGGCATGAGCGTATTCGGCACCGACTACGACACCCGCGATGGTACCTGCGTGCGTGACTATATTCATGTTGAAGACCTGGCCAAGGCCCACGTGATGGCGCTGGACTACATGGCCCGTGGTGGTCAGTCCCAGGTGATGAACTGCGG
>Ga0307930_1003580_pt1 | contig 11337 bp, 8 predicted proteins | sample OrgLakmetageno46_FD_203161 | JGI IMG/M metagenome (GOLD analysis project Ga0307930, IMG submission 203161) | Saline water microbial communities from Organic Lake, Antarctica - #46 | ecosystem: Environmental > Aquatic > Non-marine Saline and Alkaline > Saline | place: Antarctica: Organic Lake... | reverse complement strand
GACGCTCTCGAGGGCCATCCTTCGATCGTGGTGTGGGTGCCATTCAACGAAGCATGGGGCCAGCACCGGACTCTTGAGGTTGGTCTTTTCATAAGAAAGAAGAAAGGTGTATATTCTCTGGGGTGATTGCCCCGCAGCAAACATTCGTACCACAATGTATATGACTTGAAAGCTATTTCTAGTCTTACTTACTCTCATAACAGAAATGCTTTCTCGTGTTGTTTTCCATCACCCACTGCCTCTTCCTATTTCTCGCACATTCATCCACAATAGCCTGATATTTCGCCTGAAATACCCAATCGAAAGCATGAGTGTTTTTTTTTTTTTTCAGCTTCGATTTACACACATGCATATACCGTATGTTTAGGTTGGCAACTGGCTCTTGAAACGTGATCCCACACGGCTGCTAAACGTCGCGAGCGGGGGCAACTTTTGGCCGGTAGGGCATTTCGCTGACAACCACAATTACCCACTGCCGTCTTTCCCCGCCCCCGCCAACAACAACGACAACAATGCTCGCAACAATGGTGGCAGCGACGGATTTGGTGGCAGTAGTAATGTGTGGAGTAACGGTCTGGAAGCTCCCAATTTCAACGACTTTGTGAAAGTAGTCGGGGAATTTGGCGGCCATGGCTTACCTCTAGCAGGCCACTTGTGGCGGGAAGACAGCGATGAAGCCTCAGCTTCGAATGGTGGAGGGATGGTAGGCAGCGGCAGCGGTGACAACAAACAGGGCAGCCAAAACTGGGGCTATGGCAAGGTACTACTTGTCTCGATTCGACCGCGAAGTGACTTTATCTGTATCTTCTTTCGACTTTCGTGTTGCTTTTGGGGAAGTTTGGGCACTGCTTCGTACTACCTGGTTCCTGGTCACTGCAAAATCACCATCTTGTTTGTGCACGCTGTCGTTGTTGGTGGTGCCTATGTGACCTAGGCCAGCCGCCATGCCAGCCAGTTGCGAGAACTGTACCGCACCTCGCTGCGCGAGCTGAAGCGCCTCAAGGAAACCAGCGGCATTGCCGCGGGGGTTTACACGCAAACCACCGACGTGGAAGGCGAAATCAACGGCTTGTTGACTTACGATCGCAAAGTAAGTAGACCATCATTTAGTTGAAAAAAATGAAAGGTGACATTATTGAATAGAGCGAGCCTCGTTCGTTTGTGTGTGTCTGTGCGGTATGTGGAGTGCGTTTTTGTTGTTGGTGAATTGACTTAAATCAAGTTGGTTCTTCATCTGTCATTATTGAATATTTTGTATCCAATTGGTCAGCGATTACACACAGTCAGTAAACCTCCCATCCCGTCTTATCAAAGCAGTAAATCATTGCCTCGCCTTGTGCGCACACTTCAATCGTTCATTCATTCTTAAAATAGGTGGCCAAGCTTGACCCTGTAGACCTCAAGCAGTGGCACGCAGGATTAGTGGAAGCTGGCTTTGAACTTTAATTCAAATTATAAAGTATCTAGGTATAGCACGTGTTAACCGCTCAGTCCTTTCTTAAAAGCAAATATAGCATGTGATCGCTGCACGGGTTTTCGCAAGCGCGAGAGCTCGCTTCAATAATAACATATGATAATTTTGAATAAACTTACAACAAGCCAGCACTCAGAACTACGAACTCGAAAGCAAAAGGTATGTTCCTATACACGAATGTTTATTTCTATACGTAAGAAATACGCGAATCCCCCATATTACGATACTGCCTGGCTTTCTGCGGTGTTTGTGTCTTTGTGTGTGAACTCGAAGTCGAACTAATACTAGACCTGATACAATATACAAACTCAAATGATACAGAAGTCAATGCTGCGGGCTGAAGTGTACGCGCGTGCGTTGCGCGCAAGTCAAATCGTAAAAAAATTAGTGTTTAGAGGGCAGGAAGCATAATAATTTCACCTCCTTTAAAATTTAAAGTGAACTCGAACTAATACAAACCCAAATGGCACAGAAGCCAATGCTGCGGGCAGAAGTGGGAATGCGCGTGCGTTGCGCAAACAAAACAAGTCGGGAATGATTCAGGAGGGAGAGGGGCATTGGCCAAACTCCTCGGAAATTTTGCAAAAAGCGTTGACCTCGAAGCCCTTGAGACGAAAAACTCTTCTTGCAACACTAAGGACTTACGTAGTACAACTTTTGTAAGCTCACAAAGTTCGCGGAGTAATATCGTGTACGAACTGCACACTGTGAAATTCCTAATGGGAGTTAAGAGCTTCGCAGTGCTGGAGACGAAAGCGTCGCATCCACGACCTTCAAACTTTGAAATTTCGCTTTAGAGCTGAGATCTTCGTAAAGTTTGCGTAGAAGTCGGACTTGGTCAACTTCAAGGAATGGCGTGCCATAGCAGAGGATAGGTCGGAGTGGAGATCGCGGACGTACTCGAAACCTATGCCTCCTTCCGAGAATTGATCCTGCAGGGTTCATAAGAGTAAAGATGAACATTGCATTACGCAAAACGTCACTCAGCCCAGTCAGACTTTTTCAGGGGGTTCATCGAAACGCAGCTTCATGCTATTTGTTGTTGTTTCTCTGCAATTGGGGAGTGTAATATAATCCAATCCAATCTAATCTAATCGGACCTCGAGGCGTTTGAGACGAAAGCTTCGTATCCTTCGGGCGAAGTCTATGGAATTTTGAACTCTTGGAAATTCCGAAAGTCAAAATTGTTGACGGAGGACGGACGGGGTAATAAATCCTGGAGAGTCCTCCGACGAAGCTAAAGCTCCTAGAGGATATGCATCTTCTTATACTTGCGAGTCGCCAGTTAGAGCCTTCTGGAACGCGCAGATACATTCCACAAGTGCAAATACAGATCACCTCTGAGAGCGTGCTATTTCTGCCCTTGTCTTTCTTTACACTGGGGGAGTATAATCTAATCTAATCGATCGCAACCGTGCACTATTACGATTACGATTACTTCTTTCGTTTCGACGACGCTGATGGTTGCCCATTTTTGGCCTTCGCTGGTGCGGAGTTTCCAACAACCACATTGCTATCTCTCGATTCAATCGCCACCACGCGCTCGTTCAAACTAAGGATTATCATTTGTAACTTGTGCAATTCAGCCCGTAAGTCTTCCTCCACTTTTGCTATCACGCTGCCGCTGCCACCGTATGCAGCATTACTCCCGGTGGTGCCATCATCAATGCCATTGTTATGTGAATTTACTACAGGCAATGATGAGGCAGTTTGAAGAGCACTGCCAAGTGGATAACTTTGCAGGCTGTCCAAATCGAACGTGATTGCACCGACGAGGGCTTCTAAATGAGGTGGAGCTCTTATGTAGGCCCTCCCTAGCATTGATGAGCAGCACGCGCAATAAAGCTGCTTGTAGGTACTCTGCTCACCGTCTGTTTGCAGTGCCTCGGAAGCTGCCACGTTGGTGCATACTTCTACTGCAAGAGCATTCAGAGTCTCAAAATTTCCCACCGTCCGTAGGCTATCTCCAACAATGGTCCGGCACTGCAGACATTGGTAAATCAGTGGCCCTGAAGACATGATTCAGTGCGTGAACAGGACGGTTTGTATATTTATAAAGTATTTCGTGGCCTGGTTTTCTCTACATCTATTGATAACCTACAGTAAGAAAAGATCTGAAGCTGTTTCCTCTTCAGTCAGGATGATATGTTTACTGTAAGAGGCAGATCTCCCCACTATAATAGCAGCGATTCGATCCAGCCATGCAGTAATCTAAAGGCGGAGGGATAAAAGCTATATGTACTGAAGTGTAGCACAGCCGCAAGGCGAATGGGTACTTGACGCTTGACGCAGTCGTAGGGCTAACTAGAATGATGCTACTCCAGTTGCTAGATTTTAGCTGTTCGTAAAAAGCACAAAAAGCACTACTTTTACAAGTAAAAAAATCCCAACGACTCCCTCCTTTTGAGAGTGGGAGAAAAACTTTCCAACCCACAACAAGAAGGAAGGGTTTGCTACTACTTTCTTCATTTTGAACCTTAACCCTTTGTGCTGCAGGACTCTATGATGCACAGCATCGGCGCGCACGCAACACAAAAGCCGGTTAGCGTTCAATTATGTTCACTGCAGAGACTTGCAGGTTTACCTTCTATTTCAGAAAGTGATGGAGAGTCAGATGACGATAAACCTAATTCGGTACAGCTGAAGTTTACTCAGCAGATCAAACGTCTTCGGAACACAAGCGACGGAAATCAAGTAAGCTCATCAAAGAAGAGGAAGCTTTATAATGGCGGAAATCAGACAATAAAATTTGATATCGCCAGTGACAGCAGGCGTCGTATGGCAGAATTACCATTCAAGTCTCAGTCAACCTCGGTCAAGGAAAATAAGGCACTCTTACATCAAAAGAACCAATCGCTAGAACATTTTGATGCGTATGATGAAAATGCAGATACCAACACGAACGAGAAGGCTCGAAAAAAAACCGCACGAAGTGAGAAGAAGCAGATATCTAGAGATCGTAAATATTTACAAACAGTTGATCCATATGAAGCGCAGCATCGTAAAAACATACAAAAGGCAGGATTAGATTGTGTGCTGCGGACGAGTAGCAGCAATAGCAATGGAAATATTTTCAATTACATGCAATATGCATCGCCTTTCCACCTCGAAAAAAAGCTGCTATCAAAGGGAGTTGCTGCAATGGCAGGAGTTTCAAGGGCACAATCCGTCATTGTTGTGAAGAAAGGTACAAACCTTATCCTCTCAGACCCGAAGCAGGAACATGGCACTGGCGCAGGACAATATAGAGTTGGAAAATACCTTGGAGGAGGGAGTTACGGATCTGTGTTTTCTTTGCGACCATTGGACAATTCTATGAAGAACGATTTCGCATTGAAAGTGGAGACTAGCGTGCATCATCTTCCATGGGAATTTCATGTCTTGAGGTACCGAAGTAGCATCCAAATTCATACTTACTTGCATTAAAGCTTCATCTAAAACAATACTTGTAATAAAAATCGTCATTTGTTTATAGGAAGCTGCAAAGACGTATTCTTGGTGGCCCTGATGCGCAGAAGTTGAGCCCGAACGGCCTTGCACGCCGTTCTGCTGAACTGAACGAGCTCATAATGTTTCCACGAGCACTCATCACGTATCGCGATATGAGCTGCCTTCTTTTTCCACAGGCATCAGGAAACCTCTGTCGAATTGTGGGCAATGCGATAGTCGACTCAGGCGGTTTGTCTGAAGTTTCAGCTGCATATTTCATTTCACGAATGCTTAGGGCAATTGAGCTCACTTTCAGTGCTGACATCTTGCACGGTAGAGTACTACTGGCAATAACTATTGAAGTGACCTTGTGGTTCATGCGTCCTATTATCAATAACTCAGGAAACTACACTCTCAAATGATGTGTCTGTCTCTGTGGCAGGTGACATTAAATTGGATAACTTTGTTGTCTTTCCTGATAACGATGTCGAATCTGCATTGCCACTTCGATTAACACTAATCGACTGGGGGCGAAGCATTGACCGCAGAGACTATGGCAATGGAACATCATTCTTGTTCAACAATTTCACACTACGAGCTTATGGCAACGACGTCAAAGAGCTTGTATGTGGAGCGCAGTGGCACTCGCATAGTAAACGAAGTGGCGATGGGCCTGGGTGGGTGCATGAGCACGATCTGCATGCACTTGCAGTGTGTGTTCTGCGACTCTTGCTTCCTGAAAATTCTGGCGACGCTATTTTGGAGCGCCATAAGAGAGAATGTTTTGACGGTTCTTCCAGAGGAGGCACGTTACGAAGTGCTCCCGCCGGACTGAAGCTTCCACGAGGATGGAATGAATTGTGGGGTAACCTACTGGGGGATTTGCTCCATCCACATTTAGGTTCGTTCTTAGGGATACGTGTTCGGACTCAAAATTCGTGTACTTCATGTCTTGATGGATACTTAATCAATTGTACACACAGGGACTGACGGTTCTTCAAGAAGTTCAACCTTCATTCGCCTCCTGAGAACGCACCGTCAAAGCCTTGAGGACTTCTACGAGCCAAAAATTTCTAAATTAATTCCTGAGCTACAGCGGCACCTTCGGCGCTTGTAAAGAGACGAAGTTAGAGGCAGGCTTTCATCTTCCAATACCATTTTACATTACTAGCTTAGTTCCAATTTACTGTTGTAACCAGCTTTATCATCAGCGTTTCTCGAAATATAGCACAATCCATTAATTTCGATTAGAAAATAATTCAAGCCCCGAAGGATCCTTAAAACACATACACTTGTCTTTGCTAATACGCCATAACATATCGTCTACTAGTGACATTCCTTTACAAGTGCACTCAAGAAGCCCTTAAGCTGCGGCCTTCAAAGTCACTGGCAGATGGCGGCCCAATGATTTACAATTCCGATTCATATTCATAAGTTAAGAGGCAAATAGTAGCACAGTACTTTTAACATACAAGATACAAGCGAGAAGTAATAAGTAACAGAGTTCCTTCTACTCGTCGCGCAAAAGAAAGTTAAGAAAGAGAAAATGATACATCACTGCAAATGGTTAAACTCTATTGAGCACGTGCTAGAACGAGAGTTCGAATTAGCTCTACTTTTCTCCTCACGGATCATGACCCATGGCTGACGCTGCAAAACCAACGCCGATAATCTGCGGCAGCTTTATTTGTCGAGCGAGTCGCAGTGCAGTGGCTGAATACATTTCGCAATTGGTTTAATTTCTCGACAGTCAATTGAGGCGATGGCTCAGGAAGAAATCCTTCTTTAGTTAGCCTCATTTTCTTTTGGGAGCCTCCATGATTGAGTTCTTTGATGCCTTCAGATGCAGTACTACCTGCAGGGCACTTCAGAATCTCGTCTGGAACTTGGTATTTACTGAAAATCATATTAGCAGCTTCAGCCCCATGCGAGAGCTCACTTATTGAGTTGATCCTATAAGTTTGGCAATAATGTAAGAATATCGGCAGAGCATACTTTGGGTCGGTTAAGATCGATGGGTCGCACGCTTTGTCCATCGGCAGTTTGTCCACCCATGGCCACCCCTCACCACCCGAGCCAACATTCGAAACCATCATGTTGTCAATGCGGGCTGGTCGAATGTTTAGGTCTGCGGTCGCAATGACCATTGCATACATTTCTGCAAGATTTCCGAAGTTGCGCTCGACAGCCATCGGCATTAGGTTGGTCCAATTTGTGGCTAGAGGAAGCCAGTCGCTTGCCAGTGCTATGTATGGAGCACCTATGCTGTACCACGTTCCCGCTGTGCTCTCAGTGATGTCATGATGTAAAGCTGGAGAGTTTGGACGATTCAAGTTTTTCGTAAAGAACTCTTTCAAAGCCCATGCTTTTTTGCCCGGTTTATTTGAAGGTTTCTTCGTCCAAGGAGCACCACCAATGCCGTACTGCTGTGCAATCATCGTCCCTTTCTTTATTATTTTTGGAACAGGTGTATTTTGAGCTGAACCTGTAGCAATATACTTTGTGGGAGAGTCGAACGAGTCGTGCCACAATGGCCGCAAAAAGAAGAAATCTGGATCAATTAACGCAATAGTGGCCGTCTTAGGAACGGGTGGCTCGGCATGCATCAACCAGTGCATCATACCCAGAGGTTTATTGGCATACTTGTAAATGGAACCTTTAACGTCGCGCACTTCCGTATTGGGCGCAAAATGCACCCGGCACCGCTTTGGTAAGTGAGATACAGAGTGGCGTATGGCTGCTTCCTGCTCGGATGTGCAGCCGCTAGCAATTCGGGTCACAATTCCTCGCTGACCCACGGTCTCTGCTGATGAGTACACTCCAATACTTTGCCAGTCTTGAAACTCGGAACATCCAGTTGAGAATACCACGTAATACGACTCATCATCCTCTGGTTCAGGCTCGGAGGGCTTCGCGTGACTCTTAATAGAGGGAGTATCAGTGACATGATTAGATCGAGGAACTGTGGCAGCATGAGCTAGTATAGGAGGAGTTGCTGTCGCTGGTTTATCACCGGTATCGCGGGGATTTTTCTTACGAATGGGTGTTGTGAGGGTGCTAGATAAAGAGCTCATAGAAGAGCTGATATTAGCCACTGGTCGCACAGTAGTCAAAACGGCCACACCCTCAACTTTTTTAGGCTTCGCCACTGCAGTACGAAGGTACTGGGGCTGTTGCTTGAAGGGCTCTTCATCTTTTCCAGGCGCTAAAGGGTGAAAGAAGCCCTGCGACTCGTGGTGGCCATCGATGGCAGCATGTGCCGACCAAAGCCACACCAAAACAACCCCAGAGAGTAACATTGCGAAGTATACAGCAAAGGATTGAGTTTTCTTTCCAGTAGCTTTGCTGGTGGATGCCTCCCGAGTTTTCACTTCGTCAGCTTCATGTTGTGAAGTCGTTCCGCGCGTGCGATGCATCGATACCTTAGTGCAAACCCTAGCAAACTTACGACCACTTTAAAGATGCAGTTTTGGTTTCTAATATAAGTACTATATTGTTGGTTTTCTCTTCGACGCCTCCTTTGATAAAATATGCTATGAAATTCTCTCGATATGACACCGAAAACAGGGTACTTGGATGATGACGAAAAAAGCTACCTCCTTCCGCTTGTTCGCTTTTTGCAGATTCAAGTATAACAGCAAATAGTCGACTACTCTTCCTGTGAACTCTTTCCCTCTGCTTAGGAAGCTGTCAAGCTACTTTGCGCCCGTGCTTATTATCTTGGGAGCTTAGGAGGTCTTCGAGACTCGGAAACACTGTAATACCTTGGTAATACGTTCTTGAGTTTGACTTGATCCGTTGAGTGAAGTCATGTGTTTTGATTTCATCCGCCAAGTGCTCGGGTGATCCGCTTTCCCCATTCCCCATCCAAGCTATTTTTTCCAAAGCAACTGCTTCCTGGCAGTTTGGAGTGCCACAGGAGCTTGGCAGGAATACACACGTGCGCGATGGGCAATGCGCCAACTCGAGACATTGCTGCGAAAGCGACGCGTTCAAGCTCAGAAGCCCAGCATGGTGATAAACGGCAACGTCTCCGTGAGACACTGCACAATTTTTACAGCGAGGTGAGGGCACAGCTGCTGTGTAGGACATTATTTTGGAATTGAGCTAACCTTCATGTTTCAGGAGGACTGGTTATCGTTGGAACTAAACCAATCAACATAATTTCAGCGCTTCTCTTGCCTATATAGATTTGCGGCCACCGAAATAGTGCTAATAAACTTCCTGCCGTTGACAATTTGATTTATGTATTTGCTTATACCCTAGCACAACCCGGAAAACATTTGCAACATCGCGTCTATCTTGTCGCGATTCGAAGGCCACCACAGCATGCTTGAAGCTGAATTGGAAAAAAAGTACGGCGCTAAACTCGAACACTATGCGCCGCCGCTGCTGGCATCGGACTCTAGAGCGAGGGATGCTGTTAGCAGAGGGAGCAGCGTAGTGTACTTGGCATCGACTGCAATCTCAGAAGCAGTCTCAAAGAGGAAAAGTCAACGCACCAGTGAGCGTCAAAGTATCAAAATTACTTCTGCTAGTGGCAGCCTTAAAAGTGGCGTTGACAATTCTCGCCACAAGAGCTACCGCCAGAGCAGCGATAGCCTCACCGTACATCAGAGCAAAAGCCGGCATCGCAACGGCACCCACGAGGAGCCTACCGCCTTGGTGAAGAGTGCTACAAGCTCGAAGACTGCAGATACAGCAGCCCTCGAGGAGGCAGCTCGAGCAGAAGAAGTTGCTGAATTGTCCCGCAAAGTGCGTTTATTGAAAGTGCGCCGGCACAACTTGGACGTGGCCAAACAAATCGCCATTGCCAAAAGCGCCCTGAGGGAGGGGCAACTCACCAAGCTCCGTCGGGACTCGGCGGCGTCGTCACTCCGGGCTTCCGCGGATTCTTCCTTGGCGCCGAGCCCGTCGAGCAGCCGCTGCGTGAGCCCTGCGCTGTCGTCATTGGCAGCGCACGGGGAAGAAGACAACGCCATGAAGAGCAAACAGTTGCCAGCAACCTTGGCCATAGAAGGGGGCGATGCCCTTGGCATGGTCCACACCCATAGTTTGGCACCGAAACCAGGCCACGGAGACCATGCTCGTAATGAGTTGCTGTACCGAGGAACTTCGCCGTCTGCATTGATTGCGTCGCCAGCCCTGGAATGGCCTACTGCTGACTCACCAGACAGGCCGAATTCACCTGATGCTGCTGCTGGTATGTTTGACGTGTCTACAAAGGCAGCCAAGAACAACACCGTTGGATCAGCGGCTTCCCAAGGGCCTTCTCCAGCACCCTTGTCTCCAGGAGCGTTTGCAGAAGCGAAAGACCCTCCGCTGACGCCCACTCGGAGTGCTGCTGCTGCAGCGACTGATGGCGCTGGTGCCGGCACTACCAGTGGCCTCCCTTTGACGGCTACGCCCGTAGCTTTGCGACCGCTTGAAGCGCGCCTCGAAGCCAAGAAAGCGAATCTCAATAAGGTTTATTGGTCATCTCCTCGTTTTCTCAATCTCTTGCTCACTCCTTTCAGTCATGTGCATTTCAAAATAGTGAGCTCTCAGGAATACGACGACATGTGTAAATCCACCGTGCCTCCTCCCAACGTTTCTAGTGTAGATTTTGGATGTTCATGTGTTTCAAGCATTAATTTCATAACCCACCAATATTTTCACGCCTCCTTGTGTGTTTTCTATTAGTTTGCGGAGCGCGTCAAACAAGCGAAAGGTTCCGAAGAGGGACTGTCTCGCAACCCATCGCGTTTTGCGTCAACTGCTGTTGCTGACTCTAACCCAGCAAGTCCCGATGATGTTCCAATGCAAGCAGAAGCGAAAGACAATCATGGCAGCGCGCTTCGTACTACGAATACAGCCAACGAATTTGCGTATTCCACGAACAACAGCAGCAGTAGTAGTAATAGCGTTGGCGGCAGCAGCAGTGGCATAGTTAAAGGCAGTGGCCCATGCCAAGTAAGCTTCGACGTTACCCTGTTGGACCAAACCGTGGCCATGTTTGGGCTTCGGGCTCAGCGCAAGTTCAGTGGCGCGTGCGCCCAAACGCTGGGCGTGCATGCAGACCAAGTACAGGTTGCGAGCGTGCGCGCTGGGTCCGTCGTGGTGGCAACTCAAGTGAGCGGCTTGGCCGACGCATCCGTTGCCTCGGCCGTAGCCGCAGCTGTCGTGGCGGACTCAGCGAAGCTTTCCGCAGGTTTCTCTGCTGTTGGACTCGGCCGCAGCACGGTGTCGCCTTTTCCGCCCGTCTTGGAGCTGCCGGATTCCGCACCTGCTGCGAGCACCTCTGTGGCACCACCCCCGCCACCACCGCCAAGGCCTGCTCGAAAGTTTGAGACTCAACCTACGCCACAACCTAGTAAAACTGGAGAAGACTCCGGGTCACTTCCAGTAGAAATGGATGTTGAAGAAGACGAAGCTAGGAAATCTGCAGAACAAGG
>Ga0307930_1003573_pt1 | contig 11344 bp, 14 predicted proteins | sample OrgLakmetageno46_FD_203161 | JGI IMG/M metagenome (GOLD analysis project Ga0307930, IMG submission 203161) | Saline water microbial communities from Organic Lake, Antarctica - #46 | ecosystem: Environmental > Aquatic > Non-marine Saline and Alkaline > Saline | place: Antarctica: Organic Lake... | reverse complement strand
AACGCCACTATAAAATCCCCATTTACGGCTTCAAAACCAGAAGAGAACGGGCGCTAAAAGCGGCCATTCGGGGCCGGTATGAAGATAATAGGAGAGTGGATTTTTCCTCTCTGTATTGCCACACTTCGCACACGCCACTGATGTATAGGTGAAAAATCTAGTGGTGGACCTCAATTCCCCGCTTGGGGGAGTCCTCTCTTAATCTCCTGCGACGTGCTTGAATTCCCAAAACTGCCGGGAATTCCCGGGAATCCATGGGAATTCCCGGGAATCTTGGGAATTCCCAAGGCCACTTTACAAAACCGGGAATTCCCCTCCACTACTTCAGACTTCAGAAAGCAGGAAGAAAGCTAGCTAGCTAGAAAGCAAGCTCGTTTCCGAGTTCTTGAGCCTATTGCTTACAAGCTCGCAGCTCTGGCTAGGGTTAGTTTACAAAACCGGGAATTCCCCTCCACTACTTCAGACTTCAGAAAGCAGGAAGAAAGCTAGCTAGAAAGCAAGCTCGTTTCCGAGTTCTTGAGCCTATTGCTTACAAGCTCGCAGCTCTGGCTAGGGTTAGTGATATTTTGCTGGCTGCTCGTTTCTTTGGCCAGTTCTACAGACAACTCATGCAGAAGATTCTCCGTCTTTTGTGCTTGCAGTGCATCTAAAGCTGCATTTTTCTAGCGAGCTACAGACAGGAGCGTTAGGATACCGCACTTAGGAAAAAAAGTTCACACGCTGTGCAAGTGCCTAGCTTGCTTTTTAATCACCCTGCTCAAATCATAAATCGCCTCAGCGAAGTCACTTATCTCATGGACGCCGCTTTCGTCAATTGGCTCAAGCACCACAAGCTCGAGGCCTACGTGTCAACTTTCAATGAAGCTGGTTACCTTAGCGGAGCTGATAGCGGGCTAGCAGTTCTCAGGTGAATTGATGACTTTGATAAGCGCAATGATAAATTATATTTCAATTAGTGCCTCGGTCTTTATTTTTTTGCGTTCCCGTGGGCCTACTAGTGACATCGCTTGCTTCGTATTTTTATATCCAGCGAGGAAGATGCCTTATGCGTTGCTGTCGAAGAGATGTGTATGAACGCTGACGACGCCGCCGTCTTCGTGGCTGTGTACAAAACATGCGCAGACCCGTTACCAGTAGCCGGCGATTGCTCCGATGCTTCTTCTCCCGTGGAGGCAGCGCAGCCAGGCACGCCTACGCCAGAAGCAGCAGTGGCGGCGCGTGCTGCAGCGCTGGGCGTGTCTATGCGGGCCGCGTGGGCGCTGCTGGAATGCCTCCCCACGGTGGCTCTGGGCCGTATGGCGCTGGTGAACCGCGCGTGGCAAGGGCTCGTGCGCCAGCAGCTGGCCTCATCACCCATGCGCCGTGACAGTGTGTACGCAGCTCGGCTGAATGCTGCCGTTGCTGCGCGCGCCGTCGCCGTTGCGGCGAAGCTCCTCCTCGAAGCACCCAACGCACTGAGCAACCACCAAGCAGTCAATGAGAGCAAGCAGCGCCAATTTAACCGCAGCAAGGGAAGCGAGCCAAGCAATAGCGGCGGCGCGGGCAGCGCAGCGCGCATGGGCGCTTGAGGACCAAGCCCTCACCTTCGTGGCAGCTGCGGTGGCCGGTGGAGCAGCCGACGCAGCAGCAGGAGCCGCCCTAGACGAAGCAATGGCCCTAGGGCTCGGCGAGCATGCGAGCGTCTGTGCTCTCCAAGAAATTCTGAACCCAAAGAAGGGCAACTATGCTGCCGGTGTTGTTGGTGCTCGTGGTTCTGGTGGTGCTGCTAGTGCCGCTAGTGCTGCTAGTGCTGCTGAATCAACGACAGCACACAGCAGCAGGATCAACGAGTATGAGATGTCCTTCGGGCCAGGCAGGCTGGGCTTTGGAATTGCCGTAGGTTCACCCGCTGCGCACCGAGGCTTGCCGGTAGTGTCCAAAGGGGGTAGCTTCCCATTTCCTGCCCAAGGCCACGTGCTGCTCTATGCATCTTTGACCAGCAAGAGTGGCACTGCTGGCAGTGGTGACGCCAGCGGCGGCGATAGCCAGAAAAGCATCTTGTGGCCAATTCATGGCAGCACTTCTTTTCCCTCGAGCAGCGCTACTTCTATGGGCAAAAAAATGGCTGCTGCTTCTTCTATCACCTCTAATCATCTTAACCAAGGCCCAGCCCTTGAAGACTGTGAGGAGCTGTACGACGCTCTTGTGGAGGTGCTTGCCAATCCCAGCTTGCGGCCTCTAAGTCTTCGCTTCCTCGCCACCGATGGCCTGGTTCCGCCGCCCAAGCCTCCACCACCCAAGCTTGCGACCTTCACTGCTGAATCGTCGCTATCAATTGCGCACCCGCCGGCGGTGCCTGATAGGGCTGCTGATAGGGCTGATGCTGCTACCCCTAGTACTACGGTACCACCGAAAGCCAACTCCCTAGGAGCTCCCGCATCGGATAAACCTGCTCAGCCAGTGTCAAAACTCGCAGCCTTCATGCAAAGCGCGCCTTCGTCTTCTAGTCCAGCGAAACCAAAGCCCGAAGTGTCGAAGCTGTCGGCGTTCATGACCAGCGTGACGCCATCTTCAGGAACAACATCGCAATCTCCATCTTCTTCTTCTTCATCGAAGGAGCCCATTGTAGTAGGCAAAGACGCTGGAGCTTCTGCAGGAGGAGGAGGGTTAGCAGCAGCAGGAACGCCTTCAGCGCCTCTTCCTTTTATGACCCTGAAGCACCCACCAACAGCAGCGAGTGCTGGTCTCTTTGCGCGCATCATGACGGACGCAATGCTGCAGGTGAGTGGTGCAAGCTACGCATGGCCAGTGAGAACAATAACAAAGCTTGCTACTGGTACTCGTAGTAAGCGAGCTATGACAGACCTTTGTCCGAAAGAAACTCGTGGACTTCAACTCGGTGCTTATTTTTATGTGTGTTCACTTTGTCTCGTTCTCTTCAACTCTTACTTTCGTTCACATTCTTTCTGTTTTCTTTCCGTCTTTCTTGATTGAATTCGCCACAACGATGCTTTGCTGCGCAGAACGTCTTCGCCTTCGGCACGTTTCCTCCCATGTATGTCGTAGCGAGCGAGGTCTCCGTGCGCTGGCGCTCGGTGGCAGCCTGCCCAAGACACGCCACCGTGAGCGGTGCATCGGTGCAAGGTTTCCAAGATCCCACTGCTGCTGTTGTAGGGCTCCTCAACACCTGGACGAACACCACTGAACGAACAAACAACAGTAACGACTCGTGCCGGCTTCGCAGCTTGACGTTAGATCAAGCTCCCCTCGGCCGTTATCCAGGAACAGTCCTGACGCAAGTCTTGGAGAAGTGCCCTATGTTGAGTCACCTAGCAGTAGTGGGGGCACCTCTGGCGCTTAACCAAACGATTCACACTCGAGAAAGTTCCATGCAGCGTGGGAATAACAACGACGAAGGCGCAGCACTTGACTTCAGTGCTTTGGCAACCCAACACACCAGCAGCGGTAGCAGCAGCAGCAGTAGCTGTGATGGATACGAAGCTACACCATGGATGTTTGAGTCACTGCAGCACTTGAAGTTCGAAGGACGGCAGCTCCTCGGCCTCGAAGCTCTCGTGAAGCGAGCGCCAAACCTCCTTGCGCTCACTGTGAAAAGGTGCAACGAAGGACCCTGACGCACGTGTCCCCTGCCTATTCTCATTCTCGAGAGAAGTTTACTTTCACAAAGAAGAGAAATGGACCAAACACTTACTTGTTTCTCCTTTGCTTTGTTTACTTATAAGTAGTCAGTCGCATTTCCTTCATGTCTTGCAATATACGCACATTAATATGTCAGGTGCCCTCACTTCAACAATGCAGATCTCGAGCAGCTCGCAGCATTGATGGATCAACCTTTTGATAATCCGCAAGATTCTCCTTCATTGTCTCCTTCTACTTCTTCTCCTCCTACTTCATCATCGTCATCATCTTCGTCGTCGTCGTCTCTAGAGGCACCCCATCGTCAGCTCCGGCACCCACTGCAGAAACTCCAAGCGCTCACAGTTGCTGCATGCGCTGAAGTCACCGATGCGGGGCTCCTGGCATTGCTCGGCCTTGAGAAAAATCCTTCGGCACACCGTCACCAGGAGCCACAATTGTTGTGGCAGTTGCCATGCCTCTCTAAGCTTGACGTCTCAGGCTGCCCTCTGGTGGGAAGCCAGCTCGGGGTCGCCTTGGCAGGCCACGCCCTTGTGCACTATCAGCTCCTCGGCCAGAGTAGCGGCAACATCAGCAATATCAGCAGCAGCAGCAGCAGCAGCAGCAGTGGTGCCTCGACTTCTACAACATCGTTGTCGTCGTCGTCGTTGCCATTGGGGATTCGTGAACTGGACCTTCGTGGCTGCAAAGCATTCACGGACGCGGCTGCCTATGCCACCGCTGATGCTCTTCGTTTTGCGCCCTTGTCTACATTGCCTGCTGGGCGGACGACTCCTGCAAAGAACTCAACCAGTACTACCGCTGCTTCTAATGCAAGTGCAAACTCCGCTACCGCTGGCAGATGGAATGCAGTGCAGCTACCGTGGAGGTGGTTAGCGGTAGGCGCGCCGGGCCTCGCCAGCATAGGCGATTCAGGCCTGCAACGGCTTGCGAGTGCCTGCAGCCATTCTCTCGTGCATTTGAGCGTCGCCGCTGCTGAGCATGTGACTGGCACCGGGCTGGGCACTGCTCTTGCGCCCTTATTGGACCCAAGGAAAGGCGGCATTTTGCGAAGTTTGGAGCTTCACTGGTGCTCGCTCTTGAGAGATCAGGTAATTGAAAGAGCCACTCTGCCGATGTGTACGCCCAAGAGCTTATTCAACCAACGTTTCATTTTCCAACGTGCTTGCTGGTAATGCATAAGCGTCCTTTGATTAGTTACGTGACATGGTTTGTGTCTACGTCTCTCAGGATGCCGCTAACCTCGTGGCTCTTGCAAATGGTGGCCCTGCAGACAAACGATCGCTACAAAAGCTGTCGTTGCGCCACTGCAACCGCCTCTCCGACGCTTGTGCTGCCCTCGTGTTGGAAGTGCTCATGACGGCGGCCAGAGAGAAGAAGGCTAGTTCTATCTGTGGTCAGCCAATGGCAGTGGTGGCAGGTACAACAGCGGCACGCTAGCACTGGCGTTGGACCTCAGAGATACGAGGGCTACTCCTGGTCCTGCATCGGCGCGGATTGAAGCGCAAAGTAAAGGGCTCTTGAAAATTTCTGTGACGGGCGCTGAGCATTGAACATTACTACAATGCCCTTGAAGTATTGCGATAGAGGAGTTTGGCATTTCACCTCGATTAATCCGTGGGCAGCCATTGGCCATTTCCCATTGGCGGAGAATCCCGTGGCTTCCCCGGCCCAGGAGCATACGCGACATGGCCGGGCTAGCCGCCCAACCCAGCGCCAACGACCAACGAGGAACCGAAGGCAGAAGGCCTGAGACTCGCTCGATAATATACACTTACACCATTGACTCTTGAATATTTTGTGCTTCGCGAGCACGCTAATTTGTATTTCTATATCCAAATGCAGGCAAACTAACTTCACCCCTAAAGCCAAGAGCCTTCGGAAGCCGTTAAGGAGTTAAGGGGCCCGCAATAGGGAATAGAATTCCTAACGCCTTCTTTGCTGACTGAACCCCACTTCGAAGTTAAAGATGGTTTGAGTAGTTCTCTCGTTGTAACAACCCGAATTGAAATTTTCTCTTTGCTTGACTCCATCACGTGTAAAAGCTGCAAATTTACTTCGCGCGCGATTTGCGCGTGATTTTACGTCTTGGAAACTCTAACTGCGAACGCTAACCACTTCGGTATCTTTTAAAATTCGCTTTCCGCGCGATCTGCGCGTGATTCACGCGGAATTCCTGTTCTAGCCTGGTCCTCGCGATTTTCGAATTTGAACCTTCCCCCTCCACGCCCCAGTGCCGGTCGGGAAACGTCCAATCCGTCCAAGAACCCAACAAGCAAGCAAGAAGTGTGTCAACGATCAACGATCAACGTGTCAACAACGTCGTGTCAACTGAAAACATTCCGCATTGATTACGCATTTTACTCAATACACATCATACACAATTCGGGCCCTCGACTAGAAATAGGGCTCCAACATCACTTCTTTGAGAGTAAAAACGAGTGATTACAGCATGCACAGGCGCGCCATGAACGTATTAATCGTTGTAGTATGCATTCTCAGCCTAGCTCTTACTAGCTTTGCTAGCGTTAGTGTCGGTGTACCAATCGCACCACTTCCGCTGGACGACAGTGAAGTCCACGGGTGCAGTTACGAAGGCATGGTGAAATGCTACATTCATGAATCGCCTGCTGCTAGCGACGGAGAAAATTCATTGTCTGATTTCGTAAGTGCTGTGTCATTGGGTCGCAATGTGAATGCCGAGGAGGCGGCGTCGGTTCTGGATTTTCTGCAGGGCGAAGCTACTCGTAAACGACTTAGAGACTTAGATGTAAGTAAGATACTTCAATCACTTGGCCTCACTCATTTGTTGGGCGACTGACTTTCTTTAGTAGTACCTTTCGCTCAAATTATTCATCGTGTTTCTTTCGGCTGCATAGCTTGCGACACGCAGACGTTGAGCTCATTCCTGCAATTTTTATTTAATGAATTACAGATATACGTTCGTTTTCTTGACGAGCAAAATGTCTCAGCGTATGCGGCGCAAGAACTGCAAAAAATTATGCCAGAGGTTATGCCCTTGTGTGTTGCATATGAAGCTGCTCTACGCTGGACTGTGGAGGACTGCGCTACCGATGTGGTAAATTCTGATGCGGCCGTCTCAACTGGCGATGCTGACTGCACACTGCACACGCCTGCGATTGTTGTATCTTATACGTTGTATTGCATTATGCAGCCTCTTTTTCCACAAACTTTAACTTTATAATCGATTAGTGATCGTACTATGCTACATGCTCGATGCCAACTTTGCGTAAACTACTGATGCTTTCATGTTCTACTTAGGTGTTGCAACTTCAAGCTTTCATCATTTCCCAAACGTGCCGCAGCCGCGAGTACGCCCCACATCCACTGGACGTCGATAGCAGCGCAGCCACGTGCGGTGGACGCCTTGCGCTTGAAGCAGGACTGGAAAACAAGTTCAAACAGACAGGTCATACTATGTTTGCTAGCATGGACTCGGGGGCAGCAGATGCTCTAAAAGATGTAGTTGCAAAATCAAGTTACATTCTTCATCACACAAAAAATGTTCTTGGAATTGCAGCTGCAGCTCAAGCTTCATTGCGGCAACAAATTTGGGAAGAATTGATTGAACCTCGTTTATTTGGGACCTTTTGGAATTCTTACTACGACAGCGTGGTGGGTGAATGACGCTGCGTTGATTTGCGATGGAGATTACATGCTTGGACTAATAGTTTCCTCGCTCAAACATTGTGCTACCGTATTCTATGCGGTGAAGACAATCTGACAAAGGGATTTTTTACAAGCTCTTTGAATTCGAGCTATGCAGTTTATAGTGATTTCAGAATTATCTTTTTTTTCTTCTTTTCTTGCCTACGTTTTGGCTGAATTAGGTAGCTTTTGTGGCGAAGTATCACGGTGGTATCTCATCCGATGGTCAAAAAGTGCGCATCGTAGAAATTGGCACATGCTACGGAGGATTGGCTGATCGGTTGGCAGGCGAACTGCGTGGGGCACACATTTACGCGGTATTGTATGTCCGTTGATGAAGTTGCTTGTGCGCGGGAAGGTTATGAGGGTGTAAAATTCCAGCGTCTGTTTCGACCTCTTGTATATTTGCTGCTGAATACATTTTCGAAGTGAAAAGAATATACTTCTAGTATATCACTTTAAATGATTGATATTCAGGTGGACCCCTTTGAAGTCGATTACGACTCCGAAGACTCTACGAGTTCTCAGCGCAACCGCTGGTTTAAGTCTTGGCTCAACACGACCGATGATAGCTCCTCAAGTGAAAGGGTAAGCAGCGGCGGTCGCAGCGGCCAAAAAGATGAGAGCAATAATAGTGAGGCCGCAGAAGCTGCATTTTTTTCCACGGCCTGGGCCGATGCGCTGGCGGAAAAGCTGCATGAGCGACACGGCTGCCGTGCACATGTGGTCCCTTTGAGGTAAAGAGCTCTGTTCTGCCATCCACCTTTCATGTTTTGTGCTTGATAGTAGATATCTTATGATCGGTTTGGTTGTAGCTTGCTTCCAATGTGGTGTCCATGCACGAAGCGATTAATCGATTCCGATCCGAAATGATCCCATGGGATGTGCCTATATCGCTAGTAAGGGATAAAATCTCATTGGTTTCACTATTAAAGGGTAATTGAATGAGTTCTCGTGTGCATGCGGTTGCTCAGGTCAACGGATGCAGCACTTCTCTTCGAGGATCATTCTGTTGACTCCGTGTTCATCGACGGCCTTCACACGTATGTGTTTTATTCGTGAAAAAACTAAGCAGATGATGCTAAGAACACATCTACTGATATGAAGACAGAATCAGAGGGAGGAGGAGGCCGGAATCAATGCAAATGTATTATTGTGTATAGGACATATCTTTTGTGCTTATGTAGACACGAATATATTTGTTGCCTTGAGTAGCTCTTTCAGTTCCACAATTCATCTATTTTTTTCGTGCATTCGCCAGCAAAGACTTATTAACTCATCTTCACTTGTGTGCACGATGAATGTATTACTGCAGGTACCAAGGTGTGGCGGCCGATGTGCTCGCTTGGTTACCGAAGCTCAAGTTGAATGGTGGGTCATTGATTTTTAACGATTACGGAAGCGATGATTTTCCTGGCGTAACACGGGCCGCTTCCGAGATGATGCGGAGCCGAAATTGGACGGCCGTAGTGCATGGCAGCTTTATGACACCGCCAGGTGCAGGAAACCTTGCGCTGGTTATTTGATGTGGCGCAGTACACATTTCGGGTTTTGATAACGGAATCGCAAATTAGGATTACAAAAAAGCCAACTTCAAGTGTAAGCATATTTCTTTGCATAGTGGTCCTTTTCGGCCATTTATTGAAAAGAAACAAAGACAAGTGGCATGCACCCCGATTGCTTCGTATGCCCCCAAACCGACTGCTGCTTTGCCTCCAATAAATGAAATTGAACTCTAAACCGCTGAACTACACCCCGATCTACCTCGAACTCCATCACAACGAAGGCGCACCCCTGAAATTCTCAGTAGTCAGTAGAAAATTTCAGCAGGCGCCTCCTGTGTCCTCTTGCATGAAAATGTATGGTCAGATGGACATTGTTAGGATTATTATTTCATTCCAATTTCCCCTTCATGGCCATAAAGATTAGAAGAGAATTAATCAATTTCAAGTGAAAGACGAGTTTCGCACGAGGATTAACTACAAAGAGGAGCACTATCGCCCTTTTTTCTTTCCCTGCGCAACCTTCTGACTAATTTTGACCTTTGAGCTCTTTTCTACGGATGATGCGTCGCTGATTTGCGACTGGTCGTCCATTTTCTCTTCCTGAGAACACGTTTTCATATACAGCACGACCACACGTGCAATGCATATCATAATTTCGTGAGGCGTGTAAAGAAATCAACGAAAAAAGTGGAGGATTTCAATCAATTTATAGCACGATTTCAGATTCACAAGCAATCGAGTAAAACCCCGGTGGGCCTTATACGAGCGCCTCAGCAAGACATCCAGTGAGTGAGAGAAAAGAAAAAGAAAGCAAGAGTCAAAAACAATTACTCGCCTCGTCCATGGAGGGAAAAAGGGTCGGAGCAAACGGCAAGTCTTCATTCAGATCGCGCGCGAGTTGCTCTTTTTTGGTCGCGTTGAATGTAGTAGCGTGCTTGGTAAACACCTGAGAGATGCGCAAGAAAAAAGAATGGCACATACTCCATCTCATCCTTTCCCTTTTATTTTAAATGCACTTCGAGAGTTTTGCCACGCACTCACTACCTCCTCTACTGTTTTCAATCCTTACCCTGGCAGCAGCGTTCAAGTTGGCGATGCCTTGCGGCATAAGAGCTCTCGTACGCCTGGAGGTGCTGTCTTTGAGCAATTGCGCTGCAGCCTGAAGACGGCCATGAAATTCCAACGAAAAAAAGAAAAAGAAGGAGACAGGAATGGGAGAAACGTGGGGGGAAAAGTTCAGTAAAGTCTGGGAGTGCAGATGAAATATTCAACGGCCTAATTTAAAGTCTGCTTCTGTCCACACGCTGCCATACGGCAACATAAATCTTCACGGTCGGTGTGATTGTCGCTGCCTCTCTACGCTCATACTACCTTTCGGTCATAGGTTGCCTTCATGTCGGTGACTAATTTCTGCGTGACTACGGTGCGGGTCCTTCCCTGCAACAACAAAGTGTCAGGGTTGCCGGCTAGATCGATCTCCGGCATAGCATCGGCGGTTAAGTCGTGCCCAAAGCCTTCCTCGTGATGTTGGAGGGCCTGCGCGCATGAAGTAGTTTTATGATAAGTTCAATGCAAGAGTAGAAGGCAGGAGAGGCTGGCGCGAAGCATAAGAAATGAAATGCACGCATGCACGCATGCACGAGTGAACAAAACTAATCAGAAGCTGGTCCCAAGGATAACGATGAAGAATGGTCGAGCATAAAAGGCGATCGGCACGAGAAGAACACGGAAGGCGAGTATGTCCATGAGAGTAGATCAAGAATCAATGCATCAACACCACAACACCACTAGCACGCTCCTACCTGCTCTCTCAGCAAGTGCAGCAGGGTCGCAAACGCAAAGGTCATGAACTCATGCGGGTTCACCACGCCATCTCGGTCCGTGTCCGCCGAGGACCGTAAACCGGCGATGTCGCGCGGCTCGAGGCCTAGGTCCAGCTTGGATATCTAGGAGGAGGGAGATGCATTGAAGGCAGTTAAGGCGAATATATACGGTATACGCACAATGGACTTTAACAAATTTGAGATGGCGGATATGGTAAATGATACCACATATAATACCATATCTTAGTGCCATAGATTTATTGGGGTTATGATGGGAATTAAGAAGTGGTGTGGTGGTTGGTATGGGTTGATAAGCCGCCACCACAAAATTTGACTTCCTTGAGAGATTAGCGTCGAGATTATTGCAGCAAAGGGTTGCACAAAAAAGAAAGGATGCATGAGAAACAATGATAATGATGAAACAGTGCCCTCCCACGCACCAAATTATTGAATTCTTTTTCGTTGAGAGCTCCGTCGCCGTCGCGGTCGTATTTGTCGAACAAGCTGGCCAGTTTAGCTTCTAATGCATCGCGATCGGGATGCTTGGCGTGAATGAGCTCAACAGGCCGTAAGCAGCCTCTCTTCAAGAGGGCGGAGCGGCGCACCTAGTAGTGTAGGAGGCAAAATGATAATGATACGTTAGAAACATCAGAGTTGCGTGCACTATTCTTCTCTGCATGCTTGAAAAGAAAAGAAATTGCCAGTGAAATC
>Ga0307930_1003572_pt1 | contig 11350 bp, 9 predicted proteins | sample OrgLakmetageno46_FD_203161 | JGI IMG/M metagenome (GOLD analysis project Ga0307930, IMG submission 203161) | Saline water microbial communities from Organic Lake, Antarctica - #46 | ecosystem: Environmental > Aquatic > Non-marine Saline and Alkaline > Saline | place: Antarctica: Organic Lake... | reverse complement strand
CCGCGATCGCGGACCTTGGCGTCCATATCGGAAATGACGTCAATAAATCCGGTGATAGCATGGAGATGGTTGATCCCGTCTATCGCGCCTTACTGTCAAAGTATCAGCGCCGAGCCATGTGGCAGCGCGACCAAATCGTACCGCGCCTGAGAGCCCACGCAAAAGCAATGCTGGACGCCGGTCATGTCACGGGGCCCTGGGGGCTCAAACTGCCGGAGAGTATTCTGGTGTTACCCGAGTTGGCCGCGGCGTTCCCGGGCGCGCGCTACGTCCATCTCATTCGAGATCCCCTTGCGACCTGCCTGCGGCGCACTCATATGACGGCGCGCTTTGACAATGCGATCGGGCGCACAGCCATCCGCGCCGCCTACGAATATTGCGAGCTGGACATCGAGCAGAGCCTTCAGGATCGCCCTGAGATTCGTATGGCCCACACCACGCGCCACCAGCTGGAGATGGCGCTGGGCTTTGCAGGCGAACTCCCTGAAGGGCGCTACATTGAAATCCGCTTCGAGGACGTGCTTGGCGATCCCGGCGGCGTCTTGAACCAATTGGCGGAACGCCTCGGCCTGGAGCGGAAAAGCTCAGCGCTCATCGATACCATTAATCCAGATCGAGCGATGTGCGAGATGGCGAAATATCCCGATCTCATCAGAAAAAAGATTGAAGGCCAGCTTGAACCGCTACGGCGCCGGCTCGGCTATGTCGACCCAAACAAGCCCCTGAAGCCTATACAGGATATGCAGCCGGCAAAGGGTATGCCGGGCGGGAGCCCGGATCCGTCATGAGTCCCGCCCGGCATACCCGTACCGCAGGGCGAGGGGACCGGCGGCCTCCAGGATCTCGGCCGCCTCGGCCGGGCTGAAACACTCCTTCCAGGATTGGCGGGAGCGCTGGTCCACCGCTCGGGCGCGATCGGTCTTGCCCGGCGCACGCCCGGTCATCACCGTCGCATGGGCCCTCAGACCCGCCAGGTCGAGGCTCGCAGCCGCCGCGAGCATCTCCGACACCGCCCCTGGATCGTCGGTCAGATCCTCGTACTGCACGCGCATCGGCGCCCGGCCGCCGTCCGCCGCTTCGCACAGTTCATTCTTTACACGCCAGATCAGGGCGGCCTTCACGTGGGCCGGCGTGCCGGCGTCGGCCAGGCGACCGCGCACATCCTCCGCACACGATTCCGGCGGGGTCTTCAGGATGAACGCGACCTGGTTTTCGATCATTGGAACGCCTTTGAGGACGAGCATCGAGGCGGCGACGGCGCGCGGATCGCGGATAGGGGCGATAAACACCGCCTGCTCCATGGCATCTGCGAAGGCGCGCCAGTTGAACGTCAGGTTCGGCGCCTTGAGGACCAACGCGTCCACGCTGTAGCCAAACGCGTAGTGCGCTCCCCTCATGACGAAGCGGTCCTGCGGCGACCGGTATTTTCGCGCGGCGCAATCCGCGATCGTCGTTTCCAAGGCCCGGTCCATCTTCAACCCGATCGCATCAGGACCGCCGAGCCATCGATAGAGACCGTCGTCTTCGTCGATCAGCGCGGCCCGGTCGTGCGCGCCGAGAATCTGGGCTGTAAGCGTCGTTCCGCTGCGTTGACATCCAATAACGCAAACCAGACGGCGACCATTGAACGGGGCGCTTTCGGTGTTCAAGCCTGCTTCCATCATCGCCCGCCTCGACTCTGCGAGACACACAGTGGAGCCCGCCGCGGGACGCCGCCAGCTGTTTCGGAGCAAATCCAGCGCCGAGATGCAAGCGGCGCCAGCCTTGTGTGTTATTGTGGACAAAGGGCGACGGCGATCATTGCAGCTCAGCCCGGCCACAAACCGCGCAATCATCTCGCGTCGGACCGATCGAACGCGCTCTCTAACTCCATACCTGCTCCGGAAAGTCGCCAGCGCTTCAAACGCCCGGGCTTCACGACCATCCCTGGCCAGAGATCGAAAGCTATTTTGACGGGGCGGCGCAGACAGCGCCCCGCCGGGTCCGTAATCGCGTCAGCAGCCCGGCGGTGGGAACCGCCGTCAGCCGTCAAAAGGGTACACGGCGCCGGTCACGTGCGCCACGTGATGGCGAAAAATCTCATTCGAACCATCAAGTGTAGCGGCCATGAACGCGTCAAACGCCTCGCGGTTCGCAAAGATCTGGGCGCGATTTAAGCTGTCCCTGCGCAGATAGTGCAAAAAGATGATCTGCTCCATCTGGCCGGGATAAAGCTCGTCGGCTATTGGATCGTTGGGATAATTGTAGCGCATCGGCAACGCCGTGCAGGCGAGCCCCGCCTTGATGCATGCAAGCGCCACAGACACTTGCGGCGCGAAGTAGGGGGTTACGAACCCCGAGATCTCGTCACTGATCGCCCGCTGACACCGGTAAAGCGCGGTCATTGCGTGCGGGGTCCCCATCACAACGCCGTAATTCACATAGAACGGCGCTTGCGCCGGGCTTCCGGGGGGCGCCAGGGCGTAGGGATAGGTGAGATTAAGCGGGGCCCCCATAATCTTCAAGCCGAGCTCCGCCCAGTCGGCGACAGGGTTTTTTTCGCGGCCGGGGCGCGGAAAGTGGTAGTGGGCGATGACCCCGCCGATGGCGGACTCCTCGATCAGCGTCCGGGCGAGCGCATCCATGGGACGAAGCTGCGCAACATCGGCGTCGCACAGGACAACCAGATCGCAATCGGGGCGAAACACTTCGTACCGGCGCCAGTGTTGTCCAGCATAACATTCTGGCACCTTCCGGGTTGAATTATAGACCCACTCCACCTCGATGCCCTCAAAGTGACGCCGCCAGCGCGGCGGCAGTTCCGGCGCCGGCGGGTCGCCGAAGACGGCCACAAGTCGGGCGTCGCTGTAAGGGGGGCCCAAGGCGTTGAGGGATGCGCGGAAAAACGCGATCTGGCCGCAAAAGCCGTCGGTCAGACTTGCCGGGATGATGTAATCGATTTTCATTGGCGCGCTGACTCGACAATTCCGGAACGATCAAGGAAAATTGCTTATGTCGTTAGTATTTAGATGGCGCACCTTTTGACAACCGAAATCAGTGTCACGGAGTTCGCCCTGTTCGGCGGATCTCCCTGTTTCGACACACCCCGGCATGTGAATCGGCCCAATGCGGCCTCGCGCGCAGCCTTCGATGATTATTTCGACGAAGCTTGGAAGACCAAAAGGTTCTCGAACGGGGGACCCCTGTTGGTCCGATTCGAGCAGCGTCTCAGCCAGTATCTCGATGTGGCCAACGCCGTGGCCGTCTGCAACGCCACTATCGGGCTCAGCCTCACCATCCAGGCTCTTGGGCTGACGGGTGAGATCATCCTGCCGTCCTACACCTTCATCTCCAGCGCGAACGCAATCAAGGCCGCAGGGCTGACGCCTGTGTTCTGCGATGTGCGGCCGCACGACATGAATATGGACCCCGCCGCGTGTGCGGCGCTGATCACGCCGCACACTTCGGCTGTGCTGGCGACCCATGCCTGGGGCGAGCCCTGCGACACCGATGCGCTCGCGGCTGTGTGCGACGCGGCCGGGATCACCCTGATGTACGACGCCGCCCACGCCTTTGGTGTCCTCCACCACGGCCGCAAGATTGGCGGGTTCGGACGGGCCGAGATCTTCAGCCTGCATGCGACCAAAGTTCTGCACGCCTTCGAGGGCGGGGTCATCGCCACCGACGACACCAAGCTCGCCGACGCGTTGCGGCTCCGGCGCAATTTCGGCTTCACCGGGGTCGATCAGGTCGAGATCGCGGGCGTAAACGCCAAGATGTCAGAAGCCCACGCCGCGATGGGGCTGGCCAATCTGGATATTATCGACCAGATTATTGCAGCCAACCGACGCCGCCACGACGCCTACGCTAGGGGGCTCAGTGGCCTTCCGGGCGTGCAGCTGCACCGGCCGACCACCGGCACGACGTCCAATTTCCACTACGTTGTCGCCGAGATCGACGCCGCCGCCTTCGGACTCACGCGCGATGTCCTCGTGGACCTGCTGTTCGCCGAAAACGTGCTTGCACGGCGCTATTTTTATCCGGGCGGACATCGCAGCCCGCCCCATCTGCCCGAAATCGGCGGCCCGCCAAGCCTGCCGGTGACGGAGGCGATCTGCGAGCGCGTCCTGGTCCTGCCGGCGGGGGCGGCGATCGAGTTGCAGGACGTGGCCGCCATCTGTGATCTTATCCGCCGGATCGCAGCCAGCGCGCCGGAAATCTCTGCGCGCCTTTCCTGACCCTTGCCGGGCCTGGCGGCGGTCAAACGGCGCTACCCCAATGGTCTGGGCTGATTTATCGACGTAAACATGATCCTGACCACGCCACATGAGAGCGTTTTCATGACCAGATTGATTCCTCAGCTTCCGGGACTCTTGCGGGCCTCGCCCGCTGCGCCCCGCCGCCGGGCGAGGCAGTCGTGAAGCCGGTGGTTGTCCTGGGCGCCGGCGAGCATGCCGTCGTGGTGATCGACATCCTGCGCGCCATGGGCGGTTTTGATGTGTTGGGATGTCTGGCGGACAATACTGACGCCGAGCAGACCGTTTACGGCGTCCCGGTGATCGGCGGCATGGACCGGATCTCGACTCTGGCCCGGCAGGGGTACGCCGCCGCGATCGGGTGCGGCGGATGGGTGGACAATGATCCTCGCGCCCGGGTGTACAATCTGGCGGTGGCGGCGGGCGTCGAGATCGTGACCGCGATCCATCCACGCGCCTATATCGCCCCAGACTGCACCATCGGCCAGGGGTCGGTCATTTGCGCCGGCGCCCATATAGGCGTGTGCACCAACGTCGGGCGAAACACCATCGTGCATTGTGAGGCGCTGGTTGGCCATCTGTGCCTTGTCGGCGATCATGTGCTGATCTCGGGCGGGGCCACCATCGGCGCCGCGGTTACTGTCGCAGACGGCGCCACTGTGGCGATCGGCGCCACCGTCGCATCGCGTGTAAGCATCGGCGTGCGGGCGCTGGTCAGCGCCGGATCCATGGCCGACCGCGACGTCGCGCCAGGCGCCAGGGTCAGAGGCGTGCCCGCCCGCCCGCGCGGCCGGATACGCGGTCCGGAGCGCTAGCTGTCACGGCCAAGTAGGTTGGTGACACGTCGCCAGGGTGTGAGACCGCCGATGCCGGCATGGGGGCGCTGGCGCGGCGCTCGGCGGGCAGCACTTCGGCGTAGGCCAGCCCTGTGGCGTCGTCCACGGCGATATGGACGAAGTCCCAGCCCGGCCCGGTGTTGCGATGGCCGGTGCGCGCCGGTCCAGCTTCTTGATGTCGATATGGATCAGCTCGCCGGGACGCGCCTGCGGCGAGCGGCGCGGACGGCTCGACCAGGTCGCAACCCCCGCCTCGCCGTCGGTGCGCCAGCGCGCCAGCCACTTGAACCCGGCCACTTGAACCCAGCCGCTTGAACACGGTGCGTTGCGACCCGCCGAACGCCGCCGCGATCTCGCAGGCAGGCGTCCCCGCCTCGCGCCGGGCCACTATCCGGGCTCCTCCTGCCTGCTGATCGTATCGCAACAACCAGCTTCAGGCGGTCAGCCCGCATGAACACCCTTATGAGAGATCACACCCAGGCGGTGATCGCCGTTGAGTGACGGCGGCTGAACGACACATGGCGATGCAACATGGCCGCTGGTCCGTGAAGCGAAGTTCACCCGGCGCGGAACAGATCGCCTCCGTTCAGACCAGGCCGGGTGATGCAACTCGCGCCAGATCAAGGAGCATTGACGATCGACCGGCACCAAGCCGAAAGGCGTCACCGTCCGCGCCGTCGCCAGAGAGCGGCTTCGGACTTCTCTGGATGCTGAAGGCCTTGGCCGATCTCCAGGGAACGCTACACCGCTTGACTCTGTCAGGTCCTTACACGGGGAGACAGAACAGCTTGCCGTCGGCGTCGGTTCCGATGCCGTTGCTGCAATCAGGCAAATCGCGGATGTAGACATTGCCCGCGGTGTCGATCCGAAACTTGTTGCCGCCCCCGGCCAGGTTGATCCCGAAATTACCGGCGCCTTCACCAGCACCCGTCTCGAAGTTCTGTATGAGCCACCCGGTCGCGGCCGTGGTCTGCTGGAGCACAACCATTCTGCGGGCGGAGCCGTCACCCGTGATGTGCAGGCTGCCCGCAGGGCTCGCCGTTCCCAGACCCACATTCCCGTTCGCCGCCACGTAGAGCGAGTTGGTCGGCGCGCCGGGAATGATCTTGAACGGTATCCGGCTGCCATTGGTGGCGTCGCGGACGAAGAAGTTCGCTTCATTGCCAGCGACATCCCATGTCTGCGCGGTGAAGCCGGACGAGCCGTCCTGCTCCAGGCGCAGGGCCGGGCTGTTGCCGTCCACGACATGAAGCGGGAGCACCGGGGTGGAGGTGCCCAAGCCGATATTGCCCGTACTGTCGACGTAGAGCGAATTGTTCGGCGAAGCCGCTTCCATCACGAAGATCGTGCGGCCATTGGTCCGATCCAGAAACGCGAACCGGTTCGCCCCGCCATTGCTCGATTCGTTCGCCTGCAGCTCCCAGTCCACATTCGGGAAGGACCCGGAGCTGGACGTGTCATCAAATGCGATGCGCGTGTTGTTTTCTTTCAGCCGGAGCGTATCGAAGCCGAAGTTCTCGCCATTCACGCAGTCCATGCCAACGCAAAGACTGCCATCGACGATCACATCGTCGGCGAACACCTGGTCGGCCTGGGCGCCGGCGCTCAGAGCAGCGGCCGCCGCAAATCCGGCGAGCGCAGTGCGCGCATTGAATAATTTCGACATGGTGAGTCCCCCGGTTTAACCGCCCTCGCCGGCGCCAGGCGCGGGCTCGGTCAAGTCATCAAAAATCATGATCCGGCCGTCTTCCACGCGGAAGGCGCCGGAGGTCCGGGCGCCGATGCGCGGCGTTCCTGCGCCGGGCTCGCGTCCGTTAAAACTCTGGTCCATGCGCGCCGCGCCTTGAACCATCCGGTCCGTGGCGGCGCTCAATTGCCATTGGTAAAGCCCGTCGGGAACCGCGCCGTGATCGCGCAGACGCAAGGTCGGCGCCGATCGCGCACCCTGAATCTGGGCGTAGTAGCTTTCCGGGCCGGCCACGCTGAGCACGTAATTGGTGTAGGCGCCCGACACCGTGAACACCAGGCGTTCACCGGCGAAGCGCGGTTCGGCGTCCAGCTGTTCCTGGCCGTAGGCCGGCGCGGCGCAGGCGATCGCCGCTGCGAGCACGCTCGCAGACATGGTCACGATGGCCCCTGACAGGCGAATACCCAACCGATTCAACATGCAACACCTTATTCTTTGAGCCGAAACATAGCTCAGCGCGCGGGTCATTGCACGCTTAATCTGGCGGCGCCGTCGCTGCCCGGTCGGCGGCCATGTCCCGCTGCGCCTCGCTCATGCGCCCGAACAGCGCGTCGCGCAGCGCCGCCGCGCCCGGCTCTCCCGCCGCGGCCGCGCGCACCAGCCAGCCATGGGCGGCGACATAGTCCTGCGGCACGCCAAGGCCGCGGATGTACAGCAGGCCGAGATTGAGCGACGCGGCGGCGAAACCCTGCTCGGCCGAGGCGCGATACAGGCGCGCCGCTTCGGGAAAGTTCACCGGCCGTCCGGCGCCGGTGGAAAAACGGTAACCCAGCGCAAAGCGCGCCACCGGATCGCCGGCCGCGGCCGCAGCCGCATCACGCCCCGCCGCGTCTGGAGAGGGATCGAACGCCGCCAGGCGGGCCGGCCAGGGCGCGCCGAAATCGGCCAGCAAGCCATCCAGCCCGGTCATGTCAAAGCGCGCGGCGTCGCGATAGAGCCGCACCGCTTCAGCTTCATTGAGCGCCACGCCGAACCCGTTTTCGTATAAAACCGCCAGATTGCCGAGGGCCTGGGCCAGGCCCTGATCGGCGGCGGCCTGAAACAGCCCCGCGGCGTACTCATAGTCCTGCTCCACGCCCGCGCCGCGCGCATACATCAGGCCGAGATTGTTTTGCGCGCGCGCATCACCCTCTTCAGCCGCCGCGGTAAACAGGGCGAGCGCGCGGGCGTCATCCTGCTCGACCCCGCGCCCGTCCAGCGCCAGAACCCCCAGGCTGGTCATGGCCGGCGCGTGGCCAAGATCGGCGGTGCGCGCGTACCAGTCCGCCGCCTCCTCGATGCGATCCGCAGTCTCCAGCGCCAGCGCATAGTCCTGACCATGGTCGGGCGATCCCTGAAGCGCGGCGGCGCGGAGCAGCTCAAGAGCCCGTTCCGGGTCGGCGGCCCGACCCGCGCCCTCAAAATAAAGTCGGCCCAGCGCATTCTGAGCCGGGGCGTAGTCCTGGTCGGCGGCGCGCTGATACCACTGCGCCGCAGCGCGAAGATCCTGACTGACGACCTCGCCGCGCCGCAAGAGATCGCCCAGCCGGGTCTGGGCCTGCGCGTCGCCTGATTGGGCCACCGATTCCAGGATCGAGCGCGCGCGGATCGGATCTCCCGCCCCCAACGCCGCGTCTGTCGCCGCCGCCCAGCCGTCGCTCTGCGCCTGCGCGCCGGTCGAAATCAGCGCCAGAGCGGCGACCAGGACAGCCAGGAAAGCGAGGCGTCCGCGCATGCTATTGCGCGCCGGCTGCGGTCCAGGCGCTGGCGCGCGCCTGGGCCTGTGCGAGCTGGTCAGGCGTCATCAGATCCGCCAGCGCCGAGCGCGCCTCCACCGCCGGGGCATAGCCCTGCGCTGCGGCGAGATTGGCCCATTTGTGCGCTTCCACATAATCAAGCTGCACCCCGCTGCCGGCGGCCAGACGCCCGCTCAGGGCGAGCTGGGCGGCCGGTTCGCCTCGCTCGGCGGCGACCGTATAAAGCTCCAGCGCTCGAACGGCGTTCTCGGGAACCCCGCGGCCGGCCTCGTAAAGCGCGGCCAGGGCGGACGCGCCGAAGCCGTCACCGGATGCGGCCTGTTCAGAGAGCAGGTCCAGCGCAGCCCCTGAGCCGAGCGCGGCGGCTTCAGCGAGAAACAGCGCCCCGCGCCCGTCTTGGGGCGGTTGCATACGGTCGTTCGCAATGAATTCGCCGAGCTTGGCCATGGCGGGCCTCTGCCCGGCCTCGGCGGCGTTAACGTAAAACCGGATCGCTTCAGGAAAATCCACGGGGCCGCCGCGCCCGGTCTCCAGCATCAGCGCATAGGCGGCCTGCGCGCGCACCAGACCCTGCTCGGCCGCGCGTTGATACCAGAGCCGCGCCGCTTCAAGGTCGGCCTCAACACCTGTTCCAGTCGCGTACATATAGCCAAGATTGCTTTGCGCGCGGGGATCGCCGGCCTCGGCGCCGGCGGTGAGCCATTGGCGCGCGCGATCAAGATCAGAGGTCCGTCCCAGCGCGCCCTGCAGATAATAGGACCCGGCAACCGCCTGGGCCTGCACGTCGCCGAATTGCGCCGCGCGGTCGAACAGATCCGCCTGCTGGCGAGCATCACTTGACGCTTCAGCCTGCTCGCGCAGCAAACGGCCCGCCAGACGCGCCGCCTCGCCGGCGCCGGCGTCCGCGGCGCGCTCCAGCCAGTCCAGCGCGACCTCGACGTCCTGCTCCACATGAAGGCCTTCGGCGTACATGAAGCCGATGCGCTGCATGGCGACCGGATCCCCGGCTTCGGCCAGAGGCAGTAGACGCTCATAGGCCTCGGCCATGTCGCCGGCCTGATAGGCGGCCTGGGCCGCGGCCATGCCTTCCAGCTCCGGCCCGGACCCAGACCGGTCGCCTTGACCGAACAGGAGCCAGCCCAGCACCAGGCCGGCCGCAACCGCGCCGGCGGCGATCAGGCCCGATTGAATTCGCACGTCCACTACGCGCCCTCCCCGTTCGCCGCGCCGCGGCGCACTACATAAAGCGCGCCGGCGTCGAACCCGGCGTCCAGCGCGCTTGAAGATCCGTCCGGCCAGTGGATCGCCACCTGATCGACCCGGTCGATCTCACCCAGACCGAAATGGGCGATGGGCGCTTCATAGGCCATGAAACCGCCGCCGGACTGGAGCTCGCGCACCTGCCGGCCGGCCGCGGTCTCGATGACCACGCGGGCGCCGATCGCGTCATGCACGCCGACCGCGTCCTCCAGGCGGAATGCGATGGTCTCGCCCGCCTGGCTGGTGTTGGTGAACAGGGCCGGCGGTCCGTTCACCGGCGCGGTAAGAATGTCGAGATCGCCGTCGTGATCGAAATCAGCCGCGATTGAGGCCGCCGTGATCATGAAGTCCTGCAGGCCGAAGGCTTCGGTTTCCTCGGTGAAGTGTCCGGTTCCGTCATTGCGCAGGAAGATGTTGGACGGGCTCACCTCGTTGGGCACCCAGGTGCCGTTGACGATATAGATGTCCTGCCAGCCGTCGGAATCGAAATCGGCGATCTTCACGTCCCAGCTCCAGCCGCCCACCTCGACGCCGCGCGCCTCGGCCTGGTCGGAATAAATCCCGTCCTCACCGCGCACCAGAAGGACATTGCGTCCCAGGATCTGCGCGATTCCCGCGTCGGCTTCCTCTGCGGAGATCGGGCGCGAGGGCTGGAAATGCACCTCGCAGAGCTGGCGAATTTGCGGCTGCGTCTCCGGCGTCAGGGCGCACAGGGACGCGTCGCGGCGCTGAATGGCGATGTCCTTGACCAGCATGGCCCGGCATTCGTCCCGATAGGCGTCCTCCATCTCGGCGCACCGCGAGGCGTAGCCGGGATTGAAGCTGTGCCCGGAGCGGTACCAGCGCTTGATCGCCATATTGGTGTTGCAGATCTCCGCGTCGCTTTCGCGCTCCACGCGGTCGCAATAGCGCGACAGAGGCTGCATGGTCAGACGCTCGGAAACCCCGGACGAGCGCCCGGCGATCTGGGCGGCGTAGATTTCAAATGTGCCGTCATTGTCCAGATCTGCGCTTTTCACCGCCATGGTGGTGGTGGTGGTGTGGGGGATGATCCCCTCGCGCGCCGTGACGGCGGTCAGTCCGCCCTCGCCGTCGCCAAAGTAGAAATAATCCGGGATTTCAAAATCATTGCCCACGACCAGGTCCGCCGCCCCGTCCTGATCCAGGTCGGACAGAAGCATGGACAAAGTCTCGCCCGGCAGGCCCGGCAGGTCGCGAAAAAACGACCCGTCCAGCACGCCGTTTTCATTGAGAAGGATACGGTTGCGGCTCTCCTCGCCGGGAATGCGCCGGTACCAGCCCGCCGCCCAGTTGCCCAGCGCCACGTCCAGATCGCCGTCGCCCTCGATATCGGCAAAGGCCAGCGACAGCGCCATCACCGCATCCTCGCGATTGGCCACAATCCGCCGGGCGCCGGGATCAAGCGCGCCTTCATTGTTGGGAATGATGAACATTCCCTCGCGAAACGTGGTCACGAACAGATCCAGAAAGCCGTCATCATCCAGATCAGCCAGGGCGGCGTTGAACACCGCCATG
>Ga0307930_1003563_pt1 | contig 11371 bp, 3 predicted proteins | sample OrgLakmetageno46_FD_203161 | JGI IMG/M metagenome (GOLD analysis project Ga0307930, IMG submission 203161) | Saline water microbial communities from Organic Lake, Antarctica - #46 | ecosystem: Environmental > Aquatic > Non-marine Saline and Alkaline > Saline | place: Antarctica: Organic Lake... | reverse complement strand
GTGCATCGCACTCCTGGCATCCATAGCAGCCTTGACTTGTTTCGGAGTGAAGCCTTCCTTGTTGTGTTGGACGGTCTTCAACTTCGAATCCAGTTCCACGCCAACATATCCCTTACTCTTATCAAAGATTTCAAAATGGGGTTGGTTGGTGTCATTTTGTTGGCGGTACATTGCACTTGTTTGTTGGAAGCCACTCTCAGTGTTGACTCCATGTTGCTCAAACACATATACTCCTTTTCGATTCACAAATCGCATTTGTTTGCCGCCATCACAGTGTACCACGAATGCATTTTCGATATCAGTATCCATAGTGATGCGGTAACCTGCTGCAATCATCTCGCACATAGCAAGAACATTTGCAATGCCCCACTTATCGAAGTAGACAGGGGGTGGAAATTTTCCGAGGTATCCTTCCTTATCAACAAGTCGATTGCCCACATTAGTGTGCATATCGAGATCAGTTACTGCCTTTTTGATGCCATGCATCATACCAGAGTTACACATAGTAGTGTTGGTCGCAGCAGTATCCAGAATTAGGTGGTGAAACAATCCAAATGGATCTTGTTCACGTTGTCCTTGTTGTTGTCTTGTGTTCTCAAAGAACTGTAGACCTTGATTTGCTTCATTAGCAGTAGTACCTTGACAACTCCAGTTTCCTATGACTTCAGTGTTGCTTGTACCAGTTGGCATTGGGACGACAAATACATCCACGCCATGCTCATTACGTCCCTTGATAGCTTGATGAAAGATACCGGATAGATCATAGTATCCTGTCTTCCTTGTTGCTTGTTGGACTTGAGTAGAATTGAATCCAACCTGAGTTGCGTTGAATCCTCGATGAAATTGGGAAAAACCCGCGCCTGGAACCAATTGCCCATCATTTACGCTTGCTTGCCCAGAGTTCACAAATGGGACCATCACAGATCCACCATTTTGAGTTGGAACTTGCATGTATTGCATTCCCGTTGGAATAGACAATATCTGACCTGTAGAAGGGCCAGCAAGTTGCAAAGGTGTATTCACACTACCTGGTGTGATACTTGATCCAGCACTTGGAACACTTCCAATAGGTACTGGTGTTGGAGCTGTTGTTGGAGCTGGTGTAGTTCCAATTCCATTCCCTCCAACTTGACTTAGATTAAGCTTCTTAGCATAATCCTTGAATTGTTTTGGATGCTTCCATTGAGATTTTGGTCTCAAACGATGAGGACAATCAGGCGAAACATGTGCAGTGTCATCACACACATAACAAGCTCTGACTTCAGATTTCTTGTTCTTGTTCCCCTTGTTGTTCTTGCCTCCTCCTTGATGGAAATTCGCACCATGAACCTTGACAGCATCCATGTGTAATTTCAACATGTTTTGCGTCTTTTCAATAGTTCGCGGATAATTGTCAATATCTTTTGCATAATCGCTCTTGAGATCATCGATGAGAGGTTTGCTTCGAGTTCTATCACTGTTATACAGCATACCTGTAGACAAAATAGCTTCATATATATTGTCTGTGAAAATCGTCTTCTCATTTGAATCCGTAATTTTTCCATAGGCTTGTGTCTTGATTGCAAATTCTTTGAACCAAGAATCACCATGTTGATTCTTCATTAGTTCACCTTGTCTCATAAATCGATCCTTGAAATGAATTAAAGGTTCAGATTCACCTTGTTTCATATTAAAGAATTTCTTGTTTCCTTCCCAGAAATGGATGAAATCGTAGTTTCCATCGTCAGTCTTCTTCATGAATCCTTCGATGCGAATTAACAACTCAATTGGATTATCAAGAGTTGTGTTGAAATCCGTTTCATCTCGAATTTTATCTTCCATTTCTTTTGTAACAAACTTCAGCATAATGGTACTCTTCAGAATCGATTGATTCGTTTTGAGATACCTATCCCTGTAGCTGTACCTTTCTTGAGCTGTAGTATAATCGATCTTGTACTGGTTGACTTCAGCAGCCTTTTCATCAGGATCCGTTTTTGTTGAAACTTGCATTACTGGCTTTTCAGATACCAGATTGATTAGTTTCTTGTCGCGGATCGACTGGACCATATCATCGACGCATCGCATGCTCGATACTTGAATAGTATCAATCAAATGTGCCTCACAATCTTCATATGAGCACTTCATCTTGTTATCAGACGACAATGGATGAAATTGTTTTGTCTTGATAGAAGCTGATGCTTGCTTCATGCTTCCTCTTGTCTTCTGAGGAAATGAACGTCCTCCTCTTCCACCACCGGAAGAGGATCGTCCCATTGTCAACGACTCTCGCTCCTTTTCACTTAAGGCAGTATCGATTGTCTTGACGTATTGCTTTTAAATTGCCTTTTGTGTTTGAATGTTAGAAATCTGCGAAATGGACTCTATGTGAGTGCTATTAGCGCTCAGTGCCGACTATTCACAGTCTAAATTCGTAATCACAATACAACTCTTTCACAATGTTCAGTTATCCTATCAGAGGTATACTATTGAGTGAAAAGTTCCTATTTGATTAATGTTTGCTTGAATTGATGATTCAAACACAAAAGTGAGTTTCTTGGAAAGTCAATTTTCCAAATCTTCTCTCGATTTCAGGTTCTACGAGAAATCTCTGTCAACCACAGTACTTGGGATTCATTGATAATATTCCCTACTGCATTGTACACAACACCAATATTCCATATTCATAAGGATGTTTGATCGTGATGTGAACGTGGTTTGTTCGACAGGCTCGCATTAAATCACTGACACGTGCCCACGATTGCATTTAATCGTGTTGGTCAGAAATACTTTCGCGCTTGAATAGTTTTTCCACAGAAACTTCAAAACTCATTTTTCTTCCAATATATTCAATATATATATAGTTGTCATATCCCAACACACTCCTGCCATTGCAACAATCGTCATTGGCAGCCAATGGAACATGCTCTCATTGATTCATTTTTATTTTTGTTTTCATATTTTTCAGACATTCAGTTATGTCTCAGACCTAATCTTGTTCGCCAAGAATCAAATCTCTGAATTTGCGGAATTTCTCACCTTGCAGAGGTTTTGTCATGAAATCCGCGATCATATCATCGGTAGGACAGTATTCAATCTTAACATTTCCCTTTTCAACTTGGTCAGTAACGAAGAAATATCGAATATTGATTGCTCGGCTTCTCTTGCCAGCGCTCTTTCGACCATTCTCTTCCAATAAGATTGCACTCTTGTTATCCTGATACAAAATATTCTTTTCGATCGGATATCCTTGCCATTCCATAAATAGCTTAGTCCATAAAATCATAGTGATCATATCATCAACAGCAATCAGTTCGGCTTCCGTACTGCTTCTGCTATTCAACTTCTGTTTTCTTGACATCACTTGCGCTGCACCTTTGCCCCAGGACATGGTACCTCCAGTATGACTTTTAAAATCGGGATGGACCGCAAAAGATGCGTCAATCGACCATTTCATAACTCGTAGTGATTCAGCAGACAGTGTTGTGTGCCACTTCATAGTGTTGTGTAAGTATCTCATCATACGAACACACTTCTTCCAATCAGACTCTCTTGGCTCTCGAACTCTCGATGCGAGAATTGTGATAGTTGGATGAATATCCAATCTAGCCCTCTTGGAGAGAAACAATCCTCTTGCCACAGTAGTATGGAAGATTTGGCGATACTGCTCATTGAGTATCTTGCCTTTACCAGCTTCAAGTAAATCATTACCAGCCGGTGTCTCTTGCTTGGAGTTCTCATCGAACTTTACCGGAAAATCACTCAACATGTTCTCGACATAATCATCCATTCGAATTTTGAGTTTTCCTTTTCTTGAGAAGTCCAGCGTCATTCCAAGATATCGGTGTATCTTGCCTCTGACGATCGTGCATTTCTTGATTGAACCATATCTCATGTTCAGCCACTCTGCAAACTCGTCATTCACCTTTGGATCCATGTGACTTGATAGTAGATCGTCAACATGAAATCTGATGGTTTGTTGCTTTTCATTGACCATCTTGTTAGCAACACAGGGGTCATATGGGTTAAAAACGAAGCCCAATTGCTCCAAATCACTGCGAAATTGATTATACCACAGCAGCGACGATTGCAACATTCCATAAATTGCTCGCAGTACCTTGACGTAGATCACTCTCTTTCCGTTTTCTAATACAACGTAGTCACGATACTCAGGAGCCATGTCTATTAGGATTTGTACCATGATTCCAGTAATCTTCATGTAGATTCTCTCCTCTCCATCCTTTATTTCAGGCATGAAAGTTTGGATGAATGCATTTGGTACATCCAGCGACATCATATCACGTCCCTCATGGGCATCAACAACACATGTTGTCGTGATAGCTTCTTGTGATGCAGTAGGACTTGCAGTGTCCTCTCTCGATAACCATTCTCGAGTTCCATCACCTCTGTACACTAGTCGTCCTTTGATCTCACCAGTGTGCTTTTCCGCCAATAGCATCATAGCTACTTGCGCTTTCTTTCGTTCAGACTCAGTCATGTCTTTTACGAATTCGGGGGTAAAACAGTTCCTCATTAGCATCTGCTTCAGCTCTTTGTCTACACCTGCTTTGCCAGCTTCACCGAACTTCTTCAGTCCTTGATTGATGTAGTACTGCTGTATGAAACACAGTCCTTCATTAGTGTTGAACTTATCGCGAATCTGCATCATGCATCTTGCAATCAATATTGCATCTTGTTCTTGATAGTCGGACATATGTTCCTTTCCAATTTGTTGGAAACATAGGTTGTGCTTTGCTTCAGTAGCTGCACGATTTCGCCTTCTGTTACCTCTGACCTTCTTCTTGTTGAGACCCTTGCCACTCCTGCTCGATGGCTTTTCCACTTGTTTCTTGAGAACTTGTTTCTTGGAAACTTGTGATAGGTTGATCCCTTTCTTGACAACTTGAGCATAGCTCATTCCAGATCGTGTTACCTTGCGCAACGGACTTGGTGCTTGCTCTTCTGGCTCAAAGACAACTTCTTCTTCTGGTGCTTCTTGTAGATCTTCTAGATCCATTACGAGGCTTCCAATATCATTCTTGGTCCCTCGATCGACATTTTCTTGATGGTGTTCCAAATCGGCAACATCATCTTCTTGTTCATCATCCGAATCATTGGCGTCATCTTCGTCATTATTATTATTATTATTATTATCTCCTCGGTTTCTCATTGTAAGTTCAGGCATGTCTGGATCTTCGTCCATGTCTCGCTGATCTTCAAGTAAGTCGTCGTATTCATCATCATCGATGTCGTCGAATCTTCCTTGGAGGTTGACGTCATATTCGTTTTCTTGTTCAGGTTCGTAGTCCTGATCAAAGGCTTCTTCCAAATAACCTTGTTGGGTATCATCCACTCCTGCGATTTGATCGCCATCTTGAAATGTCTCTTCGTTCCTTTTCTTATCATAGAACTTGAGTGAGTGTATCCCTTCTTCAGCAGCCCAAGTTTGAACTCGCTGAATGACTTGATCGGTAATTGGTAGTACAACAACCTTGGGGCGTGACAGTATTCTCTTTGTGTGAAGATTAAAAACTTGGTGACCAGTACGTTGACCTTTTGTCGGTCCAATGTAGATCGCCTCGATACTTCGCGGTGCCATAGTGTTGTTGGTTTCAGTACCAATCGCATGGACGTATTGTCCCATCTCCGCAACCATGTCATTTTTGAAATCAATATTGACACGTTCGATGATTTGTTGTGGACTGAAGTGGCTTGATATTCCTCCCTTGGCCGGAAAGATGTTCATTAGCTCGGCTGCACGGCTCGCAATGAGCTCAAGTATCATACTTGGAACTGCCTTGTAGGGTAGTCGTGCAACAACCACTCTGATGCGTTCCTTCAAAGTCCTGTTGTTTCGCTCAGCTGTAGGTTCATGATCTCCAGCTGTAGTCGGGTCAATTACTGTACCCATTCGGTCTAGCATCTCATCCGTCAGTGGGATGAATGCACGATCACACTTGATCTTAACCACACGAAAGTTTGCATTGTTGTACTTTCGTAGTATCTTGTCCAGAGCCTTGAATACGGTATCAGTAGTAGTATTCTCCATTGGAATACACTGTCGAAACTTCACCGTTTCATCAATAGTAGTAAGGAATGTAGACTTGTTGATGTGCATGTGATCAATACACAGCACAATCTCAGTGTTGTTCTCCAAGAGTTCCGGTGGAATCGCGATGAAGTCTTCAAAAGTCTTCCTTGGAGTTGGTTTGGTCGACTTGCCTTTCAATGTAGACGAGTCAGGACCATAGATCGCTTCTGCATGTTGTAGTGCTTCTTCAGTAATAGGGCAGTTCTTGATGAGACCCGATCTGATAGCATACTTCAGATTCTTGATGCTAGGTGCTCCAAGCATGTGCATCGCACTCCTGGCATCCATAGCAGCCTTGACTTGTTTCGGAGTGAAGCCTTCCTTGTTGTGTTGGACGGTCTTCAACTTCGAATCCAGTTCCACGCCAACATATCCCTTACTCTTATCAAAGATTTCAAAATGGGGTTGGTTGGTGTCATTTTGTTGGCGGTACATTGCACTTGTTTGTTGGAAGCCACTCTCAGTGTTGACTCCATGTTGCTCAAACACATATACTCCTTTTCGATTCACAAATCGCATTTGTTTGCCGCCATCACAGTGTACCACGAATGCATTTTCGATATCAGTATCCATAGTGATGCGGTAACCTGCTGCAATCATCTCGCACATAGCAAGAACATTTGCAATGCCCCACTTATCGAAGTAGACAGGGGGTGGAAATTTTCCGAGGTATCCTTCCTTATCAACAAGTCGATTGCCCACATTAGTGTGCATATCGAGATCAGTTACTGCCTTTTTGATGCCATGCATCATACCAGAGTTACACATAGTAGTGTTGGTCGCAGCAGTATCCAGAATTAGGTGGTGAAACAATCCAAATGGATCTTGTTCACGTTGTCCTTGTTGTTGTCTTGTGTTCTCAAAGAACTGTAGACCTTGATTTGCTTCATTAGCAGTAGTACCTTGACAACTCCAGTTTCCTATGACTTCAGTGTTGCTTGTACCAGTTGGCATTGGGACGACAAATACATCCACGCCATGCTCATTACGTCCCTTGATAGCTTGATGAAAGATACCGGATAGATCATAGTATCCTGTCTTCCTTGTTGCTTGTTGGACTTGAGTAGAATTGAATCCAACCTGAGTTGCGTTGAATCCTCGATGAAATTGGGAAAAACCCGCGCCTGGAACCAATTGCCCATCATTTACGCTTGCTTGCCCAGAGTTCACAAATGGGACCATCACAGATCCACCATTTTGAGTTGGAACTTGCATGTATTGCATTCCCGTTGGAATAGACAATATCTGACCTGTAGAAGGGCCAGCAAGTTGCAAAGGTGTATTCACACTACCTGGTGTGATACTTGATCCAGCACTTGGAACACTTCCAATAGGTACTGGTGTTGGAGCTGTTGTTGGAGCTGGTGTAGTTCCAATTCCATTCCCTCCAACTTGACTTAGATTAAGCTTCTTAGCATAATCCTTGAATTGTTTTGGATGCTTCCATTGAGATTTTGGTCTCAAACGATGAGGACAATCAGGCGAAACATGTGCAGTGTCATCACACACATAACAAGCTCTGACTTCAGATTTCTTGTTCTTGTTCCCCTTGTTGTTCTTGCCTCCTCCTTGATGGAAATTCGCACCATGAACCTTGACAGCATCCATGTGTAATTTCAACATGTTTTGCGTCTTTTCAATAGTTCGCGGATAATTGTCAATATCTTTTGCATAATCGCTCTTGAGATCATCGATGAGAGGTTTGCTTCGAGTTCTATCACTGTTATACAGCATACCTGTAGACAAAATAGCTTCATATATATTGTCTGTGAAAATCGTCTTCTCATTTGAATCCGTAATTTTTCCATAGGCTTGTGTCTTGATTGCAAATTCTTTGAACCAAGAATCACCATGTTGATTCTTCATTAGTTCACCTTGTCTCATAAATCGATCCTTGAAATGAATTAAAGGTTCAGATTCACCTTGTTTCATATTAAAGAATTTCTTGTTTCCTTCCCAGAAATGGATGAAATCGTAGTTTCCATCGTCAGTCTTCTTCATGAATCCTTCGATGCGAATTAACAACTCAATTGGATTATCAAGAGTTGTGTTGAAATCCGTTTCATCTCGAATTTTATCTTCCATTTCTTTTGTAACAAACTTCAGCATAATGGTACTCTTCAGAATCGATTGATTCGTTTTGAGATACCTATCCCTGTAGCTGTACCTTTCTTGAGCTGTAGTATAATCGATCTTGTACTGGTTGACTTCAGCAGCCTTTTCATCAGGATCCGTTTTTGTTGAAACTTGCATTACTGGCTTTTCAGATACCAGATTGATTAGTTTCTTGTCGCGGATCGACTGGACCATATCATCGACGCATCGCATGCTCGATACTTGAATAGTATCAATCAAATGTGCCTCACAATCTTCATATGAGCACTTCATCTTGTTATCAGACGACAATGGATGAAATTGTTTTGTCTTGATAGAAGCTGATGCTTGCTTCATGCTTCCTCTTGTCTTCTGAGGAAATGAACGTCCTCCTCTTCCACCACCGGAAGAGGATCGTCCCATTGTCAACGACTCTCGCTCCTTTTCACTTAAGGCAGTATCGATTGTCTTGACGTATTGCTTTTAAATTGCCTTTTGTGTTTGAATGTTAGAAATCTGCGAAATGGACTCTATGTGAGTGCTATTAGCGCTCAGTGCCGACTATTCACAGTCTAAATTCGTAATCACAATACAACTCTTTCACAATGTTCAGTTATCCTATCAGAGGTATACTATTGAGTGAAAAGTTCCTATTTGATTAATGTTTGCTTGAATTGATGATTCAAACACAAAAGTGAGTTTCTTGGAAAGTCAATTTTCCAAATCTTCTCTCGATTTCAGGTTCTACGAGAAATCTCTGTCAACCACAGTACTTGGGATTCATTGATAATATTCCCTACTGCATTGTACACAACACCAATATTCCATATTCATAAGGATGTTTGATCGTGATGTGAACGTGGTTTGTTCGACAGGCTCGCATTAAATCACTGACACGTGCCCACGATTGCATTTAATCGTGTTGGTCAGAAATACTTTCGCGCTTGAATAGTTTTTCCACAGAAACTTCAAAACTCATTTTTCTTCCAATATATTCAATATATATATAGTTGTCATATCCCAACAGCTAGACGGGAAAAAACTCATTGGGGCCAAGGGTTCACTTGTTTCAGATGCGGACACCACTGTTCTTGGAAACGAAATCAAGAAGCGGTTGAAGGACTCTCCTGAACTGAGCAAGGATGGCTTTTTATGGGAGCCAAGTGAGATCATCAATCTCCCATTCTGTTGTGAGCCCATGCTTTTTAACTCAAAAGGCCTGCCAATCGACTCTTATCTTGCTCAAGGCAATGAAAACGGATATAGATGGGGATACTTTTGGCTTTTTCGTGAGGGTTGCAATCCACAGTCGGCAAAGAAGTTGGTGTTCACTTGCCATCAAGAAGTCGACGATGATGAGGTGTCACAGTGCTTCCCTGTTGGAGACGATGATGACAGCGTTTGCGTCTCAGAAGCTACAGAAGTGTGTGACGAAGAAGAAATGGACAAGGATGACGATCTGATGGAGTGTGAGTCAAACAGTGGTGTCGGCAATCAACTTGAAGGTCGGAGTGACCTTAGTGTAATGAGAGGCATGTTCACCGAGGAAATAGCTCTCAGGAAGGAAGCAGAAGAAAAGAGGAAGGCAGCATTGGATGCCAAAAAGATGGCAGAAGACCAAGCAAAGAGTGCCGAGGAAGAGGCAAAGAAGAAAGAAGAAGAGGCAAAGAAAAAACAAGGAGAGGCGGCAGAGGCACTTCGAAAGGCTGAAGAAGACAAGAAGATAATGCAGGAAGAAGCTCAGAAGGCCATCGATGAAGCCAACGTAAGAGCTATGAGAGACACGAAGAGAATGCAGGAAGCAGCTCAGAAGGCCATCGATGACGCCAACGCAAGAGCCATGAGAGCTGAAGTCGAAGAGCAGCGGCAATCGAATCAAGTTGCTGCAGAAGAAAATCAGCGAGTTGAGCAAGCTGTAGCACAGGAGAAACAACGATTTGTGCAGGCGGCAGCAGAGGAAAAACAAAAAATTCAAGAAGAAGCTCGCCAACATTTTGAGAAGGTTGCAGCAGAGGCAAAGAATCGACTCCAAGAGGAAGCTCGCCAGTGTTTTGAGCAGGCGGCAGCAGAGGAAAAAGAACGAATCCAAAGAGAAGTTCGGATGGAATGTGAGGAGCTACGCAGAGAGGCGGACGATGCAAAACGGACGGCAGAAGCAGTCAAGAGAGAAAAACAACGAAGGGATGAAGCGGTCAGGAGAGAGCAAGAACAAAGGGATGAAGAGGAGGAGACAATTGCGTCCCGTTGCACTGGACAGAAGTTTCGAGCAAGTCGATCAACGGATCAACAGCCTCCATCAAAGCGGGCCAGAGTTGAAACGCCAAAGAGGACATCAAAGAGGATCTTGAGAGCCAAACGACCAGCCCGTCCCCGTGAAGCAACAAATCCTGCGCTAGAAGCAGAGGAAGACAACAACTAAATCCATTGCTCACTTTTCTTACGCATTGCAGTAAAAACCGGAGGCTCTCTAGAAAAGTAGATCAAATAGCCAAGTTATGTATACGATTATTAGCCGGTGAGCTTGTGATGCAATTATTTTATGTATTGTCATAGTCAAAGCCGGAAGTTCTCTAAAAGATAGATGCAAAGGCCAAGATATGTCTATTCGTTCTACTATGACAACCGATCCCGGCAATGGATAATATGATTAATGACTCAGATACATAGATGTCTATTCGTCCGACTACTATTAGGCATAGGTGACTTCATATTTAACTGGGTACAATCTCTCTCCATTCTCAAAGGAAAGTTGTACAATGACGGCCACAGCCCTTGCTACCTTTGCATGCTTCTCGATGTTAGTGCTTTCCCATCTTTCCATTACTTTAAAATTTTCAAGCGCCTGTTAACATTTTCATGCCTTCCTCGAGCCACCGATTTCTGTTTCCTCGTGGCACTATCCTTTCCTGCACCAGGAACCTTGATCTGAATCCTTCCAGAGTATCCATTATCTGCCTCTACACATTCACCAGGCATCAGCATAAGGGAAATATTGGAGTCGAAAATTTGCCTGTCACTCAGGTTTGCCGGAAAGGGACCCTTGATGGAGACAATGTCTCCTGTCAATATGCATTGCGCAATTTCATACCGCATTGCGGCATGATTGAATTTATGACTCCACCATATCGCTGACCTAGGTGATGGCTCTTGCATCCAAACATCTGTGCCATCAAGTGTGATTAGTGCAGGGGTCTTTCCATCCCAGTTGTT
>Ga0307930_1003562_pt1 | contig 11372 bp, 12 predicted proteins | sample OrgLakmetageno46_FD_203161 | JGI IMG/M metagenome (GOLD analysis project Ga0307930, IMG submission 203161) | Saline water microbial communities from Organic Lake, Antarctica - #46 | ecosystem: Environmental > Aquatic > Non-marine Saline and Alkaline > Saline | place: Antarctica: Organic Lake... | reverse complement strand
CCTGTGGGCGAAGGGCACAAATGTGGCGTTAGGCGAACCAACTTGGTGTTGCTGCCACCGGCCTTAGCTCTTTGCCCTGATTTGGCACGTGGAGAAAACCAAATGTCCACTTCAACGGACAACAACGCGTGTCGCTTCGCGACACCGAATGAGCATGATACGGTATAGTTCGCTGATGCTGATGAGCTGATGAGCCTCAACTAATTTCACGAGTCAAAAGGCACTCCTTTTGCTTTTCTTCTCTACCTGTCAGCCATCTAATTCCGGCCTTTCGGGACCTGTCACAAAAACTTGCTATGGCTGCAGAGCTCAGCTAAGCCACTTCGAATCGTCTGTAGAACTACGAAAGATCCGACTCCATGTTCAGCAAAACAGTTCAATTCCCAATCATTTCACAATGGAGCTCCCTACACCCAAAGCCAAAACAATGCTTCTTAGTATTGGTCTTGTAATTCCCTGATGCTAAAGGGCATAGGGATTCCGGTCAACTTCAAGGTATAGCGTGCTATGGCACAGGATATGTCGGAGTGCGGAGTGGAGATCGCAAACGCACTCGAAACCTATGCCTCCTTCCGAGAATTTACTCTGCAGGGTTCGTGAGAGTAAAGATGGGCACTGTATGGATTCAACACTCACTGCAATCAGCCCAGTCACCAGTCAGTCAGCCAGTCAGACTTGTTCTGGAGGATTAATCAGTGCGTTGCTCTTTGCTATTTGTTGACGTTCCTTTGCAATTGGGGAGTGTAATCTGATCTTATCTCACCTCCCTATTCCAAAGAGAGAAGATGTGAGGTTTCTTCGCTTTCGGCTGCTTTGGCCTCTTGGGCTATGAATTAATTGAGACGCTTGAATTCACTAAGCTACGTAGGAACGGGCTAATTCTGCTCGTATTCGAGTTGTACCTTTGGTCTCTTCCCAGGGGAAGAGTCAGAACTTCCCGTGGTGCGCTTTCCCATAGCCGTGCGTATGGCCGATATGGGGCTGGCGGCTGCAATGGGGAACCTTGCGATGCCGTACACTTTGCGAGCGAACTGTTGGAGCGGTGCTTGCGGTGGTGGCGGTGTGCCTGCAGCATCCTGTGCAGCAGCTGCGGTAATGGCAGCAGGTTCAATTGCAGCGGTGGTGGCAGTTGGAGCAGCAGCGCTGTTGAAGGCAGCAATAGAACTGGGTGCTGACAAAAGACCGTCCTCTGGTCTTAAAGCAGTGCTAGGAGAAGCAGCCCTGCTCGATGGGAGGGCGTTCCTGGCAGGTGCTTTCTTTTTAGATTTCTTTTTAGTAGGCTTTACCTCTTTGGTGCTGCCTTCTACAGCAGCAGTCAGATTGCGGCGTGCGCGGCGGCGAACTTCTCCTGGCGTTAAGCTACTTTCAATGCCTTCCTCAACGGCGCTATCTGTACTTACAGAAGAAGACGAAGCAGCATCAGCAGCACCAGGAGCACCAGCAATGATTTCTTTCTGAGCCGCGACAGCGTGCAAACGAGGACTGAGCCTCATCACAGGACTGCTCGGGGGCGACTTCTTGGCCGGGCTTGGGGTGGCTGGTACTAGGCGAGTCAAGTGCCCCTCGGTCACCAGTTTGGGTGATCGGCTGCGGTGCGGGATTGGAAACGACGTCGGAGGCAGCTGCGAAGTGGGCGGCAGCAGCGGCGAGTCGGGCGGCGACGGGGAGCGGGTGCCCACGCATAAGAGGTGGCGGTTCAACCAGAGCTGCACCACGGCCAGCCCCACAGCGTGCCCCACAAACAGCACGCCTTGCACCATTCGCAGCGCCAGGAATGCTACCATTACCACGGCCACCACCAGGAGCGGCACCCCCACTTGCAAGTTGAAGCGCGTACCCAAGCATAGCGCCAAGACCGCACCCGGTCCTAGCCCCTGGGCCCATGCCACAAACGCCGTCTCAGCCGCGCTGCCTTCTACGAAGTCCGCTGACGCTTGCTTGGCCATGGAGTGATTGGAGAGGGCCACCCGGAGCACGCCGCCAATGGTGCCCACGAGAAGGTCGCGGTCGCGGCCCACCTTAGAAAGGGAAGAGAAAGAGGCACGTAGAAAGGAAGGGAGTGAGTGTGCACAGCAAGAAATTAGAGATGTGAAACTTGGTAGAAATGTAGAAAGCAGCACGTAAAGGCACAGAGGAAAAGTGTTGACAGAAGCTTACATTCCAACCTTAATTAAAACATAATGAAACGTCACCTGCACAGCAGCGTAGTTGGGGTTGAAAAAGGCACCGGCGCCGAGCGGCAACCGAAACAACGTTGTGCCATCAGCCCAAGAAAGAGCTTCCATCTGCGAGAGCATAGACAATTTATTGAGGTGGGGGAAATGAGTAAACTGACATAAGAAGGAACTCAGTCAACGAATGAAAGATGAATTCAGAGTGTACCAAATGCAACATAAGTGCCCAAAAGCCACATTTCACGGTAGCAAAAATACCACAAACTCGTTGCGCGGTTCCAATTGCTCCACAAGACTTGCCCAAGGCCATTGAAAGAGCCCACGCAGCCATCCTCTAGAGGCTGGTTGCGACGCATTCGCCCCATTCGATTCAGAAAGCTCACCGCGCCGCCGCTGCCTAGGCCGCATTCCGAGGCAGTAGAACGCGTCAGAGTCTGCGGCAGGAATGCTGCTCGCGCACTGGATGTCCGTGCGATACCACGGGCTGCTGTCGATGTTGCCACTGGTCAAGTTGATGGCAAATTGCTGCACTCCGGGCAGAGGCATAGCCCCAAGCAAGAAAGGGCATGCCGGCTGGGCCTTGTCCGGTAGCCAGGGGCTGAACCATTTGCACAGGGTGGGGATGCGGTCCAAGGGGAGCCAATTTTGCACCACCACCGCTTTTCCGTCGGGCCGCACTACGACCGACTGCTCCGAGGTGGATTGCCAGTCTGTGTTGTGTGGGCGTCTCATCTCATCGTGTTGATGGTGGCCGTTGTTGTCCCCCTTTGGTGACAGTGTAGAAGACCGTGGAGGCGGTGGAGCAAACGTGACAGTAGCGTTACCGGTCACTTCGCCGTCCGAAGCCCGCATGACCAGCAGTCGCATTGGCGTTGCACCGTCGGTTATTACCACCCATGCTGCATGTTCTGCATCTGAGGCAGAAGCAGCAGCAGCGGCTGCGTTTGCTGCATGAGCAGCGGGAATGCTTCTTGGGTTGTTCCGATAAATGCCCTCCCCGCGCAATAGGCTAGGGGTTGATCCGGAGCCGCGGCCGAGCCGGCCTGGATACAGCGGCTCCACCGATGGCGCATATCTGGGGCAGATTTAAAAAGAAACAGAGATGCGGTAAGGAGTTTTTATCAAATGCTCCAAAAACTCGCAGCGAGCAGATACAGAAACCAAGGCAAAGGCAACACCAAAATATAGCAATTCAAAAATACCGAGTAACTCTCTCCTCATTCCCTGTACCTCGAGGTCCAGGCTAAGGTAAGCTTGCCAGCAGACGCCCCGTTGACTCGCTCCACTTCGCTGGACTGCGTCCACACCACCTTGTGCATGTGGGTGCTGGCAACCACGTAGATGCCTCCGCGCTCGTCCACCGCCAGGGAGTTGGACACCACGCCACTGCCCACGCCGTCGCCGGCACCACGGTCGCCACGGTCACCACTGTGAGCATGCGGCAGCTGCAGCGACGCCACGAGCGTGAAATCATCGCCTACGGGGCTTCGCGTTCGCCCCACCACAAGAACGCGGCCGGTCGAGGTCACCACCGCCACGAATTCGTCCACACGTGGCGGCACACAGCTGCCAGTGGCCTCTGCCGACTGCTCAACCAAGTCTGATTCATCCAAATTTTCAGTGGCATCGCCTGCAGGCTCTGTTTTGCTGACACCTGTGGCATCATCGATTCCGTCATCATCATCGTCGTCATCCTCGAACACACGGAAGGCTTCTTCCTCGTCCTTCTCGGATTCTGGCACGGCTGTAAGTGTTCTCTGAACAGGCGCAGAGGTCTTAGGACCTCGTGAGTTCTCAACTTGCAGCTTGGGTTCCACAAATGTTGTATCTCGTGGGCTTTGTGGCCACAGTGGGAGCACGCCGACGACTTTTTCATACGAAGGCTCAGCAGAGCGCGGGAGTGTAAACTCGCCGCAAGCTAAGATACGCGCCGCTGAAGTTGGGTTTGATCCCTGAGCGTCGCGGAATTCCATGGAGGTTGAGCGGTAGGCACGAAACCCGCATTTTGTGCTGCTGAAGTAAGTGCCATCTCGAGAAACGAAGCTGTACGCGCCATGGTACCTGAATATCGAAACGGAGGATGCCCAGGACTCGAGAATAAGGATGGTCCTACACACCACATATGATAATAGCATTCAGAGCGGAAAACAAAGAGACACGCACGAGAGATCGAGGCTGCCGGTATGCAATGAGTCTACTAGCTGCAGCCAGCTGCTGGTTCCGTCGCTGCTAGAGACTACTTGGAGCAGCATCACAGCTGATACCGACGTGCCCCACACGACTTCAGCGCCTCCTGAAGCATTGCTGCCAAAGACTAGAGACACGGGAAGGTAGCTAGTCGAACGGCTCAAAAGCTTTGGCTGAGTTATGAGTTGTGCAGTCAGCCCATAGCCTTCAATGACAGCAGCCGCGGGTCCAGGCCAGTCCGTGCTGTCACTCGCATATGCATTTCCGTGGCAAGCGGGCCACGGAGAATCTTGAGCCAAAAGAGGATGCGAGCTCGCCGAAGTCACTGTCGTCCCAATGGCAAACGCACTACAAAATATTAAGCGGCGTCGTCTATTGGCCATCCGAACCGGTAGAGAGCTATTCATTAGCATGAAGTTGAGAAGCTAGGCGCGGAGAAACATCGCGACATTTCGAATTTTGACTCATCAACTCCTGTCAGTCATACTGGTCATTCGTTGCACTTGCACTAGTGTGGTACGTACACAAAAATACATCGGGACAACACAACACAACACAACAACCGCTTCCTCGCCTCGTGTGGACCCATGCCAACATGCCAACGATAGCATAAATGCTAACTGCCCTCTTTATACACATTGGCTTGCCTAGTTATACACAATTTGGGGCCAGGCGTTTCTTTTTATTTCCGAAACTATTGCGGGGCCATATTGACGATCCAAGTCCTCATTTAGACTGAAGGGTTTGTAGAAGCCCGAAGGTTTTCAGAAAGCTAGCGCTGCCGAGCATTACTTGATCAAAGTAGAAGGACTAAAATGGCAACGCCACCAACAGAAGGCCAAATGGCCACGGGTGTTGTGCGGCGGACACACGACCGGGGCGGCGTGAGCTCTAAGGAGCTCTCAACTATCATGGATCGCTTAACGGACATGTCGCGGCAGAGCGGCCCTCCCCAAGTGAAGCAGCTCACGCGGCCATCGGGTGCAGCTTTCGCGGTTGCAGCATCCTGGGACAATTCGTCGGCGTTTCAGCTCACCGTGCCCCAGGACGTGGACACCTCTGACCGAACCCTGGTGCATCGCGCTCATCGCCCGAGTAATGCCGCTTTCCGTAGTGCAGCTTGGCCTCCAGACATAGGAGAGAAAGGTGGCTTCGACGCAGAAGGTTTCGACGACTCGCGCGGTTTAATGCGCACCATGTACTACTGGTCACCCTTCATGACTTGCGCTGCGTGCAACACGCTTGCAGTGTTTGACTCCGCCTCGGCGCGCGCGTTTCAGGCCGTCCTCGAGAAACGAGTGCACGACGATGCCGCCGCAGCCACGGAGCCGGAGCCTTTGCCGAGGTGCGGCACCTGTGGGAGCACGGCGGACTGGACCGACGGCGCGCACAACTTGTTGACACTTCTCGGCGCCAATAGGGCGGAGTTGGCTGAGCGGCTGGCGCAAGAGAAAGCAGCATCCCTAGCTTTGCAAGCCGCGTACCGGCGTTACTTGATGCGGCGGTGGGGCCGCGCAGAAGTGCAGAGGCAAATCGTGCTGGGGCTTTACCGGTACCGAGCCGCGTGCTTGATCCAAACCCTCCTGCGGGGGCGGCTCGGGCGGCGGCGCGCCGTCACGTGGTGCGCGGTGCAAATTTGCCGCAAAGCCCACTCCAAGCTCTTGGCGTTGGCGGTGAAAGGGGAAAAGCACCACAAGCGCCGGGTGTTCTGGTACACCAAAGCCCAGCTCCCGATGGTGTACGAGGACTACTTGGAAGTCACCAAACGCACGGGCTTTGACCCGCCTCGCTTGGTGGTTGAAGAAAACTTGCACGAGATTGCGCGCCGCGTGCGCGTCAAGGAAGGCTTCTACGCGGGCCTGATCCAGAAACTGTTCCGTGGGATGCAGGCGCGCCGGTTCCTGTTGGTGTTTCTCAAGGAGCTGGTGCGCGTGCGCGACATTCGATCCGCGGCCGCGTATCGGGTGCAACGGCTCTTTCGTGGATGGGTGGGGCGGCGGGTCTGCGAGCAACTGATGGTGGCGCGCTTCAAGTCGAAGCTTCACGTGGACCACTTGAAAGGGAGACGAGACTTCAAGGAAAAGCGGCTGACCGAGGGCTTGAAAGAGGAACTCATGCGAAGGTAGCGTTAATTCTCTTTTGCAGTTAAGGTGCAAGCTGCCTAAAATAGCTCCCCGTTACTTCACCCCAGCGCCCTGTCACCTTCTTCTCCTCACGCATGCCTTCTTCTACCTACCTCGTAGCTCGTCCCTGTCATTGGCACTTACTGTGCTCTTGTTTACATATTATCACAACCTCTACGACGTCAGATACGCTAAAGAGCGCGCAGAGGAGCGCTCGGCACGGCTAACGGGGTTGGTGAACCCAGGTGCCTGCGGCGGGAAGAAGATGGCCGCGTTCCACGCGTCGAGCTACGGCAGCGACGCAGTGACACAGCTCATGGTGGACGTTGCCAAGGAGGTATACAAATTCATATCATGTTGCACCACTAGAATCAGGAGTCTATTGGTTTGTGAAAGCTGAGAGGATAAAAATTCAAGCCGTGAGTGGATGAACACTTGCTCATAGGATATAATTTACCATTGGAAAACATGGATCCCATATTTCTCCGACTCGGGATCTCTGAATGATTTGGCCTTGCTCTTTTCCTTCATTATCCATCTCGGATACGCACCAGATCCACACTGTGAAGTCTCGCAAGTTGGCTGAGGAAAACAAGTACTTGGAACGCGCGGAATTTGTGCACGAGCAGCAGGCCAAAGGAAGGCCCATGGAGATCTATTTCGCCGAAGAGGTTTGGGCAAAAGGGAGACTTTTGAATAACTTTGTTCGGTTGAACGCGGCAAAAATGCGGCGAGGTCCCATCTAAATTGAGAGCAAGCTTACTAACCTCCTGAAAATCTTCACACGTCAGCTCAATATCATTTTTGTTCTATGCCGCACACGTTTACTTTTTGTGTAAACGCACAGATGCGGCAGCGCAGCGAGAACTTGATTGAACGATTGGCTGTGGGCGGAGAAATGCCCAAGCGGCACACTCACTCCATTCTCAAGAAATTTAACGGAGACCGCAGAAGTTCGGGCCGAAAAGGCACCAGCTACAAGTATCCTGGTAAGGGACAAGGAACCCATAATACGTGGAGTTTTTTTTTTTTGGAAAAGACAACCATGACATGATTTAAACCCTCGCCCTATGGATCTACTGATATCACTTTTCATTCGTCTGGCCTATAAACTTGTGCATGTATGTGAACCTCTCCACAGAGCATTTGTACGTGGAGCCGTCGCATGCCTTGTTCGAAGGCACCGGAGTCGACCCGCCCGACCTGCGCGCAGCTGCGGAAGCAAGAAGAGCCAAACGGCTAGAAGCGCAGGCGGAAGTTCGAGCGGCAGAACAAAGAGCAGCGGCAAGAAAGGTATCAAAATGAATAGAACGCGAAACACGCAACGATGTCTTCGTTCATTTCTTAATTCTGCCTTTTCCCTTTTTACTTAATGGCGTCTCTGTAAATCATACTCATTTTCATGTGTCTGTTTCGTCCTCAGGCCAAGAGGCGCGACACTTTCGCGGCTAGCTTAGATGCCGCTCGAGCTCAGAACAGCCAGAATTTTGCTGCTGCTGCCGAACATAAAATGGACTCCTTAGAGGTGGCTCTGGCTGAATTCAGAACACAGCATGACCTAGGGTAGTAGATCATTGGAAAGCTTTTGAAAAGAATGAAATCTTTGTAATTTTCGCCGATACGAAGACCTACTTAGACTATATATAGACTATGATTTCGCACTGGGCCACCCTGTCCATATATTAAGCCAGCTATCTGATTCCGGATTTTAAAGATTCGCAGTGCCTGCGAGCGGAACTCCGGAATTGATCCCGGAATCATAGGAATGTCGCCGGCTTCATTAAACAACGGAACTAAGTATACATGGGCATTTAATTGGGGAAATAAAACTAGATATTTCCAGGTGTCTTTAAATCGGATCTTCTTTCAATTCTATTTTTACAAGTGGGCGACCTAAAGGATTTGGCCAAAAGAGATGGCATGAAACATATGAAAAGAACTGAGAATTGCCTTCATCGAGGCAGCAGCAAAGGGCGAGTTCAGTTTACTGTCGGGCAAGACAAGGTTCGGACGAATGAGCTGAACCGTCGTCAGAGTCCGTGCCACCCGACTGACTTGACGAGGAATTACGCGGGGGAAGGTCAGAATCTGAAGATGTCGGGCTGAGGCCACCGCTGTTCTTGGGCACCCCGCTTCCGTTCACAGTGGTGTGTGCTTTGCTCCCACCAGCGCCGCCTTGGCTGCTGCTCTTCGACGCCTGTGTGGCATGGTGGTTGCCTTTTGAGGCTGCGCCATCACTGGCCTGAGACGCAGTGGTTGAACCGGTCCCAGCGGGCCGTACGGGCCGCGCGGCGCACACAAAATGAAGGCCTAGCGGGAAAGGGTGAGGTGGTGGAGGGGCAGCGGCACCACCGAAGGAACCTCCGCCACTACCTCCTGGGCCGAACGTGGAGTACGGCCCCATGGCGTGGCCTCCGCCGCCGACTCCAAACGAGGTGCTGGGGACTTCGTGTGGGGCATAGAGTGCGCCATTGTGAGCTGGTGGAAACACTCCAGGGTACAGCATGCTTTGCGGCCCTGGCCCAGCAGACGACTGCATGGGCGGTGCACCCATGGAACCCGGGCCCATCGGGGCTCCGAAAAAGTCTCCTCCCATCGATGGTGCTGTCGGCGGTGGCGCGTTATACGGTGTTGGTGGCATGGTGTTCGGGTGAGGCGGCACGCTCGAAGCAGCAGCAGTCGCACCGAGCGGAAGAGGCGCGCTCGTACTTCTACCAGGGCCCTGAGGCGGCGGCGGCAGGGAGTGCATCGCGGGCGCAGGAGGTAAACCCGCAGCTGCTGCCAGTTGAGAGGAAGCATCGTGCGGAGGCTGTTGCGGGTCACTCCCCGCTGACACAGGCTGCTGCTGCTGCTGCTGTTCAAATTCGTGCACAACTTGCTGTTGAGGCATTGGAGGTTGTTGTTGTTGCTGTTGCTGCTGTTGCACTTGTTGCCGTTGAAACTGCTGGAGCGCGTGCTGGCGCATCTGCTGTTGCTGTTGATGGTGCAAGTGGGCTTCGTACGCTCGCTGCTGCTGTTGCATGTGCTGCTGGAGCTGTTGCTGCGCCTGCTGCTGTTGCACCGCGGCCGCTTGGGCTTCGGTGTACTCCGCCGGCGCCGCGGTTCCGCTCACTTCCAGCACTACTTTCTCGCCGTCGGCCCGCACGAAGTCGAGCACGAGCCGCGGCAAGTCGTACGAAGGGCTGCTGCTGCTGCTGTTGTTACCCTGCCCGCCACCACCGCCGCCAGGGTTGCTCGGTAGCCCACTCTCGCTCAGAAATGACCTCGGCAGTTGGCCGCGGTTGTAGTTTGACGGGTAAGCAGCGCAGTGCTGGGCCGCCACTGAGGTGAGAGCATTCCTCAGAGAAACCGTCGCGTCGGGGGCTAGGAGCGCGAATATGGGGCGGCCCCGCACAGTTTCGGGCGCCAAGTGCAACACGCGGCGCACCTGTTCAGAGAGTGAAGCAGCCCAGTTTTTGCAAACAGTCAACGAGATCGCGAGGCAATATCGCCAATCATGAAAAATTGCGTGGAATGCGCAAGCGGAAAATAACCGGATATGAAGAAGCTACAAGCGAAAGAAAACACGGCCACAATAAGGACAAAGAACCTTTGATCTCATTATTATCGCCCCCTTCATTCATAAGCATACCGCGTCGCTGACGTAAAGCACGTTGCCAAAATCATCCAACATGAAGACGACGTCTGAAATTACCGCCAAAATCTCAGCCGATTTCTGAAGCAGGCGCAATGTACAACCAAGCCGAAATAAGAGCACTTATGAACAACATGGATGGAATCGAAAACACATCGTTGTAAGCTGTACTGAGGTTGAAAACATCAGAACTAAGCAACCGTTGCCAGCCAATAGTGACTGGGTAGAGTGAGGAGGGGGAATGAGAGAGCAAACGAAGGGGGAAGAAACAGCACCTTCAATTTGGCATACTCAGCGGAGAGGTCTTCAATGTAACGTTTCTTGCGCAGCCGACTCAGCTGCGCCGACTTTCGATTCGCAGCACGCTTCGCGCGTTTTTTCTCATCCTCGTCCTCCAGATTGTTTACATTTTTGCTGCTGCTACTACTGCCGCCGCTGCTGCTGGATCTGCTGCTGCCATCACCATCACCATACTCATCTTCGCTGTCTCCCTCTTCCTCGTCTTCTTCCTCGACAGTTTCTGCATACAATCTATCACTACTTAACTCTGAAGATGGATTCTGATCCATCAAGAGGGGGTGCTGGCGCGCCGCTGGAGACAAACCGTGTCAACCTCAAAGAAGCTTCTACAAATTAACTGGCGAAGCGAAAAAGAGGAACGACAAACGCTTAAGTAAGCATACACGAATGATCATGCGAGCACTTGCATTGATAGAGGAAGCCTACGAAAGAGTCAAAACAATGGCGCGCCGAAGGAATACACATTTACCGAGTAAAGCTGGCGTGGCGGGCACTATTCAGTGGGTCTGACCGCATGAAGAGACAGATGTACATTCTGTCCGCTACATGACTGGGCAGATGTCATCAAATTGACAAGAATACACCTGCCAGAATCCGGTTTTTGTGCAGATTTCAACTTCGGCTGGCTTCCGCCGGAATATTTTTCGTCGGCCTTGAAGTTCTTGAAGTTTACAGACCATTTTTGAGACAGGCCCCGAAGGGCCGGAATTAGAAGACTAACAGGTAGAGAATAAAGCAAAGCAGCGTAAACTAAACCGAAGAAGCTAATCAGGCGCACATGCCCGAGTGGCCATGGAAGTGATGGTAGCGGTCCAAAGTGGCACGCTCCTCCATGCTCTGAGAGTGCCGCTCAAAAGAGGAGTTTCCATTTTTACCCAGACTTCCAAGTGACCAAGAGTTCTGGTATTCTGAAGGGCATTTCGAAAGTTCTTCTGAACTCCCGAGGGGGGACTA
>Ga0307930_1003561_pt1 | contig 11374 bp, 15 predicted proteins | sample OrgLakmetageno46_FD_203161 | JGI IMG/M metagenome (GOLD analysis project Ga0307930, IMG submission 203161) | Saline water microbial communities from Organic Lake, Antarctica - #46 | ecosystem: Environmental > Aquatic > Non-marine Saline and Alkaline > Saline | place: Antarctica: Organic Lake... | reverse complement strand
TGCAGCGCTTCGAGCGGCAGCGGGCCACAGTGGTTAGTCCTGAGAATGTGGCAGTCGTTGCGGTAGTAGGTTGTAACAGTAGTGCAGAGGTGGTGGTACTTTCATTTGCAGCGCTAAGTAAAAATATTCCATTCGAAACGCTCATAATTGTCACCATTTTTCTTTTAACACACCAGGCGGTGGGGCGAACCGGCACGGGCAATTTCCCGGGGCGATGCCAGTGAACTTGTTCCGCAAGCATCTGGCGAGATTGGAAGGCTCTGCCAATCAGAGCAGCGGCAGCAGCGAGTACTTCGTGACCGAAAAGACCGACGGCGAGCGGAAACTGCTAGTGGTGGTAGAGGCCGGCACGCCCCCTGCGGTGTTTCATGTCTTAGTCGACCGATCGTTGCGGGTCTCCAGCGTGCGACCGAATTACACCATCGACGGAGCAGCATCACCCTCAACAAGTAGTCGCCTGGCCGTGGGCACGGTGCTCGACGGCGAAGTGGTGTACAACTTAACGCTGCAACGGCACGTGTTCATGGTCTTCGATTTGCTTCGCCTCGGCGGCAACGGTGCGGGAGGAGCTGCAGGTGCAGGAGGAGGAGGACAAGGCAATTGCGTGGTGCATTTGCCGTGGCGCCAGCGGGTCTCTCAGCTTCCTTTGCCAGCGCTCGAAGCGACGCAAACTCCCAAGCATGCTCTGCCGCTAGCAGCGAAAACTTTTTGGCCGGCCTCCAAGATCGACCACCTTTTCAAGCACATGGTCCCAGGTAAGGAATATTTAGTCTATGTACGCATGTATAGTAAATGATGGATCACTTGATCTTCAATCCCATACGTTCAAGTTTCCCTCGCATTTTTTCCCCTCGCCTTTTTCTGACGCTCGCTCGAATTCCCTTCCTCTCTCAATCGTCTCGCTACTTCTCACGTGCACACCCTCTATTTCCTTGCCTTCCCTATTTTACTCTCAAATGAATATTATGTGTCTTCCTGCAGGAAGCGGCCACGTGTTTCGGATTGCGCCGAAACCAGGCGACCCGGGCTCCTACCTGGCTGCGCACCACAAGACCGACGGCGTCATTCTCCAGCCCAACACCCCCTATGTGATGGGCACCGATTATGGCCTCTTGAAATGGAAATTTTTGGACACGGTAAACATTCTGATTGCTAAAAGAGAAACTGGCGTGTTGTGTTAAGAATATTTTGCACAGAACTCACCTTATAACTCTTCATGCTGTGTTCTACTGGAGTGAGCCTGAGTTTACAAGCCCATGAGCTTTTTCAGCTTCTTGGTTATGCTTTGTTAAACCATGTTGCTTTTCCTACGAAGATGATGCACCCAATCCACACTTTTGCTGCTCGTATCTCCCGTATCTTTTCCTTTTTCGTTTACCCTTGTTAAATTCACACACCCGTGTGTGCCGCAGGTAACCGTCGACATGGCTGCCTACGTGAACGACGGCGAAGTGAAACTGGCGTGCGGTTACCAGGGTGGGGAGGTCGACTTCAGCGAACAAGCGTCCCTCGGTTGGGAAGACACGGCGAGGCTCATCGCCGACTCGGGAGCTAACCGCACGATTGCCGAGGTTGGGCTGGACCCGGCCACCGGGACCTGGTTTTACAAAAACTTGCGGCCCGACAAAGACCGCGCCAACGATTTGAAAACGGTCTTGGCCACCCTGCTGGAGTTGGCGGAGAACGTGGGCGCCGAAGAGCTTGAAGCGCGGCTGCTGGGCTGCAGTGGCGCGGCCTGGGACGATGCCCGCCGCGCGCATGCCGCTACTCTGGTGGACGCTCAGCGCCGCTGTGCCGCAGACCAACGCGCGGCTGCGAAGACATCGAAAAAGAAGTAGGCTCTTCATTGGTGGTGATCTATTCCATAAGGTAGGTGAATAGGGCATTCGGCTATCAACTTTTTTTGGGCCGACTCCGAAGCAGCGACATAATATTAACTGGCCATTGTGCGTATACGGCGCGCTCTCTTCAATGCAGAAACAGACGCAGAAACGACTTAAGTCCGGTTTCAAAATTATTTCATGAACAGTTTCCACTTTAGAAGGGGGTGGAAGTATTATTCATCCTGCCCTCTACACACTATCCTCTTTACGATTTTGACTTGCGCGCAACGCACGCGCGTACACTTCTGCCCGCAGCATTGGCTTCTGTGTCATTTGGGTTTGTATTAGTTCGAGTTCGATGAAATTGAAATACATGCGAGCAGCTTGATTTGTGTGGTGCCCGGTGGAAGTGGTTGAAGGTCAGATGTATGGAATTAGAAGTAAAAATCTAGGTGTGTATCGGCAACATACTAGCATAGCATCAACAGCAAACAGAAACAGCAACATGAAGCCTTCCATTTCTTCGTATCTATAGTATTATTTTGTACCATAATACGTAGTTCAAGGTTTCGATCGATGCAAAGAAACAGAGATACAGAAACATTGTGAAAACAATGCAGCTAAAGACGGCATGAACACGAACGACTACTCCTACTAATGCGCTCTCTTATCTTTCTCTAGCATGTTCAATTTTTTAGAAGCATAGTTCTTACTAGCTCTACATGGCTTGATCTTCTTTGGCACCTGTGGGCTCCCTAATCCCTCATTTCCGAAATCTTCTCGGTTCGTCCTTGAAGTCTCAAAATGGCCAAAGCTGAGGCTCCTCTCCTAGGCCAAAGCGGTCACAAGTTGATGGCTGATAATAAAACGCTGAAATCTCGCGACACTGAGAATTCGTCTTCTTATGAAAGAACTGTGACCAATTTGACGAAATGTTTCGTTGGTGCAGCGTCTTTTGAGTTGCCCTGGGCATTCATGCAAGCTGGTCTACTAGGCAGCGTTGTGGGCGTCACTGTCTTGGCGACGCTATCAAGTTTTTCACTTCGCCGTCTAGCTCTCAGTGGCCAGCTAGCTCTTGCTATAGAAGAGAGCCGAGGAGGTAGCAACTACGCTGGAGTTATCACTTTTCCAGAACTAGGAATGATCTCGTGTGGACCCTGGGGAAAACGTGCAGCATGGTTCGGTACCGTTGCGATGTCGCTTGGCACATGTGGCTCGTACTTCGTGTTCATTTCGTCAACAATGCAGTCGATCACTTCATATTCGTTCGATTTTTGGGCGTTTGGAGTAGCATTGCCAGTCACGATAGCACTCTCTTGGTTACCGTCTCTCAAATACCTAGCTCCTACCAGCTTTCTGGGTGTTTGCGCATTGATTTTATCTGTTTTATTTGTGCTCATCGATGGATACTCACATACTACGGTGATTGGTATGATTCTCACCATTGTTCCACTTCCTGCGGTGCGTGTCAGCACGTTTCCGCTCTTCTTGGGCAATGTTGGGTTCTTGTTTCTTATTAGCACAGCTATTCTTCCCATCTCTCAAAATATGAAAACTCCAAGCAAGTTCGGTGAGGCATTTAACTCAAGCGCTCTCATTGTAACAGTACTGAATATTGCATTCGGCTTCATGGCATTGGCAGTCTTTGGCGACTGTATAGAAGAAGGCGCAATGTGCACTCAACCGAACATCATTGACAACCTGCATCCAGGTACACTTTCCACATGTGTGAAGGTAGCATTGAGCGTCGACCTGCTGTTCACCGCAGTCATTTTTATCGTTCCTCTGGACGTGGCCCTAGAACGAGAGTTTGGTGTAAGTCAAAGCGATTTGAAGAGTTTTCTTCTGCGGGCAGCAGTGCCATGTGCTATTGCAGTAGTCGCCAGATGCGTTCCATTCTTCTCGTTGCTTACTGGACTCTCTGGCGGTTTCGGTAATAATCTCCTGGGATTCATACTGCCTCCTATATTTTATTACAAAATTCGCGAGTGCGATGGTTACTGGGCTTATCCTGATTATGGTGGTCAGCGCCCGTGGAAACTGTTACTGTCTAGAGCTAAGGGCATCAAAGTTGGCTCTGATGTTGACGAATATGCCGAAAGATGGCAACACAACCGCAGCCGCTTACTCGAGGAATTGGCTCTTGCAGGAACTTTGTGCTTCGGTATTATATTTCTCGTGCTTACGCTCATCTTTTTTGGGCGCGAAATCATGAAGGCGAACGACATGTAGTAGCCCCATGTGGGGTGCGCTCCTAAATTCCTGAATTTACCATGGCTTTCAGTGCTATTGCTATTGCTATTGCTAGGCCTTACGAACTCGTACTCTTAAGTCGCATTCAACTAAGCATAACACCTAAGAAAGCATCTCACCTAATCCCTTCTTATGACTGGGACTCAAGATATCTCACGTAACGTAAGCACAGGGCCATGCGACGTGAAGGGAAGATGCTAAAGTCTAAAGACCAATAAGTTAAAGCCAGGCCCGAGGTCCGGAAAATGTGGATCAAAGAACTCGGAGGACTAAGCGCATATCACGCAAGGGTGGCTACATCGCACACATAATTCAATAAATTCCACTTCGGCTTCAGATCAATCGGAGTCCGAATCGCTGCCAGCGTAAAGAACCGGCACTCTGGCCAAGCTAGCGCGCGCTCTGGCTTGAGCCCGCTTGGCAGCGACGGCCGCCGGATCAACCTTTTCATTTGAAGCTGCGTCTTGGGCCTGGTCAGTGGAAGCCGCTGCGTTTGCTTGCACGAATATGGTGTACCGTTTGGTTTTCTTCCCCGCCGCCCACATGCGGTCGAAGAACGAGCTGGCCTGAACGCCGTCGCCGTGGCCGCACTCGGGCCCGGGGGTCCCGACCCACACGGGGATCCCGCCGGGCAAGTCGTCTGCGTGCACGGTTTGCTCCCGCGTTCTGCACAAGAAACGCGCAGCCATTAATCCGTCGACTTGTTCGCCACAACACTGCGCCAGCGACACCGCATACCTAGCGAGAGGGCGAAGAAGTAGGGGAATACCAAGAAAGGCATGAATATAGATGAGACAGAAGCAAAAGTAAAGAAGGAGAAGAACCGGTTCAAGAAAGTAACGTAATTGAGGCACACGTCATAACGAAAAAGCCACGTACGGGGCGCTGTCGGTGACGATAGTGAGTGTTCCTTTGGGCTTCAGCGCGCGCGCTAGGCTGGCCAAGAAAGACGCATCCAACAAGTGTTGGCCATCGGAGTCGTCCGAGCCCGTGCGCTCGGGCGGCTCTGGGTGGTTCACAAACACGCAGTCCAAGGAGCTCGGCGCGATGCGATGAGCCAGCACGTGCCGAGCGTCGGATGGGCCAATCGCGCACAAGTTCCGAACGGTGCTCAAATGCATGCGGCTCACCTGCGCAGGTAGTGAAAAGAACCGTTTTCACATAAAGGTGTCGACATATGCGTGTGTGCGTATGCCCCCCCCCCCCACCCCAAAAAAAGAAAAGAATAGAAGAATGTAGATACAACTAGATGCTTGCTTCAATGAGAAGGCTGCATAGATTCCTTGCAAGGTTTGAATGGTAGAAGGCACAGGGGCTGAGAACCGTAAATTGGTTTGTCTTGTTTTGAAAACACGATTTGTCAGAGAGTTCATTACCGTATCTGCGACACGGTCATGCCTCAATTCTAGAGCCACCCAGTGGGACGAGGGGTCGCCTTTTGCCTGCGCAGCTGCCCACTCTCCTTGCCCCGAACAAATCTCCATTTTTACCTGAGTGGTTATTTGTGTCATGGATAAAAAGTTTGAAAATAAAGACGTTAATGCATCGTCTCTCGAACTACCGTATGGGTATCATAATGCTCTCTGCTGTGCACGTGCTTCTGAATGACAGCTTTGGGGTACGCATATGCTAACATCTATCTCCATCCATTCATACTAGTACTCACCGGTGGCGAAGGCGGCAGGCTATCTTTGTCTGCGTAAACATCGAGTGGAGGAGCATCCAGCGGCTTGAAGATAGCGTCAAAGTCTAAGCAACCAGTAGCGGGAGAAAAGTACGAAGCAAAGCGCGCTTCAATTTGCGGCAAGGTCTTCACTGACAAGCCTGGCACAGCACCAAGGCCGAGGTCACCGAGCTTCTTCACGACCTGATGGATGATGCGGGCCGCCATAAGTAACAAAAATGAGACGCAGGTGAGGAGATGGTACGCAGCGGAAATTAGGAAGAAACACTAGAGGCGTACTAGTATTTAATGTCATAATTATGCTGAGCATACACCAAGAATATGTAGCACACTTCACCTGTGCTGCTATGTGTGCAGGTGCTTCCTCGCCCAGGGCTACTTCATCACTGGCATCGCGAACAGCTGCGGTCTCCGCCGAGGATAGGTGCTGTTGCGGAGTATGATGGTCCAACGGCAGGACGCGCGCCAGAGTCTCCATCAGTGTTGGGGGTTTTGTGCCCGCCCCATTCATAGTCAAAGCTCGCTGGCGGTACTCCTTGATTTCGTCTAATTCGCGTTGCACTTCGCCGTCCTGGTGGGCCAAAAATAGCGCTGCTGACGACTCGCGCGTGCTGTGTTGCGCCTTCCCGCCAGTGCTCATCTGAAAAAAACACAATTGTGAACAACAAACGTAGCGCAGTACGTGCAAGAAGCCAAATGAAAAACATAAAGAAGAAATCGCGAACTTTATGTCATCTAAAAAGTTTAAGTTCTCGCATTCATTAATCTTAATTAACCTTTTTTCCGTTGCCGAAACCGTCGTCCGCCGCACCGTCTTCCCTCGCGTCGAGGGCGTGCGTCGCGCTCACTCGCTCTCGGAGACGGGCTGCTTGGCGCTGCTGCGTCACAAAGCGCAGAGACACTTCGGCTGCTGCGAGAGCTCGGCCACAAGCAGTCCAGTCACGCAAGACCGCCGCACACTTGGCAACGCTTACATGCGCTGCTGGCACAATAATCGATGCATCTGCTCCTTCTACTCCTCCTTTGTCACTGCTGCTTATCAGGGAAGCACTGCTGCTGTCGTTTGACGGTGTCGTCGCGTAAGTGGCCAGAACCCGCTGTGCCTCTTTGAGCCGAAGGCTGCGGCTCAGAAGGCTTACGACAGCTACAATGCAGGACGCGTCTGGAGCAACGGGCGGGGCCCACTTGTGAGCCATGTCATGCAGGGTAGCAACTGCCACGGCAGTATTGCCTGAGCGCACGCAGCCGCGCAGGAGCGTGTTAGCCGTGCGCAAGTTCGGCGCTAGCCGGTGCACGGCGCATTCGGAATCGAGCATGGCTTTGCCACCAGACACGTCGCCTGCTTCGCAATAGCCTTTCAAGAGCACCGTAAGGGTAACCACATTTGGAGGCATCTTACGCACTGACCTCATGTGGTCATAGAGCTCCTTTGCTTTTGCCAATTGGCCACACCGAACTGCACAGTTGATGACGTTCGTGTAAGTGTGCACGTCGCCTTGCAAACCACGCTTAGAGAGGCTAGCAAACACTTTCAGGGCTGCCTTGAGCTGCTTCCGGGTAGCAGCAACTGCGAGTTTTTGGTTGACAGACTTCACAAGTTGCTTCTCCTGTTTGCGGCTCAATGCACCACCATTGCCGCTAACATCTTCATCTGAATCACCATCTTCAGCTTCACTTCTATCGTCTGAGGTAGCTTTTCCTGGTGGTACAGAACCTTGAGCACCTTTCTGTTTCTTGTTGTTCTTTGGTTTCTTCCTCGAAGAGCCATCACTAGTTGCAGAAACACCAGCGTCGAGGGGCGAGCGCTTGCCTGTCGAATTACCGCTAGGCTGATCCTTTAGAGCTGCAAGCTGCTTTCGAAGCTTGCCGATGGCAGCGAACTCGCGCTTTCGCGCACGCTTCGACTCCTCTCCATCGCCCAGTAAAGCTAGCTTTGCTACGCGGCGATCGATATTTGCTTGAAGCTCAACGGCAGCCATCTTGTGTAAGCGGTCGAACAATGAAAATGCGCTTCACAGGAAAGTGTAAAGACTAGCTTCGAATGATCTATCTTTCTCTTTGCCTCCGCGCTCGAAGCCCCTGACCTATACCAAGCTGAAGCTATGTCGCTAAAAATATCCTAATATCGCTGAGGGTATTGATACAGTACTGTAATTAATTGATACAGACAGTACAGATATAACTCGATAGTAATCTGCCCTGTATCTGTTCCTTTTTTCGCCGTCTTTTCCTCTGCGTCGCTGTTCGCTGTTTTACTGTTTTGCTCTTGTCGCTTGCGAGCTTGCAAGCGAGTTCGGCGCAAGTAGGCATTGCTACTTACATAAACACTGGGTCCATGAGTTTCCCACGTCAATCGATTGAAATTGCGTGAACCTCGTGAGCTAAATTGAGGTCTTAGAGCTCAGAAACTTATTGCCAGTAGTCCTTAGAACTTTAGCTTATCTCTTTACTGGTTAACGACATTGCTCTGTTATCAAGTGTTCGAGGCTTCCGCTTCGGCTAAGTAAATGTTTCAAAAGCATCGCACATAACGGGTACGAGAATTATTTTCAATTTGCATCGAGTAAAGTCTGAACTAATTTGGAGTAAGGCTACCTTTCATCGAAATATTTTCGACATTTGTTTTATACTCTCCAACCGCGACACGACTAGCCTTCATCGAAATGGATTCAGGCCTCACTCCGTCCAAGGGCAGAGCAAAAAAACTCCGCAAAATGAGCAAAAGTGGCGGGATAAATACTGCTGCATCTTTCTCTGAGTGCTCGATGTACGAGATCCCGGTGCTCCCAACGGTTGAAATAGTTGAAGATATCAGCTCGAAGCATCACCTAATGCGAGACCTCCAAGGATTAGTCCTCTCGGTGCTGCATTCGATGATTCCTAGCGCGCCGGGAACGACCCCAAATGTTTTGGTCGAGCATGGCCGTACTGATTGGGTGGAAGTATGCAACAAAGCTGCGGTGAAGCACGTGTGCGTCGTTTCTCTCACTGACGTTCCGGGGGAGGTTTTCAACCCGACCTGGCAGCCGACGGCCTCTGGAGATTGTTTTTCGCATTGGGCGTCGTTGAAACTTTCACATGCAGTGCATTTCCCCGCAAATTCGCTTGACGCCTTCCTTGTTGTAGATAGGAGCTCTGAAATCGCCAGCAGCGTTTCAACACAAAGAGTCAACGGTAATTCGAGATCATGGAAAGACAAGAAGCGGAAACGTAGCGCAGTGAGCGAGAATGAGGTGAAAAGCTCGGGGCCTAGTTGTGCAACGGAAGCAGTTGAAGAGCATGAATTCACAGACGCTGACTTTTTGTCAAAAATACGTGACTATGTACTTGATGAGGACTCATTAAAAGCAAATGGCTATCCTTTCCCAACAGACGAGGCATCGCTGGCTTCTGGGCTGCGCCCTCGTGCCTACAGTGCGACTGGCGATTCAGACGGCGCTCTTGACGCAAATGCTCTTTTGGATGCTATGCTTGGGCCAAGTTTGCCTTCTAGCGAAGAGGCTTTTCGACTCTTAGAGGATTGCGTAGCACCCCAGGGATGCTCCACGGGCTACGTGCAAACTTTATCCAGTGTGCATTCCCGAAAGTGTGAACAAGTGGTTGCCATTGACTGCGAAATGTGCGTGACTTCATCTGGTAAACCGGAGCTGACGCGAGTAACTGTGGTTGGAATGCATGGCCAAGTATTACTGGATGAACTTGTCAAACCATACTCTCCTATTGTTGATTACTGCACTCGATTCAGTGGAATTACATCTGAGCTGCTTGACCCTATTTCAACTCGGATTGAGCAAATTCAAATTGCTATCCTTCGCATGATTGATCGAGACACAATTATCATCGGTCATTCGCTTGAAAACGACCTATACGCCTTGAAGATAGCTCACGCCACTGTGGTGGATACGGCTTTGGTATATTCATCGAATCGAGGGCCAGAGTTCAAACCCGCGTTGCGAAATTTGGCGCGCGAACACCTAAGCCGGATTATTCAAGCATCGACGGATGGTCACTCCAGTGCTGAGGTATACTTTATTCTATTTTGCGTGCTCTTTAATTCAATCCGCGGACTAAAAAGAAAATGATTGTGTCGTTTTAATGTATTTTAGGATGCTTTAGCGGCTCTGGACTTAGCAAAGTTGAAAGCAAAGCACGGTCGCTCATTTGGAATTAGCACCGTCGTTGCTGAGGGCGTTAATCCTCGACTTCTTTCTGTTGTTTCGGCGGATCTTCGATGTGTTATTCTAGGCAACAAGAAATCTCTCCAGCGGTGTGTCCGTACATCTTTTGATTTCAATTGTACATCTAAATAAACATCAAGTTACTGGAATCTGTTATTTCATTTCGCGTTTCCAGGCACTCTTCGGGGGCCATGTTAACGCACACAATAATTGAAGAGGATGAAATGGTTACACAACGCCTATTAGCCGAATTGAAAGGTGGTTGGCACGTACTCACTGCTCGGGTCGCAAGCCAACATTTTTCAATCCAAGCGAAAGCCGCCAGCACTGAGAGCATTGAAAATGTAGAAAGCGCTTCTACTGAAGGTTCTGGCAGTACTAGCAGCAGCAGCAGCAGTTGTGATAATTCGTGTGCAGATCATGCAGCTCGTTTGAAGGTCGAATTCGAAGCTTTGGCTAAATCAGTTCCACCAGACACCCTTTCAATAATTATTGCACAGAAATCAACAAAAAAGGCTCAATCATTGGCTCAGCAACGCCGAGCTTGTTCAAATCCACGTTCTTCGTCTACATGGAGCCCCAGCCAAGATGAAGAACTCAAAACGGCTGTGAAAGAAGCGAACTTGGCGAAAGCTTTCTTTCACATCAGCTAGGTATCCTAACTGAGCTCAGGCTTGCGCCTACAAACTAATGAGGCGGCAGGCTTCTAGGCTCCACCAAGAGGAGGCTGGCTTGGTGTGCAGATTGGTGATACCCAGCGACCGATAACGAATAGGGTAGAGGTCAGATTAAAATGTTTGAGGTTCACCGAAAAGAGTTGACTACAATTCCGATATGAATTTCTACTTATGCTTAAGCGATAAGATCTTCTCGTATTTGTACTGGCTCTTATCTTTTAGTACGATCGGCTTCGCTTAATTTCTACATGCCATCGGCAATCGTTCTAACTCCAGCCCCTTAAGGCCTTTGACAGTATCCAATAGTTCCAACACCGAATCCACGCAATTCTGTCTGTCCGTCTAACCGGCAGTGTACCTGTTGGTCTTCTAATTCCGGCCCTTCGGGGCCTGTCTCGAAAGGTAAAGGGGGAGCAGCCCAAAGAACAAAGAACTATTCGCAGAAGTGGCCATTGTGAGTCCTTTCGGCTCTTGCGCAGCGAAGATATCCCATCCCGCAATCAAAATAGGGAGTTCGCTACTGTCCTCACTAGGTTCTCAACACCTTCCATTACCACGAGCACTGTCAAGCACCTTGGTTAGGATTCCCGCGGGAAATTCCGCGGGATTCCCACGGAAATGGAAATTTTTACCAATCAGAAGAAATTTCGGCGACGGGGGTTTGTCAGTGTCTTAATGACTAAGGAATGGAAAACCCGCGGAAATATCACGTGAAGTGATTTATTTATTAGCCCTCGCGCGGGAATTCCGCGGAAACGG
>Ga0307930_1003557_pt1 | contig 11383 bp, 10 predicted proteins | sample OrgLakmetageno46_FD_203161 | JGI IMG/M metagenome (GOLD analysis project Ga0307930, IMG submission 203161) | Saline water microbial communities from Organic Lake, Antarctica - #46 | ecosystem: Environmental > Aquatic > Non-marine Saline and Alkaline > Saline | place: Antarctica: Organic Lake... | reverse complement strand
TGGATATATAGGCAAATACATATGTCATAAATGAATTCGGTTTTTTTTTTTTGTTCTTTGGTCTCTTTTCGACAGGGATGACTGCGGTGACTTCAATTCATAGACTAGGACTGAACTTTTTCGCCACCTCACGAATCAAGCCCATGTCAGAAAAGCCTTTCGCCACTCGAAGTGTCCAAGCCTCGGGGTCATTGTACTGGCTTTGATCCTTTTCGCTATCCTGGAAGCCTTTACCAAGCAATGGAGAGCTGAAAGGCCGCGTGTGGTTCTCAATTGATGTGTCTTCGCCTTCGCCTTCGCCTTCACTTTGGTCGGAAAGAACAATCACTACTTTTTCCCAAGCAGGGTGCACGATATAAAGCGCGCTATGGTATCGGATGCAAGCGTGCCCAAACCTTCGTAGCAATTTCGTGGCATCGGCCATGGATAACCTGTCGTCCACTAAAAGGCGACCGCTGCGAAACAAAGCCGCGGTTCGCATGGCAGCGTCCGCTTCTTCTGGTTCTAATTGGGCTGCCATGCCGCCAAGACGAGCTTGCAGTGACCTCGATCCGGCAATGGCGGTGGGGGCAGGTCCGTAAATGAACGCAAGCACTTCGTTGACAAAAGGCAACGCGCTTTCGCGTTTCGCCATGGTGTGAAGAATTGACTTGAATGCTGCAGCTTCGGATAGTCCCTCTTCGCTCTTTTGACGACTTTGTGCCCCAGCACTTTCACGTTGGCTGTTCCTATTTCGCAGTGATGTGCGCACCGACGTCATACGTTTGGCCCTGAGATTATTCATGGGCTGTTGCTGCAGTCCAGCAGCATGCATTAACGCACTTATTTCTCCATCAATGTGAGCTCTCAAAGCTGCAGCTGCGACTTCTCCCCGAGCTGACACTAATTTAGGTGGAAATGCGAGCGTCCTTGAAATGACTTTCCAGTTTGCAGCATCTGCCGAAAGCTCTTTAGTATCAGAATTGAATCTAATGTGAAATTTTAAGTCGTACTTCGGCGCAAGCTTGTGGTTTGCTACTAGTACTCTCGAGAGCATCGATGAGGCTGTGCAAGAGCGCCAGTGATTTCGCGTTCGTGTCGCGGTAAGTTGGAGGCGCGTCCGAAATGAGGTCCGGATGCACTACTCGAATTAAGGGTCGTAGAATCTTTCGCGCATCCTGAAAGCATTCATGCAATCGTGAGAGTATAAGTAACGCATTTAGCAAACTGCTCTTTCGCGCATTTACATTGAGTGACTATATATGTTTGAATATCAATTGTGACTGACTCTACCAGTTGGTCAGGCCTCGTTGAGAGACAGCTTCGCGCACAAACTCGGTCTCTCGCACTATATACGAGGGGAGCCTGGCGCACTAGCGCTAAGGTTCCTCGCATAATGTTTGGACTCTGAAAACTCAACACAGAGTTGACTTCAAAAAGGTGGAAATTGCGGGAAGTGAGGAGAGTCTAGGTGCAGGTAGCGAAGATAAGAGGAAGACAGAGGAGTCTAGCAAGCCGATTGGCTCTTCTTTGGCTAGCTTTGGGCTACTTAAGCTAATGCAGCAGCTACTCAAGTGTAGTGTGTAGCGAGGAGCGAGAAGCGAAGTACTCACCAAAAAGTCAAAAGTCAAACAAACCAAGAACAAGAACATCGTCGAGAAGATTCTTCGTGAAGTCATCGTCATTGTCACAGAAAGATACAACAATACAACCCTAAAGCCAAGTATAAGAGGAGCACCTTTGAACTTGGGCTTCAATTCCTAGGGAGCTCGAGTGCCTTTTAAGCCAGACGAGCAATATACAAGGCCTAACTCAGGCATCAAGAGTAGCGCTTGGTCATACAGCTGCGAAGAAGTTGAATGACGTCGCGCTTTGCTGCTTTCACGCGGCAGCACTTTGTTCTGCCTACAAAGCCTTCCATTGTTCGATGGACAACGGCGAGAGCTGCATTCAATCATTCTTCCTCGAACGTCATAATCCAATCCAGGCGCCCTTTTTATTTAGGGCGTCATAAATTATCCTCGTTGCCCTCCGTAGCTTGTGGCCCTGCACAGCAGTCGGACTACTATACGAGCAGCATTTCCTCTAGCTGTTCTCAAATGCAAACGATGCAACTACCTGTAGCGCCAGTTCTCTTCTCGGGTCTGAACCAAAAGCAAATCCCTATTCCGTTCGCACCTCGACGCACTTTCTTTTCAAAGGGACCTGCACCAGGGGGAGGAGGCCATGATGGAGGTGGAGGAGGAAGCAAGAGTCCAATCGGGAGCCGCCGAGACGATGATGACGAACCTGACGACAAGAAGCCGGAAAAAACGAGCCCATGGGCAGGGCGGCTAGTAACTCTAGGAGCAAGCGCTTCGTTGCTGGCAGGCAAGACCAAGTATCTGTTTGTTGCGCTTAAAGTGACAAAGATGGCCCCCCTTGCGTCGATGGTGCTTTCGTCGTTAGCGTATGGAGCGCTGTTTGGCCCTGCTTACGGCGTAGGGATGGTAGGGCTCATTTTCGTCCACGAATGCGGCCACGCTGTCGCCATGAAACATTACGGGTGAATGAATTATCTTGCTTCTATTGTTTGCAAGAGATTAGGCGCACTTTTTATTAATGTGTGTCATCTCCGTCACGAGTCGACTTCTTTGCGACTAGACTAGCTCACCTATTTATGCATGCTTTCAAACGAATCCTACTTTCTAACCCACCTTTTTGCTTTTTGTTGCAACCTTATTTTTCGCACTGACACAAACGGCAGGGTGCCATTTTCGCCCATGGTGTTTATCCCCTTCATGGGGGCAGTGATTGCGCAGAAAGAACCGTCGCGAAGTGCGTGGGAAGACGCTGTCATTGCGCTCGCGGGGCCTGGCCTGGGGACTCTGGGAGCAGCAGCCGTAGGCGTAGCAGGGTATGCTACCAACACTCAGGTGAGATGGTAATGTGCTTGTATACGTGTGTGTAAAAACGAGGGAATTGGTGAGAGAATAAGACACCTTCAAGTAGTTGATCCAGTCTATTTAGAACCCAAGCTTTTTCCTTCTTTGCCAAACTTGCATCCAAACTTTTTTTCTTTCTCAATTTCCTCTTCGTCTTCGTGTTGCTTCATTGATCAAGGTGCTGCTCGCGCTCGCGGACTGGGGCTACATGATCAACTTATTCAACTTGCTGCCGATTGGCTCGATGGACGGCGGGCGGGTGGCCGCCACTTTGTCGCCATGGTTGCCGGCGGGAGGCCTCGCGCTCGGAGGTGCGGGGGGGGGTAGTCGGGGTTGCACACATGGGCTACAAGCCGTACTTTGATTCATTTTCGCTTCGGCTTTGCTTCTGTTTTGCTTGTGTACGCGTGTTTGTCGTCTTGTTTGTATTTTGTACTCCGTCCTTTCATGGTTAAGATACAGTAGCCCATCTGCTGCAGTAACACAAAGCTCTTATCACGGATCAGTTATTTATTAATCAACCTATCTATCCATATGTGATACAAGGATGGATTGCGTACGAAGGCCTCGTTGCCAACCCCATTTTTTACTTGATCCTCATGTCGGGCGCCTACACCACCGGCAGCCGGTTGATGGGTTATGCCGAGCCGCCATCTGAATACCAAAGACTCAACAGCTCCGAGCAGGTGAGAGATAATTATACCACCGAAAGAGGCTCTTTTTCGTTAAACATGGTGATATGCCGCTGCTGTTTGTCTCGTTGAAGTGCTGTCGAAATAAGATAAACGCTACGTGCGCTTGTCAAGTTTTAAAAAGGGAAGTGGGTAGACAAAGGGGTGAATTTCTCCTGTTTTATATCTGGGTGCCTACATCTATCGTTGAAAACCTTGCTTTCTTGCTGCCAGGGTGCTGTCGGAGCTGCGTACGTGGCCTTGATTGCAGCTTTGCTGTTGCTGATGCGCGCCAACAACCAAAAGCGCTTGACGCCGTCGCAAGTGCGCGCCCAACAAGAATTGCTCGCTGCTCAGAAAAGAGGTGCAGAAGGCGACTACGGAACCTTCGACGAAGACTCGTTGTATCCTGCTGCACCTACCACATTTGAGCAAGACGGCGCCAAGTACGACGATTTCTTTGCTTCAAGCAGTGAAGGTGAAGGCGATGGGCCAGAGCCCTGGTGGAAAGCGATTCAAAAGTAGCTTAGAAATGTATTGGATGGATGGGAGGGGTGTGGTACTGAGGCATGGCATCGGATTTCTTTCGACCTATTGGTTTTAAGTCGGGCGCAAAAGGACTAGAACGAGATAGTTAACAGGAAACAGATCTGTGGAATGAGGCTTATTCGATAAGTGGAGCTAAACAGCCAAACAGGCAAACAGGAAGTAGAAGAAGAAGCGCACATTCCTGTGACCCTGTGTTCCGCTTCCCACGTGGCTCAAGGACCAAGGCCAAACCATGTGGCATTTAATTCTAGGCACTTGGTTCCTGGCTTATTGCAGCTAGCAAATCCAGGGCACGTAAGGAAAATAAGGAAATCCATAATTAGTGCGCTTTCTGGTTGCGGGTGCCGGTAGTGATTATCCCGATCTCCGGGGATAGTTGGGGAGAGTTTTTAGTTTATTTCTTCATTAAATGTCGAAAGCTCCGTTTGCATTCCGCCTCATGCTCTAAAGTCGACTGGAAGGCAAGTCAGAACGCTTCGCATTTCGGCGTTACCAAACTTGGACTGAAGTTGCTCGTTGTTGAAAAGTCGAAACAGGTGCGTGTAAAACACCCAGTGGGACACGACAGCAATCGTCTTTTCAGGGCGGGCGTGCAGCCAGTGGAGAAACCTCAGGGCTCGGTTCGCGCAGTCCACTGACGCCGCGTCGTTCGGAGAGTCCTCTTTCTTCGGCCACATCGTGTCGACTTCGTCAGCAATCTCGGAAAACTCCACGAAGCTTCCGAAGTCGGCCTTGATGTCCGTCAGGTTTCGGCGGCCGTCGCAAGTGTGTGAGCTCACACGCTCGCGGCACAGTTCGGTCGCCACGAATGGTGGGCCTGTGCCGTCGGGCCGAAATCCGAGTTGAGCCGTGTGGATGGCGCGGCGGAGAGGCGACACCACCACTACTTCAGGCTTCACCGTGAGATTCCTTACTTCCTGAGCGAGCTGCGAACACTGGCCAACACCCACGTCAGTTAATGGGGCATCCTATACGAAAGCAGGAAGGTTATGGCGTAGCGATGCGTTCATTTCTACGTAAGAAGCTAGGCATGTCTGGCGTGGGGAGGAACACAGTAGTCCCTGATACGAGAGTAGGATGCCCACACTTACCCAATAGGTCATTGAAGTTTTCGACAGCGTGTCGTGAAAATTTGGGATATCTCGAGAATCACGGTTGTGAATTCCTTCAGCGTGGCGCACAAAATAAATGGTTTTGCAGCTCGAAGAAGGCGCCATTAAAACGTTGTGGGTGATGTCTGGAAATGCCGATACTAAACTATCTTGGCAAGATCCTAGCGCCTCCGCGGCGAACGCCCGATGGAAACGAGTCAACGCTATGCTAAGAATCATCCTACGATGATTCATAGCGCACGGCGAATGTGTCTAGCCGAGTATCGACGGCACTGAGTTGGGTATCTGTAGCAGCTGGCCAGTGTGAAACACCGCAACACCGTCGTAGAATATGTGTACTGTACTACTTACTATCTGTAGTAGCTTTTTACTTACATCCAGCTTATTTCTTTTGATGCATCCAGCTTATTTCTTTTGATGACACGAAGAAAGTACGAAAGATTTTAAAAATGTGTCAGACGCTTCGCCTAGCACACGAGGCCTCCAAAGCTACTTGCAGGTACCCAGGGGCGTCTAGAATATTCTCTACTGCTTTGGCTTCTTCAAATAATGTAGTTGTCAGTGCGCCAGCGTCGTCATCCATATTTGAGGCCACGAATCGACACCACCGGTTCACTGCAGACCAACTTCCGAATGATTCGTCACCGTGCCCAAAAGCGTACCTAAATGGAGCCCTCGCTTCATGCGCTGGAATGACGCTACAAAATTGTTACAATATGTCTAGCTCAACTGAGTTGTTCGCAGGCACTGAGGTGCGCGGCTGGCGCTTGAGCGCAGAGGATCACTACCGATCCGATGATGACAATCGCCTCCACCCAACTCACTTTAGCCTCGAGATTAAGGTGGACGCAGCACCAGCCCTCAGCAGTAGACAGAAAGCTCGTTTTGAGCGCGCACTACGTTCGTGCCCCGTTCTAATCTCATTGAAACCGGAGGTTATTGTGTCAATATCTTAAGATGATGCTTATTTACTTTTATCACTTTCACTTTCAAATCGGTTATGTCCTCAGAACTTTGCGCGCTGGCGGACGCGTCTCATTGAAGAACCATATGAAAGCAATCGAAAATGTTAAAATATTTCTTAGAGTGTGGCTTCATGACGGAAGGATTTGTGCAATGAAGGCTATGATTTAATCAGCGTAGACAGCTGCAGTGCTCTTCAGCTCTGGCTTTCGTGCTTGCCGAAGGATTGGACTAGATTGCTACCATACAAGAATTCTCTTTCGAAATAAATCCAATTCTTGACGGAAATTGAAATGGCATGTTTTGATGGGAGGCTCGAGCTTACGCACTCGAATGGCTCCTTCCAGTCAAGAAGATCGCAAAAAGTAAAGAAGTGAAGTGCTGTTATTGGCAGGATAATGAGCGGCCAAGAAGACAAGAAAAAGAGATCGCTGAGCGCATAAGATATAAAAATTAACCTTCCCGCTCTTCATTAATCAAGCGTTGTAAGAATCTGCGAGTTCTGCGTGCGGCGTGAATAACTAGTTTTTTTCACTCAGGCCCCGTGGGGCTGGATTTAGAAGACTGACATCTAACAGTAACAGGCAGAAAACAAAGCAAAGCAGCTCACAATCGGAGAGGGGCTACAACAAGAATTGAAGGGGAGCTAATTGGCCATTCCCGAGTGGTGATGGAAGTGGTGGCAGCAGCCTTAAGCTATATCCTCCTCTCTGCTCTATAACTAGATAGATCTCTAAGACGGGCCGATACGCCGATACTCTTCGGTCCTCGTGTTTCGTGTTTCCTTTGCAGTCGCTGAACGTTTAGCTCTCTAGTTCAGGCCCCTAGGAGCTGCTTCTAAAACCTGCTCATCTCCGCTGTATTACACATGGCACGCAACACGTAGCTGGATCAAAGAGAGCCAGTCGAGGCCCAAATCTGGTGAACACCACTAGATAAATTTGTATTTGTATGCGGACTGGTTGGGTATCGCATTGTCGACCGATTGGTCGTCCACAAATGACATGGGGCAGAATGTTAGAGAACGCGCTCAAAAGTAAGGGCATTTCGAAGGAGTTCGATGAGTGGATCGCCATTGCCAAGGGCAGGTCGAAGTGGAGACAGCTGACTCACTCCATTCCCAAATCTCCTGATGCCTGATGGCTGAAGGACACCTCGAGAGTAAATGATTACAATTGCATTACGCAAAAGGACACTCAGCCCAGTCAGACTTGTTCTGAAGGTTACATTTTTGAGACAGGCCCCGAAGGGCCGGAATTAGAAGACTAACAGGTAGAGAAGAAAAGCAAAGCAGCGCAAACAAGACCTAAGAAGCTAATCAGGCGCACATGCCCGAGTGGCCATGGAAGTGATGGTAGCGGCTGTTGCTATATGCCACAGTGGTGTTTCTTTGTATTTTGGGGGAGTACTAACTAGACTAGACTAGACTTGATGAACAACTAACAACTACGGTAACAAAATTTATTCCTAAAATCCCTTCGGAAAAAGAAATGCGAAAGTGTCACGAAGGACCCCTTGAAGTTGACCAAATAAAAGAGTGCCACTTCAGCTCTTTGTAGTTGAAGCCCCATTGCGCTTTATTTCTACCTCTTTACCTGCTAGCCCTCTATTTTCAGCCTTTCGAGGCACTGTGTCAAAGGTTGTTTCCTAGCAAGGCCCGCACACACAGATAAATTATAACAAGGCAATGCTCGCAACGGCTATGTCGAAGAGCAGCTCATATTGGTTTTGTGATCTCTGAGCCTCGTATTTAATCTGAAAGCCTGGCCCGGAATACTCTGCAGACGCCGACTAGATGGCACCCTCTCTGTGAGTTACTAAATCCAGTCCCCCCAAAGAAGGGAGGCTCAGAAAAACAGGAGACCCAAACAATTCAAGCCTTCTCTTTTGCGCGACGCTCAGGGTATGAATTTGAAGGAGTGGGCCGATCTGGCCCAATTTCACGACCTCCATGGTCGCAGGGGAATGTGTGCCCAGTTAGTTCTTCTTCTCGTTAAAGTTGTGCTGCATTCCCTTGCTGACTGTTAGCTTTCTAATTCAAACAATCCGGAACCTCTGGTTAGCTCCTCTCCAAGTGTAAGTGAACTGGTTTGTATTCTCTCCTGTTGGCCTTAAAATTCCGGCCCTTCGGGGCCTGTGTCAAAACCTGGAGGCGCAATTGAGGTCAAGAGGCTGCTTCTTTTGACACAAGCCCCGAAGGGCCGGAATTGGAAGGCTAGCACAAAAGAATTCAAGAAGTTTGTTCCTTAAGCAGCCCTAAGGAGAAAACTCCCATAGCGGCCTTGAGAGCCGCGAAGAGGGGGCGTAAACCAATTGCCAATAGGCCCTTCCAACCGAAATTTACCAGGATCGAAGCCTGGAGGAAAAGGAATGAGGAAATCCAAGTCCAAATCCCGACCGCCATCAGGTGGATCATGCTCACTGCTTCTTCTGTATGTCTCACGAAAAGAAGCAGCCTGTTGTTTGCTAACTTTTTTTAGATGCTCACTGCTTCTTCTGTATGTCTCACGAAAAGAAGCAGCCTGTTGTTTGCTAACTTTTTTTAGACTAGTCTAGTAAGTGCTCCCCCAAAACAAAGGAAGTCAAGTATATGTGAGTCCCGTATGAAGATTCGTCCAGAAGGAAAGTTACGGATCCATAGCAGAAGATAGGTCGGAGTGGAGATCACGGACGTACTTGAAACCTATGCCTCCTTCCGAAAATTGATCCTACAGGGTTCATGAGAGTAAAGATGAATATTACATTGCGCAAAAGGACACTCAGCCCAGTCAGACTAGTTCTGGAGGATTCATCAAAACGCAGCTTTATGCTATTGGTTGTTGTTTCTTTGCAATTGGGGAGTATAATCTAATCTAATCTGATCCAACTGGCGTTATTTCTCCGAACAAGTCGGCGGGACTGAGAGCTTGTGTGTCTCGTCCCCCAGCACTGCCAGCTGCCAGCAGCCAGCAGGTCCACGAGCCACGAGCCACGAGCCACGAGGCACGAGGCATCTCTCCGGGCTATCCACATTATCACCCTTTCAGGGGGGGAGCTCATCTGGGGTGCAGGTGCAGGTGTGGTCGGTGGAATTTGACCAAAAAAGAGGTGAAAATGTGTAGTGGTACTGCGCGCTCCCACTTGTTTGCGTGGATTCCACGGTCCAATCCGTCAGGCTTGCTGGTTTCGCATTGACATTATGTATTCCACGCGCTTTCCATTACCTTTCCTCTTCATCTACCTTATTCTCAATATCTTCCTCAATCCCCGCACGACTCAAATTCTTGCATGGATCGCGTTTTGTGGCGTTACCCGGCTTTTCCGCACTTATTTCCATTCTGCCCAGGTCACACTGATATTTCTCCACCATGATGAAGAAGGTTATTCTCGCTCTATCCCTCCTTGGCGCAGTTGACGGTGCGTTCACACTGCGTGGCGCTAAGCCCCTCATTGAGGACGTCGCAAACGCGGCCGCCGAGGCCGTGGCCGAGCGCACCAAGCCAACCGCCGCTAAGCACGTGACGGTGCGCGATAGCACTGGAAAGCAAATTCTTGCTGGGTCGTCGTCGGACCTCAACGTTGATTCCGTGCAGGAGGCTGCCAAGGCCAAAGCTGCGGATGGTGCCAAGAAGATGATTGCTTCCCACATGGAGAAGATGAACGGCATTGTCAAGGCCGCGCAAGAGCGCGCTGCTGTGGAGAACGCTGAGAAGGAAGCTGCCAAGGCCAAAGCTGTGGAGGGCGCCAAGAAGATGATGGCTGCTCGCATGGAGAAGATGAACGGCATCGTGAAGGCCGCACAAGAGCGCGCTGCTGTGGAGAGCGCTGAGAAGGAAGCTGCCAAGGCCAAAGCTGCGGAGGGTGCCAAGAAGATGATGGCTTCCCACATGGAGAAGATGAACGGCATCGTGAAGGCTGCGCAAGAGCGTGCCGCTGCTCAGACCGCTGAGAAGGAAGCTGCGAAGGCCAAAGCTTTGGAGGGTGCCAAGAAAATGATGGCCTCTCGCATGGAGAAGATGAACGGCATCGTGAAGGCCGCTCAAGAGCGCGCCGCTGTGCAGGAAGCTACCAAGGCAAAAGCCGCGGAGAACACCGGCCGGAAGTTGCTCGAAGTGTCCAACGCGGACGCCAAGCTCAAGGGCGTGGTTGTGGGTGCGATCAAGGGCCTCCGCGGCGGCGACGAGAAGCCTCTAGCCGCAGTTTCGGAGTCGGCGAAAGCGAAAGCCATTGAGAACGGCAAGACCATGATTGCTGCCCACATGGAGAAGATGAACGGCATTGTGAAGACTGCTCAAGAGCGCGCTGCTGTGGAGAACGCTGAGAAAGCCAAAGCTGTGGAGGGTGCCAAGAAGATGATGGCTGCTCGCATGGAGAAGATGAACGGCATTGTCAAGGCCGCGCAAGAGCGCGCTGCTGTGGAGAACGCTGAGAAGGAAGCTGCCAAGGCCAAAGCTGTGGAGGGCGCCAAGAAGATGATGGCTGCTCGCATGGAGAAGATGAACGGCATTGTCAAGGCCGCGCAAGAGCGCGCTGCTGTGGAGAACGCTGAGAAGGAAGCTGCCAAGGCCAAAGCTGCGGAGGGTGCCAAGAAGATGATGGCTTCCCACGTGGAGAAGATGAACGGCATCGTGAAGGCTGCGCAAGAGCGCGCCGCTGCACAGAACGCAGCGTCCGCTTAAAATCTATTCCCATGCCCTTGAAACTCACGGCACATGATTACGGGTTGCCGATGCGTCGGCTTCCATGCAGCTTCCTACCTCCGATTTCGGTTCTGGTGCTGTGTGTTCCTAGGCTGCACCTAGGTCCCATTTAGTCAGATGCAGCGTTTCTTTGGTGTGAGATAGGAAGTTAGATGCGCCATGGGCCATGATTACAATAAAACAAAAACCCTATGACTAAATCATATATAGTAAAATGCAAAATAAAATATAATTTGGATTTGTCTGTGTTGTGTTGTGTGTTGTGCTTCTGACATCTGAACCGGAGATTGGAGGTACATATTTAAAGACAAAGAAAGGAGATGTAGTATGGAAAGCGCGTAGCAGTAAGAAAATGGATATTGAACTCGAACTCGAACTTATACAAACCCAAATGACACAGAAGCCAATGCTGCGGGCAGAAGTGGGAATGCGCGTGCGTTGCGCGCAAGTCAAAATCGTAAAGAGGATAGTGTGTAGAGGGCAGGAAGCATAATACTTCCACCCCC
>Ga0307930_1003555_pt1 | contig 11390 bp, 10 predicted proteins | sample OrgLakmetageno46_FD_203161 | JGI IMG/M metagenome (GOLD analysis project Ga0307930, IMG submission 203161) | Saline water microbial communities from Organic Lake, Antarctica - #46 | ecosystem: Environmental > Aquatic > Non-marine Saline and Alkaline > Saline | place: Antarctica: Organic Lake... | reverse complement strand
CATTCATCAGGGAGGCCACCCTGCGAGTCACCATGACCCTCCGGTCGGAGGGCCATGGTGGGGATCCTTCGCCAAAACTACAGGGATATATGCACTTCTGTAATATATTATGTTAGTGCAATCACCAGAGGGGCACATTGGCCCTGGCATGTGGCCTGGCCCATATTTTGTAACTTCTTTCCAATAATCTGGGGCACGACACTCGCACTCACACGCCTCATACCGGACACAGAAACCAGACGGACACTGACACCGCAACACCAGACACCGGTAAGCAGTCCAAGCCAAGGTCCAAGTAGCAATGGGAATGAAGCAACTACTCATAAGCCTAAGTCCATTTGCCAGTCCCCTATCCCTATTGGCCGTCAATGAAGCACTTCCACTTTCGGCACTTCAGCACCAACGAGAAGCAGAGAAGCTTAGTAGCGACACCTTCGCCTTCGGCCTCCGTTGTTCCGTTGCACTTGCAGATGGACATTTCATATTTCATTACGCAAAAGGACACTCAGCCCAGCCCAGTCAGACTTGTTCTGGAGGATTCATCAGTGCAAAATTTCTGCTATTTGCTGACGATTCTTTGAAACTGGGTAGTAAAAAATTAGTCTAATTTGATCTTATTTTGCCTGAACTTCATGTTCTGGTTATGCTGCTTGCGGCCATAAAACTTGAACGTAGACGAATAAATAATAATAATCGGCCATAGGAGATTTTTTTCTGCTTAGTAGTTGTTTGGATTGTAAAGGTTTCGTAAGAAATTATGTCTTAATGTCGCCTCGTGGCTGCGGTAGCTGCTGAAACTGCCCTTCTGTGCTGCTGGCGTGCGGTTCTTGAAGGTTGTCGCCTTTGCGTGCGCCGAGGACCCTCAAAATGAGTCTCCGCAGATGCACCTCCACTGCTTGATGTACGCCTTCGCTCTCCTCCTGTGGGCCTTGCCTGGTAGCTCGCTTGCCGACGTGGCGACAAAGAAGAATGACGTGGTGAAGAACGTGAAGGCCGGGATGACACCGGAACCATTTCCAATGTTGAGTCGTCCAGTGAAGTGCCTCTTGGTCTGCTTGACGAGCGGTGCGGCCCATGCGATGCTGCATGTGAGGCACGCGATCGCTCGTTCCCAGGCTGCAGCGGAGGGGCTGCAGACGTGGAATAGCGCGTGGAAGTCGAAGGATCGAACCCGGACGTTGGTGGGAGCGAGGAAGGTTGTGACCTATCGGCCTCGTAATCATTGAGATTTGGCGATAGGTCTGTATTGACAGGAGACTGCGCTGGTGTCGACGCAACTGAAGCAGAATTACTATGCGAGGGCGGCAGAACAGATGTCTTGCACAGAGGGCATAGCTCCGAAACACGCAACCATTCATTCAAGCAGTCCGCATGGTAACTGAGAGGAAATTATTGAGGTCAACAAGGCAATAGAAATTGTGAGCCACGAGCGCGTATGAAGTAGGATGAATAGCATCTATCAATGAAATCCCCGAAATATATTTCCTTGAAAGTTAATACATGCATCAGTGGTTTCGTGTACCAGTGGTGGCACGTCGGGAGGCGCTTCACGAAATCGGCACTTTCCATGTCCACGAGGCAGATGGCGCATGTGGCGTCTACACCTGCCGGGTCTGTTGCTGCAGCTAACACTCTTGAGAATTTGGTCGTAGGTGCAGACTCAAGGCGCGCAGCTAGCGCTTGTGCTGCCGCTGCTTGTGCATCAGCTGCTGTTGTTGCGCGAGATGCTTCCGTCGCTGCGCACAACTCTTCACCAGATTCTTCGAAGTTCAGTGCTGGTGTCTTGAGGAGCAAGATCACGCAAATGATCAACGTGGCAGCACCCGCGCAGATGAATATGATTCGCCGGTAGACCACAGGATCCTCTCCAACCGCTGTAGGGCTAGGTGTTGCTGAATTTTATGCAGAAGGTGCAAGCAAAAAGTCAGTGATTCAGATCATCGGTACCATTAATTAATTTGCCTCAATGTTGTTGTTGTTGTTGTTTCTTACCAAACTCGCACGTCGCTGGCAAACCATTCAGCTCTGCAAAGGACGTAGCTACTAGAAGAGTGTTCCCAGCGCCAACTTCTGCCAAGCATGTGCACGCAAACTGACAGAAACACGTGCGGTATTGCCCGCCCGCATAGCCATATGGCCACCAATCGATTGCTATCAAGTCTTCCACGTTACTACTATCGACGCACATGGACCAGCATGCAGCCGCGTTTTGTGACCTACCAACATATTCGTCGCTGCCTCCGTAGCACCACCCAGCATTACCGTAGTCAACGTATTGGGAGTCAACGTATTGGGAGGATAAAGTTACTAGAGAATGAGGCGTGGGCGCCAGTGACTCGACTAATATGCGAGGGTCGGCGGCTGCAAGGTTCTCCGTCAGAACAACGAAGTAAGCCGCGGCACGGGAAACGAACATGACAATTGGATGGGTACTGAATCTTTAATTACGTTGACGCGCACTGAAGGATAGCCGCATAGAATTACCTTCTATATGAATATCTCGTTCATGCCCAGTTCGGCATATATTATCATCAAGTACATAGTCATTCATCCCCATGAATCTTCTTGTTTGTTTTCTGCCACAGGCTTCAAAGTACCAGAGTGATCATCAACGTATAGATCTTAAATCTTGTCTATCATCTTGCGTCATTGTTATCGCCATTTTGCTTCTCGGCATGGAGGCGTGAACAAGTGTATTCTCGGCGTGACTGTGATGAGTGCGTAGCTAGCTATCTGTAGCAGTAGGTTGCTCAGTTTCAGAAGAAGTTCTGAAAAAATAGCGTCGGTTGATTCAGGTTGTGCAGGTGATGTACCAAGAGGGTTCCAACGCATCAACCCCAACCAGGAAAAAATGTCATCTTGTTTGCACCACGGTGTCTCAGCGGGACAATAACACAGGACGCCGGGAGCAGCAGCAGCGACTATTGCTACAAGCCAAAGCGTAATTTCAAATTTAAAATAGAATCATTGAACGCATCATTCACACTTTGCTCTACTTTTAGCTACTACAGATCCTTTTTTTTGGTTCGTAGCTACTATCTGTAGTAACCCCAGAGTCCTTTTTGTCCTCGGAGAATGCCGACTGCTGGCTATGCATTGGATCTCTTCACTCCGAAGTTGGAGGAAGATGAAATTCTTCCGACTAGGCCTGTGCGAGATCACTCTTTGGCCACAGCAGAAATGATGCGGCCTCGTTATGTCTCTGATCAGGGTGAGCGGGATGGTCTAGATCCTTTGATATCCCGAAGGAAGTCGGCGAATAGACGACAGCCGTCTTCCGAAAGGCGGCGCGCAGCTTTTGAGAAGCTTTCGCCAAAGTATTCTGAGCCAAATGAGCGGGCGATGCCTCATTTTAGAAACAGCTCGGTAGCAGAACGTGCGTCACATTCCACAGCTTCGCCAGCTTCGTCGCCTCGGACTAGAATAGGAGGCTACTCGGTGCTGCCCGGTCATTCAATCTCCAGCTCCTCTATGGCTCACTTTGAACTCGCTGGGCACCGAGCCGCAGACGTGCATGTCAGCAGAGAGCAAGCACGCCAGGTACCAATAGATCGGGATTCCGTTGAGTCCACTGCGACCGCTGTGTCGCCTGTGCTTCCTCCGCCAACCCGCAGCTGTCTCTCCACGGAAGGCGTGGACGCATCGCTGTTGGCGCGTGCTCTTTTGGCTGCCAGCGACGCCACAGCTTACTTGGAATCAGAAGCTCACGCGAAAGCATTGGAGCGTGTATCGAACGCCGCGGCCAGTGAATCCCCGGACCGACGAGCTGAGCACCGTGCTGCACTTCGGTCTGGAGCGCGGCGCAACGCGCAGCATCGCCGCATGGCTAGTAGCAGAGCTGCAACGGACAGCGAGACTTCAAAGGCCTACAGCCCTGTAAAACACTCAAGTATCAGTTCTAGAGCCCGCACTAGTAGCTCAGTGGACCGGCCGGGTGCCTTAGATTCCCTGTCGCTGTCACCATCACCGAGAAAGCACCATGACAGTTACCGTCACTCAAGATTGCAGCAACAGCAGCAGCGCTCGAGTCCACCACTATCTCCTGCCGAACGAAAGGGGCAGCACCTCTTGCGGTCTCCAAGCCCCGGGGCTGATCGAGCTGGTGCCTTACTTGAGCATCACCAGCGGCTCGTGCGATTGCTCGATGATGGAAATAATCATAACGGCGACGGCAACCACGACAGTGTCAGCAGCGATCAGCGTGGCAGTAGTGAAGGCATGATAACAGAGGATGAGATTCCTCCTCGCCCTGCTATCGCGTCGAAATACCCCGAAGGCCGACCAGCGAGCAGTCTCAAATCGTCCATGAACTCGCCGTCGTTGACGACCAAAATACACAGCCCAACGCTCGAGGAGCGTAAGCCAAGGGTGCACGCGCCCCAGCAGCCACAGAAAGTTCAGGGCATGTTGCTCTCGGCGCAACTTGCGCTCGAAGGCCTTTCCACGCCTGTGTCTCCGCGGCGTGCCACCAACGAAGAAGAACGTGGAAAAGCTTACGAGGTGCTGTCGCCGCTGCGTCTCAATTTCCACCAACCACCGCCAGTGCCACAGCAGGACTCTACGACTCCCACTGGATCGCCACCGCGGCGCTCCCCTGCTGGATCAACGGAGAGAAACCCCACGCCACCCCGCCCTGTGCCGCTTAAGCCACCACCTATCCCACCGCCGCCGCGATCCAGTGCAAGCGCCAGTGCATCTGAGCGATTTATTTAAATGTCACTTCGCCCGGGCATGATACGAGCATCCCACGTGAGCTGTACCTAGTCCCTATTTCAGTCCACTCTGAAGGGGCATGAGCTATACCTCATATGTGGGCATTCTAGATAGAGAGAGAGTGCCTGCTTCTGATCTGTCCCTCATCACTCATAACATATAAATTCTAAGGGTCCAGGGTCCTTAGTCTAGTCAATACTTCTCAAATATAAAGAAACACCCCTGTGAAATATAGTAATGGAAAGTGTATCGTTCAGAAAAAGTCTACGTGTGCTGAGTGTCCTGTGTCGCCCTTTACCCTCGAGGTGCCCTTCTGCCATCAGGCATTAGGTGCTTAGAGCCTGCTTTGCATCTCGGAAATTGATTGTAAATAAAGGGCTCATCAGAGATAAAAGCGTGCAAGACTGTATAGGAATGCTCCTGATTAGATCTTATTTTGGTAGAAAGAGAAAGAAGAACGCAATGAAAGTAAGCAGAAAGAGAAAGAAGCAAGTAAGTAGGTCGGTGCGTTGTCTCGCTGAAAATCCCTTTGAACTAGCACAACGAAAACTTCAAAGCGGGTTTCAATTGGAGATCGCTCGCAATCGAATCCTCAGCAGCACCAAGGTGAGTACGAGGCCGCCTGCTTCCATGCTGACGCAGTTATTACATTGGTGCAAGGCGCCAGGCATATCCCTACTTACTAGTACTTCGACCCACACACAAAGGGCAGCTCAATTTCTAAGTTATAAGCTCGTCCCTGTATTTTAAAATTTGGAATGACAGCAGAGAGAAGACACGACAAGAACTCAACTGGAGCCGCCTGGAGCCTGGAGCCCTGAACCCTAGCTAGCCGCCTGACTAGGAGTTCAAGGGTTGTTCCTAGCGCAGCTCACTTCAGAATTACTCACTATTTCTACAACGTATACAGCAGTTCAAAAAAAATGGTACTCAAGTGTCAGCGTTTGCGTCCTCGTGCAGTGCACAGGGCCTGTCTGTGAGCGTTGCTAGCTAAGCTTAGTAGCTAAATGGGCACTCTAGCTAGCTAGAGTACTTTAGAAAGTAAACTACTTATCTGAGTTCATTAGTATTGCTATGTTTTACAAAGGATGCTTGCAAACCCGTCTTAATAGGTTTGGTTTATAAGAGCTAAGTGAAGCATTAAGGAGTATATTCTGTCGCAAGGTCGAGTGATTTTTGTACTACCGTGTGATAGAGTTGACCAGCTAGAGTTTTTTTATTAAGTGTGCTTTGAATAGTGCCTCCTCTAGCTCTAGGAAAGTATACGAAGTGGTCTCCTTGTGCAGATTCTGTTCTTCGAATATGAGGCCTAGCTCAAATATCTATGCTGCCAAACTCTTACTCCTTGCCTGCAGCCTTATGCCCAACACTATTCGAAGCGATGAGTCAACTTTTGATGTTGATCTGGATCCAACTTGGGCAAGGCACGAAGTTTGGGTGAGCAACCTTCCTGCCCCAAGATCGAGCAGTCATCCACGTAGCAGTGAGAATGGCGCTGCAGCCTCGAAGCTTGACTACCACAATGGCTATTACTTGCTGCGCTTTGATCCTCACTTTGAGAGCGTCACTGATAGCGTACGTACTTTTTGCTCTAGCCATGGTGGCTGCGATGGTTTCACCAAGCTTGCGCTGCGGCAAGAGCTGCTCAATCGCTTGCGTCAAAATGCTTCGAAAGCCCGTGCTGAGCTTACAAATTACTTGACGATTGTTACGAGGCCAGGTGCAGAAATCGACTCCATCGATGGAGGAGCCGCTCCTACGACCATGGCTGAGGCGAGTTGGTTTGCTGTTGCAGACCCAAGAATTCTCGAGCGCCACTCGACTCGAGCTTCTGACGTGCGAGCTGTGTTGCTCGAGGGGCGGTTACCGCTTCCTTCGGGAGACTGCGTGAGGCCTAGCGAGCTGTTGCAGAGCATCGGCGCCTGTCCGCTAAATCATGCTCAGGAGGTCCTCCGGAAAGCTGCCGGTTTAGATAATTCCGAAATCGAAACGATTGAATCTCCGTACACTCCATTGTGGCCAACAGACGGTACAGGGTGGGCCTTGGTGGCAGCACGTTGGTTCGAAGCAGAAGAAATGGCGCTCGCAGCTGCGGCCTACCTTCATCTTCTCGCACACGTGCCTGATCCGAGTAACGCTGACGCTACCACAGATTCTCAACAGAGTAGCAACGACCCCAACGAATCTGGAGCAGATCTCAAATTGTCTGCTAAATCGTACGTTGCGGCAGAGCACGGCTTAGGTATGATCGCTTCCACTTGGGGCTTTTTACAATCGGCCGAACAGCTCTTGCTAGGGGCCACAGCCCACGCGGAAGATCCTCACCTTCTCTTCGACGATTCGTCGGAGTATCACAATCATAGTGACAGCAGTGGAAGCAGTGTCAGTGTTGCTGCTTCGGATGGTATTCCCGGCCTTAGCGTGCCGGTGCTGCCACTCTTTCGTGGTGGGTGTACTCCTGCTCTATCAGCTGCTCTGCGTTTTAAGGCTGCCTTGCTCTTTCCGCCAGTCGCACCAAAGCCACCGCACCTGGGCCGTAGCCGAGCCCGCCTCCTCGCTGCAGCAAAACGGCTTGCATCGTTGCCACATGCGGCCAAATCTGACCTAAACAAAAGCAACAGCAGCGCAAATGATGCGCTAGATAACGACAAATCACCAAGGTTGCCCATTGGTGGCGCAGTTGTAGCACCGTCCGATGAACTGGGCCTTACTTTCTTTCACCTCGCTCACCAGGTAAAGATCGCCAACCAGCGGAGCACATCATGCCTTCTTGAAAGGAACTGAGGTCCTCAAAGTGCAGATTTTATCATATATTTATCTGCTAGATTTTGCAGTGCGGAATAGTTTGGTGCCACCCCGCATCCTATTACGTCAACCCGCGTGCTTCTCTGTAAACATAAATAGTTTGATTTTATTCTCATTTTCTCTCTTTAAATACACGTCCAATTGTTTTATCTTTCATACTTTTCTTGACGACGGCCAGGGTCGAAACGACGCCGCACTCATGCGAGCCATCGGTCAAGCCCTTCGAAACCTGGCACCTTCGCTCACTTACATCGCCCCCTATTTGCGGCGCGATGAGCTGAGCCATGATATGCCTCCTCAATCCACTGCACTTTCGAGAGCTTCTTCTGGGGCGTCATCAACACCGCCAATAGAGTCAGCGATTGAGGCAGACGTTAGAATGGGCTCTGAGGTTATGAGGGCACGCGAAGTCTCCGCAGCCATGAAAGCAATGCAAGCATTTGATCAGCGGCCATTGAAGCTTGGCGTTTGCTCGAATCACTTGGGCGACCACAGCATCGGAAGGATGCTCGCCATGCTCCTCAAAGACATGGCCGCCTTGCCTTTGCATCCTGATGGCAGTAGAGACGAAGGCAGCGAGCTACCACTGGTGAAAATTTGGGTGTTAGATCAGACACCTCCAAAGCCTACCAAGGTTGATCACGTGCGACAGTTTATACTGGAACATGCCACCCTTCATGGTGGCCACGTGCATCTGCCTTCTTTTTCGTTGCCAAGCAAAGAAGACAACAACAACGACGATGATGATCGTGGCCAAGGTCACGACGATGTACTGAGTTTAGTTCAAAAGACGGTGGCGTCCCTGGAATTAGATGTGCTATTATACCCAGATGTGGGTATGGAACCGCTCACCTTCTTGTTGAGCTTCTCGCGACTTGCGCCGATTCAGGTATGTAGGTGTGCCTTCGAACTTACGTTAGTTCTGTCAGCCAAATTGGTTTTCTCGTTCGCTCATACTTTTCGAATTTCTTTCGTTTTCAACGTAAATCATCAGCTATTCACAAATTTGCATTTGTTCAAATATATTCTTTTATTTTTGAAGGCCGTATGGTGGGGGCATCCGGACACGACAGCATCTCTAGCCCTTGATGTCTTCGTTGGCCTCGATGACGAGCTCAGCTCCGCTGCAGATGACCAGTACTTGGAGCAGCTTTCAAGAATGACGTGGCTAAATACGGCCCCGTTCGCAGCCGACTACGCGCCTCGATGGGTTGATGGCAACGATGGTGATGATAGCAGCAGCAGTCACGATGAAGAAGGTCGTATTACGATGGGAGAAAGCGAATTGGAACACCGCGACACGCCCTCCACTTTTGGCCTTGCATTATTCCCGCCGCCAACTACGAATTTCGAATCGGTAAACGCCAGGGTGGTAACTCGACAGCCACACATCTTCTTGGTGCTTGGCCGCCTTTTCAAACTTCATCCAGACTTCGACATTATTGTAAGTCTGCGCACCTACTGCACCAATACATTTGGCTAAGTCTCTTTGTTCACTCCGATCAATTCTCTACACTTGTGCCGGCATTGTTCATGCACGAAATGATACAGAGAGTTAGGCCACATAAATTAATTAAACTCTGCACGTCTTTTTTTTCTTTTTCTTAGCTTTCAATTTTGCGAAAATTGTTGTAGATGTTAAACATCCTACGCGCAGACCCCTCGGCTGTGATAGTCCTCATTCAAGAGCGGCACGAGTCGTGGACGACGTCAGTTTGGGAACGCCTGCAGGCCGCCGCCATTGCGATAGACGCTGTTGAAGCCACGATGGCCTCAGGAAGGCCAAACAGCGGTGATGCTGCACCAGGAGCCCACGAGCTTTCTCAGCAGCGCCCATCGGCAACGGCTGCACTAGGCCGCGTGCGCTTTTTGCACTACTGGAACTACGTACGAGTTTTGCGCCTCCCGCAAACGCTGGCGGTTCTTGACACGTGGCCATATGGTGGCTGCTTGACTGCGCTTGAAGCTCTGAGCAATGGCCGTCCCGTGATGACCTTGCCAAGTGCATATGCGCGCGGCCGATTTGCCCTGGCCATGTACCGTCTCATGGGTCTCGCTCCATCGAACACATCATCTTTTCCTGACTGTGAGAATGAAGGCGGGCATGCCAACAAAAGTAACGTTAACGCATATGTCGTCCAAGACGTATGCCGTGGCAATGAAACGTACCCATGGGGATTTATGGCATCTACTCCGGACGACCTCGTATCAGCAGTGGCTCGCCTTGGTACAGATAATCTCCACCGCAAGCGGTTGGTAGACTCAGTGCATGCCAAGTACCCAACCCTCTCTCAGCATACGGGTAATGCCGCGAATGAATGGGCTCGGCACTTTCGTGGCCTCTATCGCCAGGCTACAGCCAATGCAGCGCTGCAGCACTGATAGGAGGCTGATAATAGTATTATGACAATTTTTTGGATTATTCTCGAAATGGGCTCTCTTCTCTATTTCAAGGAGTGGGCTTTAAAACTAATTAGTACAATTAAGACTTTGAAGGTATGATTGGATTTCACTTAAAACTTATAGCAGTAAAACCAGGACACCAAACAGCACCTGAAAACGATTGAAAAGGAATTTAAATTCAAAACAGCTAGTAACTCGCGACTGGTAATATAGCGCGGCATTGGATTGGGCCTATTATTTTGGCAAGGGCTCTGTAGCTCTTGGTGTTATATGCAGGGTTAGGTTGCTTCGTCCAGCTCAAGAGTGAAGTATGGTTATTCTGAGTCAACATTCAGCATTTAGGGCTTACGTTGCTCAGGAGTTATATACTTCAAGCCGGCCCGCAGCATTGGCTTCTGTGTCATTTGGGTTTGTATTAGTTCGAGTTCGAGTACTTCAAGCCGGCAGCAACGGATTGGAACGACCATGCTGTCGATGTATAAGAAATGAACGAAGTACCACGGTATTTTTGCCTTGATACCAAGTCGTCCCTGATACTTTTTTTGCTTTGCCTTCATCACATGTTTTGAGACCAAATAGATCAACGAAGAGTTGATGTTTTGTACCGACATGACCAGAAATGCCTACCAAGAAAAATCTCTGTCTGTCCGTCACATCACATTTTTATCTGGGTAACATACATACATGTTCCGTAGTTTCCACAGATCAACTCCTGTCGGCTTTCAAATAACACAAGTTCAGGTGCCCGTGCCATGCACGGTTTCGGGGCAGAAGTATTCATTGAGGAAGTAAGGAAGTGCAATGATATGATGATATACTCTACAGGTGTATCGTTTTTAGCATAAGCTACCTTGTTGACGCGTTAATCATCAAGATGAAAAATTGACGCTGAAATCGTAATTGAAAAGCAATTCGAATTGGAACCAATACAAATGCAGCGTGGTGACGTAGCCAAGATGCCTCTTTCTGGTTGTTCCAGTGATGTCGTTGGCGCCCCCTCGATTTCCTTGTTAAGAGGGCCAATGCCTCCTTCAATATGATAATTGCCCTCCTCCTCGTCTTCTTCTTCGTTGGCTTCTTTGCAATCGCTTAGGACATGTCGTCAAGTTGGCTCGACGTTGCTCGTGTTCACAATAGCCACCATCTTAACCCCTGTTTTTTATCTTTGTTTGAAATTCACACCGCGAGTTCGAAATTCGACACGAAACATTTGCCGAGACTGCCACGAACGTCGGCTACTCGAGCCAAGACAGTTTGCACGGACACCATTCGCAGCCATAGTTTGTGCTGTCGGTCAGAAGGCCATCGAGCGGTGGTGGTGGTAGCAACGATATGCGCGGTGTACACTTGAACGCTGATTTGAATCTGATCTTTGTCGCAACAGAAAGAAAGTTGGTTCCTGAAGCAGTTCGCTTATCCTTGAAGAGTCGAGCTCCATATTTGTGGCGCATGAGCAACAATTTCTTCAC